>Ga0207421_10000428_pt1 | contig 54215 bp, 52 predicted proteins | sample SodLakKL_010_SED_4_FD_187542 | JGI IMG/M metagenome (GOLD analysis project Ga0207421, IMG submission 187542) | Alkaline sediment microbial communities from Lake Tanatar, Kulunda Steppe, Russia - 8KL_010_SED (SPAdes) (version 2) | ecosystem: Environmental > Aquatic > Non-marine Saline and...
CGCTTGCTCCTGCGCTTGCTCCTTCTCCTTCTCCTTCTCCTGCCCCTTGCTCTTGGCCTTATCTTTTTCCTTCTTTTTGGCTTTTGCTTCTTTTTTGGCTTTTTCTTTTGCTTCTTTTTCCCTGGCCTCTTTTTCTCTCTCCTCTTCTTTTATCAAATGGGTATCAATTGAGGTTATATATGCATTGACTTCAACAACTTTCAAGCCCGTCATTCCCTCTATGGCTTTTTTTACGTTTTCCTGAACCTTTGTTGCCACTGCATGCACAACAGCCCCATATTCAATTACCAGGTACAGGTCAATTTTTGCTTCTTTTTCTCCAACATCGAGCTTAACGCCCTTGGACAGATTTTTCTTGCCCAAAAGCTCTGCCAGTCCACCTCCAAAGCCACCGGTCATACTCTTAACCCCTTCAATTTCCGTGGCGGCAAGCCCCGCAATTATTCCGATGACTTCATCAGCAATATGAACACTTCCATAATCATGGGCTGGTTGGTACATTCTCTCACCTCCAGTTAAAAGGCTACCTGTTAACTCGGTAATTTAATCTTAAAATTATCTTTCTACAGGGAGCCCGGTTTTCCTCTTAAAAAACCAAATCTACTCCTTAAATCTGGAATTAGGTAGATAAATCTTTACCGGGATACCCGCTCCATATACTCCCCGGAACGAGTATCTACTTTAATAATATCCCCCTCATTGATAAACAGGGGCACATTAACCTCTGCTCCGGTTTCCAGTTTTGCGGGCTTGGTTCCCCCAGAAACAGTATTTCCTTTTACTCCAGGGTCAGTCTGGGTAACCTTCAATTCAACAAAAATAGGTAATTCAATGGTTACTGCTCGTCCCTGATAGTATTTTACCTTAAGGGCCAGGTTTTCTTTTAGGAACTTAATTATATCCTGGCCCAGATCTTCCTCATTAATTGCTGTTTGATCAAAAGTTTCCCGATCCATAAAGAAGAATTGGTCCTCGGATTGATATAAGAATTCCATTTCTTTTTCTTCCAGGTGAGCTTTTTTTACTTTTTCGCCGGCACGAAATGTTTTTTCAAATACTGCTCCGGTTTCGATATTTCTCAGCCGGGTTCGGACAAAAGCACTTCCTTTTCCCGGCTTAACATGTAGAAATTCCATAACCGTGCAAATGCCTTCCTCAATATCTATGGTTAACCCGGTGTGGAAATTATTTGTAGATATCACTTTACCCCTCCCCTTGCTATTTAAATTTTTCCCCGTTGCCAGATAAAAAATCCGGGGGAAACTAAATTATTGTTAGCTCCTTTTTTGCACCGGTAAGGATCCGGACCCCTTTTTCTTCCATAACAACTATATCCTCAATTCGAACCCCACCCCAGCCCGGGAGATATATTCCCGGCTCAACGGTAAAAGCCATTCCGGGTTCCAGGGTTGATGTGCTTATTGGGCTCAACCGGGGACTTTCATGTACATCAATTCCAATTCCATGGCCTAAACCATGCCCAAATTTATCTCCATAGCCGTGACCAACAATGACTTCCCGGGCCAACTGATCGGCCTCCTGTCCTGTCATTCCTGGTTCAAGCCCCTCAATTGCTGCCAGCTGAGCTTCCAGAACAGCATTGTAAATTTCCCGCCCCTTATTATCCATCTGGCCCACTGCAAAAGTCCTGGTGACATCAGAAGCATATCCATCCAGACGGGCTCCCATATCAATTACAACCAGTTCTCCTTCTTTTATTTCCTTTTCACTGGCAATACCGTGGGGAAGTGAACCCCGGGGACCAGAGGCAACTATAATATCAAAAGAGCTGCCCTTTGCTCCATTTTTCCGGAGGAAAATTTCCAACTCCAGAGAAACCTCCCTTTCGGTAATACCTGGCTGGATAAAGCTTTGAATATGATGTAGAGCCCTGTCGGCAAGGTCAACTGCCTTCTGCAGGTTTTGGATTTCATCCTGGCTTTTTATTTTCCTTAAATCTTCAACCATATTCTGAGTAGGAACCCATTCCACATCCTTAATTTTGCCCCGGAGTTGCTGCTCTACGGTGGAATAGGTTTCAAAATCTGCTTCAAAACCGGCTCTTTTTACCTTTTCCTGGTGCAAAATTTCCACCAGAGTATCAACTTTTTGGGATCCATGTTCTATTATCTCCAGATGAGGAGCTTGCTCCCCGGCCTGCTCAGTGTAACGAAAATCGGTAATTAAACAGGCTTTTTCCTCTGAAATTAGAACTGTGCCCGCCGAACCGGTAAATCCGCTGGCATAAAATCGGTTGGAGGGGTTGTTAATAATAAGACCGTCCAGTTCCTGTTCCTTAATTTTCTCTTGGAGTCGAGCAATTCTATTTTCCATTTACAGCCTCCCTTTTTTCTAAAATATTTCCTCTACAAACCATTCTTCTTTACAGGTCAGGTTTCTCCTCCCCATCTCCTATTATGTGGGGAGTAATAAAAATAATCAACTCGGTACTCTGTTGATCTTCCTCCTTAGAGGAAAACCAGGAGCCAATCAGGGGCAGATCACTAAGCCAGGGGATAGCTGCATCGGACCGGCGGTCCTGCTGCTGGATCAGGCCTCCAACTGCAAAGGTATCCCCACATTTTACCCGGACTATAGTCTGGGCTTCCCGGGTTCTGACCTGGGGAAACCCCTTATCCAGGTCTTCACCAATGGTACTGACCTGGGGTTGAACCTTAAGAGTAATGTAATCATCCGCCCCAACCCTGGGAGTGAAAGAAATAATTATTCCGGTCTGGAAATAGCTGACCTGTTCTTCTCCATTATCTATTCTTGCTCCTCGGATAGGAATCCTGTCCCCAATAATCATCTGACCTTCTACTCCATCCAGGGTTGTCAGGCGGGGACGGGCGATAGTTTCGGAAACCCCCTTTTCTTCCAGTAGTTGCAACAAGTAATCCAGGTTGAAGGTCAGGGGCTGTTCTCCAGATAAAAAATCTTTATCAAAAAAATTTATTTCCGGACCCCAATCCCAGTTCAGTCCCTGATTTTTCAGAAATTTGCTGGAAATTTCCTCCAGGCGAAATTCAACCATTATCAGCGGTCGGGGTTGATCCATCCGAGGAAGAATTTCCTGGATTTCAATCAAAGTTTCGGGATCCCCCCTGAGAATAAGCTTATTTAATCTATGATCAACCAGAATTCCCGCCTGGGGAAACAATTCCCGGAGGAGCTCACCAGTATAATCAGGGTCTCCATAAGCCAGGCGCTTCATCCTGATTTTTTCCTCGGGATAGGCCTGATCCATATGGGCCAGTAAAGAACGGGCTTCATCAAGGGAGGCCCGGGGTCCTCTCAGGATCAGAATGGATCTCCGGCAATCCTCTTTTACCAGCAGGTCCGGGTGAAAAGTGGCAACTATTTCTGCACCTTCCTCTGGCAGGAGGTGTTCCAACCTGATTATCCGGCTGAGTTCCCCTTCCCCAGGCTGATCCATTCGATTAATAACTTTCTGCAGGTAGACAATTTCCTCTTCTGGTCCACTGCATACCAGACTGTTGCTGAACCCATCACTGGCCATTCTTACTCCTGGAAAAATCACCTCGGCCCAGGTTATTATCTTATCCGGCGGCACATTATCTGTCTGCAAAACAACAATCTTTTCCTGGGATCGCAATTCAGCAATTAATTCCCGGGACCCAACCAGGTAGGTATTATCAGTTTTTATAAAATCCAGCCCCTGGGATAGAATCAGACCCGACCAGGCCTCGGAAAAACTGATGCCCTCCAGGTGAGCAGAAACAGTTCCCTCCAACCGGGAGCAGATCAACAAATTTACCCCGGCAATGTCAGCCAGGGCCCGCAGAGCATCAGCCAGGTCAACATTACTGAAGGAAATATTAATTTCCCCTTCCCCGGCTCCAACGGAAACAGTCAAGAACATAATAATGATAAACAATATTACTATATTATGCAAGTTTAATCACCTTCCAGGGGAAAAAAATAGTATACTCGCTTTTCCCCTTTTTTTAAGATCAGGTATTGCGAAAAGAAGCCCGCGATTTTCCACTGACCAAAAGTAGAATTTTTCCCTGCAAAAATTGTGTCCTTTCCTTTTTTTATTATTGCAAGTTTTTCCTCATCCCGGCTAATAATCCCCTTTAAAACAAGCCCTTCGGGGCGGGGTAACTCCCCCGCAATTTCTTCTTTGCCAGGCAAAAAAGGGTTGGGTGGAATTGTCCTTCTCCCTTCATAAACAAAAAGGGCTACCGATTCTGCTGGAGGGGAGCTGGGACTATCCCCTTTAAATTCACTCCCAATAAGAAATTCTTCTCCTTCTTCTGTTCCACCACTCCAGAATAGAATTCCCGCCCCAATTGCCAGAATAATGAAGATAATCAACTCCAGGTTTTCCCCTACTCTAAAGCTCAAATTCAACACCCCCTTCCAGCAGGGGAATTCCCATTTTCAATTTTAAGGTTAAGAATTTTTCTCCCTCCAACCTCAGTTCCCTGATCTTTAAAGCCTGGGGCAAATCCTCCACAAACTGCAAAAAACGCATTAAATCCTCATATTCCCCCTGCCAGGAACCCTCAATATCTAATAGGCCTGGCTGATAACAGTAATCCCAGGAATAGGCAGCAGTACCCCTCTTTTCAGCTTCTGTTTCCAGTAATTGCTGGATTTTTTCTGCGTAACCTTCTGATACGGGAAAAAATTTTTCTAGATCCTTTATCTCTTCCTGCAAACCTTTAATTTTTGCCCTCAATAGTCTTTTCCCTTCCATTTTTTCCTGCAGATTTTCTATCAGGATCATCTTTTTTTCAATTTGCACCCGGACCTGTTCGGTTTTTTCCTGCACAGGAAGAATAAAAAAGAAAAAGGATAAGAAGAACCCCAGAATCAGGCCGGAAATTGCCAGGATTTTAACCCTAAATTTCATCGTCTTTTTTAACCAGGATACCCCCACCTCAAGAGGCGGGGGAGGAATGGCTTCCTTACCCAGCCATCCTCCTTTCCATGAGCAATGTGCTTGCGGGTTCTATAAGCTTTAGTTTCTTATGACTGGCACTGGCATGAACCATGATGATGGGCTGTGGGTAGCGGGTTGAATCATACAACACCTGGATGGTAAAGATTTTCTTGACCACTCTGACATTCCCGTCCTTTAAGAGGTGCCTGACCTCACCCTGCCGTTTGATGGGCATGAAGGGTGTTCAATTTTTGGAGAGTACATAAATCATGCAGATTGTCGTTTAGAACATAACGCTGATTTGCTTATATCAGTCAGTTAAGGGACCCCTTTTCAAGGTTAAGGGTGTTTGTCACGGCCACCACACTGCCCCTTACCAACAGGACTGTTTAATGAAGGACCCTATAGCCCGAGACTGGGCTCATCATCCACGGGTAGGACAACCTCCTTAACCCAGCCAGTGAAGGCTCAGTCCAATCAATATGGGGTTTTACAGACCTCCACCAAAATGGCCGTTAGGGCGAAAGTGCTGGGGTATTGGCCTCCAGAATAAACCACTGTCCCCCGCTTTCCCCACCAGAATAATTCGTTTTCATTGTAAATTTCTGCTCAGAAAAAACCTCCTGGAGGCTGTTTTCAATATAATTATCCTTAAGATTATCAGGCAAATAACCTTCCAGAATCACCTGTTCCTCAGCAATAACCTGGAGCAGGGTAATATATATGTTTTCAGGTATGGCCCTGATTATTTCCCTTGTCTTATCAATAATGTTATTTTTTGGAAACAGGTCTTCCAAAAAAAACACCCTCGCTTCTTTTTTAATTATTTTTTCCCCGAGATATTGTTCTCCACTGGCCTCCTTTTCCTTTTTATTAATTAGCCGCTCCAGACGCAAATCTTCCTGCTGATAATAATTTAACTCTTCTCTCACATTAAAATATTTTCCCCCCAGAAAAAAACCCGTTAAAAGAATTAAACCCAGCATAACCAGAGGCTTCCAGGATACGGACTTCCGTATAAATCGAGCAAAATCAATTCCTTCCATTTCTCTGCCCTCCCAGTCGTGCCAGGCCCAGGGCCGGAGCCAGAAGCGCTTTTTCCTCTTTTCCTTGAGGCCAGCCCTTTTCCGGGGAGGAGACCTTAATCTGAAATCTATTTTCAAGGTTGTTGGCCAGTTGCGGGTGCTGTCCCTGACCTCCGACCAGGACAATTCTTTCTACTTCTGACCTGATATCGATTTCCGGAACATACATTAAGGCCCTTGAGATTTCTCCAACAAGATGGGCCGTTTTATCAACCTCACCTTGTTCCTCCAATAAATCACTCCCCTGCATTGGCCCACCCAACCGCCGCATAAAGAAAGGTTTTCCTTCCCTGAGAAAAAGAAGATCGGTTTTGCTGTTTCCACAGTCAATTACAATTAGATTTTTTTTACCCCCTCCCAGTAGAGCAGAAAGGGCAACAGGGGTCAGGGTTGCCCGCTCGACCCTTATCCAGGGGTTGCGGGGGAGGGCAGCCTGAACAAAATCAATTACCCTCTGCTCCAGAGCTGCAGCCAGCACTCTTATTCCCTCCTTATTCTCTTCAATTACAGAAAAACTAATTACCCCTGAATCGGGATCCTGATTCAGGAGCCGGCAAACCTCCCAGTGAACTGCTTCACTCAATTCCCGTTTGTTCAGAGAGGGCAGGTTTAATAACAACAGGTTGCTGCCTGTAGCAGGTAAAGACATTCTTAGCCGGCCCCGAGACATTTTGATTGCTTTAAATATTTCCTGGAGATATTGCCGCATTAACCTTACATCATCCTGCTCTATTCCCAGTGGTTTATCCGGAAGGGTAAGAACCTGAAACTCCTGGGGCCAATATTCCCCTTTGCTCCGCGAAAACCTGATCATCTTTAACGCTGCTGTTCCCCAGTCCAGAGTAAACATTTTATCCTCCCTGCCTTTATTGGGTTTTTATAATTTCCGGGCGGCCTTCTCTCCACCAGTTAAGACCCACTTCTTTTTCCACACCATTGCCATTTTCCACGGGAACCAGGGAAAAACTCGCTGTTAAGAATAATTTTTCTGAATCCAGGTAACCCTGGGATATAAGGAATTTATTCCCCTCCTCCTCCTGTCTTTCCAGGATAAAACCTCCCGGGCCTGGCAGTAAATACCCGCAATTTTTGGGCTCCCATTCAGGGTTCTCTTGTAATTTTTCCAGGCCCAAAACCAGACCCGCCTCAGCATAATAGAATAACTGCTGCTGGCGGAAAAGATTCTGACTGATCATCATTTCCCGACGACTCTCCCGGTACTGGGCACCCAGAGTAGCAGAAAAAACCAGGCCCACTATCAAAATGGGCAGCAGAACAGAACCCCTATTATTCATCAATAAACACCTCCCCCCGGGGAATAACGTAGGTTGTTAGAGTTTTATTTTCAGTCTTAATTTTTACCCTTATAGCCCTCCCCTGGGGCTTAAATTCCAGTTTTTCCAGACCCAATCCCAGGGACATCCCACTGAATACAGTCTGCCCCGGGTTTTTCACTCCCTGCAGTACATTATTTCCTCTCTGATAAAAAGCAATTTTGCGCTGGGGCTCAAAATTGAGCTCCATCTCTATGCGACCGTAAGTACCATTAGAATTAAAACTCTCTCCGAAAAAAATTGTTTCCGGGCGGGCCAACCGAATTTTACGGACTATCCTCTCCCCGATAATTCTCTGCTGCTGCCGGAAGTCAAAGTTCCCGCTGCTCTCCACCCAGTTGTTCCCCACAGCAAGGTACAGAGTACTGAGCCCCAACCACAAAATCCCTGTTAAAAAGAGGGCCAGCAATATCTCTAAAAGCAGAAATCCTCGATTCATGATTCCACCCTACCTCTTAAAAGACAATCCGGATTAAATAAAGTTTCCAGTTTTATTTTCCTGTTTTCCTCTCCGCTCTCCCAGATAACCCTGACCTGCAGCAATTGCAGGTTGGAAAAGGGGGTTTTACTTTTTTCCACCTGGAAAACACCCAGAACCTCTTCCCTTTCTCCACCCAGACCCTGAGCCATCATTTTTTCCAGGGTTCCCTGTCCGATGAAAACCGCTTCGCTCATCACCTGAGCCTCCCTGTCCAGAAACTTCCAGTTAACCCATCCCGGGGTAAGAGCTGCTATCAGGATAATTAAAAAAAACAGGCCCAGCAGAACTTCCCATAAAACCAGTCCCTTTCTGTCCAGTTTTATCCCTCCTCCCCTGATATACTGATCCGTATCCGTCCTGTTCCAACCGCGGTTATCACCCGGCCCCTCTTATTTCCTTCCCTCAGGATGATGGAATTTCCGCGGGATGGAGCACCAGTAGGGGTAAAGTGAAAAACAGGTTCTCCCAGGGTAATACCCTCAAGGGTTACTCCTTCCCGTAATTCTCTCTCCCGGAGCACTTCCACTTCATTCTCCTCCCCGATAATTATGCGATAGCTATCTTTATTGATATCCAGTTCAATATAGTGATTTACCCTCCGGTGGATTGAACGGTGTTGGGCCCAGCGTAAATCAGTTGCCAGATGGCGGGCTTCCTGTTCCAATCCCAGGATCAACGGGTTCCAACCCATTCCGGCCACAATGGAATAAAAAATTCCCATGATAATTACTGCAAGTAATGCTTCCAGTAAAGAAACCCCCCCTGACTTCCTAACCTGCTCTGTCCTCATTTATCCTCTCCTCCTCCTGGAAAAACCACCGGATCACCTTCTCTCCTATCCCCCTAACCTGGGGCAACTCTTTACCAGACCTGGAGCATTTCCAGCATGGGTAAAACCAGGCCCAGCATTATCAGGCCCACCACGCCAGCCACAAAAATAATCATTACTGGTTCCAGTAGAGCGGTAATTTTTTTAAACCAGGCCTCAACTTCATCCTCCAGATGAAGCGCCGCCTGCTGAGCCAGTTCTTCGGTTTTCCCCGTTTCTTCACCCAGTTCAATCATGGAAATTAAAAAGGGCTCAGGGTTCAGCTCACTTTGCAGGGCCCGGGACAACTGCTCCCCTCGTTCCACTCTGTTTCTAACCCGGCCCAGACCCTCCTGGAAATATTTATTTTCAATCTGCTCCCCGATTAATTCAACACTGCGATCCAGGGGAATACCTGCCTTAAATAACAGGCTGAGGCTGGAAGCGATTCGGGCCCAGATAATTTTCGTCAGGGGAGAAACTCCTGCTTTTAACCTGTCCAGGCGCTTTTTTACTTGTTCCCGCCTGATTAACTGTTTGCCCCCTCCCCAAGAAATTAACAAAAGAAGTCCTGCTTGCGGTCCTATTTTCTTTAAGATCTCACTTTTCACCAGAATCAGTCGGGTAAAAGAGGGCAGTTCCTGTCCAAAATCCCCATACATAGTAGCAAAGTAAGGAACAACATTGAATAAAAGGAAAAATATCACTCCCCCAGCAACTGCCAGGACAAAAATTGGGTAGCGCAGGGCCTGGGTGATTTCTCTTTTCAGTTCCTGCCGCCGCTGATAATATCGGGCCAGGTTTTTCAAAATCTCCGGACTCCGTCCGGTCTCCTCTCCAATCCTGATCATTTGCAGGAAAAAAGGGGGGAAAAAACCGGGATGTTCCGAAATCGCTGAAAATAAAGAATGCCCATGTAATAGCTGCTCTTTTATCCTTCCCAGGGCCACTTTGAACTTTTTTTCTGGGGTCTGACGGCCCAATAGTTCCAGGGAGCCCATCAGGGGCAGGCCCCCTTCCAGGAGAAGTGCCATTTGATAGGAAAAGAGCATTAACCTCTTTTCCTCTCCCCCTCTTTTTCCCCTGTGCTTTTTAGTAAAGGAAGAAACCCTTTTTAATTTCAAAACCAGATAACCCTGCCCCCTTAATTCCTGCAATGCAGCGCGTGCATTTTTAGCCATCACTTCTCCCTGAACCCTTTGCCCCTTTTGATCAACCCCTTTATATGAGAAGAACCTATCCGGTGCCCCCGGCCTGTGGTTCTGAGGGAACAACTCTAAGCACCTCCTCCAGGGAAGTTTCTCCCCGTTCTACTTTTTTCCAGCCCTCTTCTTTTAAATCTCCTTCCATGGACAGGGCTGCAGCCCTCTTAAGCTTAACTGCTGAGTGTTTCCTTACAATCTGTTCCCGCAGATTATCATCCGGGAAAAGAATTTCGGCCAGGGCTGTTCGGCCCCGATAGCCAGTCCCAAAACACCCCTGACAACCCGTTGTCTCCTTTACCTTCCCTGGGTCCAGGCTTTGTTCTTCCAGGGAGCCCGTGGCCCATACGGGCAATTCCTCACCGGTAGAACAATCCGGACAGAGCCTCCGAATCAATCGCTGTCCCATGATTCCAATTATTGTGGATGCCAGAAGATAGGGCTCAATTCCCATATCCAGGAGGCGAATAATTGCGGAAGGAGCATCATGGGTATGAAGAGTGCTTAATACAAGGTGACCGGTCAGGGCAGCATTAACTGCAATTTCTGCAGTTTCCATATCCCTGATCTCGCCCACCATTATCACATCAGGATCATGGCGGAGAATTGAGCGGAGCAAAAATGCAAAATCAAGACCAATCCGGTGATTAACCTGAATCTGGCTGACTCCAGGTAAAATATATTCAATGGGATCTTCTACGGTAGTAATATTGAGGTTTTCCTGTTGTAAAACCCTAAGCATAGAAAACAGGGTAGTAGTTTTCCCACTTCCAGTTGGCCCCGTAACCAGAAAAATCCCATCCCGGAAACCCAGGGTTTGTTCAACTTTTTTTTGCTGATCTTGATTCAAACCCAGCTTATCCAGCCTGGGAATAGAAAAGCGATCCAGGATCCTTATAGCCAGCCTTTCCCCGTGATAGGCCGGAAGGGTAGCCAGTCTCAGATCATAGTTCTGATCCTTTTTTAGTTTTAAGCGCCCATCCTGAGGCCTTCTTTTTTCCCCAATATCCATTCCAGCCATAATCTTAAAACGGGAAATAAGGGAGAGGTGCCTGGTTTTAGGTACAAAAAACCCTGTTTCCAGAACGCCATCCACCCGGTACCGAACCATTACCTTTTCTGCAGATGGTTCCAGGTGAATATCACTGGCGTCCCGCAACAGGGCTTCTTCCAATATTTGATCAGCAAGTTCTACAGCAGTTGGATCCTCAGACCCGGAATAAAGCTGATTGATCAATCTTTTTAGCTGGCCGGCGGGGGCTACCGCAATTTCTACTTCACCACCCAGAATTCCCGGGAGAACATCGAGGAGAGCAATATTGCGGGGATCCTCCACGGCAACCAGGTAGCGGTTCTGGGAATACTGCAAAGGCAAAGCCCGGCATTGCCGGGCGGTTGCTTCGGGTAATTTTTTCGCCACCTCAGGAACGGGCAATTCCCGGGAAAGGTCAACAAAGGGCAGATTGAATTGATAACCCAACCCCTGGGCCAGCTGTCTTTCATTAATAGCTCCCATTTCCTCCAGAATTAATCCCAGAGGCTGATGAGGCGAATTGTTTTTTTGCAGGGCCAGAGCCTTATTCAGCTCTTCCGGTCCGATGAAACCTTTTTCCAGGAGGATTTCACCAATCTTTTTTCGTTTCTCCATAAAAATCTCTCCAGTCATCTTTTCCTTATAATTCTATGACTGGAAAAATTTTCCTTCTTTTTAGGCTAAATTGATCCCATAATTTCTGCTGCTTGATAAACCTCTTCTTCTTTTACATCCTGATGAGTTACCAGACGAAGTGAAGAAGGGCCAAAAGCATTGACCAGCAGACCTTTTTCCTTCAGTCTCGCCACAACCTCTCCTATTTTCTGAGCACCCAGGTATTTTCCAACCACAATATTTGATTCTACAGGGAATTCCAGTTGGAAATTATCCATTTTTTCAATAGCTTCGGCCAGGATCCTGGCCAGGCGATGATCCCGGGCCAGACGGGCTTCGGCTTCTTCCAGGGCCATGATTCCTGCAGCAGCAAGTATGCCTCCCTGCCGCATTCCTCCACCCAGTATTTTCCGAACCCTGCGGGCTTCATGAATAAAATCAGTCGAACCGCACAGGATAGAACCTACTGGAGCACCCAATCCCTTGGATAGACAGAAAGAGACTGAATCAAAATCCTGGACCAGAAGATCGGGGGTTATATCCAGGGCTACTGCTGCATTAAAGATTCGGGCTCCATCCAGATGGGTCTTAATTCCGGCCTGGCGGCATATTTCCAGGTGGGGAGCCAGTTCCTCTGGAGAAAAAACCCTACCCCCGGCCCGATTATGAGTATTCTCAAAAGCTACCAGGGTAGTCCGGGGGAAATGAATATTTTCTCCCCGAATAGCTCCTTCCAGGTCTTCGGGGGAAAAGAGACCCCGCTCTCCCTGCAGAACATGGGTTTGAACTCCCCCCAACCGTCCCAGGCCTCCTGCCTCATAAAGGAAAATATGACTGGTAATTTCTGTTATAATTTCATCACCGGGACTGGTATGGACCATAGCTGCAATCTGATTGGCCATTGTTCCCGAAGGAACAAAAAGGGCCTTTTCTTTACCCAGCTTTTTTGCCGCAAGCTGTTCCAGGCAGTTAATGGAAGGATCCTCTCCATATACATCATCCCCTACTTCAGCTCCAGCGATTACCTGCCTCATTTTTTCCGTAGGACGGGTAATCGTATCACTTCGCAGATCAATCACTTCCACGAAAACACTTCCTTTCTAATCTAAACTTTTTTCTCACTTTCTTTTTTTCTGATTAAATTACTTATTCTTTCATTTCCCGATAATGATTAAACCAGGCCAGTAACCGCTGATAAAAATCTTCCCGGTGCCGGGGCCGGCGCAAACCGTGGAATTCGTCGGGATATCGGATCATAGCTACCTCCTGCCCCAATCTTTTTAGAGCAATAAAAAACTCTTCACTCTGACCCGGCGGACAGCGCATATCATTTTCCCCATGCATCAGTAGCAGCGGAGTCTTTACCTTATCCACATAACCCAGGGGCGAATGCTTCATCAATTTATCCGGATTCTCCCAGGGGGTTCCTCCATATTCCCATTCATCTGAAAGGGTAATATCCGAAGTACCATATCCGCTTAGAAGGTTACTGACACTGGCTCCCGCACAGATTGCTTTAAACATCTCCGTTTGAGTAGGAATCCAGCAGGCCATATATCCTCCATAGGACCAGCCGTGGGCAAATAAGTTATCCCGATCAATACGGCCCTGATCCACAACAGCCTTAACCCCGGCCACTATATCTTCATAATCCAGGTTACCCCAATCTCCATCAATACAGCTGGCAAATTCCTGCCCATAGGTTTCGCTACCCCGGGGATTGGGTAAAAAGACCGCATAACCCTGGCTGGCAAATAGTTGAGCTTTAAAGGAAAAGGAGGGACCATAGGCACCATGTGGACCCCCATGAATTAAGAGCATCAGGGGGAAATTTGACCCGGAGGAGGGGTAATAAACCCAGCCCTGCACTTTTTGACCATCAAAACTGGAATAATTGATTTCCTGGGGACTGGCAATTTCTCGTTCAGCAAAAAGTTCTCCATTCAGATCGGTAATGGGTTTAATTTGTCCCGTTCCGAGCATATATACTTCATCCAGCCTATCTCCGGTTGCTGAAGTGAAAATTAAGCCCTGTTCATTGGTATGAAAGCTGGTAATTACCTGATCCCGGCAGTAGAAAATTTCTTCAATTTCCCCTGAGTTATTAACCCGAAAAATTCCCGGGACTCCATCCACGGTCATCGTAAAATATACACCGTCCTGCCGGGAATGAATAAAACTACCCCCTCCTCCCCGGGGCTCAGATTGGACATAACTGCCCACGGGACGGTCCCTTTTTTTTAGTAAATTTTCGGCCTGTTCCACCCCCAGCTCCCGGGGTGGTTTTTCTTCGGCAATTTCCTGAAGGCTTTCCTGAACGCCCAGACGCCACAGGTGACTGGTGGTTGAGAGGCCTTCCTGCATATCATGGCCTCCAAAATAAATAAAGCTGCCGCAATAAGACCACTGGGGAGAGAAAATAGGTCCTGGCCCTTTATAAATTAAATAGCCTTCCTTTTTTTCCAGGTCCCAGATCCAGAGGTCCCTGCAGGGATCCATACCTTCTAAATCCCTGTTATTGGCCACGACAACCAGATAACGCCCGGAAGGATCCAGGGCGGGGTGTTCGTGATCATAATCCCCCCGGGTCAGCTGTTCCACCTCCGGCTCCTCATCAAACCCTGCCGGAATAGTTAATTGATAAATTTGCTGGACGGTATGCCCCAGATAGCCCCTGCCATCAAAACGATACCGGAAAGAATTAATAACCCGGACCCGGTTTTCTTTTTCCTCCTGCTTTTCTTCTTTTTTATCCTGCTTTTTTTCTTCCTTTTGGGCCAGTTTGCGCAGTCTTTCCCCATCTCCAGGCGGAGCACCAGCATAGGGCTGCCAGTCATCCTCCTTACAAATCTCCTCCGAAGTGAAAATCAGCCTTTTTCCATCGGGATGCCAGAAAAAGCTTTTTACTTCTTTTTCTGTTTCCAACAGCCTGGGCTCCCCTCCCTGTAGGGATAAAAGAAATAGCTGTGATTTTTCTTTCCGATTGGAAATGAAGGCCACCTGCTGACCATCTGGAGAAAAACGTGGAGAACTATCCTTGCCCGAAGAAGTCAATGGCCGACAGTCCTGACCATCAAAGAAAAAAACCCGGGAAATTGTTTTATCTTCTTCCCGATCCAGATTCTGCACAGTAAAAACTGATTTTTTTCCATCAGGAGCCAGTTCTGGCCCCCCCGGACATTTAAAAGCAAATAAATCATCAACTGACCACGGCTTTTTTTTCATTAACTATTACCCCCTTCAACAACTTTTCAGGCTTCTTAATCTTTTTTCTCTCTTTTAATCCCGTGCCCTGCTTAAACTTTGTTTTCCGCTTTTTATTTTTCTTTACGCCAACCCCATTTCAACTCCAAAAAGGGGAGTTCGGGTTTTCTGTTTTAGTCAACCTGGTTGGAGCAGTAAAAAACAATACCAGCCCGGTAATAAAAAACAAATTGAAAAAAATATTTAACAAAGGATCTAAAAAGGCGATATTTAATATAGAAGGAGAATCATTTTAGGGTTTTTTTCTTAGCAATTGTTTGGAAAAAACCGGCCCTATCTGCTTCAGGTTATCTTCCCCTATCCGGGTAAGTCTTCTGAATACAATACCCTTTAACCAGCAGGCAGGAAAGGAGAAAGGAGGTTATTACCATTATTATTGAAAATAGTTCCGTAGCCATGGAATCCAGTTATCGTTTTTTTAGTTATCAGGAAAGAAAGGCATCGGTAAGCTTGAGAAATACCTCCGGACCTAACCCGGATCAATTGGACCTTTCCCCTGAAGCTCAATCCAGACTGAGTAACAGCCCTGTTGCGGAGGAAGAAAAACCCCTCTGGGAATTCAGGTTAAGCCAAGAGGATAAACGAAATATCCTCCTCCTGAAAAAGTTCATGGAAAAGCTGACTGGTCGGGAAATTGAAATTAATATAATTACCGGGGTCACTATCAGTGAGGGGAATTTAAAACCTGAAATCAGGGGCACGGGAATGGACCTGGCTCCCACTTTTGAACTGGATTTTACCCTGGAGGAAACAATTTTCGAACAGGAAGCGATGTCCTTTAAAACCAGGGGGACGATTACCACTTCTCAAGGAGAAAAAGTTGAATTCCACCTGGAACTGGATATGAATCGGGAATTTTTCTCCCGTACCGAATTTTTGCTGGAGGAACAGGGCACCCGTCCTCTGGATCCACTGGTCATCAATTTTGATGGCCGGGGCCCCCGGCTTGACAGTAATAAAATTGCCTTTGACCTGAATGCTGATGGAGAAAAAAACATGATTTCTTTCCTGGAACCGGGTAGTGGTTTCCTGGTCTGGGACCGTAAGGGAAAGGAACAGGTTCAGGATGGTCGGGACCTTTTTGGCCCCGCCACAGGCAATGGCTTTGCAGAGCTGGCGGCCCATGATCATGATCAAAACGGCTGGATCGACCGGGGAGACCCAATTTTTTCCGAGCTGCGCATCTGGACCCGGGGAACAGAAGGGAACAAAAAATTAATCTGTCTGGATCGAGCTGGAGTCGGCGCCATTTACCTGGGAAACATTTCTACTCCCTATAGTCTGAATGATCGGGATAATAATACCCATGGACTGCTGCAAAAAACAGGCCTTTTCCTGGGCACAGATCATACCCCGGGAACCATTCATCACCTTGATTTAATGATTTAGTTTTGCCTTTTAGCAATTTTTTGGGCTACCTTCCTGGTAGCCTTTTTTTTTGAAAAAAGAAAACCGGGGCATCAGCCCCGATCACTTTTCCCCAGAGATTTTCAGCCATTACTTCTGAAGCCCGAATTAACCCTGAATATCAGATCCCAACTGCTTTTCATAATTATCCAGGAGATCCTGATCGACAGCCAGATAATAACCTCCCCGGCGCCCCATTCGCACGCCTACTAATCCACTTTCAATCAGGGGGCGAATTATCCCCCGGATATAGGAGGGGGTAATATTCAACTCATCGCCCAGGACACTGGAATCTACTGGAGAGGCGTAAGAAGATTCCTTTTTCCGAAGGCAATTTATAATTTCATAATGGAGGGTCTGCCATTTTCTTTGCAGGAATTCCTGGACTTTTTGGGCATCATGGCCCACGGTTTTGTCCAGGATTTTATCCCGGGTCTGATTAATACGGTATTCGTTTATTCCCTCCTGAATTATTTCAATTAACCTTTTTATGGCCACCGGCTTGGTTAGAAACTTAAAGACCCGCCCTTCATTTACTGCTTTCATGGCATTGTCAACGTCAGCAAAGCCAGTAATCATAATTCGAATACTATCAGGTAATATCTGGCTGGCTTCTGCCAGAAACTCAATACCATCTCTGCCGGGCATTCGATAATCAGATAAAATTACGGCAATATCCTTATGGGCTTTAATTATTTCCAGCCCCTCTTCAGTGCTGCTCCCGGTTAAAACATCGAATTCATCCATTAAATGGCGTTTAAAAGCTTCCAGTACCCTGGGCTCATCATCAATAATCAGAATTTTTTCCAAGGTAAAACCTCCCCTTTTTTCCTTTCAATTTTTTTCTGTTCCCGATATTTTTAAAGGCAGATTTATGGTAAAAGTAGTTCCCTGACCAGATTCAGAAGCAACCATTAATTCTCCCTTGTGCTTATTTACAATTATATCGTGGGCAATAGTAAGTCCCTGGCCGGTTCCTTTCCCCACCTCTTTGGTAGTGAAAAAGGGATCAAAGATTTTTTCTTTGTTTTCCGAAGAAATCCCTGCCCCATTATCATTGATAATGATTTGAATGATTTCACCCCTGGAAAGGGTACTGATTTTGATCAGTCCTTTCTCAATTATTCCCTTTTCCCGGGCTTCAGCTATAGCCTGAGCAGAATTAACCACCATATTCAAAATAACCTGATTGATCTCCTCCATCCTACAAAAAATCTGGGGTAGTCCATTATCCAGATCCAGTTTAACTTCAGTTGCATACTTCCACTCATTTTTTGCTATTTCCAGAGTGCTTTTAATCCCCTCGTTAATATTTCCCATCTTCATTTCCGCATCCCCGGGATGAGCAAAGTTTTTCATGGATAATACCAGGCGGTTAACCCTCTTTACCCCCTCAATAGCATCCTCCAGGGCGTGGGGAACTTCCTTCTTCAATTTATCTATCCTGGGGGGAGGATTTTTTATTTCTCCGTTAATATTCGAAAAAGCCTTCTGTAAAAAGCTCAAATTATCCCCGATATATTGCATCGGCGTATTAATTTCATGAGCAATACCTGCAGCCAGCTGACCGATAGATTCCATTTTTTGGGATAATATGGCCCGGTCTTCCCTGCTTTTAAGCTCAGTAATATCTCCAAAAATCAATATATAACCCAGTGTATCTCCCTGTTCATTTTTTATCGGAGAAAAACTTTCGCTGATTACCCTGACCTTACCCTCCCTGGTCTGCAAAATTGTATTGCTTTTCCGGGAAACCCTGTAAATCTTTTTTAAGGGTTCCCCAATAATATTTTCTCCATTCCAACCGGTTATTTCCATTGCAGCCCGGTTTATCATCCGGATCCTCTCTTCTTTATCCGTGGTTATTACTCCCTCCCTGATACTGCGCAGGGTAATATCCAGCAGCTCTTTCTCCGCAACCAGTTTTCTTTCCGTTTCTTGGCGGGCTTCAGTTTCCTGTAAAAAATACTTATTTAAATCTCGTAGTTCCCGATTGCGGTCCTCCAGATCCTTCTGAAGTTCAATCTCCCGGCTAATATCTCGAGCCTGCAGTAAAACTTCCCCTTTTCCTGTTGCTGCCCTATTTAGATATTTCAAAGTCCACTGCCAGCAGGTTTTTTTGCGGTTAATCCCTCTCCTGATATGGCAAAATCCCCTTTTCTCCTTAATCTTCACTATCTCCTCAAGGGCGATTTTTAGTTCTTCTTTCCAGCCCGGGGGCAGGAGGGTCATTATTTTTTCCCCTTCCCCATTACCTTCAAATTGTAAAATTTCCCGGGCCCGCTCATTGAAGTCAATAATTTCCCCCTGTGTATCCAAATGAACGCTTAGTGTGTCCGCTTCCTGGAAGGCCTCTTCCCGCCGCCGCTTCTGACTCTGCTCCATAATTGTTATAAATAACGCCCCTCCACCAGGACAGGTTTTTCGGGAACAGATAGAATAAAATGCGGGCTGTCCCTCAACTTCTATCCAACTGCCTGCATGGTCATCCAGGAAATTGGATCTGGAATTCAATTGTGGCTGGAAAAATTCCCGGAATCTCCTCCCTCCTGCCAGTATCTGTCCCTGTTCGTTTAAAAAACCGAGCTCAATTCCCCGGGGATTGCCCCAGGACCCAATAATGGTTAACGTTGGAGCAATAATCCAGGGGGCTGCTACCCACAAAAGAAACAATAGCAGGCCTGTGGCCCCATTAACAATTAGCATTTCACTGCCAGCAAGAAAAAAAAGAACAGCAAAAAGAGTTCCAGCAATAACCCTGATCTGCAGAGAGAAAAAAGCCATTCCCCCGGCAGCTAAAATCCCCAGAGCAATCAGCCAGACCATATTATTCCCCGGTATAATAAGAAAAAAGGGAAGCCCCAAAAAACAAATTCCATTAAATTTCAACACCTCCCCCTATAATTAACGGAATAACTGCCGTTTTTTTTAATTTTTTCTCTCCAGTGGGACCAAAAAAATACTGCAGCACCAGGATTTACTCCGGGGTTTACAGCAGTATTTACCGGGAAAAGGGAATTAAAAAAAGCAGAACGAGGAAGACCCCTTTTTCAGTAACAGCAGCAACCTTCCTCGTCCTTAAAACTTGATTATTCAGTTATTTTCAAAAGAAATTTTGTGAAGATAAATTCTGGCTTCAGATCTTTGCTTTTGACCTTCACCCTCATAACCAGAATAGATACTGGCCGAGATATGCGATTCGCTTCCATCCTGATCAAAGTCCAGCTGGTATCTTTCCAGGAAAATACTGGCCTGTAGATCTTCACCCAGGAATACTCCCAGATCCTGCTCACAGTTCAGGCTTCCTTTCCCATTTTCTATTTCATAATAATTCCAGGCCTGTCTTACTGCCTGTAATTCGGCCAGAGTGGCCGCCTCAATCCCCCTTTCCCGGAAACCATCAAACCGGGGAATAGTTACCATAGCCAGTAGACCCAGTATCGAAATGACAACCAGCAGTTCCACCAGAGTAAATCCTTTTTCCCTATCTATTTTGTTCACCCCCTTCCCGGAACCTTTATCATTTATTTCTATATTTTCCATTTTTTTCCTGCAAGGAATGTAATGTTTTCCTTTGAGAAGTTTTGCTCAATGATATATAATTATATGAAAAGGGAGGTGTTTTTTATTAATCTAGTAACTGCAGGAAAAAACAAGTTTAAAATTTCTCGGCAGGGAAAAATGCAAACCGAATGTCACCTCTACCTTACTCCCGCCCTGGCTGAAAAGCTGGAACAGGATTGTATCCAACAACTTGTGGCAGCTGCTTCTCTGCCCGGATTGGTTGGTCCTGTCCTGGCCATGCCCGATGTTCACACCGGTTTTGGTCTTCCGATCGGGGGTATTATGGCCATGGATGGAACTGAAGGCCTTGTTTCTGCCGGGGCAGTGGGCATGGATATCAACTGTGGAGTTCGGCTGCTACAGACCAGCATTGATTATAAAGAACTCACTGATAAGCAGCTTAAACAGATTATGAAAAATATTCTGGACCGAGTTCCTGTGGGGCTGGGCAAGGCCCGCCCCTACAAGGGTGCTATGGCTTCAATTAATAAGAAGATCTTTCGGAAAGGGGCCCGGGCCCTGGTCGAAGCTGGTTATGGAAGGTGGGATGACCTGGATAACACTGAAGAAAAAGGTGCTTTCTCCCTGGCCGATCCCAGGGCTCTAAGCAAAAAAGCCCTTTCCCGGAGCGATCAGTTGGGCACTCTGGGATCGGGCAACCATTTTATAGAACTGGGTTATGTGGAGCAGGTATTCAATTCTCAGGCTGCAGGAAAAATGAATCTGCAGCAGGGCAAACTAACCATCCTCATCCATACCGGAAGTCGAGGCTTCGGCCATCAGATTTGCACCGATTTTTCTTCCAGCATGGTTCAGGACGCAGCCAGGTATAAAATTGATCTTCCCAATAAAGGTCTGGCTGCAGTTCCTATTGAATCGCCTGAAGGTCAAAAATACCTGCAGGCAATGGGCTGCGCGGTCAACTTTGCTTTTGCCAATCGTCAGTTAATTGCCCACCTGGTACGGGAAGCTGTCGGGGAGGCATTGCATGAAGTTCCTCACAGGCTGGGCTTAAATCAGGTTTATGACGTTGCTCACAATATTGCCAAGTTCGAAGAACATAAAAAGAAAAGGGTCTTGATCCACCGCAAGGGAGCTACTCGCGCCCTACCTCCTGATGACCCCCTGAATCCCCCTGCCTATAAAAAAACCGGCCAGCCCGCAATTATTCCCGGAAGCATGGGCACCGGCTCCTATGTAACTATTGCCCGAAAAAAAGCAGCGGAAACTTACTTTTCGGTAAATCACGGGGCCGGCCGGGTTCTTTCCCGCTCCCAGGCCAAAAAACAGATTTCCAAAAATGATTTTGACCGGCAGATGGGTGATGTGCAGTACAACATCAGGGATTATCGGAAAATTGTGGACGAAGCCCCTGGCGCCTATAAAGATATTGACGATGTGATTAACACCCTGGCTGATATTGATATTACCGAAAAAGTATGCCGTCTGAAACCACTGGCGACAATAAAAGGCTAAAAAAGTCCCCCCGGGGACTTTTTTATTTCTTCATAAAAACGGTAATCTCTGTCCCCTCTCCCGGAGAAGTTTTAACCCGAGCAGCATCTGTCATCATCCCCACCAGGGAAAGACCGGTACCCTGAAAACTCTGCCCCGCCAGAGAGCCATAATAATCTTCCAGTTCTTCTCGACGAGGCCTCTCCAATTTTTTCTTTACTTCCTCTAATTTTTGTTGATCCATTCCTTCTCCATTATCTTTAACTTTGATCACTACTTCATCTCCAGAAAAATCAACATCTACCTCAATCCTCGTAGCCCCTGCTTTTAAGGCATTATTGTAAAGTTCATCCACAATTCCCCTGGTGTTTCGTCGATGTGAATGCATCTATTTGCCCTCCCCTTTTTTCTTCTTCTTACTTCCCCCCTGATTAATCCACCTGCTGACTCCAACAAAAATGGTTCCCACCAGGCCTCCCGCAAATCCATTATTATAAAGGTTCATTCCCCCATGAAATGGTCCGGAGTGCATAACAACTCCCAGGTGCACTATACCAGCCAGAATTCCCACCAGGGGACCAAAATTTCCTGCAACCGGGGCCAGGGTAGTTCCAAAGAGAGCGGCCAGCAGGGGTCCCGGGTCAGCAGGGCTGTGAGAACTGAAAAGGGCTGCCAGAAAAACCCCCAGCATTAGCGGCCATATATTTTTTACATGCTTGCCAAAGGCAGCAAAGCCCACCATGGTGAAAACACCACCCAGAGTTGGGCCGTTAAATTCACCTCCCACAATAAGGATGTAACTCAAACCAATCAGGCCTACGAGACCCATATTGAATAGGGTTGCTGGCATTCCTTCCTCGGTTACAAAATCAGAAACCAGGGTGCCAGGATATTTCCAGAGCTTTCGGGTAGTTTTCCAGCCCGACCAGCCCACAATAAGCATTACCCCAAAATAAATGAAAAAAACCAGGCCCAGGAGCAACTGCTGCTGGGTATACCATAGCTCTGCAAGCAACAATTCTTCTCCCGCCAGCATCAGCATTGCAGTTAAGTATATTCCCACAACGCCACAGGTAAAGCCAACATTGTAAAGGTTAAAACCCTGATGATTGTGTAAAACGTGGGAGGCCATGGCGGGTAAAATCATACCTGTGACCATTCCCAGTATGACCCCCGCAGGATATCCCCAGTCCAGCCCAAAAGCTACCTGGGAAATGAGAGGTCCCAGGGCAGTTCCAAATAAAGCTACAACAATTACTGACCGAAAATTGTCCTTTTTTAATACCGCCGCCAGGGCTACCCCCGCAATTATTGGCCAGATATTAATAGGGGTTTTGCCAAAAAGGCCAAAACCAGCCATGGTAAAAACTGCAGCAATGGTGGGGCCCGAAAAATGGGTTTTACTGAAAAAAATCAGACCAAGCCCCATCAAACCTACCAGACCTGAATTAATCAGGGTAGCACCCACTCCACCTACAGCAAAATAATCAGAAATCAAAATACCGGGAACCTTCATTATGGCCAGAAAGCCATCCCAGGTGTATTTCAGAGTTTCTCCCGGCCATAAAAGGCCAATAATTATCAGAGCCAGCATATAAAGGGTAAAAATCCGGTACCGCGTTTTTTCCTCCATTAAAACAAAACCCCTTTTCCCTTTTTTCCTCTAATCTTTAAATAAATTAAACCTTCAGGGACCTATTTCCTCTTTTTCCTCCCGCCCTGCAAGAAACATCCCCCAGACAATTAAAAGCCCCCCCAGATAACTGGGCATTGGGAGAAGCTCCCCCAGGTAAAAAAAAGCAAAAATCGTTGCAAAAACCGGTTCCAGAGCCAGAGCCAGGGCGGCAAAGGAGGCGGAAATAACCTGCTGGGCTTTATGTTCCCATAGATAAGCAAGGGCTGTTGCCCCCACACCCATATAGGCTATCTGTAACCATTGAATAGCTGAAATGTACCCCACTTCCCAGGGCTTTTGCGGAGCAAGAAAAAGGGCAAGAATTCCCATCAAAAAAGCCATTAGCAGGATCTGCAGGGCCACAAAGGGTGGGCCATCAGCCCGGGGAGCATAACGGGAAACAAAAACAATATAAAGTGCGAAAAAAATCGCACACAAAAAAACCAGGAACTCTCCCCAGCCAAAATGCAGACGGTCAATATAATTCAATAGATAAAGGCCAATTACCGCCAGGACGGCCCCCAGCAAACTCCCTTTTTTTAAAACCTCCTGGCCGGTAACCACGGCAATCAAAGGAACCATAATAACTGAAAGTCCGGTGATAAAACCGGCCTGGGAGGCGGTAGTCCAGTTTAAACCAAGAACCTGGGTCAGATATCCCCCAAAAAGCAAAAAACCAAGGAACAGACCCTGTCCCACGTGGGCTCGATTAAGGCCTCGTCGGCGAATACCTGACCATATTGCCAGGAATAATCCTCCCAGAAGAAAACGCCAGAAAAGAAAATAATAAAGGGAAACCTGCTCCAGGAGATCTTTCATTACTGCAAAAGTAGTTCCCCAGATGAATGCTACCAGAATCAATAATAAGGCCCACTTATTTAATATTCCACCCATTCTGCGGCCTCCCCGCGAATAACAAACGACTGAAAATTAATGTAACAACTGTTGCCAGAATAAGCCGGAACCCAACCAGAACCAAAAAATTTGCTCCCACTGCTACAAACAGCAGGGTATCTTCAAAAAGAGAATGGCAGAGGGACAAAAAAAGGCATATCAACCACATTTCCCGGGTGGACAGCTCCCCCTCCCGGGAATACTGGATCAAAACTCCCGCCCCATAAGAGAGCCCCAGAAATTGGCCCACCAGGAACGGAACCCCTGCTTGAGAGGGCAGGTTAAACCTGCTCAGTAATGGGATCAGAGGACGGGTCATTTTTTCCAACCACCCATAACCTTTTAATAGTTCCAGCGCTATCATTAACGGGATAATTATCAAAAAAATCTTCAGTCCCATTTCCCCCAGACCCCAGAATATGTCCATTCCTATTTCAATCAACATCCCGCCCTCCACCTCCCCTCGGCTTTAATTCCATTTTACAATAACAGGTTCAGGATCAGACCGCTTATCAGAGAAAGCCCGATGCGCAGTGCCAGCAAAGCTTTAACCGGAACCCCTGACTGCCGGATAACCATCGTTTCCATGGGTAAACTGTGGGAAATAGTCAGCATTCCCCCCAGAATAGTTATTTCTCTGATGGTCAATTCTAAGCCTGAAATGGCTCCCACTGCAGCATAAATATTTATGGCCTGGCCCAGAATTAAGACCATAACAGCTTCTCCCGGCAAACCCAGGTAGGCCATAGCTGGCTTAAAAACTCCACTCAACCAGTCCAGTACAGGAGTATAACGAAGTATTGTAATCATAATATATACCGGGACCATTATCCGCATTAAAATTAAGAAGGTCCTGATCCCATTATTCCATCCTCGAAGCAGGGTTTTTTTAATTGTCCTCTCCCCCTCTGGCCTTTAATTTCAGGCCATCAAGGTCCCTGATAATTATTTTTTTTCGTTTTTTTTCAATAAGCCCTTGATCCGCAAAAACTCCCAGCACCCGGGTTACTGTAACCCGGGAAACACCCAGCAGGTCTGCCAGTTCCTGATGAGAAAAGCACATTCCCTTTTCCCCCAGTTCCTCCTTTAGCTGAACCAGCAATCCCGCCAATCGGGAGGGGAAAAAGTTAAAGGTTAGGTCCCTGATTTCTCCCAGCAAAAAATCAATTTGCTTAAACAGGCTGAAAAGGAGAGCGCTCTCTTTTTCATTGTTTCCAAGAAGGTTTTCAATTTCTCCGTCCTGAAAAAATAATACCCGGGAATCCTCTTTAGCCTGGAGATAAATCCTGCAGTCTTCTTCCTCCTGGCTTAAACCGCTGACATATTGCCCCTCTTTTCCCAGGAAGAGAATACGTTCTTTACCCGCAGGGTTCAAGATATAAAACTTCACCAGTCCTTTGGCAATATAAGCCAGTGCAGGAGGTTCTTCATTGAGGAAAAGTACTTCATCTTTACTTAATTTGCTACCCCGGGAAAATTTATTCAATTTCTGCACCTCCCAGTATTTCCTTTAAGTTTTTCTGGAATTAATTTTTTTAATTTAGGGCAAAAATAAAAGCCAGGAAATTATTCCCGGCCGGGGATATCCTCACCCAGATTTTTTCCCGCACCAATCTCAACTGTGGGGCTAATTACCCAGGAACAAAAATAACTCCTTTTTTGGAGAGAACAGGAAAATCCTTCTTCAGTTCCCCATCATCCCGAAAATTCACTGCCGACACTCCGAGCAATACCCCAGATATTTAATCTTGTGTTCTGTTACTTCAAATCCATACTGGCCTTCAATGCTTTTCATAAAATTTTCCAGCATTTCATCGCTAAATTCTATAATTTTATTACAGGAAAGGCAGATAAGGTGATGGTGATGCTGATCTTTAGCCTCCAGCTCATAATAGCTGGTAGAATCTTCAAAGTTCAGTTGGGATAAAATATTTAGCTCGCAAAAAAGTTCCAGGGTACGATAAACCGTCGCCAGCCCGACCTGATTCCCTTTTACCCTCAGAAGATGGTGGATATCTTCTGCTGTGAGATGCGCCCCCTCATTTTCCAGTAGAACCTCCATTATCTTCCTTCTGGGCCCAGTTAGTTTATAGCTGGCATGTAACAGTTTATTCTCCATTTCCTTTAAACGGGACAAGCCAGCTCCCCCTTTCCAGCGATAACAATTTTCATTCTCTACTTAAGTGTTTCCCCGGTAATAGCAAAAAACCTTCCCCAAAATCACCATTAAGCCCCGGGACAGAAAAACCCCCAGTCAAAAAATGACCCCAGGGAGTCCTGGGGTTAATGAGTAAAAACATGGTTCCCAATACGAGTTGCAACCGGGCGTCGAGAAATCCAGCCGGCATTGGTAGCAATTTCTGGATTATAAAAAAACAGAGAGCCCCGGGTTGGATCATAACCTGAAATGGCAGCTCGGGCAGCTTCCAGGGACTTTCTATCGGGATAAAGGTTGATTTGCCCATCAAAAGTAATGCAAAACTGACCCTCTTGCATAATTACTTTCCTGATGGTTTCCGGGAACTTGGGGTCCTGAACCCTATTTAAAACCACAGCTCCCACAGCAACCTGCCCTTCAAAACTTTCTCCCCTGGATTCCCCGTAGATTACCCGGGCCAGGAGGAGAACTTCATCCTGAGGAACATCAAAATAGTATAACCCACTGATTAAATCCTGGGGAACACTTTCTAATGTCTCTGGACCAACCACACCGTCAACATGAAGCTGATTTTCCTTCTGGAACTTTCTGACCGCCTCTTCGGTCAGGGGGCCAAAAATTCCATCAATTTCCCGGGGATCATAAAAACCTTTTTTTGCCAGAACATGCTGCAGAACTGCTATGTCAGTTCCTTCCATTCCTGACCGCAGTAATCGATCGCCCAGCTCGATAAAATAAGCTGCCTCTGTGTAAAAGTTATAACTGATTAAAATGAGGGCAATTAAAAGGGGAAGAAAAACAAATCTGAGTTTTCCCATCCGGATCTACCTCCATTGAAATTCACGCCATAAGGCCAAGTTTTTTCTTGATTTTCATTTCCAGAAAACGCAGTATTTTGGTACTGAAGAACTCCTTTTGATCCTGGGGGGATACCAGAATGGTATACATCCCCATTCGATTGCCTCCCCAGATATCAGTAAAAAGCTGATCCCCTACCACCGCAACTTCTTCAGGCTCCAGGTCCAGAATTTGAAGAGCCTTTTTGAAACCTCGCCTGCGAGGTTTAACCGCCTGAGCCCGGGCCGGAATTCCCAGTTGCTTGGAAAGGGAACGGGCTCGCCGGGGAAGGGCATTAGAAAGCAAAACAACCTTTATACCCCGATCGCTGGCCTTTTCTAACCACTGGACCATTCTTTTTTCGGGAATATCCTGATCCCAGGGTAAAAGGGTGTTATCTATATCACAAATTATACCCTTTTTTCCTGATTCTTGCAACTTTTGTAAATCCACCTGATCCAGACTGCCCGCAACTTCATTCGGCCGGAATCTTTCCAGCATAAAAAAATCTCCTTAATTTTCTCATTTTTCCTCTTTTTGGGGCTTAGTTATTATAGCACAAAATTAATTAAATAAAAAGAAACCTCCAGTAAGAAGGTTTTTTTCCTTCTCTGATTAATAATCTAAACCTCAACAATTAACGAGGCCTTAATTGCCGATGTTCTTCAAAGGTTCTACTGAAACTATGGGAACCATCAGGATTGGCAATATAAAAGAGATAATCTGTTTCCGCTGGATAAAGAGCCCCTAAAAGAGAAGACTGGCCAGGACTGGCAATAGGACCAGGAGGCAGACCCCGGTGCAGATAGGTATTGTAGGGGGAATCATAATTCAGATCAACAAACAACAACCTGGATTTCCATTCGGGCAAAGCATATTGCACCGTAGCATCAATTTGCAATGGCATATCAATTTCCAGCCGATTATGGATAACAGATGCAATATAGGGGCGTTCCTCCTCTATTCTGGCTTCTCTTTCAACCAGAGAGGCCAGGGTAACTATTTCATGGATGTCAAAACCCATTTCTCGGGCTCTTTCCATTAACTCTGGATTCAGTTCCCAATCAAACCTCTCTACCATCTGTTTGATTATATCCCGGGGGGCACTTCCCTGGGGAAATTCATAGGTTGCAGGAAAAAGATAGCCCTGCAATCTATAATCCATTTTTTCCTTTTCCTCCGGAAGATAGGCAAAGGGGAGCTCAATTTCTTCAGCCTGTTTCAGAAATTCTTTCGAGGAAAAATCACCACTTTTATCGGCAATTAATTGGGCGGTTTGCTCCATGGTAAGACCTTCGGGAACAATAACCCGGTAGGTTAAAACATCTCCCCTGGCAATTTTTTCTATCACCGAAAAAATGTGATGCTCGGGGTTAAAAGAATAACGCCCTCGGCGAAGAGAGTTTTCCCAGTCCATAATTCTCACCACAATCCGGAAAAAATTGGAGTCGCCGATTACACCTTTTTCCTCCAGTATACTACCAATCTGACGGGTAGAGGCTCCAGCAGGAATAGTTACTTTCACTTCTTCTTCCAGAGGTGAAAGGATATTTTCTATAGCAAAAAAACCAGCAAACATGATTATTGCCAGCAGTAGGATTAAAAAAGATGAAATTTTTGCTCCCACAGGAGTTTTTACCCTTACCAAGCCTGCCCCTCCTCTCCTACTATAGATCCTATTCCTCTTCCCTTTCCTCCATTGCTGATTCAATCTTTCCCAGGGTTTCCTCGTCTTCAACTGCAACCCAGAGCTGTTCTCCGTCTTCATCTTCACAAATTTCAAAAACCACTCCGGTAACTTCTTCGTCTTCCTCGGCCAAATATTCTTCCGCCGGAATCAGAACAATATATTTTTTTTCTTCCACCTCAATTTCAGATTCAATATAAAAACGGTTTTCCCTGCCGTCTTCCTGCCGAAGAATAATCTGCCCGGTTTCCCGGTCAAAATCAATAATTCCTTCACTCATCTTGCATCTCCTCCTTTCTACGCCCTAAAAAAGATTGTAAAATCAAAACTGCAGCAGTTTTGTCAATCAGTTTCTTTCTTTTTTTTCGGCTTAAATCCGCCTGCAAAAGGGTTTTCTCCGCTTCCATAGTTGACAGCCTTTCATCCCAGGTATGAACTGGGATACCCCATCTTTGAGAGAGGATATCAGCAAATTCCTGCGCCTTTTCTCCCATAGGTCCGATACTCCCATTCATCATCCTGGGCAAGCCCACCACTACCTCTTCAACCTCATGCTGCTCTTTTATTTTATCCAGTTCAATCAGGTCCTGTTCCAGGGTCTTACGCTGCAATACCATCAGGCCCTGTGCAGTAATTTTCAGTGGATCGCTCAGGGCAAGCCCTATTGTTTTATCCCCCAGATCCAGGCCCAATATCCGCAAATAATTCACCCCATAATTTCAATTTTTCTCCTGAACCCTGTTTCCAACACGTTTCTCCTTATTCGGGACCTGATTGCTAAAATCCTGCCCCGACAATTTTAAAGGAGTCTTTTCCGGATTTTAAAAAGTGCCCTGGGTCCGGGTTAAAACAATTAAAGGCCCAGACCCAGAGCAACCCAACCCTATCTTGCGAGTCTCAAAGCATAATTTCCCAAAACCCCAACTTTTTTTAAGATCAGTTTAATCTTCCAGATAGGCCCTGACCAGTTCCTCTATAAGTTCGTCCCTTTCCAGGGTCCGGATCAGGGTTCTGGCATTTTTGTAGCTGGTAATATATGCAGGATCACCGGAAAGGATATAACCGACAATCTGATTTATCGGGTTGTATCCCTTTTCCTTCAAAGCCGCATATACTTCCCGGAGAATCTGGGATGCCTTACGGACTTCTTCTTTTTCCACCCTGAATTTTCGAGTGTCCTGATCTCTATCCTGCATTCTCCCACCCCTCTACACATTTTTTTCTACTTAAAATATTCGTGATTATTTATTCTTATCCTTTTCTTTTTGCAAAAACCTTTCCAGGTCCTGCAGGGCCTTTTCAATAAGCTCTGATTTCGGACCGCCGGCCTGGGCCATATCGGGTCTTCCTCCCCCGCCTCCACCCAGGATAGCCGCCATTTCGTTAACCATTTTTCCAGCATGAAGATTTTTTTCTTTTATCAGGTCCTGGGTTAGCATTGTCAGGAGCTGGGCTTTGCCCTTTTGTTCAGTTGCCAGTAAAATCAGGCCGCTCTCCAGGTGATCCCGGATCATGTCTCCCAGCTGTCTTAGTTCCTGTGGTCCATCAACCTCTACCCGCTGCCGGACAACTGTTATATCTCCAATTTGCTCCTTTTTCTGGAGGAGGTCCCGGGCCTGATCGGCCAGGGAATAGCTCTGGGCTTTTTGCAGCTTTTTTTGTAACAACTCTTTTTCTTTAACCAGTTGATCCAGCCTTTTTTCCAATTCATCAGGGCTGGCTTTAAACTGGCTGGCAATTTTTTGTAACCGCTGCTCCTGCTTATCAAAATATTCCAGGGTATTAAAACCGGTAATTGCCTCAATACGACGAATACCAGCCGCAATCCCGGCCTCAGATATTATTTTAAAAGGACCCATAGAGCCGGTAGTCTGCAGGTGAGTTCCCCCGCAGAGTTCCTGGCTATAGCCGGGCCCAATATTTATCAGCCGAACCCGGGATTGATATCTTTCCTCAAAAACTGCCAGGGCACCTCTGTCCCTGGCTTCACCCAGGGACATGTACTCAGCCCGAACCGGAAGGTTTTTTAAAATCTGCCGATTTACCTCTTTTTCTAGAGCTTTGAGTTCTGCTGAACCGAGGGCTTTGAAATGAGAAAAGTCAAAACGGAGTCGGAGGTGATCAACCAGTGAACCCGCCTGCTGCACATGCGTTCCCAAAACCTGCCTCAGGGCCTGATGCAACAGGTGAGTCGCAGTATGGTTGCGGGCAGTAGCCATTCTCCTGCCCTCATCAACTTCCAGCCCCAGATTATCTCCAGGGGCAATGCTCCCTTCATTGATTTCCACTTCATGAAAAATCAGTCCCTCGTGCTGATAAGTGTCCTTAATCCGTCCCTTTACACCCGAGTTGTAGAGCCTTCCCTTATCACCGGCCTGCCCTCCCCCTTCTGGATAAAAAGGGGTTTTATCTACAATCAAAAAACCGCTGTCTCCGCTTCGTAAATCCTCTTTTCTTTCACCAGGCCCCATGGTTTTTAGGACCCGGGCTTCCTCCTTAAGACTATCAAATCCAGTGAACCGGGTGGGTTCCAGTTCCTTGACCAGGTTTTCCAGGCGAGAACCTTTTTGATCCCCGAAGCCCAGTGATTTATGGGCCTGATCCTTTCTGGCCCTTTCCCGCTGCTTTTCCATTTCCTGATTAAATCCTTCCTCATCTAAATCCAGGCCCTCTTCATAAAGAACGTCGCGGGTCAGATCCAGGGGAAAACCATAAGTGTCATAAAGCTTAAAGGCCTCTGGGCCGCTCAGAGTTTTTCCTCCTTCTTGTTTCAGTTGTTCAATATAATCTTCCAGGATTTCCAGGCCCTGATCAATTGTTTCGGCAAAACGCTCTTCTTCAATTCGGGTTATTTCGGCAATATAGCCTCCCCTTTCCAGCAGTTCTGGAAAAACCGGGCCCATTTTCTCCTGTAACAGGGGCATCAAACGAAACAAAAATGGCTCCTCCAGGCCCAGCTGCCGGCCGAACCGGGCTGCCCTTCGCAAAATTCGCCGAATTACATAGCCCCGGCCTTCATTGGAAGGTAGAGCCCCGTCAGCCAGGGCAAACCCAATTCCCCTGATATGATCGACAATTACCCGAAATGCCATTTCCTCCTGTCCCCGGCTTTCTGCAAAAGAGACTCCAGAGAGTTCTTCCAGATGTTTAATATAGGGGAGGAAAAGATCAGTTTCATAATTACTCGGGGCCTGCTGCAAAACTGAAGCCAGCCTCTCCAGTCCCATCCCGGTGTCAATATTTTTTTTGGGCAGGGTTTCATATGACCCGTCTTCTTTTTTATCAAACTGGGTAAATACCAGGTTCCAGAGCTCCAGGAATCGATCACAGTCACAGCCAAGGGTGCAGCTGGGGCCGCAGCTGTATTCTTCACCTCGATCCCAATGGATCTCACTACAGGGTCCACAGGGGCCGAGTCCTATTTCCCAAAAATTATCCTCTTTTCCGAGAAAAGCTATTTTTTCCTCTGGAAAATCAATCTCCTCCCGCCATAAATCAAATGCTTCCTGATCATTTTCATAAACTGAAACCCAGAGTCTTTCGGGGTCAAGTTCCAGCTTTTCGGTTAAAAATTCCCAGGCCCATTTGATGGCATCTTTTTTAAAATAATCTCCAAAGGAAAAATTGCCCAGCATTTCCAGAAAAGTATGATGGCGGGCGGTTCGTCCCACATTTTCTATATCATTAGTCCGGATGCATTTCTGAGTTGTAGCCATCCGGGGGTGAGGTGGTTTCTTGCTCCCATCAAAAAACGACTTCAGTGGGGTCATTCCCGCATTAATCCATAAAAGGGTTGGATCATCCTGGGGAATAAGGGGAGCACTTTCCCAGATCAGGTGATCCTTATCAGAAAAAAAGTCTAAAAAACTCTGCCGTAGCTCTTCACTACTCATCTTTTTCATTTTTGCTACCTCCTGCCAGCAAATTTTCAAATATTTTTGGGGCGAAATAAAAAAAGCCCTGCCCGATCAGGGGCGAGGACCATCCCGCGGTACCACCCTGTTTTACTTCCACCAAACAGAAGCCTCGGGGGTTTTAACGCAACCCTTACGACAGATCTTTTCAATCTGCTGCTCCGGACTGGCCCGGCGGGAAAAGTAGGAACCTTCCACCAACCGATTCCTCTCTGCAATACTAATACCCGCTTTTGTGCCCATCATCGCCTTTAATATAAATCATATTACCTCATATTAGCTGGATCTGTCAAGGGAATTACCTTTAAGACTGGTTTTTCTCCCGAAAAATTTTGATAAGCCACCCACTCTTTATCCGGTGATAAACGAGGAAAACCAGCCTGTTCTCTCTTTTCCAGAACGTCCCCTTTATCGACATCTAAGACCAGCAAATTAAATTTATCATCCTGATCAATGCTGGTAATTAACAGTTGATCTTTAAAAAGCTGACCACAGTCCGGGTAACCCGTGTGTCGGTCATTCCACAACTCTCGGTCTCCCATTTTATCCAGGGCCAGAGCCCATTTTTTTTCGTTGTTCTCTATATCGAACCTGCCCACAAAAAGCTGGGTATTCATGGCCTCATCATCCCATTCAACAAAAGAAGCAATAATTTGCCCATCTTCCAGCGAGGAAAACCCTATTAATTGTTCCTCCCCTGGAACCTCCCACAAAAGTTTTTTTTCTGCACCTGGTTCCACGGAATAAAGGCTTTGCCCACCAAGGGTAAGGGTCCCAAACGCAAATTGTTCAACAAAGAACACATCACCTGCAGGTCCCCAGCCAATGGCCCCCGCCTTATATTCCTGACCAAACTGATAGGAAGTTAACTCCTTCTTCTCGCCCGTATCAAGTTTCATAACCAGAACGTCGGTGGGCATTTCCCATTCTGCAGGAGAAGTATAGGCCAGGTACTTATAATCTGGAGAAAAAAGGGCCCGGGTATTAATTCCGGCCTCCTCAATCTGATGAATTATTTCCCCGGAAAAATCAACTACCTGTATTTCATCCCCTTTTTTGAGGGCCAAAAATCCCGGGTCCGCAGCAATATCCAGGATCTTGGTTTCCAGCCGCCAGCCCCGGGTTGAAATTATCTCTTTACTCTCTCCCGAAAAAGGATCCTGCTCAAAAATGCTGGTCCTTATCTGGCCTTCATCCTCTTTTTCCACCAGGTTGAGTATTATTTTGTTATTATCAATCCAGATATATTCTTTAATTGTTCCTTCTGCAGGAGGGGCAACAATATATTCTGGGGGTTTCTCTTCAGCAATAAAGAAATAAAAAACAAATATTCCAATTATCAGCAGGCTCATAAAAATTAGCCGCCCTTTATTACCCATGGTGTCACCTCCCTGCTTTTTAGTTCCTCAATAAAAGGAAAAACCCTTTCTCCACCCTGGAAGAAAAACGAACTGCTGAAAAACAGCAGCCCGAAAAGGATTTATTTTACCCGGGCAAATTTTCGCTTGCCCACCCGCAGAATCATTCCACTGCGGGGAGTTATTTCTTGATTGGGGTCCTTTATTCTTTCCTCATCAACATAAACCCCACCCTGATTAATCAAACGCCGCCCCTCGCTTTTACTGGATACCATGTTGAGGGCAGAAATTAAATGAACCAGGCGAACATTTCCCTGATGATCTTTTAATTCCTGGGGAACTTCTTCTTCCGGGATATCTTCAGGTAGATGCCCTCCGGAAAAGACCCGGGAAAATTCTTCCTCGGCTTTTTGCGCCTTTTCCTGACCATGATACATTTCTACCAGGCGTCGGGCCAGAAATTTCTTGGCCTGCAGGGGGCTAAATTCTCCCTTTTTTATTCTTTCCCGATATTTTTCCAGTTCTTCTCCCCGCATATCAGTAGTCAGGGTTATATAGCTTTCCAGGAGATCATCAGAGATCGACATGGTTTTTCCGTATATTTCTCTGGGGTCCTCGTTAATCCCAATATAATTATTTAGGGATTTGCTCATCTTTTGAACCCCATCGGTTCCCTCCAATAGGGGGGTCATAATAAGGGCCTGGGGGTTTTGACCATATTCTTTCTGCAGTTGCCTTCCTACCAGCAGGTTAAATTTTTGATCGGTTCCCCCCAGCTCCACATCGGCCTTAATAGCAATTGAATCGTAGCCCTGCAATAAGGGGTAAAAGAATTCCAGAATGGAGATAGGCTTACCCTCCTGATATCTTCTGGCAAAATCATCTCGCTCCAGCATACGGGCCACTGTGTACTTGGAGGCCAGGTTTAAAAATTCTTCGGGAGCCCAGGGGGAAAACCATTCACTGTTAAAAACCAGGTGGGTTTTTTCTGGATCTAAGATCTTGCTGAATTGGTCCTGATAGGTCTGGGCATTTTTCATAACCTCTTCTTCAGTCAGCTGTTTTCTTATTTCTGATTTTTGAGAAGGGTCTCCAATTCTTCCGGTAAAATCCCCTATGATCAGGTACGCTTCATGCCCAAGGTCCTGAAATTCCCTCATTTTTCGAAGAGGAACAGTATGCCCGAGATGAATGTCCGGGGCAGTGGGATCCAGGCCCAGTTTTACCCTGAGGGGAGGGCCACCCTGATCCCTTTTTTTTAATTTTGCAATTAGATCCTCTTCACCAATAATTTCGCTTAAACCCTGTTTTAATATTTTTAAACTATCCTGCCAGGCCAGGGTGACCACCTCCTATTAAAAAGAAAACTCCGCCACTCCGACGGAGATGTGGCCGGCTTTAATATCGGATATATTTTACCATAAAAAAGCGTTACCCGTCAATTAACTATAATATCCTTCCCTTTTAGGGGAAAATTATTTTGAAATCTTAAAAATACCCCACCCGAAAAAGTTTCTCTTCTGCCCTGAAAAAAACTTCACGTATTACACAGTTAAAGACCTGAATCAGGATATGGCAATAGCACTAATTACAGGGGAGAGCGGTTTTCATTCTTCTGCTGTTGACAGCCCGTCATGGAGGTCTACTGAAAAAAAACATAAAAACAGGGAGGAAAATTAAATGATAAAGAGAATAGTGATTGCACAACGAAAAAAAGTTTTCCCCATCCCGAAATTACGGGAGGGAATAATGTTCAGAAAAAAAAGAAAACACCTTTCATTTTCTCTACCTCTTCCCATTTTATTATGTTATAATGACTGAGGAGAAGGAGGTTGGACCAATGGCTTCTCGAAGAAAAATTCGAAGAAAAAAAACCCCGACAAAGGGCAAGGGCCTTTTTATTGCCCTGGTCCTTCTAATTTCTCTGGGTTTTGGAATAAGCATAGGCGCCGGAGCTTTCATAATCAGTGATACCCCCAATGTTTCCAGTTACGGCGACTGGCAATCAACAGAAACCACCCGTATTTTTAATTCTGAAGGTGAACTAATCCATCGTCTTTTCCGGGAAAACCGGGAATATGTAACCCTGGACCAGATCCCCCTGGCCTTGCAGCAGGCGGTTCTAGCCATGGAGGACTCCCGATTCCTTCAACACAGTGGAGTGGATTACCGGGGCTTGATAAGAGCATTACTGGTAGACATTCGCGAGGGGGGATATGCCCAGGGAGCAAGCACAATTACAATGCAGCTGGCCCGAAATGTCTTTTTGACCCAGGAAAAGTTTATGTACCGCAAGATCCAGGAAATGTTCCTGGCCCATCAGTTTGAACGGCTATATACGAAAGAAGAAATTCTTGAGTTTTACCTGAATGAAATTTTTATGGGACACTCTGCATATGGAGTACAGACCGCGGCCCATCAATATTTTGGCAAAGATGTCTGGGACCTGAACCTGGGGGAAATTGCCATGATGGTTGGAATTATCCAGGCTCCCAACCGCCATTCCCCCTATTTCAATATGGATCAGGCTCGTTTTCGGCAGCAGGTAGTTTTAAATCGGATGTTAGAATTGGACCTTATTTCCCAGGAGGAGGCTCAATTAGCTGCCGAAGAATCCATAGAACTGGCTGGTCTGGGAAAGGCCCAGGAAGATTTTGCACCCTATTTTATCCGTTATGTTCGAGATGAGCTCCTGAAAATGTTTGGACCCCAGGTCGTCTATGGGGGGGGATTGCAGGTTTACACTACCCTGGATACCCGTATCCAGGAAAGTGCTGAGTTAACTGTTAAAAGCTTAATTGATGAAAATACTTTACCAACGGTTCAGAGAGATCAAATGACCGCGGACACCCAGCAGCCCCAGTTAGCCATTATTACTATCGACCCCCAGACCGGGCATATTAAAGCCATGGTTGGAGGCCGGGGTGAAGATCAGTGGAACAGGGCTATTCAAAGCCGCCGACAGCCGGGGTCAGCTTTCAAACCTATTATTTATGCTGCAGCATTAAATGAAGGTTTGAGTCCTGGATCAGTAGTCCTGGACTACCCCACCCTGGATTTTTCTGATCATACCGTAACCAGTGATGATGATCAACCCAAACCCTGGCCCAGAAATTTCAACGATGTATACCGGGGGTGGGTCACCCTCCGCTCCGCTATGAACCATTCCATCAACGTTGCTGCTGTTAAAACCCTGAGTGAAATTGGAGTTAACAGTGCCCTGAATATGGCTCGGGACCTGGGGATTTCCAGTCTGGTTCCAGAAGATCGTAATCTGGGACTGGCCCTGGGAGGATTAACCCGAGGAATTACTCCTATGGAAATGGCACAGGCTTTTGGATCCTTTGCCAACCGGGGAATTCGAACCGAACCCATAGCAATTTTACGGGTAAAAGATAATCGAGGCAATATTCTTTATGAAGCGAATCCCACCCGTGAAATTGCAATAAGTGAAGAAGTTGCCTATTTAATGAATGATATGCTGCAGTCAGTTATTCAGGATGGTACCGGTTGGCGCGCCGACCTGGACCGACCCACTGCCGGAAAAACTGGCACAACTAATGATTACACCGATGCCTGGTTTGTAGGTTATACTCCCGATCTGGTAACTGCAGTCTGGGTTGGGGAAGATTCCCCCCGGCCCATGAAGTATTTCCCCCAAACTGATGATGAAGGTAATGTTGTTATCAATCCTCAGACCGGAGAACCCAATTATAGTACTACCCTGCACAGTTGGATCGCTGCTGAATTATGGGGTCGATATATGCGAGCTGTGGTTGAACCAATGCCCGTTACTCACTTCCCTTCCAAACCCCGGGACATTATTGAGGTTTCTATTGACCCCTTTACTGGAAAACTCCCCGGAAATTACTCCCCGAAAGAGATAAGTGAGCTTTTTATTCGGGGAACTGAACCAGAAGAAAAGGAAAATCTGCATCAACCGATAAAAGAAGTTGAAATTGACACTGAAACCGGTCTCCTGGCAACATCGGACTGTCCTCCAGAGAATGTTCAAACTCGCCGTTATCAGAAGGATTCTGGGATTCAGGTTGGCGATGACGGTTCACCCATTCATAAATTTGATTCCTCTACCGGAGTTCCCCTTACTGATGAGGAAGGAAATTATATTTTCGAAAAGAAACCGGATCAATCCTGCTGGGCTCATGGAACCAGTCGGGAGGAAGAAGAGGAACAGGACGATGAACCGACTGACCGACTGTGGGATCGAATCTGGGGCACCGAAGATGATGATTAAGAAAAACCTGCAGCCGCAAGCTGCAGGTTTTTTATGCTTTAAGATTAACTATGGTTACCCCATCTCCACCTTCGCCTTCCTCCCCCCGGCGATAGGTCTCTACATGATGATGACCTTCCAGCAACTCGTGGATTCCCTGTCGTAAAGCACCGGTTCCCTTGCCATGAATAATTTCCACTTTTTTCAAACCTGCCAGATAGGCATCATCAAGGTATTTATCTGTTTTTTCCCGCCCTTCTTCCCAACGCATACCCCTGAGATCCAGGCTGGGCCTGATAGACTGGGCTTTAGATTGTTTATAGCGCTGGGTACTTCGGGGAGCAGCAGCTTCCTCAACAACAGGTAGTAGATCCTTTTTATCAACCCAGACCCGCATAACCCCCGCCTGAATATTTACCCGGTCCTGCTTTTCTTCTAAAACCACGCCTTCCTGATTCAGGGAGGCAATTTTTACTTTTTGACCGGGCTTAACCTGAAGGGGTTCTCGTTGGGAGGAGGACTTCCTGCCCACTACGGTCAACTCTCTAATCCTGTCCTGTTGCGCTTTAATTGCCAGATTAAATTCATTGGCCATTCGATCCCCTCGGGGACCGGAATGTTTGCGAATCTCCTTAAGCAATTTGCTTCCTTCGGCTTTAATTTCTTCAACTATTTCCTGTGCCCGCTGAGAAAAATCGCTTACCATTTGCCGGTGTTTTTCTGCCAGTTCTGTTCTTTCCTTCTTTATTCTTTCCAGTTCTTCTTCCAGATCTTCCTTTTCCCGCTGCAGGGCTTCCTTTCTCTCCAGAACTTCATATTCTTCTTTTTCTATTCTACTGATCATGCCGTCTACACTGGAACGGTGCTCTCCAATATAGCTTCGAGCCTGCTCAATTATTTCTTCCGAAAGCCCCAGACGCCTGGCAATGGCCAGGGCATTACTTCTGCCCGGAACTCCAACCAGCAACCTGAAGGTAGGAGATAATGTTTCCACATCAAATTCCACAGCGGCATTTTCAATTCCGTCACTGGTATAGGCGAAAGCCTTCAATTCAGTATAATGAGTGGTAGCAACGGTTAAAATTCCCCGATTATGAAGATGCTGCAGAAGGGACATGGCCAGAGCAGCGCCTTCTTCGGGATCAGTTCCGGCTCCCACTTCATCCAGTAAAACCAGATCTCCTGGCCCAGCATTTTTTAAAAGGCGGACAATCTGGGTCAGATGTGAAGAAAAAGTACTTAAACTCTGTTCAATACTCTGCTCATCACCTATATCAGCAAAAATCCCCGCGAAAACCCCTATTGCACTCTCTTTTTCTGCAGGAATCAAAAGGCCGGATTGCCCCATCAGACAAATCAACCCTACAGTTTTAAGAGAAACAGTTTTACCACCGGTATTGGGTCCGGTAATAACCAGGGTATTAAAAGAATCTCCCAGGGAAACATCAATGGGCACTACTTCTGCCGGGGGCAGGAGAGGATGCCGGGCAGCTTTAAGGTTGATCGGCCCTGCTTTATTTAGCTTTGGTTCTGAGCAGTTAAATTCTCGACCCAAACCGGCTTTGCTCATAATAAAATCAAGCTGGGCAGCAGCTTCAAGACTCTTTTTTATTCCATTGCTCTTCCAGGCTATTTCACTGGTAATTTCTTTTAAAATCCGATAAATTTCTGCTTCTTCATCCCTTTGCAGAGTTCCCAGCATGTTATTCATCTCTACTACCGGCTGGGGTTCCACAAATACAGTTTGCCCACTGGCAGAACGATCATGAATTATGCCCGGCAGCAGACTTTTTTTATCTGCTCGCACAGGCAGAACCAGCCGATCACCTCTAATAGTAACAACCGGGTCCTGGATAACTTTATCCAGCCTGGAATTCTGCAGGTATGAATCCATTTTTTCCCTGATCCGCTGGTTCAGGATTTTCTGCTCTCGTCGGATGGAATTTAACCGGGGGGAGGCATCATCCCTGATTTCCCCATAATTATCAATTATTTTATTTATCCTGTTCTCCAGGCCAGAAAAGTCCTCAATTTTCTCTTCATAGGCCTCCAGTCGGGGAAAAGACCAGCCCTCATCCTTATATTTGGCAAAGTAACCTTTAATTTTTTTAAAACCGTACAGGGTCTGGACCACCCTTGAAATCTGCTCCAGTTCAAGAACCTGGCCTTTTTCTGCTTTTTGCAGAGATTCACCAATGTTCTGAATGCCCCCAAAGGGAATGGGGCCACTCAAAAGAAGCAATTCCATCCCCTGGGCAGATTCCCTTAACTCTAATTCTACCTTCTCCAGCTCGACTCCCGGTTTTAATTTGCGGGCTTTTTCAATTCCCAGTTCAGTTGCAGCGTGTTGTTCAAGTTTTTTTAGGATCTTATCATATTCCAGTTTTTTCAGGGTATGCTGTTCCATCATTAATCACCACCTGTTTGAGCCATTAAGACCCTTTTTAAGACCTTCTTAATAAAATTCCCTTCAGTTTCAATATTTTTTCTGTCTGGAAACATTGAATTCTCATTGAATGAGAAATATATAGACTTCTTTTATATAAAAGCCCCTTTTTTAGCCTTCTAAAAAACATTTCACAGCTTGTTCCTGCTCAATTCTAAAAATAGTTTTATTCTTTTCCCATTGCCCTGTCCCAGCCCCCATTAAAGATAAAGGGAAGGGGCCGCCTTCCCATTTTTTGCAGGTGATCTTGTTTTGTCAGGCCTGCTTGAGAAATTCTTTCAATAGACTCCTCTGCCAGAGCATCTTTTTCTTGCTCCCCAAACCTATTTCCCCCTTAATATAACCTTAAAGCAGAGTGGCTGTCAAATCCCATAGATCTGGAAAAAAAGCTCGACAAATTGACTGTAATCAGCTTTTTCCAGAAAGATAAGGGAGTTCCTTTTATGCAAAAAAAGGGATAAAACTCAAATTTTCGGGCAAAAAAATAATACCAGAGGAAAATCAAAATATTGCACAGGGCGCCCGATTTTTCATTCTCCCAGATTGCCCTCCAGGAACCCATCATTGGCCTGAAAAAAACGGTCCAGATTTTCCTGCACTAAAGGGGTCAATTCCAGGAAATCACTGGCCAGGCGAGATGCTTCCAGGTGATCCAGCAAAACTTCGTATGGGACCCGGGCCAGCAAAAGCAGCAAGAGATAAACCACAACTCCTCCCTTTACGAGACCAAGCCCCGCACCACCAATACTGTCCACGACCGCCAGGAAAAGGAAACGGGTTAGTTTCTGCAAAAGAAAACCCAGGAGATTAACCAGAGCACTGATCACCATGGTTATCAGAACAAAAGCCACAATATTGGCCAGCACTGGAGGAAGGAGAAAAGTCTCCTGCAAAAACTCACTGACCAGGTGATAACGGTGCAGGGCAACCAGGACCCCCAATCCTATACCCAGAAGTGCAGCAGTCTGTTGCAATAACCCCCGCTGATAACCCCGGACAAGGGAAAGGAGCAATATGGCCACGATACCAATATCCACCCAAAAACCTTCGGCCAAGAATATCACTCCTCCCGGGCAAAAAAGTCCAGCAATTCTTCGTTTTCTTTTTTAAGCCTGACATATTCATTGCCCAATTCCATGAGGGCAAGTAAATAGAGCCGATTTCTCCCCAGGTTGGGAAACCTCTTTTTTACATCCCAGAGCTGAGAATCCACCAGGCGGGCAGCCTCTTTAATCTGTTCCGGACCGTCCCCTTTAAAAGAATAGGTTTGCCCCAGAAGGTTCACCCTGACCTGATCCTGATAATTTTCATTTTTTTTCTGGACCATAATTTTATCACCTTCTTATGTGCCCGTTTCTAAATCTATCTTTCTCATAATACCCTCTAAATTCCTTCTTTTTTGTAAAATACCCTCCCCTTTTTATCAGGGAGGGTATTCATCATTGCCTGATTTCAGCTTCCAGTTCTTCCCGGGTTCGAGTAATTATCTGGTCCATTATGTCCTCAATTTCCTTATCGGTAAGGGTTCTTTCTGGATTGCGGAAAACGAGTCTGAAGGCCAGGCTCTTACAATCACCGGGTATCTGTTTCCCCCTGTAAATATCGAAGAGAATCAGATCTTCCAGAAATGGCCCACCATTTTCTTCAATAAGGGTAAAAACCCCACCTGCAGAAACTTCTTCTTTAACGATTAAAGCTATATCTCTACTGATTGCAGGATAACGGGGAACTCCCCTGTAATTGGGAGCCAGGCTGGCTTCCCGGAAAAGGGGCATTAAATCGATTTCCAGGACCCCCACCCTACTCGGAAAGCGAAACTTTTCTTCCAGGCGAGGATGCAGCTCTCCAATGCATCCGACTTTTTCACCGTTAATGACGACCTCTGCCTGCCTTCCGGGGTGCAAAAACTCATGAGAAGAGTTATTTAAAGAGAGTTCCAACCCCAGTTCATCGGTTATTATTTCCAGGATCCCCTTTAAATCAAAAAACTCCGGAGCTTCAACCAGCCAGGGAACTCCATCAGAAACTGCTCCCATTACAACAGCAGCAAGAGCCGATTTTTGATTTATCCCCCTCCCGGGAAAAACATCTCCAACTTCATAAAGAGCTGCCTCCCTTTCCTGGCGTCTGGCATTAAAAGCAAGGGACCTGAGAAGTCCGGGTAGAATTTCCTGGCGCAAAAAAGAATTATCACTGCTCAACGGGTTGGTTATTTTCAAGGGGGTTGAACAGTTTTGTTGGAGATTTTCCCCGGGGCTGATAAGCGGCATATTGAATGTTTGATGATATCCTGCCAGGTGCATTACGTTCCTGATTTTTTCTTCGATATCCTGACCGGGCTTTTTCTGGCCCAACTCCATATCTACCCGGGGTAGAGTTGCAGGGATTTCTTCGTAACCGAAAACCCTGGCTACTTCTTCAATCAGATCCGCTTCGATCTTTACATCATTCCTAAAGGAAGGGACCTGAACCCGAAAGGCTCCTTCTTTCCGCCGGGAATCCTTCACTTTAAAGTGCAGTTTTTCCAGGATGCTCTTTATCTCCATACGAGATATATCTGTTCCAAGAACCTCATTAATCCGCTGCGGCCGAACCTTGATTAAAAGAGGCTCTTTTAACTGGGGGTAAATATCAACTATTCCCCCAATTACTTCTCCTCCTGCAATTTCACCCATTAACTGGGCCGCTCGCCGGGAGGCCCTGGTTATATTCTCGATATCAATTCCCCGTTCAAATCGATGAGAAGATGGACTGTGCAGGAGAAATTCTTTGGCAGTCTTTCTGATGCTGGCCGGATTAAAGCAGGCCGCTTCCAGGAGAATGTTATAAGTTTTCAAGGTTACCTCACTCTCCAGGCCTCCCATCACACCGCCCAGAGCCAGGGGTTTTTCTGTATCGGCAATCACCAGATTATGCTCCTTTAGCTCCCTTTCCCGGCCATCAAGAGTAAGCAGTTTTTCCCCTTCCTTTGCATTGCGAACTATTATTTTCTTATCCTTAATACAGTCATAATCAAAGGCATGCAGGGGTTGTCCCATTTCCAGCATAACATAGTTGGTGATATCCGCAATATTATTAACCGGTCGCAATCCTGCTGCCAGAAGACGTACTTTTAACCACCAGGGGGACTCCTCCACCTTAACTCCTTCCACGATTCGTGCAGTATAACGAGAACAGCTTTCCAGTTCCTCAACTTCTACAGAAATCAGATCTTCCGCCCGCCCCGATTCCTGCTCTCCAGTTATGGGGGGATAGTTTATTTCCTGTTCAAATACTGCTGCCAGTTCCCGGGCCACCCCCAGTAAATTCAAGGCATAACCATAATTGGGGGTCAGATCCAGAACAAAAATATGATCATCCAGGTTGAAATATGGAGCAAATTTTTCCCCGGGTACTGCATCCTTATCCAGGACCAAAACTCCTTCTGCTTGCTCTTCCTGCAGATTCAATTCATCTGCGGAGCAAATCATCCCCTGGGATATTTCCCCTCGGATTTCAGCCTTTTTTACTTCCTGTCCTCCAGGCAGGGTGGTTCCAGCTGGAGCCAGAACTACCTTCTGCCCTTTCTGGACATTGGCTGCCCCGCAGACAACCTGCAGGTCCTTTCTGCCCAATCCAACATTAACCAGGGTCAGATTATCAGCCCGGGGATGCTTTTTTATCTCCTGAATCTGCCCAATTAAAAGGTCCTTGTATTTCTTCTTCCAGTCTTCAATATAGTCTACTTCCAGTCCCAGAGTTGTCAGTTTTTCCGCAACTTCTTCGGGAGAAAGGTCTAGATCAATATATTCTTTTAGCCAGTTATAGGAAACCCGCATAAAAATCCTCCTTAAAACTGTTTTAGAAAACGAAGATCATTATCCCAGAGGTGCCGGATATCTTCGATTTCATATTTATACATGGCCATCCGATCCAGGCCCATTCCAAAAGCAAAACCAGTAAATCTTTCCGCATCAATCCCTGACATTTCCAGAACCCGGGGGTTAACCATTCCCGCTCCCAGTATTTCCAGCCATCCTGTTCGGGAACAGAGGGAACAGCCCTGACCCTGACACTTAAAGCAGGAAACATCTACTTCAGCACTGGGCTCGGTAAATGGAAAATAGGAGGGGCGAAACCTAACTTCCCGTCCTGCCCCAAAGATTTCCCTGGTCACCGCAATCAGAACCCCCTTGAGATGACTGAAAGTTATGCCCCGATCAATTACCAGCCCTTCCAGTTGATGGAAGACAGGGGAATGGGTAGCATCCAATTCATCAACCCGATAACACTTGCCCGAGGTTATCATCCGAATAGGAGGAGTCTGTTTTTCCATGGTCCGGACCTGAACCGGGGAAGTGTGGGTCCTGAGCAAAAGCCCACCTTCAACATAGAAAGTGTCCTGCATATCCCTGGCTGGGTGATTTTCTGGAATATTTAAAGCTTCAAAATTGTAATAGTCTGTTTCCACATCGGGTCCTTCCTCAATGGAAAAGCCCATCCGCAAAAACATGTCCTCCAGTTGCTCTATTATCAACTGCATGGGATGTATTCTTCCCCCCTGGAGGGGTTTTCCCGGCAGGGTAATATCTATTGCTTCCTCCTGCAATCGTTGCTTTTCCTGGTCAGCCTTAAGAATCTGGAGGCGAGCTTCCAGTTCTTTTTCAATTATTTCCTTGACCTGATTGGCCTTCTTGCCAACTTTTGGTCTTTCTTCAGGGTCCAATCTGCCCATCCCTCGCAGCACACCTGTCACTTTGCCGTTCTTCCCCAGAAATTCAACCTGAAGCTGTTCCAGTTCAGCCAGATCACGGGCTGAAGCAATTTTCTCCAGGGCTTCTTCCTGTAAGGCCTCAAGCTTCCTTTCCATTAAAATCCCTCCCCTGAACTAAAAATTCCCCTCGCCAGCAAGGGACGAGGGGCCGCGGTACCACCCTATTTAACCACAAAGGTTCACTTAAGCCCTGTAACGGAGGGCAACCGGACAGCCTACTTGGTTTCAACTGTCACCTCCGGAGCGAAATTTCACCGGGATGTTTTCAGAAGGCTCTCAGCCCCGGGCCCTCCTTCTCTAGAGAAAACATAACCCCGAATACCAACTCCATCTTCGGTCCATTATCAGATTATTTACATGGCATTAGAACGTTCGGAAAAGGTCAGCAGCCTCCGGTATACAATATAAGCATTGACCGAACCAGTCCGCTCAAATAATCTCCATAAAAAGAGCGGGCAAATTTTCACAAGACCACTCCCTTTCCCCATTTATTTTAAAATTATAACACAGTTTCAGGGGGTTGGCAAGAAAGGAAAACGGGAGCCTCTGATCAGAATATGTTGATGATCATCCTCTCTTCCAACCTTAAGGGAATAAATACCAGGAACAAACCTGATAGAGATTAAGTTTCTCCTCATCAGTTACAGAAATGGGATTTAACTCTGCATGGCCCAGATAAGAATGGCACCAGCAGCTGCAACATTAAGAGACTCTATATCTCGGGCCAGAGGAATAGAAACTTTTTTTACGCTTCTCCCAGAAAAATCACCGCTAATCCCCCGGGTCTCATGCCCCAGAACCAGGGCACTTTTTCGGGCAAATTTAACCTGTCGAAAATCCCTGCCCTGCCCTGGTTGAGCAACATATAGAGAAAAATCCCGGGGGAGTTCGGAAAAAAAGGAATCTCTTTCTTCTTGTTTAACTTTTCCAACCGGGATCCAGAAAATTGCACCTGCAGAAGCCCTTAGGACTTTGGGTTGATAGGGATCGGCCCCTTCACCGAGAAGAATAATTCCATCCAGATCAGCTCCAGCAGCGGTTCTAATTAAAGTCCCCACATTGCCGGGGTCCTGCAAACCTTCCAGTAGGAGAAGCTTCTCTCCTCCCAGGAGTTCCTGCCAGGGATAGTAGGGTTGCTTAATTCGGGCAATAATTCCCCGGGGAGTTCGAGTTGGAGAAATCTTGTCCATGACTTCTTCTGATACCAGGGTAATTTTTTCCTTAAAATAAAACCCTTCGGTGGCTAAAAAGTCTTCGGTAGCCAGGATTTCAATAAAATCAATACCGGCCCGATTGGCTTCTTTAATAAGGTTGGGGCCTTCAAGAATAGTCTCCTGAGTTTTCTTCCTTTCTTTTCGGCTCTGTAAACTCGCCAGGTATTTAACCCGCGGGTTTTGCCGGCTGGTTATTTTCCCCATTTGAATTTTTGGTCCATCCTCTCCTGATCATTGTTTTGACAGAAAATCACCGAACCATTTCGGTGACAGGGAAGTATTCTATCCTTAATATGCATTCATCTGCTTCTGACCAGAACCTCCCCCTAGTAAAACCCCCTTCTCAAAAAAGAAGGGGGAACTATTTTCTATTGTCCATTTTTTGCAATGGAAATCAACTGGCGAAAGCCTTCCTGATCGTTAACCGCCATATCGGCCAGGACTTTGCGGTTTATCTGCACATCAGCCTTTTTTAATCCGCTGATAAATTTATTATAACTCATACCGTTTTGCCGGGCCGCAGCATTTATACGGCTGATCCAGAGTCGCCGGAAATCTCTTTTCTTTCGTTTCCGATCCCGGTAGGCATAACTCATGGACTTGATAACCTGTTCCTGGGCCGGGCGATATAATTTGCTTTTGGAACCAAAATACCCTTTGGCCAGCTTTAAAACCTTTTTGCGGCGGCGACGGGCTTTGGGCCCTCTTTTTACACGCGGCATAAAAAACCCTCCTTAAATCCTAATTATACGGAAGTAGTTTATCTATAACTTTCTGATCAGCAGCGGAAACTTCTTTGGGTTGCCGCAACTGTCGTTTTCTTTTTCCACTTTTGGAAGTCAGCTTATGTCTGCCAAAAGCTTTTTCATGCATTACCTTCCCTGAACCTGTCTTTTTTACCCTCTTAGCAGTTGCCTTGTGGGTCTTCATCTTTCCCAATTTAATTACCCCCTACTTTTTTTCACTAATAGGGCCGAATATAGCTATCATATTCCGGCCTTCCATCTTGGGCTTATTTTCCAGTTTTCCCAGATCTTTTATCCCTTCTTCAAAATGCCGTAATATTTCATGCCCCTGATCTTTATGGGTTATTTCCCGGCCTCGGAACTTTATGCGCAATTTAACCTTATCATTATTTCCCAGAAACTTCCTGGCCATGCGCAGCTTGGTATTAAAATCATGCTCCTCAATTTTTAAGCCTACCTGAACTTCTTTAACATTAACTATATTTTGATTTTTCTTGGCTTCTTTTGCTTTTTTTGCCTGTTCATATTTATATTTCCCATAGTCCATGACCCTGCATACTGGCGGCTTTGCTTGAGGAGCCACTTCTACCAGGTCCAACTCTTTTTCTCCGGCCAAATTCAAACCATCACGTAAAGACATAATCCCAATCTGTTCGCCTTCAGCATCAATAACTCTAACCTGGCGGGCCTTAATAGATTCATTAACCCTTAGATCCTTGCTAATCTCTTTTCACCCCCTGTTAAAATAAAAAAGATGGCACGCAGAGCCATCCGCAGAACAATTTTTAACCCGGTAAGCTCAACTGGCTACAGGGTGAGAAGCGGATGCTTCTGCTTTGTTATTCCTAAATCAGTATATCATAACCGTAAATCAGGGTCAAATATTACTTGAAAAAAACCTCCTGATTTACCTCTGGCCTTTTTACTATTACCCTGTTTTCTCTTAAACCAGAAAAAAACTGGAAGCCTTCAGTTCAGTTCGCTACCCTTCATCCAGGAGAACAGCCCTACAGGGGGAGCCATCTCCACCTTTAAACTTTAAAGGAAAAGCAGCCAGAATATAGTCTCCAGCCTCAACCTGCTCCAGCTGTAATCCCTCCAGGATTGCTATTTCCCGGGGCAAAAGGATATTATGAACAGGAAAGTTTCCTTCGGCCCGATCGACAGTTATAAAATCCAGGCCCAGAAGTCGAATCCCTTTTTCAACCAGGAGTTCCGCAGCATCTGCCGTCAATGCAGGATGTTGCTGAGGAAACTGCCCTTCTTTTAACAACTTCCAACCTCCTGTTTTACAGATAATTCTCTGGGGCCTTTCCAGAAGGTGTTCTTCTAAATCAGAGGGCCGGATCAGGTTACAATTCCCCAGGTCGATGACTCTTACCGGGCCATAAAAAACATCCAGGGGCATCTGATCTATTGATTTGCCCTCTTCAACAAAATGAAGGGGAGCATCCAGGTGAGTCCCGCTGTGGGAACTCATCACCACCCGACTCATATTACAGACTCCCCCCTCTGATTGAGCCTCAGATATTTTCCGAGAAAAGGGGGTATCACCAGGATAAATCAGGCTGTCCTCACTCAGTGACATGGAGATATCCAATATTTTCATCATTCAACTACTCCTTTGCCCGCTAATTAAAAAAATAACTCCCCGCAGGGAGAAAAAAATGGTGCACCCTCCCTGACTTGAACAGGGGACCTCCTGCATGTCAAGCAGGCACTCTGACCAACTGAGCTAAGGGTGCACGCCACTATATATCTGGCATTATTATTATAATATATTTAAAAGATTATGTAAACCCAAACTTCATCTACGATTCGCAATTTAGAGAATAAAGCCATCAGTAGACCTTAAAAGAATTATGGTGCTACTAATTTTTCTTCCTCATACATTAAGAAATTGAACAGATTTTTTCACCACTATTATGATTAACCAGTAAGAGTATATTAATCTTACGGGGGTGTACAATTGGAAAGCCCCCACTTGAAGCCTGTTGATATTCTGATCAACGATCGAGGGTTTTTGTCCTGGAACATTGTAAGCCTGCTCAAAACAGACCGGGGCGTGGACGCCTATATGCCACTAAAAAAAATATGGACGCCCTCAAAATAGCTTTATCGCTGGCTAAAGAAAAAGGGAAATGGTACAAACATCCCAATAAAAAGCAGAATACACAGCAAGTGGCTTTAGTCACAAACCTCGGTCCCTACTGGGAGAGCAATAACCCTGATAAAGACGTAAACTTCAATGCCGGTGTAGTGCATAATAAAGCCACTGATGAATACTTTGTTTTCATTACCACAGATCTGAGTCAAACAGCCAAAAACATAGTGGCTACTTATGAATTGAGGACAGAAATCGCAGAAGATTTGTGACAGATAAAGGACTTCTGGCAACTGGAAGATTTTAAAAGAACAAAGTTTCCTGTGAACGCTTTCCATATAGTTTTGTTTTAGTGGGCTATCTCTTTTTCCAGATTTATACCATCACCGAAGAAGGGCACAAATATTGTGGCAAAGCATTGCCGGTAGCTGCAAGGAATTAAAAAGAAGAAGGTCCGACACCAATCATTATCTATGCAGGCCATTTCTTTGGAATATTTTCCTTCTGGGAGGCGATGCAATTGGTGATGAATTGCAGTGATGAAATAAGAGCTAAAATGGAACCAGTTCTATCCAGGAGATAAAAGAGCCAGAATTTTAAAAAAAAAATCAACCGAGAAGTGATTTTTTAAGAAGCATAGGTCTGCAAGAAAGCCAATAACACTAATCCTTTGGCTGTAGTATGCTATGCCCGAAAATTTCCACAATAACAATGCAAATTCAAGTCCTGGAAAGTTAATTTATATTCATCGATTAAATTTTCCGGGCATTTGCAGTAATTGGGTAAGTCGTCATATTCAAATTGCGAAAAGCAGAAACTTTATCCCATTTTTTCTTTTAGGCAAAACCTTCTGGCCAATTAATCAGCGGGATGATCAGGACCAAAAAAATGTTAGAATTATTCTCTCCTGATTTTTTAAAGCCCAGCTCCCCTGTATTTTTTCTTGACCCCTGGTTAGGGTCCCAGTATAATCAGATTATACTGGCAAAAAGGAGGACATTATGTATATTACCCTGGCCTGGATAAATTTTGCTCTACTGATTCTGGCTTCTCTTTTATTTTTAAGCAGGCGCCTTTTTAAAAACCTGAGCAACAAAAAAAGCCCCCTGGGACTTTTTTTGCGCAGGATCATGCCTTTGCTAAAGGCAGTACACCCCCTGCTGGGCTTCAGTTTCATCGTAATCGGCTTTATTCATGGGTACCTTGCCTTGGGCGGTATAATGTTTCATTCAGGATTACTGGTCTGGCTGACTGCACTTTTGATGGGTCTTATTGCCGGGGTGGGAAAAACAGTTAAGCCCCTGCAAAAACACTGGTTGAAACTCCACCGGCCCCTGGCCCTGCTCTTATGGGGTTTATTTCTATTCCATTACTTTTTCCCCTGGGCAATATAGAGATAATTTAAACCAAAAGTTGCACCTTTTATTTATTTAATTATTGCATTAACGGCTGTCCGACTTGAGTGCCGCATTCGGAGATTATCAGAGGTGTTGTGGTAGGCTAGAATTACCGTAATTTTGTCTTCTGGATTCAGACCAGACAGGTTAAAACCCTGATCTTCAGGGAATTGGAGAGGGTAGGAAAACTCAATTACGGTAAATTCATTTTCCCGGGAGATAAAAAATTCTCCAAGAATAGAATCTTTTACTTCAGAATGGGTTCGGCCTGATCCTGCATCATTGCGCAGAAAACCTTCACCCCCATCAAAGTACCCAAGGAACATATTGGCCCCATCCATGCCCCTCCCCAGCTCATTAAAGCCTATTGAAATCCAGCCTTCAGTTTTAACTTTAAGATGAACAAAAAGATTTTCCTCATCCCGGGCCAGGAGTAACTGATATGGTTCTTGCTCCCAGACCTGTTCCTTATAACCAGCAACCTCACCATTTATTTCCAGCTCTTCTCCTGCAAATCCAATAACCAGATTATCATCGCCATTTGCTGAGCCTCCCAGTAAAATCAAAAGAAACATTGCCATCAGCACAACCCTACTCAAATTACCCACCTTCTTTCTTTTTTGATACTAAAAACTATTCCTGTTAAAATAAAAAATCCCTTTATTTTTTTTCATCAACTACTGTTTCTCTTTCTCTTGACGCTTATCCGAACCTCTTGTATAATAAAGATGGTTCTGAGGGGCGGGGCGAATAGCTCAGCTGGAAGAGCGCTTGGGTCACATCCAAGAGGCCACAGGTTCGAGTCCTGTTTCGCCCACCAGGAACGCGGAAGTAGCTCAGCCGGTAGAGCACAACCTTGCCAAGGTTGGGGTCGTGGGTTCGAATCCCATCTTCCGCTCCATTGTGGCGGCATAGCCAAGTGGCTAAGGCGGAGGACTGCAAATCCTCTATTCCCCAGTTCGAATCTGGGTGCCGCCTCCATTATGCCGGGATGGCGGAATTGGCAGACGCATCGGACTTAAAATCCGGTGGGAATTATTTTCCCGTGCCGGTTCGAGCCCGGCTCCCGGCACCAGTGATAACAAAGGTTCCCAAAATCGGGAACCTTTTCCATTTTCGCTATTTTTTTGTTTTTGCCCACTATCTGCACACTATGTACCTTTTTAAGGGGTTTTTCTTTACCTTTTTTCATTCACCCTCTATATACTAATGCAAAATCTTTATTCAAAGCATTGGAATGATCAAGGAAGTCTTTTTTTCGATTTTCATCGTCACTAATATGGTTCATGGTTCTTTTGAGCAAGCTTACCTTATCTCCTGGGCCTTTTTCTTCCCACTCTTTGAAAATTACCCCATGGGGGTAGTGCTGACAATGTCGTGTTTTTTTATCCAGCTTTGCCGTTAAAGAAAAAAGCCCTAACCAGACCCATGATGGGAAGCAAATTCTCAGAACAGAAAAAGCTTCCCCTGGGACTGCGGGCTTTTTTAAACTAGAGCACCGGATTGCAAGTTTTAAATTAAAATCTAGAATGTAGCTTCCAGTTGAGCTCCCAACTCCAACCCTCTAAAGTTAATAAGACCATCCCCATTTATCCAGGGGAAACGGTAGCCAACTCGCCCCCCTAAACCAAATCTTTCATGGAAGGAATAAATAGCCTGCAAACCAACCTTAAAACCTGGGCCCCAGAAACTCTCTATTAGCTGGCCGGTATCCACCTCTCCATCAATAAATTTTGCTCGATAAACCCCGGCGGCACCGGTTAAAATGAGATCAACGGGGAGAAAATCCATTAAATCTGATAATTGATAAGCAGCAGTTAATAGAAATCCCATGTTGGATAGCGAGATATCAAGCGCTGAGTATTCAACCTTCATCCACTCCATCTCAGCTCCCAGAGCCAGGCTTTCTAACCCGACATCTCCCAACCACTGACGCCCCCCAAAAATTAATACCATTCCCCCATCAAAAGTCTCATCCTCTCCATATTCTGCAAGAATATGATCTTCAAATTCATTAAGGTTAAAGGTGCTGTACCCTGGGGCAAAATAGAAATCACGGTGACTTCGGGGAGAACTAAAAATTGCCCTTATATTCTTATCCTCATCCATAGACAAAACCAATTGGTTTTCTTCCCCTATAGCAGAACCCTTCCACTCTTCAAACTCCCAACTTTCATGGGGGATAGCCTCAATAGTTATTTTTGTATCTTCTTCTATCGCTTCCAGGTAGGGCAGGGCTACTTCGATATCGTTAATTTGGATTGAGCCCTTACCTTCTTTAACAATCATAAGGGTATATTCCTTGGGAGGAATAAGGGCAAACCTCGCCCTTATATCTAAGTCTGTTTGCAAATTATCTATAGTATGAATGGGCTGGGGTTCTTCAATTTCTGACCCATTTAAAACCCAGGCATCCAACTGGCTTTCCTCTCCCGGAACAGCTTCAATTGTTATTTCCGAGCCTTCTTCAACTTTCTGGCCCGGTTCAACCTGTTCCCCATTGATTATGGCCCTAACTTCCCCATAACCTTCGATAACACCATAGTCCAAAATATACCTGGTAATTGTAATAATTGATTCTCTAAACTCTTCTTTCCCTTTTTTCAGCCTGGCAGCAGCTTCATCAATTGCAGCCTGGGTTATTACTTCATCTTCATAGGCCTGTTGGGCCTGTTCAATTTCCCTTCTTAATTTCTCATGAGCATCCAGAGGGACCTGTCCCTCTTCCCGACCTACATCCATAGTATCTTTGAGGATTATTGCTTCAGCTATCAGTTTACTTAGAGAACTCCTATCAACCTCAATTATAGCTGAGGAAAAAAGCTCCATTGCTGTTTTTAAATCCTGGTGGGCTCTATCCAGATCTTCCTGGGTTATGTCCGATTTTTGATATGCCTCCTGGGCTAAATCAAGTATCTCTTTTAAATCATAATATGGCAGAGGGGGAATTTGACCATCACCACGGCCCACATTTACCTGGTCTAACTTTTTCTGGGCTTCAACTATTGATGCTTGTAATCCCTGCCGATCCACCTGTATTATTGCTTGGGAAAAAGAAAGCTGGGCTTCCTGTAAAGCTTGAACGGCCTGGTCAGTTTCTTCCTGGGTAACTTTTGGTTTATTATATATTTCCCGGGCTTCATTTATTGCAGAAATAAATTTTTCGTGGGCCTGGGCCGGGGCATGTCCATCACCCTTGCCCCGGGGAATAAACTCCTTGAAAGCCTGGGCATCGGTAATAATATTCCCCAGTTCCTCTCTCTCTACAACTATAACAGCTTCGGAAAAAGCCTTTTTGGCTTCAGTCAGGCTATTAACCGCATTATCTATATTCTGCTGGGTTGCTACAGGATCTTCATATGCTCTTTCTGCAGCCTTGATGGCTCCCTCCAGTGTTTCATAGTCTTTGGAGGGAATCTGCCCGTCACCCATTCCTTCTTCCTTTTCTCCTTTTAACTCCCAGGCCATCTTTATCGCCTGTTCCAACTGCATTCTATCTACTACAATTATTGATTCTTCAAAATTTATCTTTGCTTCTCTCAGCTCAATAACGGTTTCATCTGTTTCCTCCTGGGTTACTGCTGGCTTTTCCAGGATTTTTGTTGCTTCTTCTATGGCTTTCTCCAGCTCAGCATGAG
>Ga0207421_10000429_pt1 | contig 54121 bp, 54 predicted proteins | sample SodLakKL_010_SED_4_FD_187542 | JGI IMG/M metagenome (GOLD analysis project Ga0207421, IMG submission 187542) | Alkaline sediment microbial communities from Lake Tanatar, Kulunda Steppe, Russia - 8KL_010_SED (SPAdes) (version 2) | ecosystem: Environmental > Aquatic > Non-marine Saline and...
TTGAGGAAGTAGAACACGACCGTCGTGTTGAGCGCGGTGCGTTTGTTTGCATCGACGAACGGGTGGTTCGCCACCAACAGCCGGATGAGGTGAAACGCTCTTTCGTGAATTGTCTCGGGTACCGTTCCGAAACTCCCATTCTCGATGTAGTTCAAGGCAAACTCAATATGCCCACGATTCTGGACGCCAGCGTGCGTGTCAGAATACTCTGATACGATGTCGTCGTGGATGGTGAGAATGTCGCCCACTGACGGATACCAGAACGAGTCTGCCATTCGTTCGTTCACTCAGACTGCACCCGAGGTAATCCTTGCTATTGCAGCTCACGAAGCCTGGCTGTATTTATCCGTTGTGTACGTTGTGTGCACTCAGAAGTACTGATCAAGATCGTCAGCACCAACTAACGACTCCCGTCTCGACCCACCGACAGCGGGCCGATCGCGATCACCCCGTTTCGGTCTCGGACTCCCAGTCACGCGAGACGGGGGTTTCACTCGCGCCGATCGCCGTCGCGAGCCAGTCGCTGGCAGCGGCGAGTTCGTCCGCCTCCGTCCCGGTGAGTTTCAGCCGGTTGTGTTTCGCCTCCCGATCGGGGTAGCAGCCGACGCTGACGGCGAACCGTTCCATCGTCTCTTCGAGCGTCGGCACGATGTTCGCCTCTGGCTCGACCGTATAGAGAAACCGGGATCGGCGATCGCCGGCGAACTCTGTGGCGACGGTGTGAAACATCACTTTCAGTTCGTCCGGAATCCCGGGGAAGACGTACACAGTGTCTATCACACAGCCCGGCGCAAGGCCAGCCTCGTTCAACAGCGGCCGACTTCCCGCGGGGAGGGCGGCTTCGGCCGCGACGTCTACTGCGAGGTCGCGATCCGGTATCCGTTCACGAATCGTTTCCAGCCGGCGTTCGACGGACTCCCGCGCGACCGCCGAGACGGCCAGTTCGCGATCGAACGCATCCGCGACTGCTTCGATCGTCACGTCGTCGGGGGTGCCACCGATCCCCCCGGTGACGATCACAGCGTCGAACCGTTCGCTGTCCGACCTGACCTGGGCGGCGATCCGCTCGCGATCGTCGGGCAGCGAGAGGATCTGGGAGACGGTAACGCCACGGTCGGTGAGCTGTGTCGCCAGCCAGTTCGCATTCGTGTTTACGGTATCGCCGGCCAGCAGTTCGTCACCGACTGTGATCAGGGCGACCTCCATCGTTCTGGGGTCGGGCGGGCGCATAATAGGTGTTGTCACTCGATCGTGACCGCGTCAAAACGCTGTGACGGCACGCTCAGTCGCGATCGACGGTCGGATGCCGCCCTGAAACGACGAGCCAGTCCCGAGCGAAATTCAGTACGAACGGAACGAGGACGCCGATCGCAACGGTACGGGAGACGGTGGTCCCCGGGACCGGGAGTAACGCGAGGCAGATCGCTGCCATCGCGAGCGCGCCGAGGAGCCGCCTGGCCGTGCTCGGATCGAGTTCGGAGACGGGTCGGTCGTTCCACCGCCGGTAGTGGATGCCGGCGACGAAGGCGTATCGTGCGAGCCCGACGGCAAGGAAAGCGACGGGGACGCCACCGTAGCGGACGGCGAGGACGGTCCCGAAGAGGACGGTCACCGAATCCATTTCGACGTCGAGCCGCCGCCCGAGTTCGGAGACGCTATCGGTCGCACGGGCCAGTTTGCCGTCGATCGCGTCGGCTCCCGCGGCGATCGCAAAGAGCACTCCGGGGAGCCACGCCGCCTGGCCCGTTGGTGGCTCGATCAACAGGAAGCCGGCAAGCACTACGAGCGTCCCACCACGGCCGATCGTGACCCAGGTTGCGAGGGTGATCGGCTCGGCACCGTCGGTTCGACGGGCCAGCGCGATCGTCCGCCAGGCGATGGCGGTGACGGCCACAAAGCCGATCGCAGCGCCGCCGAGGACGAGGCTCCCGCGGTTACCGGCCCATCCATCGATACTCTGGCCCAGCCCGATACCGATTCCGGCTGCGAGCGCCGCTGCGACGCCCGAGAGGAGCGCCCATTGTCGAGCCATCGGTGTGACGCCTGGAGACGGCTGCTCGGTCATCGCGAGGCGCCCTCCGACGGCGCCAGCAGATCCTCGAGATCCGGATGTGTCGTCTCCTCCGCAGGCCTCCGCTGTTCCGATGACCGTTCTCGGAGCCGGTCTCGACGGCGCTGCCACGCACCATGTCGACGATGGAGCAAGACCGGGACCGAATCGAGTTCGAGCAGTTTGGCGATAGCAAGGCGGTGTTGGCCGTAGCCACGCCAGTAGAGGGCCCCATCCCGGGCAATGTCGACGTTGATCTCGTTCGTTCGCGTCGCGATCGATTCGCGGGTGCCAGTCGCCACTGCCGCCGATCGGCGCGTGTATCCTCGCGTCCGAATCGACTCGTAGAGCCGCTCGATCGCTCGGCAGCGCGTCTCGAACTCGTCGATCGAACGGTGGCCCCAGGCGTTTCCGAAGCGCTCGAGCTGCTCGCAGTAGGCCTCAAACAGGGCTGTCTCCCGCCAGGGGACCCCCTCCACAAAGTGCTGTCTGATCCCGCGAGGGACGGCCCGCTCGTTGAAGGGATCCCACTGGCGGTCCCAGTCGCCGCCCTCGACACGACCCCACTGTGGCCACTTCGGTGCCGATTCGAGGACACTTCGGGTGAGCCGGTCCGGATCGATCGTCACGATCCGAAACGGATTGGCGTCGGTGTACCGTCCTGGCATCGCTGCCCGACGAAGGCGGTGCAGACGCTCCAGGATACACACTGGCGTTCGCCTCGCCAGTGGGAGCGTGATCGTCCGCCGAACCCAGACGACAGCGCCGCCACGAACGCGGGTGCCGGTCGATCGGTGTTGCATCTCGGTTATGACTCCCGTCGGAGTAAGACGACGAGTGCCACGAGCAAGACAACCTGGGCGACCTTGTCGACGAGAGCCGGGACGGAGATTGCCCCCAGAGCTGTCGGCTGGTTTACGGCGTACCAGAAGACGATCTGGCTCCCGGTAAACGGGATGCCAAGCAGGTACAGCAGCCGACGCCGGTAGCCGACCAGGACCAGGGCGACGGCACCGACGAACCCGCCCGTCGAGAGTACAAACAGCACCCCCATCCAGTGGGGAAGAAAGCCGATTCCTACCACCAGATGGACGATCGCGCTCACGAGTGCCATCGCGATCGCGATCCAGTGCAACGGCGTTATCGATGCATGCTCGAGTCGGAGTGTAGCTGTGGTCATTGGTTATCGTCGTGGGGGTCGGTGATCGTCGGTGATTTTTGAACGGGGGTGTCGTCGTCAGTACAATCGTCGTCTCGGGTGGGTGCTGTCTGTGTCGAGTTGGGTCAGGCGATCGGTTCGTCGAGGAGGGCTCGAAGCCGGCGTTTGCCAGCCGCCGGGTCGTACCCTTCCTGTCTGAGGTGGGCGATGGGGGCCACGTTCGGGTTTCGCTCCCAGTGACACCAGACGTCGGTCCACCCCTCCGGCGTCGGAAACAGTCGGATGTGAAGCTGCCAGTCACTAAAAAACCCGTTGGGGCGGTAGGCACAGCTGGCGAGTTCATACCGTGTCTCGCCGTCTCGTTCGTAGGCGTGGAGATAGGCTCGCAGCTGCTGTGTGAAGCCGTACTCCGCTATCAGACGGTTGCGGGCCGCCGCTGGCGGGCGTTTCCAGACGCCGAGATATTCACGCTCTGGCGGTGGAAGCACGCGGATCGGCGTCGGCACCACACGCGCCGGGAACCGATTCGAGAGTCGGGCACCGAACAGCCGCAGCTGCCACAGCGACAGTCGTCTCGCGAGGAGCAGGGCGATCGCCACGAGCAGGCCGCCGGCGAGGGCGGTCCGGAGGCGTCCCGGGCCCGTGATCCGGTCTCTTCGATCACGCATACGTGAGCAACACCTGGCGCATCGACTCGGGGGTGGTATCGAGTTGGGCGTAGGCCTCGGCACCCTCGTCGAAGGGGATCCGGTGGCTGATCAACCGCTCGGTGTCGATTCGGTCCAGCCAGGTCAGCGCACAGTCGGTCCGCCGATCGGTGTCCCACCGCCCGCGAAGCTCGGGGGCGATCGTACTCACCTGACTCGAGACGAGTTCGATCCGGTCGCGATGAAAGTGCGAGCCCAGATCGATCGGAGCCCGTTTGGTGCCATACCAGGAGCCGACGACGATCCGACTGTCGTAGCCGACCACCTCGATCGCGTCGTCGAGAGCGTCCGGCTGCCCCGAGAGCTCGATCGCGAGGTCGACGTCTGCGACACGGTCGGCGACCGCTTCGGGAGCGACTGCCTCGTCGGCACCCATCTCGATGGCGACCTCCCGACGGCGTTCGAGCGGGTCGACCACGACGAGCCGATCGAGTGGGAACGCAGACAGCAACCGCGTCGTACAGCAGCCGACGACACCGGCGCCAAAGACCACGACCTGCTCGCCCAGCCGGGGCTGGCTGTCGAGGACGATGTTCGTCGCCGTTTCGACCGTCGGGAACAGCGCGCCGGCACCGACTGTGACCGTCTCGGGAAGTACAACGACCGAGTCTGCCGCCGCGCAAAATCTGGTCTGGTGTGGTTCGAAGGCGAACACCTCACGACCGAGCCACTCCTCGGCGACCGCCGACCCGGTTTCGACGACGGTGCCGACGGCGGCGTACCCATAGCGGACCGGGTACGAGGCGTCGTCGTCGAGCGAGTCGATCGTCTCGTCGAGTGGGATCTCCGTCGGGACCTCGTCGCGGTAGACCAGCAGCTCCGTTCCTGCACTGATGGCGGACACCTGTGTCTCGACGAGGAGTTCGTCCGCCGCCGGCGACCCGACCTCGATCGGGCGATGTTCGACCGTCCGCTCGTCGGTAAAGAACAGTGCAGCGTCCGTCATTACTCGATCGTCGCCCGTGGCTGGTGTTCGTGCTGGCGGTCGCCCGTCTCCCGACACTCCTCGAGAGCGAGCTTCGCCCGATAGCCAGCCTCGTGGGCCGTCTCGCCGCGCCCGATACCGACTTGTAACTCGATTCCCGTGGTTGATCGGACGTGTTCGCGGGCTCGCTCGAACGCCGTCGCGTCGAGAGACGGACAGACCGCGATGATGTTGTCGCCGCCGACAAAGCGGGCGATGCTGTCGAACTCCTCGGCGAGGATCGTCTGCAGTTCGACGGTTGCACGCTGCACCGACAGCGAGGTATCGACCGGATGCTGTCGATCGGTGAACTCGCCGGTGACGTCGACGACGTCGAAGTGGGCGATCGTCACCGGGCCGATCGCCGCCGCTGTAGGGCCAGCCGTCACGAGCCGTTCGGTCCGCGTCGCATCCTGTGCACTCCCTTCGGCCTGGAGTGTGTCCGCGGCGACTCCGAGGGCCTCGAGTGGCGTCGTCCCGGCACCGATGGCGGCGCTGACGGTGATCGGATACCGATTTCGCACTTGGTCCTGAAACCGTCGGTGGTCGTCCGCGTCGATCCCGTTGGTGACGGCGATCATGTTGTCGAACCGATCGAAAAACGCGTAGCCGTCGGCCTGGCCGACGAAATCGGAGAGGTCCGCATAGAGTCGCGACTGCATCGCCTGGAGATCCGTCTCACGTCTCGGGGCGGGCGTGACCGTCCACGGCCCGTAGTTGTCCAGCTGAAAAAGGGAGAGTTGGACAGTATCTGCTGAGTCCATCACGCCTGATGGTTGGATAGGATGATATTAGTCGGTCGTGTAGCGGCAAGCGAAAAAGTCGACAGCAAGCCCCCGCCACCGGTAACGCGTGCTGTTGGACATCGATCACAGATCCCGCTATCTATACGTCGCTGGGAGGGACGTCTCATACTGAGTAGCGTCATCAATTACCGCCGTCGCCGGATTACGTCCGGCTACGGAGAGGGATCAAAGATCCCTCAAGCAATCGGGCGTAGCCCGATGACAGCGTGGCGCGACGCGCCACGAGAAGCCGGGCAAAGCCCGGCGACGGCGGTACCGACGGACACGAATCAGTATCAGCGATCGGTAGTCTGCAGCGACCGTGGCGTCTCGAGACGGCGCACCCGGGGCAGTCACACTCTCGACCCTGGCACCACGATCGGCTTCGCCGACCCGAACAGCAATATAGCTGCCCTCGAAGACCGATGCAATGGGTGCTGGGGACGGAGACGGCGACGAGCCACGGATCCGATCGCTCGCCTCGATCACGGGCGGTGCCTCGCTGTACACTGTCGGAAAAGTCGTCTCCGATGCTGGCGAGTTCGTCCTTCACCTTCTGGTCTCTCGCTGGCTCGGTGCAGGCCCCTACGGGCTGTTTGCCTACGGCAAGACGTTGGCGTTCATGACGTTGTTGCTGACGAACCTCGGTGCGGACAAATCGATCCTCAAGTATCTCCCACAGTACGCAGACGAGCCGGCAACACGTCGGTTTCTGCTCGGTCTGGCCTGGTTTACCTCCGTCTGTGGGGCAGCCGCCGTCACCACGCTCGTCTTCATTTTCGCCCCAGCGATTGCCGACCGCACGATCGAAGACCCACAGTTTGTCGCGGTGATCCGACTGTTTGCCGTGATCCTCTTTCTCGATACGATCGCGAATCTGCTGTACGCGACGTTCCGTGCGCTCGAAATCATCGAATACGAAGTCGCCACCAAACGGCTCCTCAAGCCGGTGCTCAGAGTGGTCGCGGTTGGGAGTGCGATCGCTGTTGGCGCGTCCGTCTATGGGGTCGTCGTGGCGATGGGTGTCACAAGCGCGGTAACGCTCGCGGTTGCAAGCTGGCTGTTCGTGACACGAACCGAGATTCGACCCTCGTTGGCCCCGCCGGATGGCGGCCAGGAGACGGTTCGCTCCTACTACAACTACTCGCTCCCCCTGACGGCCAAAGAGGCGGGAACGCTCATGCAGGGGCGGATGGATGTCCTCCTCGTCGGGCTCTTTCTCTCTTCGACGGCCGTCGGCGTCTACAACGTCTCGGTGCTCGTTGGCGGTCTGCTGTACGTCCCGTTGCTTGCGTTCAACCAGCTGTTTCCGCCGGTGGCAGCGCGCCTCTATGCGGCCGATGCGCTGGCGGACCTCGAAACGATTTACACCGTCATCACGCGCTGGATCCTCTCCGTCAGCCTGCTCTGTGCGATCGCCGCGATCGTCTACCGGGTCGAGATTCTGACGCTGTTCGGCCCGGAGTTTACCGCCGGAACGACGGTGTTGACGCTGATCGTTCTCAGCCAGCTCTGTAACTGTGCGACTGGGCCAAGCGACTATCTGCTGATGATGACCGACCACCAGTACGTCGTGATGGCAAACGAGTGGGTGTTTGGCATCGCCAACGTCGCTCTGACGGTGGCGTTGATCGGCCCCCTTGGCATCGTCGGCGCGGCGCTTGCCTCCGCCGGTGTCCTCGCCGTACGCAACCTCGCGAAGGTTCTCGAAGTATGGTACTTCGAGGGACTGCATCCCTATTCGCGGGCGTTCTACAAGCCGATCGGTGCCGGCATCCTCGCTGGGGGCGTGATGGTCGCTGCGAGCCAGTTGCTGTCACCGCTCGGGGCCGTTGCGATCGGTCTTCCGGCCGGCACGCTGGTCTACGCCGGGACGCTGTCGACACTCGGTATCGAGCCGATCGATTACCGCGTCTACTCGCTGTTGAAACGCCGCTCGGAGACGGACGGGGCCGCGTCGATTGCCTGATGGTGGCTGACGCCAGCGGCGGAGCCGGCCGGTCGACTCGATCGCTCGGCGTCGTCTTCGCGCCGTCGCTCGCGCTCACTCGACTCGGCTTGTCTCGATTCGACTGACGATCGATCGGGCCAGCAAGACGCTTCCGAGGCCGAGGATGACACCTGCAACGACGTCGATCAGCCAGTGGATACCGAGATACATCGTGGCGGCGACGATACTGCTCCCGAGGGCCACTGCGACTGCCGTCCACCGCGGGAACTGGTCGTGTGTGGAGACGGCGAGGGCCATCACCGTCACCGAGAGTGCGGTATGCAACGACGGAAACACGTTCGTGTTGACGTTGACCTGTGCGGTCAGAACCGTAATCTCCGGGAACAACTCGAGCATCGGCGCGTCGGCCGACGCCGCGTCGCTCGACCCGTCGCCGTAGTTTCGCGGACCGTAGGCGTACACCGTAGCATAGCAGACGACGGCGACGGCGTAGTTGATCGCGTACGCCACAAGCAGCGTCCGCAGTGGCCTGAGCGTGTCTGCAACGAGGTAGGCAACGAGCGGAAACACGAGCAAGACGACGTAGCCAACGACGTAGATCGGCGAGAAATACAGGACGCCGACCTCCGGAAACAGCTGCTGGAACCACGGGACGAACGCTCCCTCGACGCTGTAAAACCAGTCTCCCGCCTCGACGCCGTAGGCCCGCGAAAACCGTTCGATCTGGCGCTGGAGTCCCTTGTTGACGAGCAAGACGAACGTGAGTCCGGCGATATACGGACTCGCCTTCCGGAGCCTGGCGACGAACTGCGACCGTCGATCGAGCGGCATCCGCCGCCGGGACCGACCGACACAGACGAGTAGTAAGACAGCGAGTGCACCCAGGGTGAGACCACCGACAGCGACGAGGAGGATGGTGAGAAGCATCTACCCTCTTTCTGTTACCGAACAGGTATTAACACCTCTGTCGCCAAGCTTCGTTCTGCCATCGCTCGCGACGAGTCGGCAATCGGCGCTTCCGAGGACGACCTCCGGGGCGAATGATCATCCGAGACGCCCGATCGGCTCGAACCAGACTGCAGCCACCAATACGGCGAGGAAGACGTACGAGCCCCGGATCAGCAACATCGTTGCGATATCTGGACTGGCACGGCGGGCGACGATCGCGACCGCGCCGAAGGCAAGCACCGCGAGCACGGCCGTCGGCGGAAAGACCTGGGTGGTTGCGAACGCGACGACGATCAGGAGTGCCGTTGCCATCAGGCCATACGCAACCGTATAGGCCCGGTTCGGACCCACGCTCACGGCGACAGTCCGTTTCTGGATCGATCGATCGTAGGCGTAGTCCTGGGCGTCGTCGATCACCTTGATTCCCGAGAGAAGGACGAGAAAGACGAGCGCGAAGGCGAGCGCGATCGGCGTGAGTGTCGTCGCCTGGACGTAGAACCCGCCGAGCAGTGAGAGAGCGATTCCGAGCGGATAGCCAGTCGTCGCCGTCACGGGGTTGACGTCCAGTTGAGGCGCATGGAAATAGGCGATCAGCCACGTCGGGACGGTGAGTGCGAGGGCGATCGGACCGATGGTGACCAACAGGATGGCACAACAGAGGGCAAACAGCGTCGTCGAGAGTGCCAAGCCGACCTGACACCCCCGTTCGGTCAGTGGATGGTCATCGTCCTCACCGCGGACGTGAAAGTCGATGTAGCCGTCTTTCACGTGGGCGGTGTAGACGGCGGCGAACATCGCGACGACGTGGACGGTCGCAGCCGTCGGATCGGACCCGGTCGCGAGGATTGCCCCGAACAGGGAGGCAGCAAGCGGCGGCAACATGAACACGGGATGGACCTGCGACCAGAACGCCCGTCCCGTCGCTTCGATCCCGGCTCCGTGTCTCGCGAGCGACATGGCTCTGGTGACGAGCGACTGACGTATAATTCCTCGGCTGTGGGCACTCGGTGTCGGTCGCAGTGGTGTTGGTCTGGCCTGCAGTGTGACTGTTGGTCCGGCCTGCAGCGTGACTGTTGGTCCGGCCTGCAGTGTGACTGTTGGTCCGGCCTGCAGCGTGACTGTTGGTCCGGCCTGCAGCGTGACCGTTGGCGCTGAGTCTCACTACGACTGCCGGTCCGGATGCTGGGGAAATCCTCAGGGCGCTGGCTCCCGTTTGCACAGCTATGGCCGAGTTGCCCGTCGACGACGCCGACGAGATTCTCACGATCGGGTAATGGCTGGGGGCGATCGGGCCACCTCGCGATCAGGGCGACTCGTGGGGCCAGGATGCGATCGCGTCGTAGTCGCCGGGTTGTACCGGGCCGTCGAGAAGCGGATCGTTCGTCGCGTCCATCCACTCGTAGAGCTGCCGTGACAGCTCGGCACGGACGTCCTGGTACCGGGGCTCGTAGACCACGTTCTCGTCTTCCTGGGGTGCGTTCCGGAGATCGTACAGTTCCTCGTACGGCCTCGGTGGGACACCGTGGGTTTCGCGGACCTCCCGGCCGGCTTCACTGGCGAAGATGTCTTTCGTCAGATAGACCCTTGGCAGGTGCCAGAAGTTCCGGATATACTTGTGTCGCGTCGTCCGGATCGCCCGGACGGGGTTGTACATGTCGTGCCAGGTCATCTCGGCGTACACCCGATCGCGGGGCTCGTATCCCTCACCGGTGAGCAACGGCAGGAAACTACGGCCGTTGAGCCGTTCCGGCACGTCGATGCCGACCAGTTCGAGGATCGTCGGGAGCACGTCGACGTTGCTTATCAGTTCCTCGTACCGGCTCCCGTCGTCTGCGATGTCGGGACACCGAAGCAGTAACGCGGCTTCGATCCCGGCGTCGTAACAGCTGCCCTTTGCGAGCGGGAAGGCGATCCCGTGTTCGGTCGTAAAGACGACGAGCGTTTCATCGTCGAGTTCGGCGTCCTCGAGTGCGTCCAAGATCGTCCCCACGCCGTCGTCGATCGCACGCACCATGCCGTGCATATCAGCCAGATCCAGCCTGATCCCGCGTCGATCGGGCAGGTACGGAAGCGGCCGTACCGCGTCCGGATCGTCGGTGTCGTAGTGATCGGCATCGAAGCCAAAGCGGCCGCTCCGTTCTTCGACGCGGTGGCACTCAAAAAAGCCTACCGAGGCGAAAAACGGCTCGTCGTACGCGTCTCGATCGAGAAATGACGAGACAACCGAGGAGACGGTTCGTACCCGGTTTGCCTGGTGAACTGCGGGTGAGACGCCCGGATACAGGTTCCCCTCGGAGTGAATATGATCGTAGCCGAGTGCGTCCGTATCCTGTGTGATATGCTGGAGTCCGAACAGGTGGGTTTCGTAGCCAGCGCCGCTGAGGTAGTGTTGAAGGATCCGTTCGTCGTCGTGGAGTTCCCAGTTAGTGTGTGCAAGCCCCAGCAGGCCGTTGACGTGGGGATACCGGCCGGTCATGAGGCTCCCGCGGCTGGGCGAACACTGGGGTGCCGTCACGTAATGGTTCTCGAAGAGGGCACCCGCCGCCGCGAGCGCGTCGATCGCCGGCGTTTCGATATCGACGCCGTAACAACCAAGATACCTGCCGAGATCGTGACAGTGAATCACCAACACGTTCGGTCGCGAACCGTCCATGGGCCGTTCGCTACCAGAAGCGGCCGCATAAGTGTTTGTGGCCGGTCAGGCTGCCACACCGCCCCCTGTCCCCGCGGCCGCCACACGTCCAAGCACCGGCGGCCGAGACCGGGACACGCCGCCCCGCCTGAAATTTTAAGCCAGTCCGTCACGCGATGGGGAACGATGACAGATTGGTACTGCTGGCTACCACAGCGGGGAGTCGTATGAACGCCGAACTGGACCTGCTCGTCCGACTCGGCGACTACGATCGGCCACAGGCCGTCGCCGATCGAGCCGTCCAGGCCGAACGGCTCGGCTTCGATCGGCTCTCGATGGGTGAGACGACCGGCTGGAACATCGTCCCGTCGCTGACGCTCGTCGCGGACCGGACCGACACGCTCGGCATCTCGAACGACGTCATCTCGCCGTTTGGCCGATCGCCCGCGATGCTCGCCCAGACGGCGCTGACGCTCCACGACGTCGCCGACGGCCGGTTTCGGCTGGGGCTCGGGCCGAGTTCACCCGCGATCACCGAACGCTGGCACGGCGAGGCGTTCGAGCGCCCGCTCAGACGGACTCGTGAGACGATCGAGATCATCCGGGCGGTCTACGAGGAAGGGACACCCGCCTACGAGGGCGAGATCTTCGAGATCGCCGGCCTCACCTACGACCGCGAGCTGCCCGAGAGCCCGCCACCGATCGATCTCGCGACGCTCGGGCCGAAAGCGACGGAGATGGCCGGCCGCTTTGGCGACGGCTGGGCCCCACAGCTGTTCACGAAATCGGGGCTCGCAACCCGGCTTGGGGATCTGGAACGCGGCGCCGACCTCGGTGGGAGAGACCTGTCGGAGCTGCGCGTCAGCCCGATCGTCCGCGGTGTCGCCGCGGCGGACCGCGAACGCGCCCGAAAGAAGGCTCGCAAGACCATCGCGTTTATGATCGGAGCGTACGGCCCCTATTACGGAGACTCGGTTGCCGACCAGGGCTACCCCGATGTGGTTGCGAATATTCGAGCTGCGTGGCAGGATCGCGATACGGACGCGATGGCTGCCAGCCTGCCCGAAGACGTGCTCGACGACCTCTCACCGGCTGGAACGCCCGATGAAGTCCGTGACTGGGTCGAGCACTATGCCGAACTCGACGGTGTGGATGCCGTCCGGTTCGGGTTCGTCGGCGGGTTGACTGACGAAGAGAAGGAGACGACGATGAACGCGATCGCCGAGCTGGTGTAGCTCAGCGCCACTCTTGTAGAGGCGGTACAAGGCGACTGCCCCCGGGTTGGTCCACAGTTCGTCACCAAGCTGGTGTCGCTCGCGTGGCCCTACGCCTCCAGATCGTCGGGCTCGACTACCCGCGCGCCCTGCCAGTACCGATCGTGGAGGTCGTGTGCCCACGCACAGACATCCTCGTGGTCGCTCTCGACGGACGCCTGGACCATCCCGTCGTCGTTGCGAACGAGCAAGTTTACGACACCGTCGGCGACAGTGACAGCAAGGGGGACCTCGCCGTCGGCGATCCGGATCTCGGCGTTCGGTGCCGACGTGAGCTCTCGTAGCTGTCGTCGCAGCGTCGCATCTTCGGCGACGGGTTCGATCGCACTCGCCGAAAAGACGCCCTCGAAGCGTCCGCCTTCGTCGACGGTCCGTTCGCGAACGACCTCAAGTGTGCGTTCGTTGAACGCGTGGGAGACGACGCGGACGTGGTCGGCGTGGCCGACGAGATCGGTCACCCGCCGCACGGGCGCACCCGGTCGCGTCTGGCTCGGGACGACGATCGTCGCATCGTGGAGACAGCGCAGGTCGAACGTCATCACGTCAGTCGGCAGCCAGGAGACGATATCCCGCAGCTTCGCCTCCGTCTCGAGGATATCGTAGAGATCCGTGATTCCGTCGGCGACGAGCCGTCCTGTCGCGGTCGCTGCGTAGCCATCCGGTGTTTGCTCGACCCAGTTTCGCTCACCGAAATCACGGAGGATTCGCCCGAGGGTTGGCTGTGATGCGCCCGTGAGGTCTTCGAGTTCTCGTCGCGTCCGGGGCTCTTCACCAACACGATTGAGCACGTCGATCCGGTTCCCCGACAGCGCGAGAAACTCGATCTCCTCGAGGATATCGTCCATGGTACAGTGTCGGACCGATCCGGCAAATGGGTTTTGGGGTGTGAATTGCTTTCACCGCATGAACGAATGGCGACGGGGGAAATCCTGTTACGACGATCGTGGCTTTCCCTCCGTGAATACTTTTCTGAATTGTCTTATATGGCTCCAGATGCTTTTATCTGATACAACATGTGCCACGAACGTCAAACGAACGTCCATTCGGTTTCGGCGTGGACGAGTTCGCTCATGGAGGTGTTCGACCGCCGATGAACCGTCGAGCGATCGCCTTCTTCGTTCTGGCAAGTCTGTTCTTCGGCGGGACGTTCGTCGCAGCCAAAGCCGGGCTGGAGTACTTCCCACCGCTGCTGTTCGTCGCGCTCCGGTTCGATATCGCAGCCGTCCTCTTGCTCGCCTATGTCGTCGCCACCTCCTCGCGGGCGGAACTGTTGCCCTCGACCCGCGACGATCTGACGAGTATCTTCGCTACCGGCGTGCTCGTGATCGGCCTGGCGAACGCGTTCATCTTCGTCGGCCAGCAGTACGCCACCAGCGCCGTCGCAGCGATTATCTTCAGCCTCAACCCGATCCTGACGCCGGTGTTCGCGGCCGTCTTCCTGTCGGACGAGCGACTCTCGGCTCGCGGCGCGATCGGGATGGGTCTTGGCCTCCTCGGCGTCGGCCTCGTGGTCAGTCCGGATCCCGCGATGCTCGCCGGCGGCGACGCCCTTGGACGGGCAATCCTCTTTGCCGGTGCGGTCAGCGCCGCCCTTGGTGCGGTCCTCATCCGCCGTGTCGACGCGACGCTCTCGAGTACGGTCCGGATCGCGTGGGGGCTGCCCCTGGCCGCGTTGCTCACCCACGCCCTCGCCTGGGGTGCCGGTGAGTCACCAGCGTCGATCGCGTGGACGCCCGGAGCCGTCGTCGCACTCGCCTACGTCAGCGTCGTCGCAGGTGTCCTCGCCTACATCGCCTACTTCGCCCTCCTCGATGAGACCGGTGCGATCCACTCGAACCTCGTATTCTACGTGGTTCCGGCCGTCTCGACGGTCGGCGGCTGGGCGATCCTCGGCGAGGGAATCGCCCCCACGGCGATCGTTGGCTTCCTGACGATCTTCGCCGGCTTTGTGATACTCGGCAGCGAGTCGATCGATATTCGATCGCGGCTTCCCGGGCTGCCAGTGCGCCCTCCAGCGACCGACGATCGGTCCGCACAGGAGGAGCCACGCGGCTACCGATCGGACTAACCGTCAGGCCGAGTCCTCGACGTCACTGTACTGCTTGCGTCGCCTCGTCGATGATCGCCAGTGCCTCCTTCAGTTCTTCCATCCCCGTCGCATACGACAGCCGGGCGTATCCTTCGCCGTTCGCACCGAAGGCATCACCGGGGACGACGATCACGCCACGATCGAGGACAGCCTCACACCAGCCCTCGGGCACCTTCGGCATGACGTAGAACGCACCCTCCGGCTTTGGCACCGTCAGTCCAGCATCCTCCAGCCCATCGAGGACGACGTCGCGGCGCTGCTCGAAGGCGTCGACCATTTCCTGGACTGGCTCCTGGGGCCCCGTCAGCGCCGCCTCGGCGGCGTACTGGGCCGGAGCCGAGGCACAGGCCTGGGCGTACTGGTGAACCCGAAGCATGCGCTCGATCCGGCGGTTCGAGCCGACCACCCAGCCGAGTCGCCAGCCGGTCATCGAGTACGTCTTCGAGCAGGCGCTGACGACGACGACGTTGTCCGACTCGGCGAACTCGAACGGCGATCGGTGGTCGCCCTCGAAGACGATGTGCTCGTACACCTCGTCGGTGAGACAGAGGACGTCGTGTTCGTCGGCGATGTGGGCGAACTCGCGCATGTCGGCTTCGCTCTGGACGGCCCCGGTCGGGTTCGCGGGGCTGTTGACGACGAACACTGCCGTCTCGTCGGTGATCGCGTCCTCGACAGTCGCGGGATCGAGCGTCAGATCGTCGCGAAGGCCCACCGGTTTCGGCGTCCCGCCCGCGATCCGTGTCAACGCGTCGTAGGAGACAAAGCCCGGATCGGGGAAAATCACTTCCTCCCCGGGATCGACGTGGGCCTCCAAGACGAGATGCAGCGCCTCACTGCCACCCGAAGTCGCGATGATGTCTTCGGGATCGACGGCCACGTCGTAGTCCCGGTTGTACGCCGCCGCGATCGCCTCCCGGAGCGATCGGGTCCCCTTGTTCGAGGTGTAGGCGTCGGTCAGGCCGTTTTCGATCGCCTCGATCGCACCCCGGCGAGCATGGGCGGGCGTGGGAAAGTCCGGCTGGCCGATACCGAGGTTGATCGCGTCCTCACCTGCGGCCTCGAACACTTTCCGGATCCCGCTGATCGATACTTCCTCGACGCGTGCTGAAAAGTCCGTCATGGCTGTAGGGGTGGGGCCAACCCCAATAATCCTTGCTCTGTGCTCGTCCGGTGTGGCGTGAGGTCTGCCTGCGACCGAGGTTTGCGACACCGATCGAGACGACACAGCAGGAGCCGATTGATGCTCTCTACGACGACACTCTCGTTGTGATCGTTGAAATTACATAATAGTCGAAACGAATATCCCGCTTCCCGACCAGTGCTGTACAATGAATACATCTCGACGGACGTTTCTCGCTGGCGGTGCGACACTCGGTCTCGCGATGACAGCGGGCTGTCTCGAGTTCGTCACTGGCGATGCCCCACTCGAATTCGACGCCCAACGGGTCGCCCCGAGCGAGGCCACGCTCGCAGAAACCGGTTACAACAAACAGTCGATCGATCAAGAGACGATCGAGGAGACGGTAGACATAGGCGTCGAACGCGAGATCCGGGCGGCGTTCTGGCTGTCGACGTACACGAACGAGCTCGACTACCAGGGCGAGAGCCGTGAGGCGGGACTGTTCGCTGCCGTCTCGCTCCCCGGGATGTCGATCCTCGGGCAATCGTTCAATCCGCTCGAAGACATGTCCCACGAAGAACTACTCGATGAGTTCCTTGCCGAAGCCGGTGAGGACGACATCGAGAACATCGAACACGACGAATCGTTTTCCCTGCAGATTCTCGAGGCAGACCGTGAGGTCGATCTGTTCGTCGGCGAGACGGAGATGGATGGCGAGACCGTCGAGGTAACGATCGCCGTCACCTCCTTCGAACACGAAGACGATTTCATCGTCTTGCTCGGCAGTTACCCCGACCTGCTCGCCGACGAGGGCCCGAATATCGAGGTGCTGATGGAATCGATCGAACACCCGGCCTGAGACGGACTGTCGTCCGGCGCCACCACCGATCGCTGACCAGTCGGTGCCGATCGACAGGACGTGCTACGGTACTACCCACGAGCGAGGCACACCGACTTGGAGACAAAAACGCACCGCTAGCGGTTCCTCAGTAGAATTCGCGAACGAGATCCATCCCGTCGTCGGGTGCACCGTCGGGAATCTCGGCCATATTTTCGGTCACGCCGTGTTGCTCGTGGTATGGCACCGAGTTCTCGTTTTGGTACATGATTCCCTGGTACTCCTTTTCACCGTCGAGGATGACCTTCTTGGCCGCCTCGTAGTCGGTCGGATCGTGGTCTTCGTCCTCCTGGAGATCGACCAGGGTGTCACGGAAGTAGTCGTAGGTGTCGACATCGTTGAACGTGACACACGGGCTGAAGACGTTGACGAAGCCAAAGCCGTCGTGTTCGATCGCGGCCTTGACGATTTCCTGGTGGCGCAGGGCGTCGGAGGCAAACGACTGGGCAATAAAGGACGCACCGGAGGCAAGCGCGAGCGCAAGCGGGTTGACCGGCGGCTGTTTTGGCCCCTCCGGGGTCGTCGACGTCTCGAAGTCCGATCGCGAGGTCGGCGAGGCCTGTCCTTTCGTCAGGCCATAGATGCGGTTGTCCATGACGACGTAGGACATGTCGACGTTGCGGCGGACGGCGTGGACGAAGTGGCCGGCACCGATCGAGTAGCCGTCACCGTCACCGCCGGCGGCCATGACCTCGATGTCCGGGCGGGCCATCTTGACGCCGGTTGCAAGCGGGAGCGCACGGCCGTGAACCCCATGAAGGGCGTAGCTGTGCATGTAGGTCCCGATCTTGCCGGAACAGCCGATCCCGGCCACCACGAAGGTGTTGTCGGGATCGTTGCCCGTCTCTGCGAGTGCTTTCATCATGCCGTTCATCGTCCCGAAGTCACCGCAGCCGGGACACCACGTGGGCTGTTTGTCGGATTTGAAGTCCGTGAATCTAACGTCTGAGCTCATTGTGCAGGCACCTCTTCGGCGAGTTTGGTTGTAATTGCCTCTGCGAGTTCGTCCGCCTTAAACCGAACGCCGGTGTACTTGTTGATCCGCTTGACGCGAGTCAGCACGTCGTGTTCGATCACATCGGCGAACTGTCCGGTCGCGTTACATTCGACGACGATCGTCTCCTCGGCGGCGGCGATCTCGTCGGACAGGTCCGGTCGCGGGTGGATGTAGGGTACCGAAATCACGCGAACGTCGACGCCCTTGTCGTCGAGATAGTCGAGGGCTTCGACGAGCGCCCCTTCGTTCGAGCCCCACGAGATGACGAGGGTATCGGCGTCTGCGTCACCGAACTCCCGGTACTCCCACTCCTCGGTGGCTTTGGCCGTCTCGACTTTCCGCTGGCGCTTGTCGACCTGTTGGACGCGCTCGTCCTGTTCTTCAGTCCGCCGACCGAGTTCGTCGTGTTCGAGCCCGGTCGTCATGTGGGCTGCGTCGGTCGTGCCGGGGATCGCACGCGGGCTGACACCGTCGTCGGTGGCGGCGTGGGCACGGAACCGGCCCTGGGCGTCGAGCCACTCGTCGACCTCGTCTTCCTCGACGAGTTTGCCGCGATCGATCTCGACGGCGTCCATGTCGAACACCTCGGGTGGGAACGTCTGTTCGGTGACCGACATCGCGAGATCGGAGACGAGAAACACGGGCGTCTGGTACTTTTCGGCGAGATTGAACGCCTCGATCGTCTTCCAGAAACACTCGGTGATCGATGTGGGGGCGACGACGAACCGGGGGACCTCGCCGTGGCCACCGTACAGCGCCATGTTGAGGTCGCCCTGTTCCTGTTTCGTCGGCATCCCCGTCGAGGGACCGGATCGCTGGACGTCGGTGATCACGAGCGGCGTCTCGCTGGTCGCGACAAGCCCAAACGTTTCGGTCATGAGGTCGATCCCGGCTCCCGACGTCGCCGTCATCGAACGGGCACCGCCACGGGCAGCACCGAGGGCCATGTTGATCGCCGAGAGCTCGTCTTCGGCCTGGACGACGTGGCCGCCGTAGTCTTCGATCCGTCCGGTCAGATACTCCATAATCGTCGTCGCGGGCGTGATCGGGTAGCCGGCGTAGAACCGACAGCCGGCAGCGAGTGCACCCATTCCGATCGCCTCGTTGCCGTTGAGCAGGACGTAGTCGTTGTCAGTCGTCTCAAGATCGTAGCCGAGGTAGTCCAGATCGTAGTTCTCCTGGACGTACTCCTGGCCGAGGCGGGCTGCCTTCCGGTTGTTCGCGACGATCTTCGAACCCTTGCCGCCAAACCGCTTCTCGAGGGACTCATCGAGATATGCGACATCGAAGCCGGTAATCTCACATGCGGCACCGAGGGCGACGATGTTGCGCATGATCGCCCCACCGGCGTCTTCTGCGAGCGACTTCAGCGGGACATCGACGCCCGTTGCTTCGTCCGGAATTTCGGCGTCCCAGGATCGCTCGCCGTCGTAAATAATGGCGCTTCCTTCGTGGAGCTCGTCGAGGTTCTCGTCGATCGTCCGCTGGGTCAGGGCGACGAGGATGTCGAGTCGATCGACGACGCTCGAAACGTCCTCAACCGAGGTTCGAATCTTGTATGCGGTGTACCCGCCGCGGATTCGCGACGCGAAATCTTTCGACGTGAATACGTGTCGCCCAGCGCGGGAGAGTGCCTGGGCAAAGATTTTGCCAGTGGAGTCGATTCCGTCGCCAGCCTCGCCTCCGATCGCCCAGTTGAGATCCTCAGCCATGTTATGGCGAAACTTGCCTCTCACCCATCAAAAGGCTTCTGAAACCCCCGATCAAATGACGACTGTAGGGGGGAATTGTTACTCGCTGACGAATACGTTCTCCCGGACGGAACGGAACTGCTTTTCCTGCTGCCGCCGAAGCCATTCGACATGGAGGGGACGCCTGTTTCCGTCGAATCAGTACGCGAGGTCGGCCCGGAGACGATTGCACTCGAACTCGAGACGCCGTCGGCGTTTGATGCCCTGCCGGGTCAGTTCGTCCTATTGCGGGCCGTTCCGTGGGACGAAACCGACGACGAGCAGAGCGACGAAGACGACGTCGTCATGCGCCACTACACGCTCTCGTCGCCGTCAGTCGGGGAAACGTTCGAGATCACCGTCGGAATCGACCCCGACGGCGAACTGTCGCCGTGGCTCGCCGATCTCGATGGCGGCGAGACAGTCCACATCGAGGGTCCGTTCGGAACGATCACCTACGAACGCGATCGGGACGTCGTCGCGATCGCCGGCGGCCCGGGCGTCGGTCCGGCCGTCGCGATCGCCGAAGCAGCTCACGACGCGGGCCACGACGCAGTCGTCATCTATCAGGACGACGAGCCCGCCCACGTCGATCGGCTCGACGCGCTCGAAGCCGAGGGTGTCGACGTCAGCGTTATCGACGAAGACGACACCGACGACCTCGCGGACGCGGTTGCCACCCACGTCGACGACGGCCAGATCTACGCGTTCGGGTTCGAGGCGTTCGTCAAGTTCGTCGCGGACACGATCGACGATTCCGGCGGCGATTCCGATGACGCACTGATCGAAAACTTCGGCTAGACGGCCGGTCGCAGCCATCGATCGCAATCGTCGCCTGTCGGACTGGCGCTCTCACACTATCTACGGTCCGGCCTTCAGCGACTCCGAGGCCGCGTGGGGATGGGGTGTGCTCCATATCGCAAGCAGAGTCACTACTATCGCTCGCGTGATACCCATCCGCGTATGAGCGATATCGTCGACGACGACCTCGAAATCCAGCGTGATCTCGGCGAGGCCACGATCGTCTACGAGGAACCGGACGAGGGCACGGTCAGGAAGACGATTCCCAACGAACACGTCGCCTACTTTCAGGATCACTGGATCATCAAGACCGACGAGGACGAGGAGGGTCACGACATCGTCCGACGGATTCCCTCCAAACGCGTCCACTACGTCGAGCGATCGGTCGAACAGTTCGAACAGGAAGTCGAGACGCTGATCGATCGTGTCCAGTCCTTTGCCAGCGAACTTCAGACGAAGATCCCCGTCGGTGGCAGCGATAGCGAAAGCGAGCCCGTCGAGCCACACCGGATCGACGTCGAAGAGGACGGCATCGACGAGGGCGATCGGTAACTGATCGCGAGCGGAACGCACGTTCCGCGCTGATCGGCCGGGACGGATTCGGCGATTGGGGGTACTTGATGACACTAATCCGTATCAGTGCTCGACGAACTCGATCAGCACGCCGCCGGTGTCCCGTGGATGCAAAAATGCCACCTCGTGGCCCCACGCACCGGGCCGGGGCTCCTCGTCGATCACCTGCACGTCGTGGTCGCGTGCGGTCGCAAGCGCCCCCTCGATATCATCCGTCACGAGTGCAAGATGGTGGATGCCCGCGCCGTGGCGATCGAGATAGCTCGCGATCGTTCCCTCCTCGATCGGTTCGAGCAGCTCGAAATAGCCGTTCCCACAGTCGAGAAAGACGACGCGAAGTCCATCGAACGTCTCCTCGTGGGCGACCTCGAGCCCGAAGCAGTCGGTGTACAGTGTAGCGAGTTCCTGTGCGTCCTCGGTCGCGATTCCCGCGTGATCGAACTGCATTGGCATGTGGTTGATCGGGGATCGACGTTATCATTATGATTGTTTGTTTGGTTCGGTCCGGGTGCCCACCCTTAGCTCATACTGATTAGCGTCATCAATTACCGCCGATCGGCAGTACCGGGTCGGCGATCGGCGGTAACTACGGACACTAATCAGTATCAGTCCGAGCTGTGTCGCCAGCCGGCTCCAGAGACTATCACCGAGATCGAACACGGTGTGCATCTCATCGTCGCGCAACTCGAAATCGAAGATTGCGGCGTTCGCCTCGATATGCTCGCGACTCGACGCCTTCGGAATCGCCGCGACGAACGGCTGCTGGATGAGCCATCGGAGGGCGACCTGTGTGGCGGTCTTGTCGTATGGCTCCCCGATCGCCGCGAGCCGGTCGTCGCCTGGGACGACCCCTTCGGCGAGTGGGCTGTACGCGGTCAGACAGATTTCGTGGTCGATGCAGTACTCGAGCAGCTCGTGTTGGTGATGATAGGGGTGGTATTTCACCTGGTTCGTGACGATCGGCGTCGCCGACTGCTCTCGGGCAGCGTGGAGCTGATCGACCGAGAAATTGCTCACGCCGATATGGTCGACGACCCCGTCTGCCTGGAGCTCGTTCATCGCTTGCAGCGTCTCCGAAACCGGTGGCCGAGAGCGGGGTGCGTGGATCAACAGGAGATCGATCGTCGAGAGGCCGAGTCGATCGAGACTCGCCCGCGTCGACTCGTGGACGTCCGCGTACGCGAGGCTGCTCGTCTCGAGTTTGGTCGTCACGAAGAGTTCGTCGCGATCGACGTCGCTCGTGGCGATCGCCGCTCCCACAGCGTCCTCGTTGTCGTACAACTGTGCGGTATCGATGTGTCGGTAGCCGGTTTCCAGTGCCGTTTCGACCGCTCGCTTGCACTCCTCGCCAGTCATCCTGGCCGTTCCGAATCCAAGCGTGGGGATCGCCGCTCCGCCGGCATCGATCGTGGCCGTCGAACCGTCGGTGTCGCCGTCCATATCTTTCTGTTCGTCGGCGACCGTATTCAGTGCCGGGCCGACAATTCGAAGGCGAGAGTGACTGTGAGCCGTCCGTGGAAACGTAACTGGACCTGATTCTGGAGGCTGTTGACATTCTGACCGGGGACACCCGTACACCCAGCCAACGCGATCGCGTCTGCCTGCAGTTTCCCAACGCTTTCGCCTACAGTTTTACAACGCCTCGCCCCGTCAGTATCGTCAATGCGGACTGCTGAAGCGACGTACGTCGACAAGGTCTGTGCGTACATCACCCGCAACCGAGACGACGGCCACGCCCGGGAACTCCTCGTTTTCGAAGGCCCCGAACACGACGGACTGCAGGTACCGAAAGGAACGATCGAAGCCGACGAAACGCCACGCGAAGCCCTTCACCGAGAGGTCGACGAAGAGGCCGGCCTCTCGACGCTTGAGTCGATCTCCCATCTCGTCAGTGACGTCTGGACGCGACGCCGATCGCCGCTAAAACGGTACCGACGACACTTCTTTCAGGCGACGGTTGACCACCACCGCGACGAGTGGACCCACGTCGTCACCGGCGAGGGTGCGGAAGTCGGCCTCGAGTTCGAGTTCTCGTGGGTCGACGTGCCACCTGCCTCGGAGTTTGCGCTCGCGTTAGACGACTACGTCCATCTCGTGGCAGCGTCACCTGCCTCGCGGGAATAGCAGTCGTCCGTGCGAACGCTTCAGACTGCGCCCCCGGGCTGATACTCGCCGAACTCGTCGCGAAGGACGTTACAAATCTCTCCGACGGTAGCGTAAACTTTCACGGCCTCGATGATGTATGGCATCAGGTTTGTGTCGCCCTGGGCCGCCTCGCGAAGCGCCGCGAGTTTCGCATCGACGGCATCGTCGTCGCGGTCCGCACGGGCCGTCTCGAGGGTGTCGATCTTGCGTTGCTGGTCCTCTTTCGTGACCTCCTCGACATCCACCGTGGGCTCTTCGTCGACCTCGAACTCGTTGACACCGACGATGATGCGCTCTTTCTCCTCGATTTCGCCTTGCCGATCGAAGGCGGTATCCTGGATCTGGCGCTGGACCCACTGCTGTTCGATCGCGTCGCGCATCCCACCGCGCTCGTCGACTTCGTCCAGGATTTCGTAGGCCTCCGCTTCGACGTCGTCGGTGAGCGATTCAACGTAGTAGCTGCCCGCAAGCGGGTCGATCGTGTCGGCCGCGCCGGACTCGTGGGCGAGGATCTGCTGGGTCCGGAGCGCGGTGCGGACCGACTGTTCGGTCGGGAGCGCGAGTGCCTCGTCTTTCCCGTTCGTATGCAGGCTCTGGGTTCCCCCTAACACGGCGGCGAGTGCCTGGTAGGCCACCCGGACGACGTTGTTCTCGATCTGCTGGGCGGTGAGCATCGAGCCAGCCGTCTGGGTGTGGAACTTGAGCTGTTTGGATTTCGGATCGTCTGCGTCGAATCGCGCGTCGATGATGTCGTGCCACATCCGCCGGGCGGCGCGGAACTTCGCGACCTCCTCGAAGATGTTGTTGTGGCCGTTGAAAAAGAAAGACAGCTGTGGGGCGAACTCGTCGACGTCGAGGCCGGCCTCGATCGCAGTTTCGACGTACTCGATCCCATTGCCGAGGGTGAATGCGAGCTCCTGGGCTGCCGTCGAGCCGGCCTCACGGATGTGGTAGCCCGAAATCGAGATCGTGTTGAATTTCGGCGTCTCCTGGCCACAGAACTCGAAAATGTCCGTGATGATCCGCATCGATGCCTCCGGCGGGTAGATGTACGTGTTGCGAGCGATGTACTCTTTGAGAATGTCGTTTTGAATCGTGCCACGCAGTTGCTCGCGGTCGACGCCCTGCTGGTCGCCCACGGCGATGTACATCGCCAGCAACACCGATGCGGGCGCATTGATCGTCATCGACGTCGACACCTCGTCCAGGGGAATGCCCTCGAAGACGGTCTCCATGTCCGCAAGCGAGTCGATCGCGACGCCAGCTTTCCCGATCTCACCGGCGGCCATCGAATCGTCGGAATCATACCCCATCTGGGTTGGCAGGTCGAAGGCCATCGAGAGCCCGGTCTGGCCCTGATCGAGCAGGTAGTGGTAGCGCTCGTTGGTGTCTTCTGGCGTCGAGAACCCCGCGTACTGGCGCATCGTCCACAGGCGGCCACGATATCCCGTCGAGTAGACGCCGCGCGTGTACGGCGGTTCGCCCGGATTGCCCAGATCTGCCTGGTAGTCGAGGTCGCCCGTGTCTGCCGGCGTGTAGAGTCGATCGACTTCCTGGCCGCCCGTATCGGTCGTGAATGTCTCCTTGCGCTCGCCGAACCGTTCGAGCACCGGTGTGACGGTCTCTTCGTGCCATTCCGCCGTCCCGGCACGAATCTCTTCGAGTTCATCGGGGTCAAACATTATGAATACAGATGATGCCATGGGGCTTGAATATTGAGGATTCCTTGGCCGCCTGACTCCACACTACAGCCGGACCCGTGAGACGAGCTCACGCGATCGGTCGACCAGGAACTGCAGACGACGCGTCGCCGTGGGACCGACAGGAGCGCCCGATGGGGTCGCGACTGCCGAACGCATCCGAATTGGACATACGGGCGAAAATAAAGGAGTCATATGGTGGTGTTATTGTATGATTATCCTCTATGACGCACCAGGACAACACTTTTACTGGTGAACAACTCCAATCCTGTCGTGGTCTACACAGACCCATACACTCCCGATCGATCATCATACGAATGTCCGGGCTGTGGCTATCGAGAGACGACGGCGTCTCCTGGGAGCTGTCCGGACTGCCAATGCAGCCTGCGAAACATCGCTGTTCCCCGCGAATAGCGACCAGTAGTTGTCTTCACCTGGCATGCTCTTCACCCGTGGCGGTCGTCTGGCATCGCCGCCACATCCTCACTGTTGTCGACGCACCCGATAGCTGGTCGCAACGCGCTGTAGGTGATCGCCGATCGAAACCGGCCGCGGTCCGGCGTTCATACGGATGTATCAGTCGAAGTCCGGCAGGTCCTCCGGCGGTTCGTACTCGGCTTCCCAAGTGATGTACTCTTCTTTGAGAATGACGGAGACGATCTGGCCGAACTCGGTGAGTTCGGCGTTGATCGCGGAGACGGTGCCCCACGTATCGAGTTCGGGGTGATACTCCCTGGCTTGCCAGTCTTCCGGAATACCCGGCGCGTGATAGCCGACTCGATCTGCAAAATCGTCCCAGAAGAAATCGAACTCCCTGAAGAGATCGAGGTCCCGCGCGATTTCGTACTCGCGCTCTTCGAGGTCCGTCTCGTCGAGCCAGTCCGCCAGTGCTTCGTCCCAAGCCCCCTCCTCGAGGAATTCCTGGAGTTCCTCTCGGCGGTAATCGATCTCGGTTGGATCGTCCGCGCTGACTGTCGCGTCCTCGTACTCGTTTGGATCGACGAACTCCAGTTCCGGTGGTTCGGGGGGTTCGACCTCGAGTCCCATACGCCCCCTAACGCGGGTCCCGGGATAAGAATTCTCACCCGGCGTTCGTCGCTCATCGATCGAGAGCGGTCGGGCGAGTAGTTGATTACCGGGCGACAACTGGCTACCCGGCGGCAACTGGCTGCTAGACGATCGGCTGACTGTGGTTGTCGGGCGACCGCTGGCTGCCAGATGATCGGCTGACTGTGGCTGCCGGGCGATCGAAAGCACCCACACCAGATCGGCTGTCCCCTACAGTTATTCCAGTCGACATCCAGCGTATCGGTATGGGGAGTGACTCGGGTGGTCGGGAGTACAGCCTCACGGAAATCTTCGCGATCAAGTTCGTGCTGGGCGATATCCTGATCATCGCGGCGCTGTTGTTTGCCGGCCCGCTGTGGGCGCTCGCCTTTACGATTCTGATGGTGCTCAGTGTCGTCCTCGTCTGGTATCTGATGACCCGCGCCGGGGAGCCCGAGCCGTCGACCGACGAGAGCGGTGCCAGCAGCGGGCGGTCCGCCCGCGATCCCGTGACGGAACTTCAGGAACGGTATGCCGCGGGCGAACTCTCCGAAGACGAGTTCGAGACGCGGCTCGATCGCCTGCTTGAGTCGAACGAACGGGCGCGGGCGGCCGGTGTGGACACCGCGGAGCTGTCGTTAGAGCGGACGGAGTGACCGCTCCCCCTCGAACTCTCCACAAACCAAACACTCACTGTTCGTCCGGTCAAACCGACAGTCGATGACTGGCTACGAGGCGGCGGTTCTCGATGTCGACGGGACGATCGTCAGAGGCGAGACGCTCATTCCGGGCGTGACCGATGGCCTCCGTGCACTAGACGAGGCGGGCTGTTCCCGGCTGCTCTTTTCGAACAACCCGACAGCGGGGAGCGAGCAGTACGGCGAGAAACTCGAGCCACACGGGATCGCCGTCGATCCGGAGCGCGTCCTAACGTCGGCAACCGTCTCCGCGGAGTACCTCGCGGCCACCCATCCCGACGAACGAGTCTATCTCACCGGCAGCGATCGCCTCGGGACACTCCTCGCGGATGCGGCGATCGATCTCACCGACGACCCCGAGGCGACCGACGTCGTGGTTGGCTCGTTCGACGAGTCGTTCTCGTTTGCTACCCTCAGCGAGGCGCTCCGGGCGCTCGACGGCGACGTGGCGTTTTACGGCACCGATCCGGATACGACGATCCCCGTCGAGAACGGCTCGATCCCGGGTTCGGGGGCGATCCTCGCCGCGATGGAAGCCGTTGCCGGCCGCGCACCCGACGCGATTCTGGGGAAACCCTCGGCGATCGCTGCCGAGGCAGCGATGAGTCGCCTCGATACCGATCCCGCGGAGACGCTCGTCGTCGGCGATCGGCTCAACACTGACATCGCACTCGGCAAGCAAGCAGGGATGGCGACGGCCGTCGTCCTGACCGGCGTGACCGATCGGGCGGCGATCGAGGCTTCGCCCGTCGACCCCGACCACGTTCTGGAGTCGCTGGCCGAGATCGAGACGCTGCTTTGAGCGGGGCCGTCGTCCGATCGGCGCTGGCTGGCATGTGGTATCCAGTCTCTCACGATCTTTTTTGATGGTCAGTTCGAAGGGGAGGGTATGACCATGAGTGACTCCTCGGTTGCGGAGATCGATTCGAACCTGTTCATTACCGTCTCCGGCCCGCCGGGCTGTGGTGCCACGACGCTGTGTAAACGCCTTGCCGACGCGATGGACTGCCCATACGTCTCCGGCGGCGACATCTTCCGTGAACTCGCCGACGATCGGGATATCAACCTCAATCAGCTGACGGCGCAAGCGGACGCGACCGACGAACTCGATCGCGCACTCGATGCACGGCTGCAATCGATCGCAGAGAAGTGGGGTGCGAGCAACAAACCGTTCATCCTCGAGTCGCGTCTCGCCGGCTGGCTCGCAGGCGACCGCGCGGACCTGCGACTCTGGCTCGACGCACCGGAGGACGTCCGCCTCGATCGGATCAGCGACCGAGTCGAGACGGAAGCGGAGATGCGCGTCCGAGAGGTCAGTGAGGCCGGCCGCTACCAGTCGTACTACGACATCGACGTCACCGATCGGGAGTTTTACGATCTCCACATCAACACCGCCCGCTGGAGCAAGACCGGCGTATTCACGCTCGTCCGAACTGCGATCGCGGAGTACGACCCCGACAGCGACGAGGGTGCGTTCCCAACCCCTGCCGTTGACGTCGAGGCGACGCCCCCGATAGCACAGTAAGCGCCGGCCCGAACCGGCCCACTCGCCGGAACCGCTACCGATTTCACGCCGTCGACGAAACGTCCGTCGTGTCTCGACTCGCTACCGTCTCGCTTTTCGTCCTGCTGGCGATTCTCTGGGGGCTGTCTTTTCCGGCGATCGCGGTCGGCCTTGACTACCTCCCGCCACTGCTGTTCGCGGCGATCCGGTACGACGTCGCGGCGGTCCTGTTGCTTGGCTACGCCATCCTCCGGACGGATGAGTGGCTGCCACAGGGCCAGCACAATCTGCTTGCCATCGCCGGTGGGGGCCTCTTTCTCGTCGGCGGCAATGGGTTGCTCTTCGTTGGCCAGCAGACCGTTCCAAGCGGCGTGGCCGCGATCATCCAGGGACTTGTCCCGATCTTCACCGCGCTGTGGGCGCTTTTCCTCCTCGACGAGCGACTCTCCGCGATCGGTGGACTCGGTGTCGCGATCGGCTTCCTCGGGACCGGCTTCGTCATCCAGCCCGACCCGAGCAACCTCTTCGCAGGCGACACTGGAGCGCGGCTGCTGATCGTCGGTCAGGCGATAAGCGTCGCCCTCGGTGGGGTTCTCGTCCAGCGTGCTGGTCCGACGATTTCCCGGGTTCCCCTGACTGGTTGGTCGATGCTCGTCGGTGCACTCGTCCTCCACACCGCCAGCCTCGGTGTCGCCGAAACGCCTTCCGGCAACGGGACGGAACCGACCGCAATCGCGATGGTCGTCTATCTCGGCGTCTTCTCGACGGCGATCGCGTTTCTCATCTACTTCAGCATTCTCGAAGACCACGGCGCATTCGAGGCGGCACTCGTCGCGTATCTCGTCCCGATCGTGGCGACGATCGTCGGCGTGTTCGTCCTCGGGGAGTCGATAACGACCCTGACGATTGGGGGATTCGTGCTGGTCGCACTCGGATTCGGACTGCTCAAACGCGAGGCGATCGCCGAGACCGTGGGGGACAAATTGGCCGCTGCCGAGTAGCGCTACCCCTGTGATACGGTTTCTAATCACACTGAAACTGCCGGACGGTCCTGGCGCTGGCCGTGGCTGACTCCGATACTGGTAAAAGTCGTCGCCGAGTTGACCTGCTAATGAGCGATGCAGGCGACGCCGGCGTGCCGGAGCCCCCCGAACCGTCTGACGGCGACGGGTCCGTTCACGTCCTCGGGACGGCTCACGTCTCGCAGGCGAGCGTCGACGACGTCAACGAGACGATCGATCGAGAGCAGCCCGACGTCGTCGCCGTCGAACTCGACGAAGGGCGATATCGCCAGATGCAAGGCGGCACCCCCGATGACGTCGAGGCGAAAGACCTCCTCTCGGGAAACACCGTCTTTCAGTTTCTGGCCTACTGGATGCTGTCGTACGTCCAGTCTCGCCTTGGCGATCAGTTCGACATCGAACCGGGTGCTGACATGCGAGCGGCGATCGAGGCGGCCGAACAGAACGGCACCGGTGTTGCGCTGGTCGATCGCGATATCCAGGTGACGATCCAGCGGTTCTGGCGGCGACTCTCGGTTACGGAGAAGCTACGGATGATCGGCGGGCTCGCCCTCGGTGTCACCGATCCGCGGACGATCGGCCTGTCGTTTGGGGCTGTTGGAGGGCTCTTTCTCGGGATCGTTTCGGCTGCCTTCCTGGCGCCGCTGCTCGGATTCGGCGACCTGCTTGCACTTGGTGTCACCGCCCCTACGACGCTTCAGTACGCCGGCGCGGGAGCGATCGGGCTCGTCGGCGGACTGTTGTTGGGGCTTGTCTTGCTCCCGTCTCTGGAGTCGGCCCAGCAGTACACCGGCGGCCTGATAAGCGGATTCACGATGCGACTGCTCGGTGGCGCAGCGATCGGTATCGCCGGCTGTCTCACACTGGTCGCGACGGGGACGTTCGTCGGTCCGTTCTCGGCCGGCACGTTCGAGAGCGCCGGCGGCTACGCGATTCGGGGAACGGTCGGCGGGCTGACGGGCCTTGGCATCGGTGTTGCGATCGGGGCCGTCTTCGGGCTCGTCCTCGATGCGATCGGTGGCGACGTCGACGAGGTCGACGAAATCGACATCGAGGAGATGACTGACGGCGACGTCGTCGCGGCGATGATGGAGGAGTTTCGGCAGTTCAGCCCACGGGGTGCAAACGCCCTGATCGATGAACGGGACGCCTACATCGCACACAAACTGGTCGCGCTCCGAGACCAGGGACACGACGTGGTCGCTGTCGTCGGGGCCGGCCACAAAGCCGGCATCGAACACTATCTGTTGAATCCGGCCGAACTGCCGCCGATCGAGTCACTGACCGGGACTGCATCCGGGCGGCGGTTCTCGCCGCTGAAGATCGTCGGCTACCTGGTGATGATCGGCTTTCTCGGTTTCTTTTTCCTGTTGATCATGGCAGGCGTCCAGAACACGTTCTTGCTCCAGCTCTTTGCCGCCTGGTTCCTGTTCAACGGACTCTTCGCGTTCACGCTGGCCCGGCTGGCCGGCGCACGGTGGGCCAGTGCAGGCGTTGGCGGCTCCGTCGCCTGGCTGACCAGTATCAACCCGCTGCTCGCTCCGGGCTGGTTCGCCGGCTACGTCGAACTCAAATACCGACCGGTCAACGTTCGCGATATCCAGACGCTAAACGATATCATCGGCGACACCGAACGGCCGATGGCCGACGCGTTAGAGGACATGTTCGACGTGCCGCTCTTTCGGTTGATCATGATCGTCGCGCTGACAAACGTCGGCAGTATGATCGCGACGCTGCTGTTCCCGATCGTCATATTGCCGTGGCTCGCCCCCGAGATCGGCGGCGTCGATGCGTTGCTTGGTGAACTCATCCGGGGTGCTGAAAACAGCCTCGAACTCATCCGGGGGGTTCTCACGTGAGCTATCCACGCCCCGATCGATCGGATCGCGAGATCAGTTTCAGCGAGAAGGAACTGTTCGACCTCGCAGTGGCCTGGATCGCGTTGAGCGTCGCCTTCGCGCTGTTGCTCGCGCCGGTCCATCTCGGGGCACCGATTGGCTCCTTTCTGTTGACGATCGGACTGAGCTTCGTCACCGTCGGCGTCGCCTTCCTCTTGCACGAACTCGCACACAAGGTCGTGGCGATCGAGTACGGTCAGGCCGCCGAATTTCGGGCGGACTACAAGATGCTGTTTCTGGCGATCATGAGCGCCCTGATCGGCTTTCTCTTTGCCGCACCGGGTGCCGTCTACCACCGGGGCCGGATCACGGTTCGCCAGAACGGTCACATCGCGCTCGCGGGGCCGGTGACGAACCACTTGCTTGCAGTGTTATTCGTTCCGCTACTGCTCTTTCCCGGCATTCTCGGGACAGTGGGACAGTTCGGCGTCCTGATCAACCTCTTCCTGGCCGCGTTCAACATGATTCCGTTCGGGCCACTCGACGGCAAATCCGTGTTGCAGTGGAGCAAGCCAGTGTTCGCTCTCGTCTTCGGTGTGAGCCTGGTTGCACTCGTCGGCTTCTTCGTCCTCTTTGGCCTCCCGTTCTGACTGCCCCGATACTGCGATCGAATACGCCCCGTGACGAGTCGACTGAGACGAATTCGTGTCCGTCGGTACCGACGTCACGGATTGACACGCAACCCGATCGGTGCTCTACAGACCGGTGACCTTTTGCTCGCCCCACGCAGTCGTTCGCACATGACCGATTCAACGGACGACCACGACGACGGAGCGGGGCTCACGTACGCCGACACGGGTGTCGATATCGAGGCGAGCGAGGACGCAACCGCCGCGCTACTCGAGGCCTTCGGGAGCGGACTGACGACCGAGTACGCCGGCCTGCTCGACATCGGCGATCGCTATCTCGCACTGGCAACCGACGGCGTCGGGACGAAACTGCTCGTTGCCGAGGCCATCGAGGACTTCTCGACGATCGGCATCGACTGCATCGCGATGAACGTCAACGACCTCGTCGCCGCGGGTGTCGAACCCGTTGCGTTCGTCGACTATCTGGCGATCGACGAACCCGATGACGAACTCACGAACGAGATCGGCGAGGGGCTTGCGGTCGGCTTAGAGGAGTCCGGGATGACCCTGTTGGGTGGTGAGACGGCCGTCATGCCGGAGGTCGTCTCCGGCTTCGACCTCGCCGGGACGTGTGCCGGGTTGGCCGCCAAAGACGAGATTCTCGACGGCGAGGCCGCCGTCGGTGACGTCCTCGTTGGCTTCCCATCGAATGGGATCCACTCGAATGGGCTTACGCTCGCCCGCGAGGCCGTCACCCGCGAGCACGCGTACACCGATACGTTCCCGCCAATCCCGGATCGGACGATCGGTGAGGAACTCCTTCGGCCGACGCGGATCTACACCGATCTCTTAGAGCCAATGGGCGACCACGACGTCCGTGCAGCCGCCCACGTCACCGGCGGTGGCTGGACCAACCTGCTACGGATGGGCGATCGACGATACGTGATCGACGACCCGCTGCCGGCCCAGCGAATCTTCGAGTTCGTCCAGCAGGAAGGCGCGGTGTCCGACGAAGAGATGCACCGGACGTTCAACATGGGCACCGGCTTCGTCGTCGCCGTTCCAGAAGCGAACGCCGAGCCACTCGTCGCCGACACCGACGGCCAGGTGATCGGCCGCGTGGAGGCGGGCAACAGCGTCGAGATCCGCGGACTCACACTCGACTGACCGGGCGCTTGTGGCCGACCGACTGAACGCGTACCGCGTTCGATCGACGATTTTCTCTTCGGTTCGACACGATCGGCCCGACGGGATGGGGCGATCGGCCAGTCTCCTCCTGAAGCGGCTGGTAATAGCGAATCGTAATATTAAAATTGTATTAGTATTAGCTTGAATTATGTATCGGAGACAGTACATTACAGCTGCAGCGACGACCACGACGGCAGCGCTTGCAGGCTGTGTGTTCGGTGGCAGTGACACGATGGACCGAGAACTCGAAGACGGCGAAAACGACTCCTTTGAGGCCAGTGAGGGCGACGAGCTGGCGGTCACCGTCAACGTCGAGGACGGTGATTCGGTTGACGTCCGGATCAGCTACGATCCCGAAAGCAGTCTCGAGGACTCGGCGGACGAAGACGCGGCCGAGGACGCACTTGAGGGGACGTTGTCCGGTCCCATCCTCGACGAAACTGTCGACGATGAGTCGACGTTCGATATCGAAATCGAAGCCGACGGCGAGTACGAGGTCTCGGTTTCCGGTGGCACTGCACAGGTAACGATCGAGTGACACTTGTGCCGGCGCTGGCACCGATTGCGAGCGTCGTCCGGCGAGTGGCCAGTCGGGCGATCGAGGCTGCTGCTCTCAGGAGTCGGCTGCTGTGGCGGCCCGAATCGTCTCGTACTCCTCGTCGCTGTAGGCAGCAAATTGGACCGTCTCGAGGGCAGTTGGCTCGTAGTCACGGACCACTGCAGCGATAATCGCAGCCCCGTCCGCAAGATCGAACCCGGCATGCCACAGCCAAGCGCCGGCAGGACGATCGACTCACAGCCGAGGTCGTCAGCCGTTTCCAGCGTGTTCCGCGTCGCGTCCCGGATGCTCGCTTCGGTCGCCTGCCCGTCGCCGTAGTGGGGCATCGCGGCTGCATGGATGACGTAGTCGGCGTCGAGATCGTAGGCGTCGGTGACCGCGACCTCGCCGAGTTCGATCGGTCCGGTTTCGACGGCCGCCTCGTTGAGTTCCTCGCCCGCCCGGCGTCGGAGTGCGCCGGCGACACCGGATCCCATCTCCAGGCTCGTCCCGGCGGCGTTGACGAGTGCGTCGGCTGACTGAGCAGCGATATCTCCCTGTACGAGTTCGAACTCCATAGCTGGGACTACGATCGCTTCCAGTGTGAATCTGGGGCTCCACCCGTGACTGATCTGATAGCGATTCTCGTCGGAGCTCATAGATTTCCTGTCCGGGAATCGCAACACGGTGAAGCCAACCGACCGCGATTGCTCCGGTTGGCTACGATAATCCCTATGAACGGACCGGCGTTCCAATTCCCGCTCTGGTGGTCCCAGCCTCCCGGACCGACCACAACGCTTTTAGTTTTAGGCTCACCTAATCCTATGTGATGGACGTACCCGCCCGCAGGCAGGAGTCGGATCCCTCAAACGAAGCGGAGCCGGCGGCGGTCGTGAGCAGTCACGAGACCCGCCCCGGAAAGATCGTCTTTACCGAACGGAACAACACCGACGGCTGGATCGCAACCGATCTCGCCGTCGACCTCGAGCCCTGACCGGGGACACGTTTCTCGGCCGATCGGTGTGTGTAGTCGCTGCTCTCGGTTTTCGATCGGAGCTCTTCGGTTGCAGTTTTTGTCGCTGGTTTCCGATCGCTGTTCCCGGCTTGCAGTCGTTGCCCCTGGTTTCCGATCGCTGTTCCCGGCTTGCAGCCGGCGCTCCTAATTTTACGTCTTTACTGGCCCCTCGAAAATAACGGTCTCTCGATCGGTTGCCGGCCGATCTCGGCTGCGATCGCTTACTTCGTCGCCTCTTCGAGCACCAGCGTGTCGTCTTCGAGGTAGTGTTCGAAGTGGTGGCCGTCTTCCTCGGTCGTCACGAGGATTTCTCGCAGGATTTCTGCAGTCGCGTAGTCGCCGAAGTTCTCGGCGAGTTCGATGCTGCCACGCAGGGACTCGATGATGTCACCGTACATTTCGAGATCGTGTTCCATCATCGTCCGGATGTCGTAGACATCCTCGCCCTCGAACTCGACGGTCGCTCGTCGCTCCTGGTTCGTCGGCCCCGAGACGGGCACGCCGCCGAGTGCCTGGGCACGCTCGGCGATCATGTCTGCGGCCTCCTCGACGTTCTCGTAGGCCTCCTGGAAGAACTCGTGAAGCGGGAGGAACTCCGCACCTTCGACAACCCAGTGGTGTTTCTTGAGCTGGTGATACAGGACGTACGCGTTCGCCAGTTCCGTGTTGAGTGCGTCGACGATCTGTGCGGCTTTGTCTTCGTCGAGTCGAAGACTGTTCTCTTCGACGGTGTCAGCCGATTGACGGACGGTCTTCTGGGTGCTCATCGTACTACCAGCTACACGCGCGAGTTACTTAAGTGTTATCCATGGGAAAACAATTTTTCAGGACTAGAAAAGATGTTTTACAGTATGGGACAAAGTTAGCCGGTATTCAGTAACCAACCGACCGAGCGTAGTCGTAATCTTTCTAATTATTCATTAGAAAGTAACTATTTTGAACGAGACCGTTAAATGGGGGGTATGGCTACGAGAACGACACAGCGAACCGAGCGGATCTATATCGATGGGGAGTGGTTCGAAACCGACCAGTCGCTGGCGGTGACGGATCTTGCAGATGGCGACACGTTTGCACGGATTTCGGCTGCAGGGGCGGCCGAGGCGAAAGATGCACTGGCGGCCGCCCACGAAATCAAACCCGCCCTCCGGCAGACGACCGTCGTCGAGCGTGCAGTCTGGTGTGAGGAGATCGCGGCGGGCCTGCGTGAGCGCACGGAGGAACTCGCCGAAATTATCGTCCGGGAGGCCGGCAAGCCGATCGCGTCGGCCCGTGGCGAAGTCGGCAGTGCGGCCGATCGATTCGACCGTGCCGCCGAGGAGGCCCGCAACATCGTCAGCAAAGGCGAGTTCCGCCAGGGGTCGACCGACGGCCACGAGGACTGGAACGCGATCGTCAAACACGAACCGATCGGTACCGTGCTCTGCATTACGCCGTACAACTACCCGCTAGCGACGACAGCACTACAGATCGCACCGGCGCTCGCCGCCGGCAACAGCGTCGTCCTGAAACCCGCAAGCAACACGCCGATTACCGCTGCGATCCTGGCCGACGTCATCAGCGACGTCGACGGGATCCCGGACGGCGCGTTCAACTTCGTCCCCGGAAGAGGGAGCGAAATCGGTGACGTCCTCGCCGGCGACGATCGGGTCAACGCGATCGCGATGACCGGCTCCTCGGCCGCAGGCGAGCATATCGCCCGGGAAAGCGGGATGGTCAACCTCCACATGGAACTCGGTGGCAACGCCCCGGCGATCGTCTTCGACGACGCCGATCTCGACACGGTCGCGAGCAACTGCGTTGCAGGCTCGCTGAAGTACGCCGGTCAGCGCTGTTCGGCCGTCTCTCGCGTCCTCGCTCACGAGTCAGTTCACGACGAACTCGTCGACAAGATCGATGACTCGATGGACACCTGGGTGGCGGGCGACCTCTTCGACGAGGAGACTGCCTTCGGGCCGCTAATCAGCGAGTCACAAGCCGACTGGGTCGCAGAACTCGTCGAGGACGCCGTTGCACGCGGTGCAGACCTCGTGCGTGGCGGACAGCGACGGGCCCCCGAGGGCGTTCCCGAATCGATCGGCGACCAGTTCTTCGAGCCGACGCTGCTCGCGAACGTCCCCACTGATGCCCGTATCGTCGAGGAAGAGCAGTTCGGCCCCGTCGCCGTCGTCACGACCTTCGAAGACGACACGGAGGCCGTCGACATCGCAAACCGCTCCGATCTGGCACTCGACGCCGCCGTCTTTACGACCGACTACGATCGAGCAATGGAGATGGCCGACCTGATCGACGCCGGCGCTGTCCGAATCAACGGCGCGCCGAGTCACGGGCTCGGTGACGTTCCCTTCGGCGGAAACGCAAACTCCGGTATCGGTCGTGAGGGGCTCGACGCGTCGATCCACGAACTGATGCGGACGAAGAGTATCATCCTCTGAGACGGATTCGTGGTATCAATTACCGCCGTCACCGGACTGCGTCCGACAACGGCGGTACCGACGGACACTAATCGATCTCGGCCCGATCGCGATCCCACTCGAGCCACAGGTACTCTGGCTGATGGTCGTCGCTGTCGTGGGAGTCGGGATCGTCAACTGCACGATCTCTCGACTGACGGCTGACGAACCGACGCTGTCAGGGTGACGAACCGTCCATCGGTGCAACGGGGCGAGACCGGCCCCGTCCCCGCAGCGACGTCGGGCCCCAGCCGACGACGAGCACGATCACGACAAGGACCGTCCCCAGATGAACGTACGGATACAGCTCCGGCACGAACCCCATCATCTCACCGGTCAGGTTGCCCACGAAGTGGAGTGCGATCACCGCGAGGACGCTTCGGTGGGTGTTGTTGTACACCCACGTCCCGACGATCGCGGTGAGGACGATACTCGGGAGCCACCACCACAGTTCAGGGTCGAACGTCGTCCGCTCGAAGTAGCCGACCATGTAGACCAGTGGTACGTGCCACGCTGCCCAGACGACCCCGAGAATCAGGCTCGACACGAGCGCGCTCCAGCGCGCCTGTAATCGATCGAACCAGTAGCCACGCAGACCGATCTCCTCGATCGCCGGCGCGAGGAGTGCAAGCACCACGAGGAGCACGACAGCACCCGGATCGAACAGTCGGCCGGTCGTGATCGGCTCCAGTGGCGACGTCACGGCCCCCGTCGCGATCGCGACACCGGCGACAGCCCCGGTAAACACCGGATAGAACAGCACGATCGTCACCCACCAGGGTGGGCTGATGCGGCCGGGTTCGGTGAGCCGCCGTCGGAGATCGCGGAACCCGGGTGGGCCGACGGTGAGCCACAGGAGCCCCAGTCCAGCCAGAAGCGGACTGAGGCCCCCGATCCCGAGCAGGATGACGTTCGGAAACGACCAGACCGACTCCCCGGAGATGACGATCGGAACCCAAAACAGGTACGCCCAGCCGAGATACAGACACGGAAACACCCACGGTGTCGCCTCACGGATCGTGAGCCGCCCTCGAACTCGGCCGTGTGCGCTCCTCGCTGGTCCCATAGGGCAGGTAGGTCACGGAGACCTAAGAACGCTGGCAGGGCAGTCCCACCGTCTCGTGGGGGAGAGTGTACGACGCTGGTGCGATCGCTCTCTCTTACTCGTCGCGAAGCTCGTTCATGTGGTCGATCCGGCGCTGAACGAGGTCGGCTTTGCCGATATCGTGGCGCATGTGTAGCCCCTCGTCACCGGCCACGCCGAGGCCGTCTTCGGCGATCGTTTCTGCCTCGGCGATCGAGTCTGCCAGGCCGACGACGGCGAACGATCGGGAGGTCGTCGTGTAGATGCCGTCGTCACGCTCGTCGACGCTGGCGTAGTAGAGCAGCGCATCGCCAGCACTCTCTCGCGGCTCGTCGCCGCTCGACTCTTCGGTGGCGCGGACCACCCGCGCCACGCTCTCTTCATCGACCTGTACCTTCGCACCGGCTTTCGGGTCCGTCGGGTAGCCTTCGGGAACCGCGTACTTGCAGACCGTCGCCTGGTTGGCGAACTCGAGGTCGGGAACCGGGTCCCCGTTGCGTGCCGCCCGAAGCACGTCGAGGAAGTCCGTTTCGAGGACCGGCAGGGTGTTCATCGCTTCTGGGTCACCAAAGCGGGCGTTGAACTCGATGACTTTCGGTCCCTCGCTTGTGAGCATGAACTGCCCGTAGAGGATCCCACGATAGTCATCGAGCGCGTCGACAGTCGCCTCGATGATGTCGACTGCCTGCTCGTAGTCGTCGTCGGTCATGAACGGCAACTCGACGGTCGCATCGGAGTAGCTGCCCATCCCGCCCGTGTTCGGTCCCTCGTCGCCCTCGTAGGCGCGTTTGTGATCCTGGACCGCCGGGGCCGTCCGGAACGCGCCGTTGGCGACGATCGCCTGAATCGTGACCTCCTCGCCGACCAGCCGTTCTTCGAGGACGATCCGATCGTAATCGGAGTCACGAATGTATGCTTTCCCCTCCGCTGGGGTGACCTGATCGCCGATGACTTTCACGCCCTTCCCGCCGGTGAGACCGGCAGGTTTGATCGCCAGATCGCCGTCGTAGTCGTCGATGAACGCACATGCGGCCTCCATGTCGTCGAACGTCTCGAAGTCGGGACAGCCCGGAATGTCGTGGTCTTGCATGAACTGTCGCTGGAACGCCTTGTCCGTCTCGATGCGGGCGTCCGCTTCTTTCGGGCCGAACGGGTAGACGCCGGCACGTTCGAGCGCGTCGGCGACGCCGGCAGCCAGGGGTGCCTCTGGACCGATGACGGCGATCGTCGCGTCGATCGCCTCGGCATAGTCGACGACAGCGTCGGGATCGGTCGTCTCGAGCGTCTCGAAGTCGGTCGCGATTTGGGCGATCCCCGGATTTCGGTTCCCGGCACAGGCGTACAGTTCGACTTCGCTGTCGGAAAGCGAACGGGCGATCGCGTGCTCGCGTCCGCCGCCACCGATCAGCAGGACGTGTTCTCGCATGGTCGATAGCGGAACGCACGAACCTGTAAACGTTGCTCTTTGTCCGAGCGGAACCGATCCACGTTCGTGTATGAGTGACGATTCGCTGCTTCTGACGTTCCAGTCACCTGGGAAGAAGACGCGAGTTTATCAGCCGCGGGTAACTAGCGACAACTACCTCTGTAGTAAATCCATGACACGAGTACTCATTAGCGAGACGCCCTTCGTCGATGTCGACGCACAGCGATCGGCCCTCGAACGCGACGACGTTACCGTAGAGGTTCGGCAGACGCCGACGGAAGCCGACGTGGCCGAAGCGGCAGCCGATGCAGACGCGCTGGTCGTCGACGTCCACACACCCGTTCCTGCGGCGGCGCTTGAGGATGCCGACGACCTGAAACTGATCGCCCGAGCCGGAACCGGCTACGACAATATCGACGTCGCCGCGGCGACCGAGCGAGGAATCACGGTTACGAACGCGCCGAACTACTGCACGAACGAGGTCGCGACACAGGCGTTCGGCCTCCTGCTCGCCTGCCGACGGCGGATCCCGGAAGCCGATCGCGACGTCCGCAACGGCACGTGGAGTTGGGAAACCGACCGCCCCATCCGGCGGGTTCCGGGCTCGACGCTGGGGCTGGTCTCGTTTGGCGCGATCGCGCGCAAGCTCGCCGAGCAGGTGTCCGGGCTCGGCCTCGACCTCCTCGTCTACGACCCCTACGTCGACGAGGAAACTGTCGAGGAGTACGGTGGCAGCCTCGTCACGTTCGATGAACTCCTCGAGCAGTCCGACGCCCTCTCGGTCCACCCGCCATTGACGTCGGAGACGCGGGGGATGATCGGTGCCGAGGAACTCGCTCGCCTGCCCGACCACGCCATCGTCGTCAACGTCGCCCGGGGCGGCATCATCGACGAGGAGGCGCTGTACGATGCCCTCACCGAAGGCGAGATCGCAGCTGCCGGACTGGATGTCCTCGAAACCGAGCCACCTGGTGATACCCCCTTGCTCGGCCTCGACAACATCGTCCTCACGCCACACGCCGGCTGGTACTCGATCGAAGCCCGCGAGGAACTGAACGCGACCGTCTCACGTCAGATCCAGCAGGTGTTCGCCGGCGACCAGCCCGTCCACGCGGTCGATCCGGACGCCTGGAACTGAGCGCGAGCCGATCGTAGTGCGTGCCGCCATCGGACCGAGTGCCGCCGGGGCCGTCGTTCGCTCCTGCCAATTCGATCGATACGGATAACTGCCGTCGCTCAGAATGACGGCCCAATGCGACAATATCTGACGCTCGTCGATTCGGTGCTTTCGGCTGGGACCTACAAACCCAACCGGACCGGCGTCGACACGATCTCCGCGTTCAGCAAGCACTACGAGATCGATCTTCAGGAGGGGTATCCGCTGCTCACCACGAAGGAGATGGACGGCTACCGGTGGAACTCGATGCTTCATGAAGTCTGCTGGTATCTCTCCGGCGAGGAACACATCCGGACGCTCCGCGAGGAGACCAAGATCTGGGACGCGTGGGCCGACGACGAGGGTCGACTCGACACCGCCTACGGCAGGTTCTGGCGACGGTATCCGGTTCCCGACGCGGACGGACAGCTCGACGGCGAGTCCTGGCCCGACGACGCCCACCGCTGGGTCACCGTCGAGGACGACGGCCGCCGGACGTTCGACCAGCTACAGTATGTGATCGACCAGCTGTCGGAGAACCCCAACTCACGGCGACTCGTGGTCAACGCCTGGCATCCCGCCAACGCAGCCGTCTCGACGCTTCCGCCGTGTCACTACTCGTTCGTCTTCAACGTCCAGGGCGATCGGCTAAACTGTCATCTCACGCAGCGATCGGGCGATACGGCACTGGGAATCCCGTTCAACATCGCCGCCTACTCGCTTCTCACGAACGTCGTTGCCCAGCAGACCGGCTTCGAACCCGGAACGTTCGCCCACACCGTCGTCGACGCCCACGTCTACTGTGGTCGTGGCGACCGCGGCGAGTGGTATGCGGAGCATCTCGACGCGTTGCAGTCTAAGCTGGCCGCGGTCGACGATCGGAACGAGTATCGCGACGTCAAGGCGTGGCTCGAATCCAATGCCCCCCCGGAGGCCGAGGGTGACGACCGACTCGATCACGTCCCGGGGCTGCTCGAACAGCTCTCGCGGGAACCACGCGATCGGCCGACACTCGATCTCGCCGCGAGTTCGATCGACGATCTCTCGCCGGCTGACGTCCAGTTGCGTGGGTACGACTCCCACGAGGGAATCGCGTTTTCGGTGGCCGAATGACCGCACGCGAGGCGCTCCCTGCTGCGGTTTGGGAGACGGAACTCGAACTCGTCGCGATCGTCGCCGTCGCAGCAAACGGCGTCATCGGAAACGACGGCGAAATGCCCTGGCACCTCCCGGCCGATCTGGCCCATTTCAAGGAGACGACGATGGACCACCCCGTGATTATGGGGCGGGTCACTTACGAGGGGATCGTCGAGACGCTCGGCGAACCGCTCCCGGGCCGGACGACGATCGTCCTGACGAGCCAGGACCTCGAGACACCGGCAAAGGCTATCGCCGTAGACAGCCTTGACGCGGCGATCGAGGCGGCCGAACGCGTGGCTCGCGAGCGCCACGACACCGATCGGGTGTTCGTCGCTGGCGGCGCGACGGTGTACGAACAGTTCCTGCCCGCGATCGATCGGCTGATTCTCACGGAGGTCCACGACGAACCGGACGGAGACACGTCGTTTCCGGACTGGGACCGGGAGGCGTTTCGAGCGGTGTCGCGAAACGACCGCGACGGCTTCGCGTTCGTAGAGTACGTCCGCGAGGAGTGACACTCGGGAGTCGCCGATCGGTCCCGTAGTGCTGTCTTGTCCGCTCGGATCGCGGCTGACAGCCGATCTGACGGCAGTTTGTGTCCTGTTTCTACGGACACAATAGCTCGTTTTGTTCCGTCTCGCCGCGGCCGATCGCGGCTGCTGGGCAGAACAGTGGCCGTATCACGAACCCCTGGGACGGTGCCGAGCGTCGGGCCACCGTGTCGCGTCAGTCGAGCGCCTCGAGTAGACGTTGCCCGTCATCGATCGGACAGCGACCGATCGGATTCGACTGTCGCAGTGGACGCTCCGTTCAGCGCGACCGTCGTTGCATAGCATCTCAGTCGATCGACAGCCACTGATCGATCGTGGGCGCCACCGAACGGTCGCCCCATGATCAAATGCCGATTTATGGCTCTGAATCTCCTGCTTTCCGGAGTACAGTTCGTCTTGGGCGGTGAAACAATGTGGTTGAGTTATGTGAGAATTGGGAGAAAAGCCGTCCACCCTGTGAAGGGTGGTAAACCATGACAGATGAAACTACCGGCCGATCCGATGATGCAGACCGTGCGTTCGGTACGAACGTGGCGGCCGCCACAACGGCGGCCGTCGTCGGAGCGAGCGCAGCTGCGGGAACTGCCAGCGCACAGGATAATGAAGACGTGGTCGTGTTCGGGAATGACTACCGACCCGACACCAATTTCGACGTTGTCGACCAGCTGAGCGTTCCGACGAAACTGGATCTCATTGAGGAGTCGGGTGCAGCGGACACTGTGTTTGACGATCCGGACGACTGGGACGCGTTCATTATCAACTACGATATCGGATCGGACGCCCCAACGTGGGGAATCTTGCTGACGGAGGACGTCGACCTCGGTGCTGGCGACAGTGAGACGATGGGCGAGGAGGCCGACTTCCGTGACCCACAGCTAGACCTGATCGAGGTTGAGCTGTGACGCTGCGCTGACCTCGGTTGGCGATCGTGTGTTGGTTACCCCAGTGGTCGACCGTGACCGAGGGGCTGTTCTCCGTGCCGTCTGTTCGTCCGTCCTGACAGATTCTGGGGCGAACAGCCTGACCGACGCCCGACATGCGTCCAGTGGGACCTGTCAGGGAAATCGAGACCGCGTGTGGCTGTTCAGCCTGCAGACAGTCACGGGCTGTGACCAGTTCCAACTGATGATATTCTCGGCGACAGTCAGAGGAAAGCATTTGTTTTGCTATATGACGAGTTCCCTCTGTAACGGGTTCTGGCCAGAAATACATCCGAGAGCCGGTTTTCGGCCTGGAATCCGGTTTGGTTCGGCTGCTCCGACTCGATCGGTTGGGAGATCGGTTCGCCCCTGTCAGACAGTACCAGTAACGAGACCACGTACGTTCCCCCAGCGGTCGTTTCCTTCGATAAAGAACCATTGCTGACATCTCTGCCGTGTCATATTGTGAAGTGCCGAAATCCGGGCGAATAGGTCCAATAACGCCCTATCTTGAGATTTCAGTTCGTCTTAGACGGTGAAACAATGGGGCTGACTTATGCGAAAATTGGCTCAAGGAATGTCCACCCCGAATAGGGGGAGTTAGATGAGAGACATGACAGACCACAATAGCGGACTATTCGACGATTCGAGACGCTCGTTCATGAAGAAAGGGGCGCTCGCGACGACGGCGCTCGCACTCGGCGCGAGTGCGACGACCGGGAGCGCGTCCGCCCAGGAAAACGGTAACGACGAAGTGCTGGTGTACGGTGACGACTACCGACCTGGCGTCGACTTCACGGTCGTCTCGGAGCTGAGTACCTCGACGCAACAGGAAGTGTTCGATGAATCCGGGGCCGAAGAAGACATCTTCGACGACCCGGACGACTGGGACGTCTTCGTTATCAACTACGACCTGGGCGTGGAGGCGCCGACGTGGGGGATGCTCTTCACCGAGGAGGCCGACCTCAGCGCCGGTGACTCGAACACGATGGGTGCGAACGGCGACTTCCGTGACGCCGAGTTGAACCTGGTTGAGGTCGACCTCGGTGTGGTTGACGAAGAGGAAATCGAAGAGGAAGAGGAAGAGGAGGAAATCGAAGAGGAAGAGGAAGAGGAGGAAATCGAAGAGGAAGAAGAGGACGATGAAATCATAGACGACGAAGACGAAGAAGACGACAACGGCTTCTAAGGCTGACGCTTTATTCTGCCCTTCTTTTTGTACGTCCGCAATCGCGACATCACTGACCGATCGATCATCGCTGGATCCCCCGATCGTCACGTGTCGCTCGCTCGGCGGCGTCTTTTTTCGGCGGTCGGGATGGTGCTCTATTATACTATTGTAAACAGTTCGTTTACTTGTTACTCCTGCAATCTTTATATTGCACATCGTTGGCGTCCTACCTGCTGCTGATGTTCACGAACACCTACCGAACGCCAGACGAACGCCAATCAAACCAACCGAATCCCGCGATCCGGGTATTCGGGCCGAACCCAGTGACACGGCGGGTAACACGCATGGCCCAGCAACTGCGCTCGATTCCAGGGGGTGCGCGAAAATGACGGCCAGTCGGGAGACTGCCACCGGTGGGTCCGAGCGCGTCGCTGTAATCGGCGCATCGATGACCCAGTTCGGCCAGCGCGAGGAGTGGATCGTCGATCTCCTTGCGGAGGCCGGGATCGAATGTCTCGACGATGCAAACGTCGACGCCGCAGACGTCGACCATCTCTACGTCTCGAACATGGCAAGCGGCGAGTTCGAGGGGATGACGGGAGTCATGAACGCACTGGCACACGACCTCGACGCCATGCCAGCCTATACCCAGCGCGTCGATCAGACCAGCTCCAGTGGGGGCGCAGGGATCTACGCTGCCTGGCAATCGATCGCCAGCGGGGCAAGCGACATAACGCTGCTCGTCGGTGGCGAAAAGATGACACACAAGTCGACGCCGGAGTCGACCGACATCATCGCGTCGATCACCCACCCGGCGGAGTACAAAACCGGCGTCACCTTGCCGTCCTTCGCGGGGCTGACGGCGCGACACTACCTCGAGCGGTTCGACGCACCACGCGAGAGTCTCGCCCAGGTCGCCGAAAAGAATCACAGAAACGGTGTCGACAACCCAAAGGCGCAGTTCCAGAAGGACGTCGACATCGAGACGATCCTCGACTCGCCGATCGTCGCCGATCCCCTGCGACTGTATGACTTCTGTCCGGTCACCGACGGTTCGGCGGCGCTCCTGTTCTGTCCCGAGTCGATCGCACAGGAGTACACCGACGAGTACGCGATCGTCGCAGGCGTCGACGGGGCGACGGATACGCAGGTCGTCCACGAACGCGAGGATCCGACGATCATGGGTGGTGTCGTCGAGAGCGGCAACGGGGCCTACGAGATGAGCGGCTACGGGCCCGACGACATCGACGTCGCGGAGCTCCACGATATGTTTACGATCCTCGAGTTCCTCCAGATGGAGGGGCTGGGCTTTGCCGAGCAGGGCGAGGCCTGGCAACTCGTCGAAGAAGGCTACACCGAACGGGATACCGGGGAGTTACCGGTCAACACCTCCGGCGGGCTCAAATCGAAGGGGCATCCGCTCGGCGCGAGTGGCGTCGCCCAGGCGGTCGAGATTTACGAACAACTCGTCGGCGAGGCGGGGCCCCGACAGGTCGAGGCGGACGTCGGGCTGTGCTGTAACGTCGGCGGCTTTGGAAACTGTGTAATTACAACGATTATGGAGTCAGGACAGATGGAGGCAGGACAATGACGATGGAAGCCACACGCTACGAGGACGGTTCGATCACGTACCCCGGTCACCCGCGCGGTCCCGATGGGTCGGAACCGGTGGAGACGATCGACCTCAGCGAGTACACCGCCGAGGTCGTCACCTGGACGACGAGTATGGCAACGCCACCCGGCGTGCGCGAACCGAACACGCTCGCGATCGTCGAGTTCGATGTGGAGGGCGAATCGGTACGAGCGATCGGGCAGGCGACGACCGACGAGATCGAGACGGGCGACGAGGTCCGACCGGTGTACGTCGAGGAGCTTCGCGACCCCGGCGCGGGCATCCGAGAACCCGAGAGTCAGGCGTGGGACGGCTACCGGTTCGAGCCCGTTTGACTCTCCCCGAAACACTGGTTTTGTGCTCCGTACACCAGCCACCGCTAACGCTGTCAGGAGATGACACACCACGCTCGCGTATGTAATGGCCGGCTGCGAGGAGGGTCACCGATCGGCCCGGTTTGGGTATTCTGTCGCACCGACCGATCGTCACCGCGGAACTCGACTGAGCGCGGATTCTCTGCCGTCGCCGGCTACGCTAGTAACGTGCGCCGGGCTTTTAGCAGTCCCGTCCCTACCGATCGTATGAGCTACCCGACCGATCGCAACCGGCTCGACAAAGAGGAGAGCCCGTATCTGCGACAGCACGCGGACAACCCTGTCAACTGGCAGCCCTGGGACGAGCAGGCTCTCGAAACTGCCCGCGAACACGACGTCCCGATCTTCCTTTCGATCGGCTACTCGGCGTGTCACTGGTGTCACGTCATGGAAGAAGAGAGCTTCGCCGACGAGGAGGTCGCGGAGATGCTCAACGAGCAGTTCGTGCCGATCAAGGTCGATCGGGAGGAACGTCCGGACGTCGACTCGATCTACATGACTGTCTGCCAGCTCGTTACCGGTGGCGGCGGCTGGCCGCTCTCGGCTTGGCTCACGCCCGAGGGGAAACCGTTCTACGTCGGGACCTACTTCCCGAAAGAACAAAAACGCGGTCAGCCGGGCTTTCTCGACGTTCTCGACAACATCGCCCGATCGTGGGTGCAGGATCGCGACGAGGTCGAGAACCGGGCCCAGCAGTGGACTGACGCCGCGGAAGACCAGCTTGAAGAGACGCCGACGACGGTCAGCGCATCGGAGCCGCCGTCGAGTGACGTTCTCGAGTCGGCGGCCGACGCAGCGCTCCGAAGCGCCGATCGGCAGTACGGCGGCTTCGGTTCTAGCGGCCCGAAGTTTCCCCAGCCGGCGCGGCTCCGTGTCCTCGCCCGAGCATACGATCGGACGGGCCGTGATGAGTCCCTGACAGTGCTCGAAGAGAGCCTCGACGCGATGGCCGACGGCGGGCTCTACGACCACGTCAGCGGCGGCTTTCACCGCTACTGTGTCGATCGGGACTGGACGGTCCCCCACTTCGAGAAGATGCTGTACGACAACGCGGAGATCCCGCGGGCGCTCCTCGCCGGTTACCAGCTGACTGGCACCGAGCGCTACGCCACTGTCGTCCACGAGACGATGACGTTCCTCGATCGGGAGCTGACCCACGACGAGGGCGGTTTCTTCAGTACGCTCGATGCCCAGAGTGAGTCACCGGAGACGGGCGAGCGCGAGGAAGGTGCCTTCTTCGTCTGGACGCCTGCGGAGATCCACGCGATCGTCGACGACGAGACCGACGCCGAGCTGTTCTGTGCTCGCTTCGATATCACGGAATCGGGAAACTTCGAGGGTCGAAACCAGCCGAACATCGTCGCCTCGATCGACGACCTCGCCGATCGGTTCGATCTCGAGAAGCGCGAGGTCGAAGATCGACTCGAATCCGCGCGGCAGGCGGTCTTCGAGGCTCGCGAGGAGCGACCGCGACCGAACCGCGACGAGAAGGTCCTCGCGGGCTGGAACGGGATGATGATCGCGACGTGTGCCGAGGCTGCCTTTGTGCTTGACGAAGACGAGTACGCCACCATGGCCGTCGACGCGCTCGAATTCGTCCGCGATCGGCTCTGGGACGACGAGGAAAACCGGCTCTCGCGCCGGTACAAAGACGGGGACGTTGCCGTCGACGGCTACCTCGAAGACTACGCGTTCCTCGCCCGCGGGGCATTGCAGTGTTACGAGGTCACCGGCGAAGTCGACCACCTTGCGTTCGCCCTGGATCTCGCACGTGTGATCGACGCCGAGTTCTGGGACGCAGACCGGGAAACGCTGTATTTCACTCCTGAGAGTGGCGAATCCCTGGTGACCCGCCCCCAGGAACTCACCGACCAGTCGACGCCCTCCGCAGCAGGCGTGGCAGTCGAGACGCTGCTGGCCCTCGATGGCTTCGCCGACGAGGAGTTCGAGTCGATTGCCTCGAGTGTCCTCAAAACCCACGCGGGCAAACTGGAGGCGAACCCGCTCCAGCATGCGACGCTCTGTCTCGCCGCCGATCGGCTCGAATCGGGTGCGCTCGAAGTGACGATCGCCGCCGAAGAGGTGCCCGAGGAGTGGGAACGGCGGTTTGCCGACCACTACCTGCCGGACCGGCAGTTCGCCCCGCGCCCACCGACCGACGACGCCCTCGACTCGTGGCTCGATCGGCTCGGACTCGACGACGCACCGGCGATCTGGGCCAGCCGTGCGGCTCGCGACGGGGAACCGACGCTGTACGTCTGTCGCGATCGGACCTGTTCGCCGCCGACGAACGATATCGACGAGGCGATCGAGTGGCTGCGTGATTCGGCCCCGGGTTCGGTCGACAGCCCATCGGGGGCCGAGAACAGTCCGTTCTGACCTGGACTGGGTTCCGTGGTGCAGTTCCATCCGCCGACCCCACAGCGAGCGACCGGCGGTCCGTGACTGTAGAGCCGATTCGTGTCTTGTGTTGGCACAGCTATGGGACGAGCAAGACGGGCGTGTCGTGTCGCGTGAGCATTCGATCGGCCGTGTTCGTCTCGAACAGTTTTTCCACCAGTGACTGTTCCTCGTATGCGATGACGACGAGATCGATCGCTTCCGCTTCGACGATCTCGTCGATCGTCGCCCGGATCTCGGCTTTCGAATCCGACTCGACGACCCGAAGTTCGGCCTCGACGGACAACTCCCGCCGCTCTCCCATCGATTCGATCTCGCTTGCGGCGATCTGTGCTGGCGTTGCTTCGCTGGTCGTCACGTGAACCGCGATGAGATGGACGTCGGTCTTCCCAGCGAAGAGATCGAGTGCGGCTCGGACGGCTCGTTCGTTGACTGGCCTGATGTCGAACGGGACGAGAACGTTCATATGAGGCCTTTGTATCCTCACTTAGATATCGCTTTCTCACAACAGTCCGAAGCCAGCCGTCGCCCGCCGATCGGCCAGGGCGGTTCGCCGATCTGCGCGGAACGGCGTTCCGCGAGCAACCGGACGTAGTCCGGTGACAGTGCGGAGCGAAGCTCCGCTAGCAGTCGGGCGTAGTCCGACGACAGCGCGGAGCGACGGACACGAACCCGTATCAGGCCACGCCTGCGTCGTATTCGGCCGCAAGTTCGTCTGCGAGCCAGACGGCCGGCGGGACGGCTTCCTCCTCGACGAAGCGGGTGATCTCGGTACCCTCGTCGTCTTCGACGACGATCGTCGGAATATACTCGATATCGTACTCCTCGACGCCGGGGCCCTGTTTGTCCTGATCGAGAGCGTACTCCTCGATCCGATCGTCGGGGATCTCGGCAGCACCGAGGGCGGCTCCGAAGTCGGGAAGCAATGCCCGACAGTCTTTGCACCAGTCGCCAGCCCAGATCTTGTAGGTCAGCTCCTCGCGGTGGGCCGCGAGGGTGTCGACGGTGTCCTCATACGACGCAGCATCCCACGTCGGCGTCGGTCGCATGGTTTCGAGACTCATATCTACGGATTGCGTGGGTGGCTGCTTAATCATACTGTTCGTCGATCGATCTCGCTGTCTCCGTGGTGGTCCAGCGCGTGCCGTCGATCGACGTCTCGATCCGATTGGAACGCTCTCGATCGGCTAGGAGACACCGGCACTGCCTGCCTCGGTCCAGTATGCGTTTACGTCTCCACTTCCTACGCCATACCAATGAAGGGAAGCATCCTGGACACGATCGGCTCGCCGCTGGTCCAGGTCGACTCGCCGGAGGGGGTGACCGTCGCCGCCAAGATCGAATCCTTCAATCCTGGCGGCTCGGCGAAGGATCGGCCTGCTCTGGAGATGGTCCGCACGGCAGAACAGGACGGGGTGATCGAACCCGGCGACTGGCTGGTCGAACCGACGAGCGGGAACACGGGAATCGGCCTCGCTCTGGTCTGTGCGGCCCGTGGATACGACCTCACGATCGTGATGCCGGCCGGCAAGTCCGAGGAGCGCCAGCAGATCATGTCGGCCTACGGAGCCGACCTCGAACTCGTCGACGGGGAGATGCAAGACGCCCGTGCACGCGCCGACGAACTGGAAGCTGAGGGCGCGATCCAGCTCGGCCAGTTCGAGAACCCCGCGAACCCGACGGCTCACTACCGGACGACCGGCGCGGAGATCCTCGACCAGGTCGGCGATCGGGAAATCGACGCCTTCGTCGCCGGCGTCGGCACGGGCGGAACAATCTCGGGAACCGGCCGCCGGCTCCGCGAGGAGTTCCCCGACATAGATATCGTCGCCGTCGAACCCGACCGAAACGCGATCCTCTCGACCGGCGAACCCGGAAGCGACGAGTTCCAGGGGATGGGGCCGGGGTTCGTCAGCGAGAATCTCGATCGGGAGCTGCTCGATCGGATCGAGACCGTCACGCTCGAGGACGCCGAAGCGGAGTGTCGCCGGCTCGCTCGTGAGGAAGGGGTGCTCGTGGGTCAATCGAGCGGGGCGACGAGCCTCGTCGCCCAGCGGATCGCCGCGGAGATCGCCGATCCGAGTCAGCGCTGTCCGGACCCGGTCGAGACGATCGAAGAGCCTGCGACGCCGGAGACGGATGGTGGCCAGTCGGTCGATGACTGTCCGCTGGTCGTCAGCGTCTTTTGGGACAGCGGCGAACGCTACCTCTCGACGGGCCTGTTCGACTGATCGGCGCCAGCGGTCTTTTCTACGCAGTCGACGACACTCGTGCGTTATTCTCCGCCGGTCGGCTCGCCGCCAGCCAAAAATTCGGTGAGGAGCTCGCCGAACCGATCGGGACGCTCCCGCGGTGTCCAGTGGCCACAGTTGTCGATAATCGCGACCTCGGCGCCGGGAATCGACGCTGCGGCGTCGACCGACCACTCCTCTGGCACGATCGGATCGTCGGTCCCGTGGACCAGCAGCGTCGGCACCGACAGCATCGGCAGTCGATCGGAGTAATCCGTCCGGGCACGGCCACGTGGCGTGATCTCGTTGCGCTGGAACGCCTCGAACGCGGTCCCGGCTCCGGGGGCCCCGGCACGGTCGCGAAACTCACTGACGAACTCGGAATCGAGCGATGCCCCACTCGAGACGAGTGGCGTGAGGCCGATCCGGGCCAGTTCGGCCGAGAGCCCCATTGCGGCCCACCCCATCGCGTTCGAACCGGGAATGTTCGCAGCCGCCTTCCAGAGCGACCCCACCGGGAGCCGTTCGCCCAGCCCGTAGCTGTTGACCAGGACGAGCCGATCGACACGGGCCGGACGATCGAGTGCCACGGTGAGTGCGGCCCCACCGCCCATCGAGAGCCCGACGAGCGTCGCCGAGTCGAGCCCGACGGCGTCGAGAAATCCGGCGAGGAGTTCGGCGTAGCGCTCGATCGTGTGTTCGCCGTCGGGTTCGCTGTTGCCGTAGCCGGGCCAGTCGGGGGCATAGACCTGGTACTCGTCGCCAAGCCGATCGATCGTGTGTCGCCAGGAGAGCGCCGAATCGTCGATCCCGCCGCCATGGAGCAAGACGACGGCCGGCCCGTCAGTGCCGGCGCGTCGGTACGCGATTCGACAGCCGTCGACGGTTGCGATGCCGGTGCCGCCGATTGATCCGGTGTCGGCGTTCGCGTCGGGGGCTGTGCTGGATTCGGTCTCAGTGTCGTCTGGGTCGGTAGCGTCGTCGGTCATGGGGAATACTCCGATTCTGTCAGTCGAACAACAAGCGTCTCTTCGACGTCTCGAAGGTCGTACTCGGGGCGGTCACCGTCCGTTCGCCGGACGTACAGTGGTTCGACGAGTCGGTGTGTCGGGCTCGTCGCTGATCGCTTGGTGCCATCGGCGTCCGATCGGGTCTGGTTGTCTGTGGCGGTGTCCCGACCGGTTGCGGCGTCGGATTCGGGACTGGAAGCGCCAGGTACGTCCGCGTCGTCGCCACCGGCGGGCGCCTCGCCGTCTCCGGCGTCGACACGTTCCAGTCCGTACACTGCACAGAACTCGTCGGTCTCGGCCGGCGATCGTTCGCCGTTGCGAAGCTGTGTCGCCAGGGCCCGCGAGAGCCACTCCTCGTCGCTGATGCTCGGTTCCTGGACGAGCGCCGTCTCGACGAACCGGGTCAGATACCAGTTGAGATCGTTCAACAGCGAGACGGCAGCGCCGACGCTGACGGTCTCGACCGCGAGTGCGTTCTCGAAGGGCCGATCCAGATCGTAGGTCGCGAGTGCCCCTCGGGCCGTCTCCCGAGAGAGGAGTTCGTACTGGAGGTTCACATCGGCGTCCCCGATGAGACAGACGCGGGTCACTGGTATGTGGTGGGTGCGTCGGTGTAATGTGGGTTTCGGCTTTCGGCCGGGACGTGGGGGTCGGTTCCTGGACCCGTGGGACGTGGGACGGTTCCTGGACTCGTGGGACGTGGGGCGGTTCTTGGACCGATCGGGGGCGAACGCTCATCAGGGATCGACCAGTTCCGCCTTCGCCGCTGCATCGGCTGCAAGCTCGAACAGTTCGTCAGGCTCGGCCGCACGAAGCTGTTTGAGACGGGCGTTCGTCTCGGCCCGATCGGGGGCGACCCGGTTGCAGCCGGCGTTGATCGTCGAGTCGGTGAACGTTCCGATCTCACGGGCTGTCGCGACGATGTCGGCTTTGTCCCAGGTCAGCAGGGGCCGGTGAATCGGGAGGTCGGTTGCCCGACTCGTGATCCCGAGGTTCTGGATCGTCTGACTCGACTTCTGGCCAATGGCCTCGCCCGTGACGATGCCGTGAGCGTCGATCCGATCGGCGAGGTGTTCGGCGACGATATAAAAGAACCGCCGCAGCGAGAGCATACGACCCTCTTGCATGGTTTCGACGAGCACGGAGAGCGCCTCGCCACCGGGGACTCGGTACACTGGCAGCTCGAAATTCGGGGCGTATCCCGAGAGGATTCGGACGGTTTCCATCGCTCGCGCCTCGTGGTCGACCCCACCATAGGGGCCGAGATCGACGTAGACGGGGACGATCGGACTACCGCGTTTCATGATCTCGTAGGCGGCGACGGGCGAGTCGATGCCGCCGCTGATCATCGCGATTACGGGCTCCTGTGCGCCCAGTGGGAGGCCGCCAGGACCGGGGCGCGTTTCGAGGTAGACGAAGGTGACGTCCTCGCGGACCTCGACGCCGAAGGTGAGATCGGGATCGTCGAGGTCGACTTCGGGCTCGAACTCATCTGCGACGGCGTCCCAGATGGCCGTCCCGCCCTCGCGGGCCAGATCCTCGCTGTCGTAAGGGAGACCCTTGTCCGCGCGTCGCGCGTCGACGGCGAACGTGCCGCCGTCGTAGCTTTCTCGTGCAACCTCCGCGAGGACCTCGAGAATCCGCTCTTTTTCGGTGCTGATGGTCAGACACGGGCTCGCAGAGACGACCCCGAAGGTGTCTGTCGCGGCGTCAGTCGCCTTCTCGACGGCCGCTTCGGTGGTGTGAATCAGCGGCCGGTTCCACCTGTTCTCGATCTCGCCGGGAACCGATCGATCGGCCAGGATGGCCGCCATGTTCTCGACGAGCAGTCCCTCCATGTACCGTTTGACGCTGGTGCTTTTCGTGTTGAGGTCCCCGTGGCGGACGAGGACGGTATCGGCTCCTGGAGGGTGCATACCGAGTGGTAGATGATTCGGCCTATAAGGGGGTTACGAGCGAGCGACGATGACGAGTGCGCCACGCCTCCACACTGGACGAGGACACCCTCACGCGGTCACCGATCGGCGGTTGTGAGTGCCCGATCGACGGCGTCGACGATCGACTCGGTGTCGTCGACGGCGACCAGCGGCGGCCGGACGTCGGTCGACGGGAGCACACCGCGTTCGACGAGTGCAGCCTTCGTCGCCGGCGCGAAATCGTGGGTAGCACACGCCGAAAACAGCGGGGCAATCGCCTCGGCCTGCAGATCCCGGGCGCGATCGGAGTCGGGCTGATCGGCAATCTCGCGAAAGCGTTCGGGAATCACGTTCGAGAGGGCGTTGACACCGCCGTCGGCACCCATTCGCAGCGAGGGGACGAGGATGGCGTCGTACCCTTGCAGACACAGGAAGTCATCGGGCGTCCGCTCCATGACGGACAGGAAGTACGAGAGGTCTCCGCTCGAATCCTTGATCCCTACCACCTGCTCGTGGTCCGCGATCGCCTCGATCGTCGCCAGCTCGATTCGCTGTCCTGTACACTGGGGAATGTTGTACAGCAGGATCGGCAGCGAAACCGAGTCGAGGACGGCCTCGAAGAACCGCTGGTTGCCGATTTGATCGGTGGCCGTCGAAAAGTATGGGACGACGATC
>Ga0207421_10000430_pt1 | contig 53859 bp, 44 predicted proteins | sample SodLakKL_010_SED_4_FD_187542 | JGI IMG/M metagenome (GOLD analysis project Ga0207421, IMG submission 187542) | Alkaline sediment microbial communities from Lake Tanatar, Kulunda Steppe, Russia - 8KL_010_SED (SPAdes) (version 2) | ecosystem: Environmental > Aquatic > Non-marine Saline and...
CCCGCCGCCGGAGCCGTACACGATGCTGACAGCCCCGGTGACGGCGGTCATCAAGCCCCTTCGCCTCCAAACACAGATTCTAAAAACGACGAGTCATGAGCAAACAAGCAGATCATCAAAAACAGAACCGGTCATGTCCCCTGGCCTCTGAAACATCAGATAAACAACAGCGGGAACAGGACGGACGTCTTTCCAGGCGGGATTTCCTGCGCAGTGCCGGACTCGGTGCCGCTGCCATCGGTGTCGCTTCGGGATGCCAGCGCGGCAGTTTTACGGACGAGGAGCTCAGTCACCTGGAGGGCAAGAGGCTGGGCATGGTTATTGACCTGCAGCGATGCACAGGCTGCGGGGCTTGCAATATTGCCTGTAAAAGTGAAAACAATTTACGTGAAGGACATTACTGGTCCCACCATATCACAACAACTAACGGTACATTTCCGAATGTACGATATGAGTACTTGCCGACGCTCTGCAATCATTGTGACAATGCTCCGTGCGCCAAGGCATGTCCTACTTCAGCATTGCATCATACGGCCGGTGGTGTGGTGGCTCATGATGCCGACAAATGCATCGGATGCCGTGCCTGCATCATTAACTGTCCCTACGGTGAAGTGCACGCACACTTCGGGGAACCGCATTCCGAATGGGAAAACACAGAAGAGCTCATCGAAGGTGTAACCGGCTCTCCCGCCAGTACCATTGAAGATACCGGCGGAGACCGCTTTCCTTATTATAACAATGAACGTGCCGCTCTGGGCGAGGGAAATCGCTATCACGGTATTGTCGAAAAGTGTGATTTCTGTCTGCACCGTCTGAAGGATGGAGAGCTGCCCTCATGCATTGAGGCTTGTCCCACAGATGCGCGAATTTTCGGAGATCTGGATGATCCCGGAAGCTCTGTCAGCCGTGTACTTGGCCTTTACCGCCCCTTCCGGCGGCAGGAGCATCTCGGCACAGAGCCCAAAGTGCAGTATGTCCGCTCTTTCAACTCAGCCAGCGATTACCCTCAGACCAAAGGTGAGCTTACTTCCAAAACACACAATGATGCTCAGGAAGACGAAGATGACACGATCTTCTCCACAGAATCACAGAAAAAACAGCTGTTCGGATAGTACCGGACGCCCTTCATCCTGACTTACAGATTATTATGAAAACGCAATCTCATACCGCTCCCGGATCACGAAAGTCTTTTTTGAAGAAAGCGCTGATGGCCGGTTCCGGCCTCACTTTCGGCTCGGCACTGTCCGGCAGCCTCTCAACACTGAAAGCCTCGGAATCCGGCAAACCGGACAGCGTCAGAGGAGGTAAAAACGGCTGCTGGGCACCTACGACTTGTAACGGATGTGCGTCATGGTGCTCTCTTGAGGTCTATATCCAGAACGGACGCGCAACAAAAATACGTGGCAACAATGCCTCTAAAGTCAACGAAGGCAAAGCCTGCCCGAGGTCACATATGGGTATTCAGGAGCTGTATGATCCTGACAGACTAAAACAACCCATGAAACGGACCAATCCGGAGAAAAAGCGCGGTGTGGATCCGGGTTTTGTCCCGATCAGCTGGGATGAGGCGATCGATGAGATCACCGACAGGATACTGGAGCTCCGGGAAAAAGATGAGACCCACAAGTACATGATGGTACAGGGTCGCAACTCAGGTCTCCATCCCATCATATATGACCGGATGACACGGATAATCGGATCACCGAACCGTATCAACAGCGACGGTCTGTGTCAGGAAGCCGGGAAACTGAGCCACTGGTATCAATGCGGTTTCTGGGGATTTCCCCAGTGGGACCTCAAGCACACCAGATACATTATCTGCTGGGGAACGGATCCCGTATCCAGTACGCGGCAGGTGTCGCACCACAACAGTTCCTGGGGAAAAATGATCGCGCGGGCAAAGGTAGCCGTAGTTGATCCGCGGTTGTCGGCCACTGCTGCAAAAGCTGATGAGTGGATGCCCATCAAACCCGGCGAAGATGGTGCGGTTGCGGGCGCTATCGCGCATGTTATTCTGACAAGAGGACTCTGGAGCAAAGAGTTTGTCGGGGATTTCAAAGACGGTGAAAACCGTTTCAAGATCGGACAAACCGTGGATGAGGAGCTTTTTGATGAAAAACTCACCAAGGGTGTCATTAAGTGGTGGAACCTGGAGCTCAAGGACCGGACCCCGGAGTGGGCCGCCGAAAGGGCCGGTATTCCGGCAGAACAGATTGAGCGCGTAGCCATTGACTTTGGCCGCGCCGGATCGCAGGCCATCAGTATGGTAGGACGGGGACCGGTCGCCCAGCCTCGGGGATCATATAACGCACTTGCCGGAAATGCACTTGTGGGACTTGTGGGAGCCGTGGGAACGGAAGGCGGTAATATGTCCGGCAACCCTTTCTTCAATGAACCCCTTCCCGGCCCGGACGACTACCTAGACCAGACGGCAAAAAACGGACTTGGCCATCCAACCATTGACCAGCGGGGCCGCCTTGATCTGCCTGCTATTTTTCAGAACCAGGCAGGTACCGGAATGGTTTCAAACAAGGCTGCTGACGGTGTCATTGATAAAGATCCGAATGAAATCAAAGTAGCCATCAGTTATTACGGAAACTTTGCATTCTCCGCACCCGGAGCCCGGCGGTGGGAAAAAGCACTTGGATCCATTCCGTTCTATGTCGACATCAACACCCACCCTTCCGAGGTCAGCTGGTTTGCAGACATCGTGCTTCCGGCCGCTAACGGAATGTTTGAAAAAAACGCTCCGGTCGTCCGGCACGGCAACAGGCACCGGCACGTCACACTCCACCGGCGTGTCGTGGACCGGCTCTGGAATGTCAAATCAGATGAAACCGAAGTTCCGTGGATGATTGCCGAAAAACTGGCCGAAAAAGGGTTTCCCAATCTTCTGGATCATTACAAGACGTATCGTGATCCGGAAACCGGTGCCGAACCTCAGAACGGTGAGGAACTGGAGCTCTTTGCGACCAAACATATCACTCAGAATTACTGGAATCCGGACCGGCACCGCGGTGGGGACAAATTCGAAAGCTGGGAGTCATTTTACAATACCGGTGTATGGAATTCAGACCCTTACGTGCTCAAACGGCGATGGGGTAACATGCCGACGGAATCCGGCAAGTTTGAATTCTATTCCGAACCCCTCAAACGGGCTATTACTCAGCATGCCGAAAAGCACGGGCTTACTACCGACCAGGTTATGGAATCAGCCAATTATGTAGCGCGCGGAGAGCAGGCATTCATTCCGCATTATGAGCCCCCTGTGATTATAGATGAAGGCAACAATGACGGACTGATTCTGGTTGATCACAAATCCAGGCTCAACCGGGAGGGACGCTCGGCGAACAGTCCCTGGTATTATGAGTTCAAGGATGTTGATCCCGGTGATGTTGCGAATCAGGACGTTGCGAAAATCAATCCGAAGGATGCACGCAGGCTTGGAATATCCGAGGGAGATGACATCGTGATGTCCTTCAAGGAGAACAGCATTACTTGCAAAGCCAGGCTGTGGGAAGGTGTGCGGCCCGGTACTGTGGCCAAAAGCTACGGACAGGGACACTGGGCCTTCGGACGCAGGGCTTCGCTTGAGTTCGGAAAGAAAGCGCGGGGCGGAAACAACAATGAGATCATTCCTGCAGAATACGACCGGCTTACCGGAACCTCCGCCTATTACGCTACGGTCCGGGTGCGTGTAAGCAAGGCGTAATCAGATGTTTGCATCACTGCCGGAACAAGCTATATTACCCGTAGCCGGTATCGGGATATTATGATGTCCCCGGAGAAACTTTGTACGGACCATATTACGTAACAATGGAAAAAGAACAAGATGAACTGCGGGCTGCTGTCTACAAGGGATTGTCTGACGCATACCGGCCACCGGATAAAGAAATCCCTGAACATATTGCAACATTGCACGATGCGGTACTGGAAGCCTATCCGGATATCCGGTCTGACATCCAATCCGGACGGGAAGAAAATAAGGGATCATCAGACTCTTCCGGGACCGGAACAATCGGGAATCTGGAAGGTCCTGACGATCTGGAAAAACTCAAAACAGATCATGCCCGGCTGTTTGTCGGCCCCTTCTCACTGCTTGCTCCTCCGTATGGTTCCATGTATCTGGATCAGAATGAGCAGTTGATGACCGATTCGTCAATGAACGCTTTGCAATGGTATGAGTCGGAAGGAATGGAAGTTGCTGTCAGGGAAGTTCCGGATCATATCCGGATTGAACTGGAATTCATGTTTTTTTTGATCATGAATGGAATTGAATCGGAAAACGGATCACGGGACATCGGGAGAAAAAAGCAGCGGCAGTTTCTGGAACATCATCCGGGTTTGTGGATTGCCGGTTTTGAGAAAAAAGTTTGTAATGGAGCTGAAACCACGTTGTACAACCTCCTGGGACAGCTAACCGGCCGTTTTGTACTCAGGGATCTGGAAGAACTAAGAAAACAGAACTATTAAAACTTTAAGACGATTTTGCCATGCCCAGAAAACCTGCAAAATTCCGGGAGTTCACTGAGACCTATCCGGAAATAAATAAAGCCTATGAAAACCTGGGAGATGCCGTGCATCAGGCCGGCCCGATAGACAAAAAAACGAGAGAGTTAATCAAGCTTGGAATCTCTTCAGGAGCGCAAAAGGAAGGTGCCGTTCATTCGCACACACGCAAGGCACTTGAAGCCGGGGCGGCAAAAGAGGAAATTCTGCAAGTAATCCTTCTTACGCTTCCAACGCTTGGAATGCCCTCCATGATGGCTGCCATGACCTGGGTTAAGGATATACTGGATGAGCAGACCTGATGTCATCCCTGATGTCAATTCCGTCCGAATTCTGTCCGCACACTGATCCAAACAATGTTACATCAAAAGACTCCCGGGACTCCTGTCTCCCCTCTCTCTGCTGGCTTCGACTAATAAAAGAGAGATAAATTAATTTTTTTTAATAGAAATGATTTGGTCCCAGGGTTCTCTGTAACTCAAATACAGAGTGCAACCCTAACTGATCAGGCTTCGGTTATCCGGTTTACCGAAATAACGGTGAAAAATGTGATTTAAGGCCTGATACGACCCGGATCATAACATGAGTCAGCTATTTCCGAAAGAGATCATCGAAAACAGTCAGGAGAATAATTTTTCACGCCATGGCACCGGCACACGTGTGTTTTATGTGTTTTTGCTGGCGATAGCGTTCGCCGGACTGGGTTTACTGCCATTGATAAAGGTAGATGTAGGAGTGCGCGGGCACGGCATGATACGCCCGGTAATGGATATCGTACCGGTCTATTCGCCTGTCCCGGGATATGTCCGGAAATGGGAGATCTACGAAAACAGCCGTGTCGGAAAAGGCGACATCATAGCGGTGCTTGAATCGCCGGTTATCAGGGAGCGCATCAGGGCAAATCGATTGCGCAGGAAACGGGTTGCCGCATTCATAGATGACCTCACACTGTTGATTGACCGGCAGCAAATTCCTGCCATACAACCTGCCGGGTTAGTGACACCCCGGTATCAGCAATCCCTGGAAGAGCTCAGACAACAGCTTGTTCTGCAGCAGCTGGTCACGGATAACCTGCAAAACCGATGCAACCGGAAAAAGGAGCTCTTTGCAGTGGCAGCGGCAAGCAAAACCGAAGCAGAAGCTGTTTGCAGCGAGCGGGATAACAGCAAAGCCCGGCACAAGCTTTTCATCAAACAGCAGCGGCAGCGCTGGAGCTCGGACCGCGAAATGCTCATTGAGGAAAAAGACCAGCTTGATTCCGAATATGATCAGCTGCTGACTGAGAAAAAGCAGCACCGCATCCGCTCCCCTGTCTCCGGAACCCTGCAAAATGTCCTCGGCGCTTTTCACGACAGCTTTGTGCACAACAGCCAGGTGCTGGCAGAGATTTCACCCGACACGGCCTTGATCGCCGAAGTGCATGTTGCATCAGCAGATATCGGACTGCTGAGGGAAGGTATGTCTGTCCGCCTGCAGGTGGATGCATTCAACCACCATGAATGGGGACTGCTGCACGGAACCGTCTCATCTATATCGGAAGACGTTCAGATAAGTGACGGCCGGCTCTTCTTCACCCTGCGCTGCACACTCGACCGGGACTACCTGGAGCTGGCAAACGGCATCCGCAGAAATATCAAAAAGGGTATGACGGTGCAGGCAAGGTTCATTGTCACCCGCAGGAGCCTGTTGCAGCTGCTTCATGACAGCATTGACGACTGGATTAACCCCATCTGGTACGACACGACGCAGGATAACACACCAGAAAATTAAACATCAGATACAATGTCAGGCAGAAACATAAGAATTAAACAGCGCGACATAACCGACTGCGGCGCCGCCTGTCTGGCTTCGGTTTCCGGGCATTTCGGGCTGGATATGCCTGTTTCCAAAATCCGGCAGTTTGCTTCGACGGACAAAAAAGGAACCAATATCCTGGGGCTGATCGAGGCGGCCGGAAAGCTGGGCTTGACTGCCAAGGGAGTCAAAGGAGGTCCTGAGAGCCTTTCGGAGCTTCCCGTGCCCGCAATAGCCCATGTATGCATCAAAAAAACGATATTCCATTATGTGGTTATTTACAAGGTTACGCAGCGATACATTGTCATAATGGATCCCGCTGAGGGCAATCTGATAAAAAAACCGCGTAAAGATTTTCTGGAAGAGTGGACCGGTGTACTTGTACTGATCATGCCCGGTGAGTCGTTTGAGCAGGGTAATTACAAGACCTCAATTGCCGGAAGGCTCTGGTATCTGCTCAAGCCGCATCGCAGCATACTGCTGCAGGCGACCCTGGGTGCCGCCTTATTCACCCTTATTGGTCTATCTACAGCCATTTACGTTCAGCTCATTGTGGACCATGTCCTGCCGGACGGTAACAGGAATCTGCTGCATCTTCTGGGCATCGCAATGCTAATGCTCCTGCTGCTTCAGTTAACAACCGGCGTCATAAAGACGGTACTCACCCTGAAAACAGGTCAGCTCATTGATGCCCGTCTCATTCTCGGGTATTACAAGCATCTGCTCTCGCTGCCTCAGCATTTTTTCGACACAATGCGAGTGGGAGAAATTACCTCACGGATCGGTGATGCCGTGAAAATCCGGGCATTTATCAATGACACTGCCATAACCATTCTGGTCAACGTTTTCATCGTTTTGTTCTCATTCGGACTGATGTTCACCTATTACTGGAAACTAGGCCTTCTGATGCTGGCAATCATTCCGACTTATCTGCTGGTCTATGTCATCACAAACTGGCTGAACAAAAAGACGCAGCGAAAGCTGATGGAAGATGCCGCCGATCTTGAGGCGCAGCTGGTTGAATCGCTGAACTCGGTTTCCACCATCAAACAGTTCGGACTGGAGGATTTCGCCAATATCCGCACCGAAACAAGGTTTATCCGGCTTCTCAAGACCATTTACCGCTCCGGACTCAACTCGGTTTTCTCAGGTAATGCTTCAAAACTGACATCGCGATCGTTTACGATTATTGTCCTGTGGGCAGGTGCCTACTTTGTACTTCAGGGTGCACTGACACCGGGTGAACTGTTGTCTTTTTATGCGATCACAGGATACTTCACCGGTCCGGTCAATGAACTAATCGGTATGAACAAGACCATTCAGGATGCATTGATTGCAGCTGACCGTCTGTTCGAGATAATGGATATTGACAAGGAGGAGGCAGGTCAGAAGATTGTGCTGAACAAGGATATGGCCGGCGATATCCGTATTGAAAATCTTCACTTCAGGTACGGCAGCCGTGCAGATGTATTCCGTGGGTTGAGCATCGTCATTCCGGTAGGAAAAATGACTGCGTTTGTGGGAGAAAGCGGTTCAGGTAAAACCACTCTGACAAGTATTCTGCAAAAGATGTATCCGGTCACATCCGGGCGTGTCACGATCGGCCAATATGACATCAATCACATCGAGACGCACAGTCTGAGGCAATTCATTTCTGTTGTGCCTCAGAAAATTGACCTGTTCTCAGGCAACATCATTGAAAACATTGCCGTGGGTGAATTTCACCCCGATTTTGAGAAGGTAGTCGATATATGCGGAAAAATCGGGCTCCTTCCGTTTATTGAACAGCTTCCGCACGGATTTGAAACACATCTGGGAGAAAACGGTGCCACCCTGTCCGGCGGCCAGAAACAGCGTATTGCAATTGCCCGCGCTTTGTACAGGGATCCCGAAATACTCATCCTGGATGAAGCCACCTCCTCGCTCGACTCCGAGTCGGAGCGGTATGTTCAGCAGGCATTAATGCACTTCCGTTCGCAAAACAAAACCGTCATACTTATTGCACACAGGTTGAGTACAGTCATACAGTCCGACAAAATATGTGTGCTTGAAAACGGAGAATTGGTGGAAGAGGGTTCACATGAGGATCTCATTGTAAGGAAAAAACAATACTTCAGATTATGGCAGCAACAGATGCCGGGGCAAAACGGATTTCCCCACAAACCGGAAACATATATAAACAGGATATGATCATGGCATTAAACTTGTATCTGAGCAGAATTCAAAGACTGGACATTCTCATCAGGAAAAAAAGCACGGGATCGCCGAAAGAGCTGGCTGAAAAGCTTGGGATTTCGGAGCGATGGCTTTTCCACCTTTTGGATGAAATAAGGGAGGAGCTCGACTGTCCGATCCGTTATAACCGGCTCAGACGCAGCTATGAGTACGAAAAGCCCGGAAAAGTAATGATCGGCTTCCTGAATGAGGCCGAGCTTGATATAAAAAGCCTGAAGAGCACAAATGGGGGACATCTTTTGCATTCAATGTATTTATATATACAGTGATCAGCAATAACTTGCACTTAACCCCAAACCCATAACTTAACTCGAGAGGTACTGCTATGAAAGAAAGAAAAGGTTTACCGTTTGAAATGCTCAGTTCTGTCGAACAAAAAGCAGTCACGGGAGGTGCACCTCATTGGCTGATTCCGGTGGGTGTTACCCTGCTGTATAATGAAATAAGCAGTATCTGGAATTCAGGCGGACAAAATCTTGTGGATGCCTGGAACTCCGGATACGAAGCCGGTTATGGCAGCACAGATGACTAATCAAGGGAGGCACGCAAAATGAAAAGTATATCTTACCCGCAAGGTACACTTACTCCGTTGAATCAGCAGGAAATGAGGGATATCACTGCCGGAGACGTGATACTGGAAAGTACCATCTGGCTCCTGGGAGCTATTTGGGGCTCTTACAGAAGGGTTACTGACGATGAATCCGGACGCTGTGGCGAAGATGAAACATACAGCCGCAGACACGGAGTCTGCACGTAAGTATCACAGGGGGTGCGTTTTCGGGCGCACCCCTACTCTTTTAACGTTAATGAGTAATACAATTATGAAGAAAATCCTGTTTCGTCTGTCGCCTATGGCCGGCTACTTGCTACTTCATTATCTCTGGTCACAAAGCAAAAACGATTTCGACGCCGGTACCTTTCTTGAAGTCACCTTTGCCATAATCATCGGCAGTATTTTTGTTGTGTACCTGACCGTAAAAGAAGAGAAAAAAAATAAACCGGATTCATAGATCAGGTAGTATAAACGGAATTGAAGAGTACATAATCTGTTGTCAGATCAGACCCCCAGGCAACAGCTTTTGCCTCTCCATCGCACATGTCCATTTTGACGCTTATATGCGATTCCCGCAGGAGTTTTTTCATGAAATTCCGGTCGTAATTGACAGGTTTACCCTTTTCCAGAACCTTGACCCGTTCTTTTTCATTGCCCAGGTAAAGATCAACGCCTGTGTAATCAAAAGTTACTCCCGCATTTCCGGCCGCTGATACAATTCTTCCCCAGTTGGGGTCCCGGCCAAACATGGCCGTCTTTACCAGGTTGGAACTTGAAATGGCACGTGCCAGTTTCCTGGCAACCGTCTTGTCCGGTGCGTTTTCCACCCGGTACTCCACAAATTTGGAAGAGCCCTCACCATCGGATACAATCAGCTTCGCAAGATGCTGCATCATCTTTTGCAGATGATTCCGGAACACTTTGTAATCTTTGCTTTTTTCACTGGTCAGGCGCTCGTTACCTGCTTTTCCGTTCGCCATAACAGCAACCATATCGTTGGTAGATGTGTCCCCGTCAACAGTAATCATATTGAACGTATCATCAACCGTTTCTGAAACTGCCTTCTGCAGCAAAGCCGGTTCGATATCGACGTCGGTAACTATAAAGGCAAGCATGGTCGCCATATTGGGATGTATCATTCCTGATCCCTTGGCAATTCCTGCCAAATTAACCTCTCGTCCGTCAACGGAAAATTCAAGAAAACCTTCCTTTGCAAAGGTGTCCGTTGTCAGAATTGCATTTGCAGCAAATGAGCCGGCAGAGGACCGGCTGGTCACCTTGGGGGCATTTTCTTTTATTCCCTCAACAATATCTTCGGTAGGAAACGGCTCACCGATGACACCGGTGGAAGATACGATCACCAGTTCCTCATCAATCTTCAGCGTCTCGGCTGTGGCTTTGACCATTGCCATTGCTCCTTCGTAGCCCTGCTCACCTGTACAGGCATTGGCATTACCGGCATTGATTACAATAGCCTGAGCAAGGCCGTTTTTCGCATGTTCCCTGGAGACTTTTATCGGTTCGGCTACAACCTGGTTTTGCGTGAATACCGCTCCGATACTGGCCGGAACTTCAGAATAAATGATTGCAAGATCTCTGCGCAGAGATTTTACTCCGGAGTGGGCACCCCAGCAAGTAAACCCTCTGACATTGGTAATATTTTTAATCATGATATTTACTGTTTTGAATTCGCTGTAAACCGGTAATTACATCATCAGCTCAATGTCCGGGAAGTCAGAGATTTATCAGAGAACCATCAGGGATTAATCAGGGATTAATCAGGGATCCATCAGAGATTCATCAGGAAACCATCAGGGGTTAATCAGGGATCCATCAGAGATTCATCAGGAAACCATCAGGGGTTAACCGGTATATGGGTCAGGCCGGAGGTTTCATCGAGTTCAAACATAACATTCATGTTCTGCACGGCAAGTCCGGCAGCACCCTTGACCAGGTTGTCAATGGCACTGATGACCATGATATTACCGGTTCGGTCATCATAATCAACATATATATTGCAATAATTGGTGGCACGGACATCCTTGAGTGCCGGAGGTTGCCCACACATACGGACAAACGTCTTGCCTTTGTAGAACTCTTTAAAAATACTTTCCAGTAGTTGTTTCCCGGTCTCGTCTTTTCCCTTGTTGTCATCGAGCAGCTTCCTTCCGGTGCTGTCTGGACGCAAGTAAACCGTTGACAAAATTCCACGGTCTACAGGTAACAGATGAGGTGTAAACTGCACTGGTCCGAGAGCACCTCCGACATCCTCCAGTACACTTTGAATTTCAATGGTATGGCGATGCTTCTTTACACCATAGGCTTTAAAATTGTCATTCACATTGGAGAACATATTGGTGGCCGAGGCCTTGATCCCGGCTCCGGTAACCCCGGTTTTGGAATCAATAATGATGCCGTCTTTTTTTATGATCCCCTTTTGCACCAGAGGCGCCAGGGCAAGAATGGCTCCGGTCGGGAAACAACCCGGATTGGCAACCAGGCCGGCGTTGCGGATACGGTCAGCGTAAAGCTCCGGCAATCCGTAAACAGCATTCGGAAAACCCTCCGGATAACTGTGCTGTTTGGGGTACCACTGCTCATAGATTTCGGGAGTTGGAAGCCGGAAATCACCTGAAAAGTCAACAATCCGGAAATCTTGTCCGGCAAACTGTTTTACATAGTCCATGGAAACACCATGCGGCAATGCCAGAAACACCACATCCAGATCCGTTTGCGCGACCTTTTCGGCTTTTTCCAGTTTTTGATCAACTATCCCTGCAAAGAAGGGATGTATGTCAGAAAACATTTCTCCGGCGCGGGATTCTGAAGTAATCAGAGAAAGCTCCACACGGGGATGTTGCGAGAGAATACGAACAATTTCAGAGCCGGTATAGCCGGTGGCTCCGACAACTGCGGTTTTAATTTTTTGCATAAGTCAGGAGACTATGGTTGTTCCAACCGGTTCCCTTCTGCCAACAGAAAGCAGCTGGTCGGGATCGGTTCCGTTAATAATTACTGCGGCGGCAGCGCCATTTTTCAGCGCTATTTCACAGGCTTCGGTTTTTGGTATCATTCCCCCCCGGATGACCTGCTTATCTTTCAGTGATGAAATATCAGATATCTGAAGCTCTGAGACCAGTGAAGCGGGATCATCAATATCGCGCATCAAACCGTCAACATCCGTGAGAACGACAAACTTTTCTGCCTTCAAAGCTCCGGCAAGGTGTCCGGCAAACATATCGGCATTCACGTTGTACTCATTGCTGTCCACATCAGCGGCCAGGCAGGCCAGAACCGGGATAAACTCATGCTCCAAAAGTAAATCCAGCAGCTGCGTATCGATGCTTACAACATCGCCGACCTGTCCCAGATCGTACTCCTCGACATGACCGTCAACCTCCTTTTTATGCAGCCGTTTGATGGCAGTGGCAATTTTACCGTCCTTCCCTGAAAGCCCGACCCCTCTGTATCCGGACTGATTGATCAGCTTTACCAGTGTGCCGTTAACCTGACCCTTTAAAGCCTTTTCCACATGCTCATACGCTTCGGGCGTGGTCACACGGTGTCCGTCAATAAACTCGGACTCAATGTTTGCCTGAAGAAGTGCCTGCTTGATGAAAGGACCGCCGCCGTGAGCGATAACCACATTGTACCCATAGTTTTGAAGCAGACAGATATTCTTGACAACCTGCTGCTTGAGCACATCGTCGGTCATGGCGTTGCCGCCATATTTTACTACAATTACCGGTTTTTTCTCTTTCATCTGACAGTCCTGTTCTGATTTATCTGACAGTCTGTAAAGATAAGTTATTGACGGGACGATATCACCTTTCTATCCAATTTAGATACATGCAAAATAAACCGGCAATGACCGTTCAGAAAACCCGAAATGGACTGATTTTCGACATGTTTCAGAAAAATGCGAAATAAAAGAATGTCACCGCAACAGCAAGAAATACCAGTGTCATGCCACCCCCGGCCTTGAAATAGTCTTTTGTCCGGTAACCTCCGGCCGTCATCAGCAGCGCATTTACCTGATGCGTGGGAAGTACAAACGAGTTACCGGCCGATACGGCAGCAAGCAGAACAAGCGGCCGCGGGTCCACGCCGGCAAGGGTACCGATACTTACTACAAGCGGGGCCAGTACCACGACAGCACCCACATTGGACATCACCAGTGAAAAAACTGTGGAAATAACGGCTACGGTCAGCAGAAGCACATAAAGCGGACTTCCCTCGACCACACCCATAACACTCCGGGCAAGAAATTCTGCAGCACCGGAATTTTGCATTGCCACTCCGAGTGGAATGAGTCCTACAAGAAGGAAAACCACCTTCCATTCAATGGCTTTGTATGCATCCTGAATGGACATTACCCGGGTCAGGATCATGGCAACGGCACCGGTCAGAAATGCGATGGAGATGGAAAACCCGGACATGGCCAGGGCTATGGCAAGCAGAAAACTGCCGGCTGCGTGCCAGGTTTTGGACCGGTCCCTCGGTTCAACATCAAACGGAGTAGCCACAACAAACGGATCACTGTTCTGAAGCTCCTTGATATGTGACCAGGGACCATAAATAATAAATGTATCGCCAGCGCGGATCTCATGGTCGGATATATCACCTTCAATACGCTCTCCCTGACTGAAAATCATCAGTGGTTCCACAGCATAACGCTTGCGCATGGAAAACTTCCGGATCGTCTGACCGACCAGTTCGGATCTCGGAGGAACAATCACCTCGACAAATCCGGACTCATCCGGGTCATCCAGCCCCTGAAACATGTGATGGTCTTCGGTTTCTTTCAGCTTATAGTCGGATACATACTTTTGGATTTTATCCTGGTCGCCATACAGTGCCAGCACCTGTCCCTCTTCAAAATGGGTTTCGCGCCACGGGGCGTAATCGGCATACTGATCATGGGACAGCGCAAGTATGTTGATATGGTAAGTATTCCAGACACCGGATCCCTCAACAGTTTTGTCAATCAGCGGACTCCCCTGAGGAATGCGGTAATACCTGATTTTCTGATCCAGGTTGAACGCTTCGATCAGTTTCTCCTGCTCAGTCAAATCCTGGCGGGCTTCGCTGCTTCCCTGCGGAAGCACATATTTGCCAAACAACAGAAAGAATACTATCGCGGCCAGAAGCAATGCGATTCCGACCGGCGTAACCGCAAAAAGTCCGTAAGGCTCCAGGTCTGCACTTTCCAGAAGATCATTGGTCAGTATGAGGTGTCCCGAGCCAACCATGGTGAGCGTCCCGCCTATGATTGCGGCAAAACCAATCGGCATGATAAGCTCAGAGGCGGATATTTTGATGCGCCGGGCAATATCCAGGATACTCGGAAGAAACAGCGCGGCTGCTCCTATGTTCTGAATCACACCGGAAAGTGTGCCGACAGAGAGCGACAGTGTGCCCAGAATCCCTGTTTTTTTTGTTCCGACCTTGCGCAACAATGCTTTGGAAAAACGCGCCATCATTCCGGTCCGCGCAATTCCTTCGCCCATAATCATGACCGCTATCATGGCTACCACCGCATTGCTCGAAAAACCTGACAGCGCCTCACTTGTGGAAAGAATGCCGGTCCAGCTCAAGGCCAGCATCGCCAGCAACGCCGTGACATCGATCCGGACCACCTCCGTTACAAGCATGATGATCGTCAGCCCCGTAATGGTCAGTACAATCAGAATATCAGCATCCATACCTCTTGCCTTTTATCAACCTTGACTGGTTAGTACAATTCGTTTATATATATTTATATATCTATATAATATATAATTAAAATTCAGTGATTGCAACAGCGACAAACAAATGATATCCAGCCGCACCTGCTTCGTGCACCGGCGTGCGGCCTTACATTTTTATTGCGTTGAGCCCCCGAAGCCATTAATATGTATCAGGAAACTTTAACAGGCAAGAAGAATTGGCAATCCCGATACCTGAAAAATAACATCAAACGCAACCACGATGGAAAAACACGACATTGCAGTCATTGGTGCCGGAATAAACGGGTTCACCTCGGCCCTGATCCTGCAATTGATGGGATACAAGACGCGCATTTATGCTAACGACAGGGCGGATTATCCTGCGGACACATCCGATCCGATGTTTTCAAGTCTTTATCCCGCTGCATCCGTTATCCCCAGAAATCTTGACAGCCATACTCTGTATCCCGTTTTCCGAAAGTCTATCGGCATTTTCGGCAAGCTGCATCAAAACGACATCCTGCCCGTCAGTAAAAACACGCACTTTGAGATTACCGAAACCAGAGGAGCCGAGGCGGAAAGTCTTCAGCCGGACTATCTGGAGCTGATGAAAAATGTGGTTACGGTCAATGAAATGGATGATTGGGTGCCGAAACGAAGCGAAGCCACCGTCAAGGGATGGAAATTCGATTACTATTTTGCTGAAATGCCCTCTTATACCAGAGAACTGGCCGGGATGTACGAAAAGGCCGGAGGCAGTTTTGAAAAAATCAAGCTCCACAGAGAGCGCCTGAAAACCCTCCCCTGCGATATGATCGTAAACTGCAGCGGTGCTGCGGGCATCGATCTGTTCGATGATCCCGCCGACCCGGTCTACATTGCCGGTCATTTGTTTCATATTCCCCGACGCAATTTGCCGGATGGATTTGGAGGGCCTTTTCCTTCATATACATACACACCCGACGCGGATGTGTACTGCGACCGGCACGGAAAGCCTATGGACCTTTATTTTTATCCGCGCGCGGATGGTTTGATTTTCGGTGGAAGCCGGTTTCGTGTACAACGGCCGGAAGACCGTTCCCACATTCGCAGATGGTACAATGACGAACTGATCTCGGTCAACGGAAATGCCATCCCCGCCAGGCTGGTTTCGATCAACCGCGATATTTTCATGAATACATACGGGAAAAATATTGAGGCGCTCGGAGGAGAAGTGATTTTCGGATACCGGTTCACAAGAGATACTCCCGGTGGGCTTCGTCTCGAAACCGATCAGAAAAATGTCAGCGGAAAACCGGTCATTCATAATTACGGACATGGCGGGTCCGGTGTCGGTCTTTCCTGGGGTTGTGCCCTGGACGTAGCCAGGAAAGCGTCAAAACTTCGTCCGGTTCCGGATGAAAAAAAGGTCATACTGCGAAGTACCAATGCACTGGCTGAAAAGCTGTCCGGATTCACATCCCGAAAACAGAAAAACTGACTGACAGAACGGAATATCAAATCAGAATAATTCAAAAGGGTAACAGCATGGACAGGAACGAAGCAACGGCACTTCTTGAGGAGTGGATACCCAACGAAAACCTGCAGCGGCATTGTCACATGGTAGCTTCGGCAATGGAGGCCTATGCCCGGAAACTCGGCAAGGACACCCGGACTACGGAAAACTGGTGGCTGGCCGGACTGCTTCATGACCTTGACTGGGAAAAGAAGCCGGACGAGCATCCCAATTATGCTCTTGATCACATTTTCCCGGATACCGGTCTGGACGAGGAAGTTATAGAAGCTATCCGCGCTCATGCCCCGGAACGCACCGGTGCAGAACCCGAGTCGGAAATAGCACGGTATCTGTATGCGTGTGACGAGATCAGCGGTTTCATGCACGCTGTTGCGCTGATGCGCCCTGAAGGATTCAGGGGAATGAAGGCCAAATCCGTGACCAAAAAGATGAAAGACAAGCGATTTGCCGCCAATGTTAACCGGGATGATATCCACAAAGGTGCCGGGCTGATCGAAACCGACCTTGGCGATCACATCGTATTTCTGGCGAAGGTCTTTGAAAATTCATGATGATCCGTTTCATCTGTTATATCATAGGGTTTGTTTTGCTGCTCTCGGGCTGGCAGCTGTCAGTGTGGCAGTTCTCACACTGCCAGGCCTCTGCCCTGTCCGGCAGCTCACACGATGCCCCGGATGCATCTGCTTCGGGATTTCCTTTCGATGGTGACGTTGCACTGGGCTGGCAGGTGAGAGCCGCGGCAGGCACGTCCGGAAACATGCCCTTCTGGTTCCATTCCAATCAGTATGGTGAGCTTGAAAAAGGCAGTCAAAACGCTGCTATTAATCTATACGGGACATGGAATTACCGATTCGAATCGGGAATCGCCCTATCTGCCGGAGCCGACCTTCTGACAAGAGCATCAGGCGAACCTGACGCCCGTTTCCAGGAGTCATATTTCCAGGCGGGATACGGCCACTTCAAACTCACCGCCGGACGCAAGAGAGAAACCTTCGGCCTGGTTCATCATGACATGTCGGTCGGATCACTGATCGCATCAAAAAATGCACGGCCGATGCCCAAAATCACTTTTTCCACCGACGGATATCAAACGGTTCCGGGCACCGCAGGATTTTTGTACTACAATGCGTCGCTTGCCCATGGATGGATGGATGACGACGAGTACCGGTATGTGGATGACGAACTGCTTCCCAGATACCGTTTTGTGGACGGAGTCAAGCTGCACCAAAAACACCTTTACCTGCGGATTTTTTCCGAAGATGCGCCTGTGGAGCTGCACGGCGGACTTGTTCATTTCGCCCAGTGGGGCGGATATTCACCCATCTTCGGTCAGGCACCGGAAAGTTTCAGCAATTATCTGGATGTTTTTTTCGGGCGCGCCTCAGATTCGAAAGAGGTCATTGGCGGCGGAGAGACCCCGAACGCATTTCAGAACCACATCGGCAGCTATGACTTCTCCATAGTGAGCAATATCAGTGGCTATCAGCTCGGGCTCATCTGGCAGATCATCCTTGAAGACACTCCAAACGCCCGTTTTGCGGGCCTGCGCGACGGGCTCTGGGGCGGATATCTGCGACGCAACGGTGCCGAAAGGCCGTTGATCAAGGCCGTTTCATACGAATATCTCAGTACACGTTACCATCTGACCGGCAACCGCGACTGGGAGCCCGCCTACGTCAACTACTACAATCACTACGCCTATCGCGGTGGCTGGACTTACTATGGCAGAGCTATCGGAAACCCGCTCTATTTCAGCGAGGATCAGTATCTCGGGGTATCCAACAACAAGCTGCTGGGGCACCATCTGGCAATTAAAGGATATATCGGCCCGGTTCATTACCGCACATATGCCACTTACAGCAGAAATTACGGAGCACAGCGCGTTGACCGTCCGGACGGCGTGCGATTCAACAATTTTTTCGACCGCAAAGATCAATGGTCTTTTTTACTGGATCTGGAAACCAGGCTGGGTGATGATTATACTGCGGCGGTAAGTCTTGCTGCCGACTTCGGGGATGTCTATAAAAACAACCTCGGACTTCAACTGACGTTATCGGCATTATTTTGATGCGCCCGTCGCGTTTATCCGGCCGGCTTCGCATGCCGCTATTTTTTTTGAAAGTTCATCCTGTTTACCAATCTGCTAACCCGCAAACCGAATGAAGCAGCGCGTCACATTGTTGTCCAAGTAGTTGCAGATAGTCCTGCCCACATTCCAATATTTACTAAATCCAGAAACTATGAGCACACTGAATGGAAAGCGCGTATTGATGTTCGTTGATCATGTATATGAAGATCTTGAACTCTGGTACCCGAAACTCCGGCTGACTGAGGAGGGTGCTGAAGTTGTAGTAGCCGGCCCCGAAGAAGGGGTTGTTTATACCGGCAAGCACGGCTACCCGTGCCGGTCTGATGCCGCTATCAACGAAATGGAATCCGGTGATTTTGAAGCTCTTGTCATTCCGGGAGGTTTTGCGCCGGACAAACTGCGGCGGGATCCGCGTGTACTCCAGCTCACCAGGGAGATTCATGAAGCCGGAAAGCCGCTGGCTCATATTTGTCATGCAGGATGGATCACCATATCAGCCGGTGTGATGGATGGATTCCGCTGTACATCCACCCCCGGAATCAAGGATGACCTGAAGAATGCCGGAGCGGAATGGGTCGATCAGGAGGTCGTGGTGGACCGCAATCAGATCAGCAGCCGCAACCCGAATGATCTCCCCGCTTTCTGCCGTGAAATCATCAAGGCGATGATCCGGTAAGGCTGTAAAGCAGGCATTTCACTATGCGCCACACACTGGTTGCCGTGCTGAATTAACCTGGATTATTCTGACCCCACTAATACTTGCCGGGCTGAATTGGTATGTGCTACAAAATACCTGCCTGGCCGGCAGCGAAGGTCAGGCAATAATCACGTACCAGAACGCCATCGTAAGAACGGAAACCGGAATTCCCACGCTGACCATCTGGGATGCGAGACGCGGATTGAGTCCGTAGGTTGTTGCCAATATGGAGCCGGTTATGTTGGGTGGAGTTGCTGCCTGGATAATGCTTGCCTGCACGGCAACACCTTCACCGCCGGTGATCAAAACATAGATCACAAACAGTATTGCCGGTGCAATCAGAAGCTTGTATATCAACCCGACAGACATCGGCTGCAAATCATACCCGCGCTGCCTGAATTTCAGCTGCATTCCCACCGATATCAGTGCCACAGGTGCCAGTGTTGTTGCAAATACATCAAGCACATCCAAAACAATACCCCCGGTGGTTACTCCTGCAATATTCATAATGATAGCCAGTATGAATACAATGAAAGGCGGAAAGGTAACCACCTGCCGGAGCAGGGCCCGTTTTTTTGTCTTACCTGCTGCATAAATTCCGGCTACTGCTATACCGATGGTGCTGACAATGACAAACGATCCCGACTGATCCATCAGCAATGCCATGCTCAGTCCCTCCTGGCCGAAAAGGGTTTCAGCGACAGGGTAACCGATAAAAAGGGTGTTGCCCAGTCCGCCCGTCAGAATGATGCATCCTATGGTTTGTCGTGACCAGCTCAGCCACCGGCCTGCCATGTTGATCAGGACGATGGCCATGAAAAAGATAATCCAGGCGCTTGCAACCGGGTAGAGCAAATCTGTCTGAATCTCGATTTCCGGGATATGTATGAGTCCCACAGCCGGAAGAGCGACATAAATCACATACTGATTGAGAACCAGATAGCTGTTATCGGGAAACGCCTTGACAAACTGAAGAATTACTCCGATCAGCAGGCTTGCAATAAGTAAAAAAGCCGGTGCTAAAGGATCCATGATCAGGGAACGGGAAGCGGATCACCCAGGTCGAAAGTGGCTTCAAAACTGAGCTCGCCGTCCAGGTAAAGCCGGTAATAATAGACGTCGTTTTCCGTATCGATTTCCTTGGACCAGACATTTATTTCCCGCTGAGGACGCTCGGCGATGGTAAACTCATCAGCCGGAAAAAAATGCTTGACATCGGAAGCGCGCGCGTCGGAATATCCGCCGTACATGTTCTGATCATATTCGGTCCCGTCGGGATAGCGGTGATCATGGCTCAGATGCAGCGTGCCGTCCCTCATTTCCAGAATCCATGTCCGTGAAGTGTCGTCATCGACATGGAAGGGAATACGGATTTCCTCTTCGGAGCAATCCTCGAGAATCATGAGCATGCGCGGGTCTTCCAGCGGATGGTCGTCATCACCGGTTCCCAGGGCAAATTCCGTGGTCCGTCCCTCATAGGCGTATCCGCAATACTGGCTCAGGTTTTCGAGAAACTGACGTCCATCTTCTGCAGAATCGTTGCATGAAGTCATGGTCATTGTGGCCAGGAGCAGAGGAAGAATGAGAAAACAGCGGGTATATTTCGTAATCATGTCGTTTTGATTTGCCGGGCCTCTCCCGGTTTTGACCAGAAGTTTCCGGATAGCGGTTGATTTCGTTCTAATTCGTTCTAAATGATGACTTGGTCCGTTCGCGGGAATTCGACGGGAATTTAACAATTTTTTCGGCTTGATTACCAATGTGGTCTGTCAATTCCGCCGAAAACAGCGGTAATCCGTTCACTCTCCCATCCGCAGTGCGGCCAGTGTCGTCAGCCCGTATGCTGCCGCAGCGATGCCCATCACCAGGCCAAATCCCGATCCCAGCGCCACAACTGTGGCCAGCGCTGTAGCCGATACCGACAGGCAGCTGTCAATTCCGCATGCCCACGGGATCTGGGTGTCATTGCTGCCGGAGAGGCGCCGCAGACCAAAGGGAAACATCATACCCATGAAAAATGCCGGGGGCGCCAGCAGCAGGGCCACGGTCAGCACCTTGCCAAATACCGGCCAGGACATCGTCACACTCAGCAGCGGCATCAGCAGGAATGTGTATAAAACGATCAGGGCAACTACGGTCAGTCCCGTCCGGACAAGTGCCGTTCTGTTTGCCGGAAGCCTGGATGAGAACCGGCTGCCGATACCGGAAAACAGCAGCAGCGCAGCCAGAACCGCGGCTGTGGCATAAACCGGCTGACCGAGATATAGCACAAGCTTCTGTATCAGAACCATCTCGAAAAACATGAACCCTGTACCGATACCACTGAAATAGAGAAATGTCCACCGGCGGCGGGTTCCCTTCCATCCAACCCGGAACAGCGGCAATATGATCAGCACAATGGAAGCGACCACAATTTGCACAAGCGTTGCCCAGGCCATTACAAAGCCAAGCTCCATATACGGGATTTGATCATCCCCGTACATCTCACGCAGCTCCGGAATGCTTTCGAGCGTCATGAAATGGGAGAAAAACGGCCGGTTGTCGGTTGCCGGAGAAATGTCAAAAGTGTAGCCCTCAAGGAACCGCTCCGGTTTGCCGAATACAAGGGTATCCACATAGTCGAAAAATCCGGGATCTTCGGTTTCGTTGAAGCGCTCGCGCTCTTCGGCGCGGATGTCCGACATCACGAGCGGATCAAACGACCGGTCCCGTGAAAATTCGCGTGCCTTATCCCGTTCGGCTGATGTAAAGGGCGACCGGCTCATCAGAAATGTTATCGTCCCCCAGTTTCTGACGGCCATGATGTGATCGGCTGGTTCATCCTTGCCATGCGTATCCAGCATTGACCGCCAGGTCGCAAGCAGCTTCAGCGATGTCCGGGGCGGGTGCTCATCCCATGCGGTAACGGAAATCATGCCGTCGGGGGCCAGCTGTTCCCAGTACGCTTCAAAGGCCTCGTGTGTCAGATGGTACTGCTCCTGCAACGCATGCACCCCCGAGGTTCCGCCGAAAGCACCAAGAACCGGAAGCACCACCAAATCCATTTTCTGTTTATCAGAACCTGCAAGCCAGGTCCGCACACTGTTGCCGTAAACATTCACTGCGGGATGACGGTACAGCGAATCGATCCATTCCGGATGATCCCGGATCAGCAACCGGTTGGACTGCCGGTGCGGCTCGACCACCGTAATCTGCTCCACATCGTGGTAGACGCCTTGCGAAACGTCGGTTCCGGTGCCGGCTTTGAGAACCAGCATCGATTTTTGATCACGCAGGGCAAAAGGCAGCCCGCGTGTGGTGTAGTCCAGAATGTGCGGACCATCCTCAGGATCGAGGATTCCCAGCAGTGTCCCGAAATACTCACCGTTGTTGAACATGACATCACGGACGGGCGGCTCTCCACGGTGCTGCAGGCTGAGCGCCGGAGCAAATCGCTGAGCGGGGGCACTCACTACCTGCAGCAAACCGTAGGGACTGGATGTTTCGTGAACGATTTCGGCATCGGGGAGCTGTCTGGCTGCATATATCGCTTTGTATTCCGATGTTTCGGGAGTAACAGGAAAGAGAAGCCCGGCTGCAGGAAACAGAAGTCCGGCTATGGTAAGTGAGCGGACGGGCAGCGAATCCGGCCGTACAAGCCAGGCGGCAGTCAGTGGCAGAAGCGCCAGAACAGAGGCAACATATCCGAGCGGAAGTATCCAGAAGAGCAGGATAACAAACAGGGCGCCGGCTGCAGATCCTGCCAGATTGAAGAAATAGAGTTTGCTGATCTCATCCACCTTGCAATAAAAAACCAGTGTGATGGCAAGGCCGCTGAAAAAGAAGGGCAGGCAGTAAATCAGATATGAGAAGACCATCAGGCCAATCTGTGCCCGCTCGAAGAAGAGAAGAAAGGCGTCAAAATCACCAAATATACCAACCATCCAGGCGGTTCCGGCCATCGAAATGCCTGACAGCAGGTACAATACCGGCAGCAGCACCTCAAAGTGCGATTTCATCCACTCTCTGAACAGGGCCAGCACTGTTCCGGCAGCCCCGAAGCCCAGCATGGCCATGGATATGACCATATAGGCGAAATGGTGCCACTGGGTGATCGACAGAATCTGCATGATCACCAGCTGAAATGAAATCACCGATACCGAGGCGACACCAACAGAAAGCGGAATACTGATATTGCGAAGGGCTATGCCGACACTGCGAAAAGTCATTCGCCTACTCTTCTTCCCTGGTGAATGGCACGAAACGGACCGGCATCAGGTTGCGGGTCCGGACATCATCGCCATCTTTCTGGACCAGCATCAGATTCTGGGTCTGAAACGGCGACCCGACCGGAATAATCATGCGTCCGCCATCCTTCAGCTGCTCCACCAGCGGGGATGGGATGTGATCGGCGGCAGCGGTCACCACAATGGCATCAAACGGGGCATGCTCTTCCCATCCGTAATAGCCGTCGGCGTGCTTGACCTGCACCTGGTCATAGCCGGCGTCTTGAAGGTTCTGTCCGCCCCATTCCGCAAGATCACCGATAATTTCAATGGTGAAAACGTTATCCGTTATTTCGGCAAGCACGGCGGCCTGGTACCCGGACCCGGTTCCGATCTCAAGCACATTCATGTCCGGTTTCGGCTCGATGAGCTGCGTCATGTAGGCCACAATATAGGGTTGTGAAATGGTTTGTCCGTGGCCTATGGGCATGGGTCCGTCGGAATACGCCCTGCGCTGGTCGGATGAGCGCACAAAAAGATGACGCGGCACATTCCGCATTGCTTCAAGTGTCTCGCTGTTGTCGATTCCCCGGCCGGCTATTTGCTGTTCCACCATCTGTTCACGCTGGCTGGCAAATCTGTCTTCGTCCGCTCCGGAACCCCGTTCCCCGGCAATGCTCGTTTGTGCGGACAGGAGCGATTCACCGGCACCGGCAGGCAGCACAAGGACAAGCATCAAAATGCACAGCGGCACAGCCCATGCTTTTTTGAATTTCGTTATTCCTTGCGGCATTGCAATGCGGCGTGCGGTCAGATTCATGATCTCACGTGCGTGTTTCCAGGGAATGTTATTCATAATATTTCGGGAAAAAGTGTAATTGCTCATGAATTTTTATGTGATCCCGGATGCGTTCTGTGAAATTTCCGGATGGTATTCAGATAAAGTTGTCAAGCCCGTTCTATTGTGCACAAGATTGAATAATCTGATGCGCTTTAATTTATCCACCAGATGGTTCCGTTCAGAACCGATGCATAGCTGACCCAAAAAATGTACGGAATCATCAGGTATCCGGCCAGCGGACGGATGAGGTAAAACAGCCTGGCCGTGATGATGATCAGAGCCAGAAGGAACAGCACCTCGATAAAAGCCAGGCCAAGGAGCTGCCATTCGAAAAAGAGGAATGACCAGAGCACGTTGAACAGCAGATGAACTCCGTATACGGAAAGGGCCAGCCATGGCGATACCGCTTTTCTCAGCAGCATGTTTTCATAGGACGCCGTTCTTCCGCTGTAATAACCGCTGGTCCGGGCCCCGGAACGGTACACCAGCCAGGCAGCTATGCCCATAAGCAGAAAAAGTGTGGGCCAGACTACCGGGAACACCCAGTCAGGTGGCGTGAAGTCCGGCTTTGCAATGGTGCGGTACCAGGTATCAATATTGGGCCGCGTGGCGACGGACCCAATCAGACCGGCGGACTGGGCGATCAGGATGCTGAAAATCAGCGTCAGAAAACTGTGCAATCTGCTCATCGGGTTGTATATTTGATCCACCGTACACTACCAATCGTAACATAATGCATTTTCGGAACTTTTAAATGACTATTGCCGAACAAATACTGGCTTTTAACGAGCAGCTGGAACTGGATGAGGCTTTGCTGCCGGACAGGATTTCCGTAATGAACCCTTTCCGCGGGGAGCATGCCGATACCATCCGGGATGTCACCTCCCGGTTTTACCGCAAGTTCTACTCCGACAACCGGCCGCGTCACCTGATTCTTGGCATTAATCCCGGAAGATTTGGTGCCGGAGTGACCGGTGTGCCGTTTACCGACACAAAGCGCATGAGAGACGTCTGCGGCATTGACATCGCCATCGATCCCACACATGAACCTTCATCGGTTTTCGTGTATGAAGTGATCGATGCGCTGGGCGGTCCGGATACCTTTTACAGCCGGTTTTACATCAATTCGGTCTGTCCGCTCGGATTCACACGCCGGAATGAGAAGGGAAATGAGGTAAACTACAATTTTTACGATGACCGGCAGCTCCAGGAGGCGGTTACCCCGTTTATCGAAGAGTGCATAGAGCGACAGATCGGTTTCGGTGCGGCAACCGATTTGTGCTTTTGCATGGGGCGCGGAAAAAATTTCAAATATCTCAATGCATTGAACAAAAAAAACGGATGGTTCGGGGAGGTCGTCCCGCTTGACCATCCGCGTTTTGTAGTGCAGTACCGGTCGAAAAGAATGCAGGAGTATGCAGACGGCTATGCGACTGCACTCTCCCGCTCTATGACCTGAAAGTGAATGCCACGATTGTGACCGACCAAAGTCACCAGTGACGACAGTGTTCAGAATACAGAATACCGCACAAACTGCCGGCTGTCACAACAGCATGGATGTCGGATTCTCAAGCAGGTTGCGAAGTGTGCTCAGAAACTCGGCAGCTTTGGCGCCGTCTACCACGCGGTGATCGCTGGAGAGCGTCACTTTCATGCGCTTTCCGGGTACCACTTCGCCATTTTCCACTACCGGTACATCACGAATGGCACCGATCGCAAGGATACAGGCATTCGGCGGATTGATAATCGCTGTGAATTCTTCAATGCCGAACATACCCAGATTGCTTACTGTAAAGGTGCTTCCCTCCCAATCCTCGGGCTGAAGCTTTTTGTCACGTGCCCGTGCGGCAAAGTCTTTGGTCTCTGCCGATATGTCCCGCAAACCTTTCTGATCGGTATGCCGGATGACCGGTGTGAGAAGCCCTTCATCCACAGCCACGGCAACGGCAACATTGACATCTCCATGCAGACGAATCACATCACCCAGCCAGGATGAGTTAATCCACGGGTGGCGGCGCAATGCAACCGACACTGACTTGACAACCAGGTCGTTAAAGCTGATTTTGACATCGCTGACTTCATTCAGAGAAGCACGGACTTCAATAGCCCGTTTCATGTCGATATCCACGGTTTCATAGAAATGCGGATAGGTAAATTTGCTCTCGGCCAAACGCTTTCCGATAGTCTTGCGCATCTGTGAGACCTTGATGTCTTCATCCTCGCGCAGGCTGGTACCGGAAACAGAGGGTTTTGGAGCCTCTGCAGCTTTTTTGTCTTCCTGCTTTTCGTCCGGCTGAGCAGCGGCGGATTCTTTGGCCGGAGCCTCATCCTTGAAGTTCTCGATATCATCCTTGACAATGCGTCCATGCGGACCGGAGCCCCGGACTTTACCCAGGTCAATTCCGCGTTCTTCCGCCATTTTTCTTGCCAGCGGGGAAACTTTGATACGGCCGTCATCTTTGCGGTCATCCCCGGACTCTCCGTTGCCACCGGCTTTCTTCTCTTTTTTCAGGTCGCCGAACAGCGGGTCAAAATCCTTGCCGGAACCCTTCTTTTTCTCAGCTCCGGACTCATCGGCTTTCTGATCCTCTTCTCCGGCATCATCACCTTCCTTGTCTTTCTGATCCTGCTCGTCCTTCTCTGCAGTATCAGCACCAGCATCGGAACTTTCTCCATCCACCATTCCGGAAATATCTTCCCCTTCTTCGCCAAGTATCACCAGTTTGGCGCCCAGTGGAACGGCATCTCCTTCATTGACAAGAATCTTCAGTACGGTTCCGGGATCAAATGCCTCGAGCTCCATGGTAGCCTTGTCGGTTTCCACTTCCGCCACGATGTCACCGGCTTCCACTTTATCGCCTTCCTTAATGTTCCATTTGGAGATGGTGCCCTCTTCCATCGTGTCACTGAGCTTGGGCATGTCAATTATCGTTGCCATAATGCTTCCTCAAATATTGTGTCGTTAATTTCTGTAGGTTACGGTGTTGACAGCATCAATAACCTGTTTGGGTCCGGGCAGCCAGGCATCAAACAGCTGTTTGGAGAACGGAGCTGGCACATCCGGGATCGTGACCCGCTGAACGGGAGCATCCAGATAGTCAAAGGCATCCCGCTGGATCTGGAAGCCGACTTCGGAAGCTACACCTCCGAAGGGATGTGATTCATCAACCACCACACAGCGGTTGGTCTTTTTGACCGATGCAATCACTGTCTCCATATCAAACGGTTTGATGGTCCGGGGATCAATAATTTCCGCCTCGACACCATCTTTGGACAACTGCTCCGCAGCCTGTTTGGCAATATGATACATTTTGCCGTCAGCTACAACGGTAACATCCGATCCTTCTCTTTTAATTTCGGCCTTGCCTATGGGCAGCAGATACTCCTCCTCAGGAATCTCCTGCTTGAGTCCGTACATTTGCTCCGACTCAAGGAAAATGACGGGATTGTCATCCCGGATGGCAGCTTTCAGCAGTCCTTTGGCATCGTACGGCTCTGACGGATGTATGGTTATGAGTCCGGGAAAGTGGGCGTAAAGGCTTTCATAGGACACCGAGTGGGTGGCTGCGAGCTGACCGGCCGATCCGTTCGGTCCGCGGAATACGATGGGAATCTTTACCTGTCCGCCACTCATGTGCCGGATTTTGGCAGCGTTGTTTATGAGCTGATCCATCCCCACGACCGCAAAGTTGAACGTCATGAACTCGACAATAGGCCGCAGACCGTTCATAGCCGCTCCGACCCCGAGTCCGGAAAAACCAAGCTCTGAAATCGGGGTATCTATGACCCGCTTGTACCCGAACTGGTCGAGCAACCCCTGCGTGGCCTTATAGGCGCCGTTATATTCGGCTACCTCCTCACCCATGATAAAGACATTTTCATCGCGCTCCATCTCTTCACGGATGGCATCGCGGATTACTTCTCTGAATTGTTGTTGCGCCATGGTAATACTGTTACTGAATTTCTGTTAGATTCTGATCTGTTCCTGTTTTGTGTAATGCCGGTTCCTGCCTGACACGTAATCAGGTGAGATACGGGAAATCGTCTTCGGCATAGACATCTTTGTACAACTCTTCAACCGGCGGAAACTCGTTGCTGTCGGCAAACTCAACAGCCTCAAGCACGGTATTTTCAACCTCCTCATCGATGGCCTTGAGGTCATCTTCAGTGGCGATATCCTTTTTGAGGACGTATGTTTTGAGACGTTCGATCGGGTCAATTTTCTTGTACTCATCGAGCTCTTCCTTCGTACGATAATTGGCCGGATCACTCATGGAGTGTCCCCGATAGCGATAGGTGACCACTTCCAGGAAATAGGGTTCCTGAGTCTTGCGGACTTCCTCGCCGACTTCCCGGATCTTTTCGATCATGCTGAACAGGTCCATTCCGTTCACTTTGTCAAATTTCATTCCATATGGAAGAGCGCGGTCGGCCAGATCGCCGGCACTGTGCCGCTGCACGGCAGTTCCCATCGAATAGCCGTTGTTTTCCACGACGTAAATAACCGGCAGCTTCCAGAGCTGGGCCAGGTTGAAGCTTTCATTCAGCGAACCCTGGTCAACGGCACCGTCACCGAAGAAACAGATGGTAACACGGTCATTTTCTTTGTACTTGTTGGCAAACGCAATGCCGGCAGCCAGCGGCAGATGAGCACCGACAATGGCATGACCACCCCAGAAGTGTTTTTCCGGCTTGAAATAGTGCATGGATCCGCCCTTGCCCCTGCTGCATCCGTCCTTTTTACCGAACAGTTCGGCCATGGCTTCGTTGGGAGTAATCCCTTTTACCAGTCCCATGCCATGATCGCGGTATGCCGTTATGAAGTCATCATCTTCCCTGAGAGCAAATGCTGATCCGGTAGAAACGGCTTCCTGACCAATGTACAAATGAAGGAATCCTCCGAATTTGCCTTTTTGGTACATCTGCATGGACCGCTCCTCGAAGCGCCGCTGCAGATACATGGATTTGTAGAGTTCCAGCAATTCATCTTCGGAAATGTTCAGCCCCTTATGCGTCTTCTGTGTCGCCTTTGGAAGATCGGTTGCCCTTATTATGGACGCTGTTTTGCTTTTAATGTTCTCTTTACTGTTATTAGACATTGAGATTCTGATATATTTTACTGATGTAATTTATTTCTCTGTACTGATTGAGATCTGAACTCATGTTTCTGTGCGGATCCCGTATTTCGGATGAATCCGTCTTAATTTTCGCTTGCAAATATACAGAAAATAGTTGAACTTTCTGAGCTCTATTAACACGCAAGTGGCCTGAATCATTCTGAAAAATTCAGGCCGGCAACGGTCTTTGAACAATTTCAGCGATCCGGGTTTCCGGTCGCGCTCAGCCGAGCTCGTCTTTTGCCTGATCGAAAACCTTTTGCAGCTGATCCGGCTTTTTTCCGCCGGCGGTTGCCAGGTTGGGCTGACCACCACCGCCGCCGCCTACCGTTTTGGCAAGTTTTCCGACCAGCTCGCCGGCTTTTATACCGGAAGCAATCAGATCGTCTGTTACTGCTGCCATCAGGAACGCCTTTCCTTTTTCCTCATCACGGGCTCCAAGCACAATCACAGTTTTTTCGCCGGCCTTATCCAGCCCGTCATAACCAAGCTGTTTGAGGGTATTCATATCGGCATCTTCAATTTCACCGGCAACCAGCCGGATACCGCCTTCAGTAGCCTCCGCCCCGGAGAGCAGTTCATCAAACCGCAATCCGGCTTTAAGGCGGTTCATCCGGGACAACTCCTTTTCAAGCTGCTTCCGCTCTTCCATCAGCCGCTCAATTTCCTTATCCGGCTGCCCGGAAGTACCGATCTGACGGCGTATGTTCTGCAGCATATGTTTTTCACTCCGGAGATACGTATCGGCGACCGATCCGCTCACCGCCTCCAGGCGCCGGATTCCCGCGGCTACGGATGACTCGGAAACCAGACGCAGATAACCGACCTTTCCGGTGGCATCCACATGCGTTCCTCCGCAGAGTTCGACGGAATAATCGGGATCAAACGTTACAATCCGCACCCTTTCTCCGTACTTCTCCCCGAACAACATCATCGCCCCGCGCTTTTTCGCCTCGTCAATGGGAACGTCCCGCTCCTCCTCCATCGGAATATTCTGCCTGACCTTCTCATTCACCCGCTGCTCAATCTCATCCAGCTGCTCCTGAGTCACCGGCTCATAGTGCGAGAAATCAAAGCGAAGACGGTCCGGCGCCACAAGTGACCCGCGCTGAGCCACATGATTGCCCAGTGTCTCACGCAAGGCGGCATGCAGCAGATGCGTGGCCGTGTGGTGACGCTCGATTTCCGCACGACGGTCGGCATCAACAGCCGCTATCCAGGTTCCTTCCCGGCTGTCAGGCATCTTGTCGACAAAATGCACCCGGTGACCGGCAATGTCGGCCACATCTTTTACATTCAGGGTGACACCGCTATCCGGATTGGCAAGCACACCCGTGTCGGAGATCTGTCCCCCGCTCTCAGCATAAAACGGAGTACGGTCAAGCAGCACAGCTGTCCTGCCGTTCACATCCTGTACTTCCAGTATGCGGCACGTCGACTTGCGTTCATCGTATCCGGTGAACTCGGAGCCTGTTCCTGCTGAAGTGGAAAAGTGCCGCGACAGGTCGGGCTGGTCATCATCCTCGCCGGATTTGAATTTGCCGGCCTTGCGGGCACGGTCTTTCTGCTCTTCCATCAGCTCATGGAACCGCTCATGATCGACTTTCAGCCCCCGCTCGCGGGCCATCAGCTCCGTGAGATCGATAGGAAACCCGTAGGTATCGTGCAGCTTGAATGCATCATCACCGGAAATCACCGACTGCCCGCCGGACATGCTCTCTGTCATCTGATTGAAGTAAGCGATCCCCTGGTCGAGCGTGCGAAGGAAAGAAGTCTCTTCGGAGGTCACGACCTTTGTAACGTGGCGCTTTTTTTCCTTGAGTTCGGGAAACACATCGGCAAACTGCTCTGCAAGGACGTCCACGAGTTCAGCCATGAACGCTTCGCGGATATTGAGCCGGTCCCAGGCATAGCGGCTTGCGCGTCTCAGAATCCGGCGGATCACATATCCACGGTCTTCGTTGCTGGGCGCAGCCCCGTCGGCCACGGCAAAACTGACGGCCCGAATATGGTCGGCCACCACTCTCATGGCAATATCGGTCTGCTCAGCCTTGCCGTATGCAACCCCGGCCCGTTTGCTGATGGCATCCAGAAGCGGAGTAAAAATGTCTGTGTCGTAATTGGAGCGCTTGCCCTGCAGTACGGCGACGATCCGCTCGAAGCCCATTCCCGTATCAACGTGCCGGGCCGGCAGCGGATTCAGCGAACCGTCTTTCTGCCGGTTGAACTGAATAAAAACCAGATTCCAGATCTCCATAACCCTGGGATCATCCTGGTTGACAAGTGTGGCACCGTCCACCTTCTTGCGTTCGGCATCCGGACGCAGGTCAATGTGCACCTCGGAGCAGGGTCCGCACGGACCGGTATCTCCCATTTCCCAGAAATTATCGGCTTTGCCGTACTTGAGAATGTGATCTTTGGCTATGGGCGTTTCGGATGCCCACAACCCTGCAGCCTCTTCATCGGCAGGCAGGCCGTCTCTGTCATCGCCCTCGAAAACCGTGGCATAAAGCCGGTCGGGCTCCAGTCCCCACCGGTCAACCAGCAGCTCCCAAGCCCAGGCAATTGCTTCCTTTTTGAAATAGTCGCCAAATGACCAGTTGCCGAGCATTTCGAAGAGCGTATGGTGATAGGTATCGTGACCCACCTCATCCAGATCGTTGTGCTTGCCGCTGACACGGATGCATTTCTGGGTGTTGGCTGCGCGCTGCCACTGCTTTCCGGAGCGCTTAAGCCCCTGCTCTTCACCAAGGAAGATGGGTTTGAAGGGGTTCATTCCGGCGTTGATAAACAGCAGTGTCGGATCATTCTCCGGCACAACCGGCGCACTTTCCACGATGATGTGTTTTTTTTCACGGAAAAACTCGAAAAAATCCCGGCGGATCTGGTGTGAGCTGCGAACGGACATTCAGTACTCAGTTTCGTTTGTTATTAGGTTTTCTGGATGCGTTTATCAGCCTGCACGCATCTTCAGAACGATATGTGTAAAGCCTGATAAGATAATAAATACTGGTGATATATGCTTGAAGCTGAGTATGTAAAAGGCAGCCGGTCCTTCATGAGACAGCATTGCATAACAAGCTTTCATTGAGATATTGCACACATTGCAAGCCACACGGATAATTTATTTGCGGCTGCAATGGTAGTGAATCACGCAAAGCATTTCGTATATTGACAAGATTGTTTTGCACATGTCAAAATATTCAACAATAACGCTACAATTATCATGAAAAACCTATTGACCGTATTTCTTCTCGGCGGGCTGATGTGGGCTGCTGCCTGCTCACCGGATGCCGGGGAGCCCGTTGCCGACACCGGCGAACCCCGGGCTGACACCGATCACACACACATTCTAGATACAGTGGAATATTCCTCCGAAGCCATGCTTTCAGAAGACAACCCCTTTTCAAAACCGAGCTCACTCCCCTTTGAAGCACCTGATTTCAAATCGATAAGTGAGAAGCACTATCAGCCGGCAATGGAGGCCGGGATGGCGCAGCAAATGGAAGAGATAGAAGCGATCGCCGGCAACCCGGAGCCGCCGACATTTGAAAATACCATCGTTGCGATGGAACACAGCGGTGAGCTGCTTACCCGTGTGCAGCGTGTGTTTTTCAATATGACATCTTCCCATACCAATGAAAAGATCCAGGAGATCCAGTCGGAAATGGCTCCGAAGTTTTCCGACCATTCCGATAATATCCGGCTCAACAGCGATTTGTTCGGGCGTATCGAAACGCTCTATGAGCAAAAAGAGGATCTCGGCCTTGATGAGGCATCCGAAAAACTCCTGAAAGACACCCACCGCCAGTTTGTGCGTGCCGGCGCCCTGCTGGACGAAGAGGAGCAGAAACGCATCCGGGAAATCAACAGCGAACTCTCCTCACTGACCACCGAGTTTCAGGAAAAACTTCTGGCCATGACCAGTGAGCGGGCGGTTATCATTGAGGATGAAAGCGACCTGGAGGGACTCAGTTCCGACCGGATTGCCGCTGCCAGAGAAGCTGCAGCAGATCGTGACCACGAAGGAAAATACCTGCTTTCGATCACCAATACGACCCGGGTACCCATCCTCACCAGCCTGAAAGACCGTGATGTGCGGCGACGCGTCTGGGAGGCTTCTGCTAACCGCGGTACCGGTGAAAATGACGGTATCGATACACGGCCGATGGTCCTCCGCCTGGCTGAGCTTCGTGCAGAGCGGGCGCAGCTGCTCGGATACGAAAACTACGCTGAATATGCCATCGACCCGCAAACTGCAGAAACCCCGGGCAATGTTCTTGATATGCTTACGGACCTGATCCCGTCCGTCCGGGCCAATACCGAGCGCGAAGCGGAGATGATACGTCAGAAAATGCTGGAAGACGGCATCGATGACGAGGTCATGCCGTGGGACTGGGAGTATTATGCAGAACGCGTCCGTGAATCCGAATACGACATTGATGATGAAGAGGTACGACCCTATTTCGAACTGAACAGAGTGCTTGAGGATGGCGTTTTTTACACGATGAACCGCCTGTACGGCATCTCTTTTGAAGAACGGTTCGACCTGCCCGTCTATCACGAAGATGTGCGGGTGTTTAATGTGTATGATGAGGACGGCGAACAGCTCGGTCTGTTTTATGCCGATTACTTCGAAAGGGATTCCAAGCGTGGCGGTGCCTGGATGAGCTCGTTCGTCGGACAGTCACACCTTCATGACAAAAAGCCGGTAATTGTTAATGTACTGAACATATCGCGTCCGGCAGAAGGCGAGCCTGCACTGATCAGTTTTGACAATGTCACCACGCTTTTCCACGAGATGGGCCACGGCGTGCACGGCCTGTTTTCGGATGTGAAGTATCCCTCGCAGGCGATGACATCGGTACCCCGTGATTTTGTCGAATTTCCATCCACTTTTGAAGAAGACTGGGCGATTCATCCGGAAGTGCTGGCCAACTATGCCATTCACTATGAAACCGGTGAGCAGATTCCAGAAGACCTTCTTGATCGTGTGATTGCTGCCAGAGAGTTCAATCAGGGCTTTGAGACCCAGGAGTACCTCGCGGCAACCATGATCGACATGGAGTGGCACACACTCCCGCCGGATGAAATACCGGACGATGTCATTGCTTTCGAAAACCAGGCCATGGCCAAATATGACCTTGATTACAAGCCGGTTCCGCCGCGATACAAATCACCCTATTTTGCGCACATTTTTTCAGGCGGATACTCGGCCAACTACTATGCCTATATCTGGAGTGAAGTACTGGCGGCTGACGCCTTTGAATATATGCAGGAGCGGGGCGGACTCACCCGCGAGAACGGCGACCACTACCGTGAAACCATCCTGTCGCGTGGCGGCAGCAGGGAAGCAATGGACTTGTACCTTGACTTCCGCGGTGAAGAACCCGGTGTTGAAGCACTGCTCCGGCGCCGCGGACTGGAAGTAAAACCCTGAACCGCGAAAGTTTCCTGAAACATCAGTTTCAAAAACACCAGATTCAAAAAGCACCAGATTCAAAAAAAGGATCATCCTCAACCGGATGATCCTTTTTTTTTGATTTCAGACTTACCTTGCTGCTGTCACCGCACGTGACAGATCGCCGGATTCAGCTTTAACCACTCCGCGTTCAGCTTTCACTTCCCTGAATGCTCAGCTGGGCGGCATAGTGCTCTTCCGTAATGCGGACACGTCTCTTGATAATGAGCAGTGTAAGGAAATAGGGTATAAGTGTGAGCATTACCAGCCAGAGAACCTCATTTTGCAGATGCTCAAGCTGGGCACCGGCCAGGATCATTTTCCGGAATCCCTCCAGGAAATGCGTGGTGGGAATCAGATGCGCGATAGCCTGCACAGTTCCCGGCATCTGATACAGCGGCCAGGTAAAACCGCTGACAAGGAATGCCGGTGCTGCAATTACCATGAGCACCTCAGTGGCTTTGAGCTGTGAGGGAATCGCCGCGCTGACCATGATGCCGATGCTGCTCATGGCCATCACGAACAGGAAGGAGAACAGGTAAATCCCCCAGAGACGCCCGTCAATCGGGATATCAAACGCCTGCATTATTCCGTGAAGACTGAACAGCCACATGAGCATACCCATGATCCAGTACGGAAACGACTTGGCAAGAAGAATCAGAAATGTAGATCGCGTCTGCCCTACCAGCTCTATAAACGTGTTCTCTTCAAATTCCTGGCTGAAGGCAATGGCCAGAACCAGCAGGAACACCTGCTGCAGGACCATCCCGAGCAGACCGGGAAGTAAAAAAATCAGATAGTTGTTTGACGGGTTGAAGTAGCGGCTGAACGTTGTTGAAAAGGCACTGTGCTGCTTTTCGGCCAACTGCGCGGGTACACCGGACTTTTTCAGCGATTCGATCCTGACACCGGCATCCATGGTTGCAAGGACCTGCTGAATCGCTCTGCTGGTGTAGTTGGTCACAACCATGTTCATCGCATTCATATTCACATGCACTTCGGCCCCCCTGCTGTGCTGAACGTCCGACTCAAAATTGCGGGGAATGGTCACAATCGCATAAACATCACCCGTGATGAATGCATCGTTCAATCCTGATTCATCGCCGTATACTCCGCTGACCCGGATATTTTCATTGTCATCAAGCGCATCAATGATCCGGTCGGCAAGAATGCCGCCGTCTTCATTGACAACGGCTATGGGTGTGTCATACAGCTGCGCATCCTTGTACAGCATACCGAACAACGGGCCATAGAGCAGCGGCGCTCCCAGAAAGATAGCCAGTGCCACCGAGTTCCTGGAGAACTTATGAAACTCGCGGATCACTATATTGAAGAAAATTCGGAAAAACGACATGATTACAAAGTTTGCCTGTCAGACCATTTCTGTCAGGCCGGTGAAGTGTTCTGATTGCTTTTTTGTGCTCAGGATGCGATGCGGATTCCGGGGAAGAAACAGCAGCCTCCACAGAATCCGGACAGCATCACTCGCCCGCCCCTTTCAGCAGAAACGTCATATTGTGATGCAGCTCACCCGTTGATTCGCCGGGAACCGGACGGAAATAGAGTTCGTACACCGTTTCGCCAAGTTCATGCCGGGGATACATGGAAGTGATTGAGGCATAGTCCGGCAGCGGCTGGATGCGATCGAGCGTCACCCTGAAAGTTCTGCTGTCAAAAGGAGCCTCCACACTGTGGGTCTGTCCGACTTCAAATTCGTTCATTTTCGATTCCGGCACGGTAAACCGGATTTTGGTGGACTCAGTATCGTATCCTGAAAAGAGATTGTACCCCGGAGTGGCCAGTTCACCCCTTTGAAGCATTACGGACTGGATCCGCATCGGTTTCGGGGCCGTTATGACCCTGTCGTCATATGCGGTTTCAGCCTCCCGGAATGCCGCTTTGGCCCGCTCATAGTCACCACGTGCCATCTCGATTTTTTCCGAACGGACACCGGTATCCACATCTTCCTTTTTTGCTTCAGCCGCTTCAAGCTGCGACCGGGCGGATTCATATTTCGAACGGATTTTATCGTATTCCTGTGCTGCGATAAGCGAGTCGTTGAACATGTTTTCCATCCGGCGGTAACTTGCTTTGGCAAATGAGTACTGAGACTCTGCCGCATCAACTTTGGCCTGAACCCTCCGGCGGTCAAATTCGGTTGCCCCGCTTTTCGCCTTCTGGTACTGCGCTCTGGCCGATGACAGCGCGCCCCGGGCCTGGTCGAGTCTGGCTTCTATTTCAGGGACATCAATGATCAGCAGCGTGTCCCCTTCATCCACCTGCTCTCCTTCCCGAACCGCAACCGATTCAATGCGTCCGGGCACTTTGGGAGCAAGATATACAGACTCCAGCTTGACTTTTCCTTCCAGCGGACCTTCACGGTCTTTTTCATACTGTCTGCCTGCCATTACCGCAAGTGAAACTCCCGAAACAATAATGACAACTGCAAGAATTGCTATGATAATTTTTTTTCTATTCACGATACGTTCTCCCGGGTTTTATTCTGAATTTGAATGAACGAGTTAGTTTTGTTCCAGCATCACAATGCGATCGACAGACATGGTGCCGGAGGCCCGAAGCAGGTCGATGGCCGCCCTGCGCTGGTCATAAACAGCCTCCAGCCAGTCCAGTTCTGCTTTCTGATAATCGGTTTCCGCTTCCAGCTGCTCGGAAACCGGACCCAGTCCCAGGCGGTAGCGCTCCCGGGAAAGACGGAGTGATGTGCGGGCATCCTTCAATGTTTCTTCCGAAACCCGCAGCTGCTGATCTGCCACCGAAAACTTTACCTCAGCCTGCTTCTGATCCAGTGACGACAACGAAGTGACCTCTTCCAGACGCTCCCGGGCAATAATCCGGTCGCGTTCTGCCTTCTGAACTTTTCTGGACCGGTTGAATCCGTCGAACACATTCCAGCGGAGTCCCACACCCATTGCCCTGGTGGGTTCCAGGACGGAGAGGTCATCCTCATACAATTCCTGCCGGAAAAAGGCGTAAACTTCCGGCAGGTAATCTGATCTCGCAGCGCGGTATTTCTGGTCAGCTGCACGGCCTGCTTCTTCAAGTGCCTTTATTTCCGGCCTGTTGTCCGGTTTGAGATTAGCCGGGTCAATGGCAATGAGGGACAGTTCCGAAGTATCTTCCAGAAATTGCTCCCATCCAATCCCGCTCAGATGCTCCAGATTTCGCGCGGCAAGCTCTCTTTTGCCTTCAATGCCAATCCGCTGCTTTTCCAGATCCCGCTGTGCAATGCGCAGGCGGGTCAGATCAAATGCGGGGATCAGCCCCTCTTCGTATGCCTGGTCGGCAACCCGCTGTTCTTCTTCAAGGCGCTCATCGGCGCGGTCTATCACCTTCAGCGACTGATCCAGGAGTGCGAGTTTGTCATAGGCCTCTGTTACCTCCTTCAGAAGCTCCTGCTTGTCTGCTTCCATGCTCCATTCTGCAGCCTGCTCTCCGTGCCGTGCCGCCCGGCCCAATCGTGGAACCTTGAATCCCGTAAATAAAACCTGTGTTACCTCTACATTGGCTCTGAATGTGTTGCGGTCCTGCAGGGTGACGGGTGGTACCTGAACCTGCAAATCGTTTCCTCCGGGCAGCGGAAACGATACCGGATCTGCCTGAAACTGAATCCTCTCATCCAGAGACCGGAAACTTGTATTGAACTCTACGTTTGGCAGGTAAGTCTGATATACCATATGCCTTTTGAACTGAGCCTTATCCAGTTCAGCCCGGCCGATATTCAATGTATGGCTTTTTCCGGCAGCCTCTTCCAGAACCGTCTGAAGCGGCGGGCGCGCCTCAGCTCCTGAATCAACCACCATCAGTAAGATGACAATGGTCAGCCCCGTGTATTTTAAAAATTCAGTTTTCATAATTTGATATTCTTTTTGTCTTCAAGACGCACCTCACCCACGGATTACTTGCAAGGGCTTAAAAAAACAAGGCCCCGCATTCAAGCGGGACCCTGTAGTGGGGTTTATGTTGGGTAATAGTCTTAAAAACTGTGTACTGAGATAGATGCGGTTAACTTTCCTCCGACCTTCTCAAATATAGAATCACGTTCGACATTCAAAATATAGAACTTAATTCTATTCTTGTCAATAAAAATCGAACGAAATTCTATAATATACATAAATACATTAATATCAGTAACATAAAAACCCCTCCCACTCCCTTTTCAAATACTTTTTATTCTGATGATGATGTCACAGGCGCTTTCCGGGAAGATTCAATCTGCAAAATTAATGTTTCCAGGTCGTTCATGGCGCGGTCAACAACATCGGCCTGCAGGCCCCGGGCCTGAAGCTTCCAGCGTGCAAGAAACTTGCCTACTTCCTGCGGACTCCGGTCCAGTTCCTCCTGCAGCACTTTCATCATCACGTTCACTACCGAACCAAAATGGCATGCAAACGCCAACTCCCGGTCAACTCCCTTGTAAAAATCGGAATACTTCGAATACCTGTCGACTGCTTTTTCCTCAAAGAAGCGAATAATCCTGTCACGGAAACCCGGATAGGTCGCTCCTCCCAGAATGGCCCGGGCAAAATGTTTCTTTTTGAACAGGGCCGTGATCTTCAGATAATCATCGAGAGCTTCAATGGAGTAGTGCGGATAGGCCTCCAGATCCAGCTTTTCGAGATCATCTTCAGCCCAGATCTCCTCACACAGATGGTCAATCACTTCCATGACCATCTCATCCTTGTTGGAGAAATAAAAATAGACATTCCCGATGGAAGTCCCCGCTTTTCTGGCCACATCCTGCATGGTCGTTGCCTTGTAGCCGTTTTCGCTGATGAGTTCCTCGGCGGCTTTGATCATTTGCCGTTTTCTCCTGGAAACCCGTTCTTCCATAAAAGCTGATCTGCGATACGCCATAGTCCGGTTTCTGTAGATTTTGCTGTTGACTTGCATGACGGCCCCGGCAACTCAGCAGGAGCGTACAAGTGTGCATGTGTAATTATAGAATATAATTCTTTTCTTGCCGGATTAAAAATCTGCTGCCGCTTTTGGACCCTGTTGTGCGTTCTTTATTATATTTTACCATGCTGCAACTACCTGCACTACCTGCCATGAATAATTATTTTTCCATTAAACCAGGGACATGTTACCATGACTAACTTCAGTCAAAAGACAACATATATTCTGATTTTTCTGTTCGGACTTTTCTTTCTTTACACCGATGCAAAAGCCGCATTTCAATCATCCGATGTATCCATCCGGGACACACTTCACACCGAAGAACTGACCTACGGCGTCGTACACAGCAGGTATCTTGCTGACGGACCAAATATTCTGAATATCATTGCCATCGATCTGGACGAGCCGTACCTCCACTTTCAAACAGCCGGTACAGACAGCCTGACCCGGACCACGGCTCAGGCAAAACAAAACGATCGCAAAGGGCATCGTGTCGTGGCTGCTGTAAACGGTGATTTTTTCAGTTTTGACACCGACTGGCCGATCGGGAACCAGATGATAAGGGGGGATTTTGTCCACGGAGTACCGGCGGAAGGCCGGTACCATGTCGCATTCGACCGGGAAGGCCGTCCGTTTCTGGACGCGCTGTCATTCCGCGGATCACTTGTTACGGATGACGGCGAATCCTTTCCTGTCGGTGATCTGAATCACATCGGTTCCGATGCCGAAACCACCTTGTTCAACCGCTACTATGGCGCTCAGACCCCGCAGGATTCCGAAGTTCTCGAACTGATTTTAAAAACTGTTGATGATGAACCCATGCAAGGCTCCCGGCACCCTGTCACCGTGATGGTGGATGATATCCGCAGCTCGGGAGGCAACGCCGTGCCGGAAGACGGATTCGTGCTGCGCATCCGGGACAAATCGCTGTCTGAACGCGCGGCAGAGCATATTGCCCGCCGCGACCGGGTTACTCTTGAGCTTGGATTCAAGCCAGATCATCAGGGAATCACCGATGTCATGGGAGGCGGTGTGCGCATTCTGGATCAGGGCGAACCCTACAGCGGTGACAACGAGGCACGCCATCCCCGCACCTTTGCTGCCATTGACCGCGACACAACCACACTGTTTTTGTGCACCGTTGACGGCAGACAGACTTCGAGCATCGGGATGAGCTACCGGGAAATGGCGGATGTGCTGCTCGGACTTGGCGCCTGGGATGCGGTCAATCTGGATGGAGGCGGATCGACAACGATGGTGGTTCGCCATGAGGTTGTCAACTCGCCGTCTGATCCCGGAGGCGAGCGCAAGGTGGCCAATTCGCTGCAGCTTGTCAGCACTGCCCCGCCGGGTGAAGCTGCCTCTCTTAGCATAAAGCCCGATTCCTTCGACCTCTACCCGCATGAATCCAAGCGGCCAGAAATCAGCGCATTCGACACATTCCGGAATCCGGTCGATGTCCCGGATGAAATTGAATGGCAGACCGATCCCGCACTGGGAAACATCGAAAACGGTGTGTTTTACCCCGGAAATACGGACACATCCGGATATATTGCAATCCGCCACGGTGATATCAAAGATTCGGCACAGGTACGGGTCCATCACATCACCGCTCTTGAACCAGACCGTGAGGAATTACGTCTTGAGCCCGGAGCATCAGGAGAAATTACCTTGTTCGGCGTCACTGACGGCGATGATCGCCGGGAAATCCCGCTTGATCGCATAGATTTTGCCTCTGACGGAGAGGAATTGTATCTGTCAAGCAGCGGACGCGTGTATGCATGGGCAGAAGGAAGCGGCAAAATTATATTTGAGGCCGGAGAGCTTTCTGCAACTGTTCCATGGACTATCGAAGGCGGGATCAAAAAGACTGCGTTGGAAGACTTCACCGGTGAGCTGTCCGGCTGGATGTCACCGGCGCAAACGCACCGCTCGCAGATTCTGGGAGTGGATCCGTCGGCTTCATCATTGCAGACCAGGGACAACCATGGCGTCTGGACATTCGTTGATGATCCGGAATCAAAGGAGGACTGGGACATACGAATTACGAGGCAGCTGCGGGATGAGCTTGGCGACATGCTTTACGGCACTCATCTCGGTGCCCGGGTTTACCTTGCTGATGATGCCCCCGGCGATATTTACATGCAGCTGGTGATCCGCGACGGAGACGGCCAGCTGGAAGCCGGTCCGGCCGGCAGATTAACACCGGGGGAATGGAAGTGGATTCAGACCGAACTGGCAAATAAGCACTTCGAAGGGTATCTGAACGGCAACGGTGAACTGACCCGCGAAGAAAACCAGTTCAACGGCTTCCGGATAACCGGGGACCGTGAAACACTTCAGGATGCAACGGTGACATTCAAGGTGGACAAGGTACAGTCATCGCCCGAAACACTGCCTTGATTCAGCTTCTGTTTCAAGGCGGTTGCCCTAAAATAATCACAGGTGTGGATTGCGATGCGTAAAAAAAAGGGATCGTCATGCAGGGAAAGGTTATCTCTGCATGACGATCCCGCCTCAGAATACAGATTACATTGTTCAATCGTATATGAGATACAACGACCGTTTTTGGCGGAATTCTTCCACTTCCTCCTGCCATGCCTCGATGACCTCTTCAGCCATTGCCCCCTGAGTCAGCATGTCATACATGCGGTGAGTACCGCCAAGCCGGGCAAAGCGGGCCCTGTCAAAGAGCTCTTCGCGTTCTTCGTCCGGAGCCATGGCAAAAAACACTTCAAGGATATGCATTCCTGCTGCAACTGGCTCTACGGCATGAGGGTCTTCGACTACATACTTTATTCCGCCGAGCTCTTCTCCCAGCAGTTTGGGACTTGAGGACATTCCTTCAATACTTTCCGGGGTAAAAACCACAGGTTCAAACCGCAGTCCGGGCAGCCCCCTGTTGTTGAGCTCTTCGGCAATGGCTTCTCCGTCAGCCCAGGGAGCGCCAACCTGCAGAAACGGTTCATACGTTCCGCGTCCCTCACTTGCATTGGTGGCCTCGAAATAGCAGGATCCGGGATAAACCAGTGCCGTTTCAAAATCCGGGATATTCGGACTTGGGGGAATCCATTCCAGACCGGTATCACTCCACAACTGGTCGCGGCTCCACCCGCTTACTTCCACCACATGCAGATCGATACCGTCTACATCCACCATCATATCCTCCGACCGGATCATCAGCGCAAGTTCGCCTACGGTCATTCCGTGTGTTACGGGAATGGGAAACTGCCCGACAAACGACTCGAACTCCGGTTCCAGAACAAAGCCTTCCGTCTTTTCACCGCCAAGGGGATTGATGCGGTCAAGAACTACAAACTTCAGGTCATGTTCAGCAGCCGCCTCCATGGCCAGTCCCATGGTGCTGATATAGGTATAGAAACGGGCACCGATGTCCTGGATATCAAATATGAGTACATCGAGATCTTCGAGCATCTCCGGGGTGGGTTTTCGGGTTTCTCCGTAGAGGCTGTATACAGGAGCTCCGGTCTGTTCATCAATACCATCCTCAATCACTTCTCCCGCATCGGCATCACCGCGGATACCATGTTCCGGTCCGAAAAGTGCCCTGACCTCGACATTCTCCGCATCGTCAAGAACATCCACAAGATGCTGTTCGCCGACCACGGCGCTGTGATTGGTAATCACGCCGGCGTTCATACCGTCAATGATCTCAAAGTTCTGCTCTGCGAGCCGCTGAGCTCCGCTTTTTATGTCTTCCGCCTGCCTGTCGTTGTCAGCATTTCCATTTCCGCATGCATACATGCCCAACGACATGATTGTCATGGAGATAATAACGGTCATCCGTTTCATAAAAGTCATAAGTCACATCTTTTGAGTAGTGAATAATTACATGGCATCATACGTAAACCGGTCACCATCCCTGCTGGTCCTGATCATTACCGGCTCACTTTCCCTGCTGTTTCTGCTTACCGAAGTTATCAGATATATGGCTTCGTCCCGTCCTTCAGGCCACTGATCGACAAACTGATTCTCACCCGTCAGGCCGATCATGTTTTCTGCTTTCAGAACCTCATCAGCCAGTTCATCATTAGCGGAAAGGGCCGGGTTTTCCGCAGTGGCCAGCTGGTCGTATTCATCCGCACCGGAAGCAATTTTGTAAACAGCATAACGAAGCGGATCAGCTTCTCCGCTTTCCGGGTACCGGTCTGCCCAGGTGAGGATCATACGGCCGTCGCCGCTCCAGGAGGCTGAAAGTTTTTGCACTTCCGGTGGTCTGGCCTGACTTTTCCATGGCATGGATGGCGTGAGAGCCGGATACCGGTAGAGTTCATCCCGGACAAAGTCTGTGTATCCTTTTGGATTGCCGATCATATGCTCGGTTCTGAAATAGATATTTCCGTGAACCTTCCCGTTTTCGAGATTGAGCAGAAGCTGGTCAAGTGCCTGCTCAAGGGTCCAGTCCGTCGGCGGAAAAATTTTGTACGGCGCGAGTCCTGCGTACATATGCAGCCCGTTTTCGTAAGCCACTCTGGTCCAGTATTCAAGCAGCGGAGCGTATGGAGCGCGGGGGTGTTCCAGTTCGAAATAGAGCTGCGGGTTGATATAATCAATCGTCTGCTCTTCCAGCCATGCCTGTCCGTCAGCATAAAGTCGGTAATAGCCTTCAAAGGCATCGGTTCCGGCATCTTCGTTTTTTCGGATGGCAAACGGACTGATACCGAAATTGATATCAGGGTCCAGTGCCTGGATGCTGTCGTGCACCTGGGCCACCAGCTCATTCACATTGTGCCGGCGCCAATCCTCGATGTCTTCGATACCGCTGTGGTGCTCCTCCCAGGTAAGCGAGTCTTCGTCGGTCACCGGCGAATATGGATAGAAATAGTCGTCAAAATGGACTCCATCCACATCATAGCGGCTGATGATATCCACCACGACATTGGTCACATAGTCACGAACCTCCGGCAGTCCGGGGTTGAGCATGGTGTAGTACTGGTCCTCTCCGCTTGCAAATTCGAGAATCCACTCCGGTTCACGGCGGCTGATATTTGAACCTGCCAGATCATATTTGCCCTTGATCCGTTCAACCCGGTAGGGATTCAGCCAGGCATGCAGCTCCATTCCCCGCTTGTGAGCTTCGCTTACCATGAAGGAGAGCGGATCATAAAACGGTTCCGGCGCCCGCCCCTGCTCACCGGTCAGCCAGTAAGACCATGGGTCATAGGCTGAGGCATACAGTGCATCGGATTCCCCGCGAACCTGAAACAGTACGGCATTGATGCCGATATCCTTGAGGCTGTCAAGCATGGCAATGGCATCGGCTTTCTGCTCATCAACCGGCTGTTCATTTGACACAGGCCAGTCGAGATTAACAACGGAGGTCAGCCACGCACCGCGAAAGTCCTCTTTGGGTGGATCATAATCGTCAAGTAATCCGGTTGCCGTTTCGGCTGTCTTGCATCCGGAAAACATTAGCAGCCAGGAAATGGCCAGAATAAGGCAGCTTGCTGATTTCATAGATATAGATATAGTAGTGATTTTCATTGTTCGTCTTAATAAAGTGTGTCTGCCCCCGTGCAGTGAAAGCCGGCATGTCCCTGTTTTCGGCTTGAAATGATATTTGTCCGGAGCTTAAGTCACTGAGCAATATAATAGTAAAAAAAATCGAAATCGAAACCTGTGAATCGTATATTTGGTCAAGTTTCTCACACAACAGCTTTGATGCAGGGACATCTCAAGCCACGTCAGAATCCAAATATTTTAATAGTACAGACATGAAAATATTACTTGCCGACAGCGGATCGACAAAAACCGAATGGTGCCTAATCACTTCCGATGCCGGTCCGGTGACAAGCTATTCCGCAGGACTCAACCCGTTTTATCACACAGCCGACACGATAGCTGCCGAAATCACCAAAGAGGTGGTACCGGATATACCTGCCGCTGACCGGATATATTTCTATGGTGCCGGGTGTGCCGGAGAGGAGGCTATCGGCCGGATGACCGCAGCGCTGAAGAAGGTATACGGCGAGGTGCAGGTCGGGGTGGATTCCGACCTTCTTGGTGCCGCCCGTGCTATCTGCGGACATGAGGAGGGCGTGGCTTGTATTCTTGGCACGGGCTCGAACTCGTGTCATTATGACGGTGAAAAAATCATTGACCAGGTCCCGGTTCTCGGATTTATTCTGGGCGATGAAGGCAGCGCGGGTTCATTCGGCCGAAAAATACTACAGGGATATTTTTACCGGGAAATGCCTGAGGAGCTGCGTGGCTGGCTTGAGGAGCACTATGATATGGCCCGGCCGGCCATTCTCGAATCCGTTTACAAAAAACCCCATTTCAACACTTTTGTCGCCTCGTTTACCCGGCTGTTTGCCGAGTTCAGCGATCATCCCTATGTGATCGCACTGCTTCAGGAGGGCATCAGCGAGTTTCTCGAGCGGCATGTCATCAAATATCACTGCGGACCGGACACACCCGTGGGTTTTGTCGGATCAGTGGCATTCCACAACCAGGCGGTGGTCCGGGCGGCACTTGCCAGAAAAGGACTGGCAGCCGGCAGTTTTTTACAGACCCCGATGCAGGGCCTGCGAGAGTACCACGGCAGGGAACTTAACGCATAACTTCTCACCGCATACTTATTACTCAAGGTGAATCAAGCCCCGGCTGCGGAGGTGTGAGGCAACGGAAGGGTGAGGCTGCGGAGGTGTGAGGTAGCATAAAGGTGAGGCAGCGATTAGGTGATCACCAGTATTTTTCGAAGCCGGGATCGGGCTGCCAGTCATCCTCCGGTTCCAGGTGATTCCAGATCAGGGATGAAATTTCTCGGATGAGCACATACCCTTCGTTGTCAAAGGCATAGCTTTCATCCTCCTGATTTTTGGTAATTACAGTGAACACATAATCACCTGACGGCGCATTGATTACGGCAGTTTCAGACCGTGACTGCCTGACCGCACCCTGTTTTGATGCGTGATTTACGTATGGCGGAATCTGCGACAGTGCCTCTCCATCCCACAGACTTCCCGACATGATCCGGTACATCTTCTCCGATGCCGCCCGGCTGATGACCTCACCTCTGAAAATGGCGGTCATTAGCTGTGACATCTCCGCGGGGGAGGTCTGACCCCACCCGAACTCGCTGAAAGCCTCTTCCCTCCCGCGTGTTCTGGAGTTCACACGAATGTCATTATAACCGTGCTCATCAAACCAGGCATTGATCTCCTTTCCGCCCCCGGCTATATCCTGACTCCAGATGCTTGCCGTGTTGTCACTTACGCTGATCATCAGATACAGCAGCCTGCTCAGTGCCACTTCAGATCCGGGTGCCATCTGATTGATCATATCATCAGTATACTGATAGGAATGAACCGGGTCATAGGAAAATTTATCCTGAAATCCGTATTTCCCATCCTCAAGATCCTGAAAAATCTTGACCATGATCGGTACTTTGATCATGCTGGCGGTCGGAAACAGTTCATCTTCATTGATTCCGATCTCCATGCCCGACTGCAGGTGTTTCAGATGCAGGCCGACATCACCGTTGAAAGCGTCGATTTGCTCGTTCAGCGCATCCAGCACCTGCACCCTGACCGCTTCATAGTCGGGACCGGTGCCAGTTGCTGCGGTGTCAGTTGCTGCCGGTTCTGCTGCGTTTGTATCCGGCAAACCGGCATGACTCCGGCAGGAGCTTGCAGATAAGAAAAGCACTGCAGCAATCAGACATATGAAGATGGTTCCTGCCGTATGAGTTTTCATGACTTACATCTCTTGTTTCTGCAAATTGTTCAACAAATTTGTTCTTTCAGTTTCAATATGCGTCCGACAGACTCGTCGATTCGTTCTTCGGTTATGTCACCATCGTGCAGCATCTCTTTCGCAACACGAACAAATTTGGAGGCAATACGCGGATCAAAATCGAGATTGTTTCCATATGCCAGAATATCCACACCTGCAGTCAGTGCCTGCTTCATGACATCCTCCACCCCAAAATGTGCTGTAATGGCCTTCATTTGCAGATCATCGCTGATGATCACACCTTCAAACCCCATTTGATCCCGCAGCATTCCTTTTAGAATGGATTCTGACAACGTTGCGGGGTAGTCGGGATCCAGATTGCGGTTGAAAATATGTGTGGTCATGATCATGTCACACAGTCCCTCATCCAGAACGCGCTGATAGGGCAGGACTTCATGCTGCTGCCAGGTTTCGGTTACATCAGCCATCCCCAGATGTGTATCCTCTTTTGAGCTGCCGTGGCCGGGAAAGTGCTTGAGCGCAGTGAGCACACCTTCTTCCTTGTGCCCGCGGACGTAGGCACTGGCATGCAGTGCCACCACTTCCGGATCGTCTGAAAAACAGCGCTCTCTTCCGTAAATCGCCTTGTTCTCCTTATTGATGCCCAGATCCACGCAGGGAGCAAAGTTCATGTTGTGTCCGGTTTGCTTCACAAGCCGGGCGATCTCACGGCCGTGCTCCCGGGAGAAATCCAGATCATTTCTTTCCCCAAGCGCTTTATGAGAAAGTGTCGGAGGAAAGCCGAATTCGGGCTTAAGCCGGTTCACCAGTCCGCCCTCCTGGTCGATGGAGACAAACATGGGAATCCGGGCGTGGGATTTGAGGTCCGTGGTCAGCTCTTTCACCTGCTCAGGCGATTCAATATTGCGGTCTCCGGACTGCAGTTTGATGTCATAGTCAAATAAAATGACACCGCCTATGTGATATTCCTCTATTTCGGCTACAATGGGGTTGGTCGGTTTCAGCTCTTTGCCCCGGAATCCGAGCAGCAGCATCTGGCCAAGCTTTTGCTCAAGTGACAGGTCCTTCAGGGCTGGCAATGACGATTCGGCAATGGACATGGGTTTGAAAATTTGGTGTTATATGTATCGGTTACACTTCCGGCAGGCATCACAGGAATGTAACCTGCGGTAAGTTTTAATACAACAAAAGCGGAGAAACCGACTCTTTCCAGCCTGCGGCTTGCAGGCGGTCCGGAAGAGACTCCAGGAAAGCGGCAGGATCGGCTTCAAGTGCCGGACGCATATCCCGGACCCCGATGAGACGCTCAAAATGATCTTCCCCTTCCGGATTAGCAGCGGTCGGATACGTCTTCCATTCGAATGTATCCGAATGATAATTCCGGATTGCAGCAAGCAAAGCCAGACCGGTCCGTACCGGCCGGAAGCAGTTTTTGTCGGCAACCTCGATACGTATCCCGGTGCATGACTGACCTTTCCACGGCTGATCATCGGGAACTGCTATTTCGGTATGAAACATAACTCCCGGCAGTGTCAGGGTTTGCGTTCCGGATGGTTTTGAGCCCGCTTTCAGCACGCGAACGTTTCCGGTTCCGGCTTCAACGATAGTGTCCGGATCCAGCCAGGGGGCTCCGATGAACCGGAATGGTACCGCGGTGCCCCGGCCCGCACTCAGGTTGGTGGCTTCAAACAGACAGGTTCCGGGATAGCAGAGTGCTGATTCATAGGAAGGCATGGCAGGTGATGTGGGAACAAACGGAAGGTGCGTATCCGGCCAGTGCATGCCGCGATGCCATCCCTCCGCTTTGATAATCCGAAGGTCAAGATCCAGATTCCAGTGATGATTCAGCCACTGAGCAAATTCACCGGCCGTCAGACTGTGTCGGACAGGAATGGCAGCCCTGCCAAGGAAACTGCTGCAATTGCGGGTATCGAGCAAAGGGCCCTCGGCAGAAGCAATCTCTCCGCCAATCGGATTGATCCGGTCAAGAACAACAAGAGGCTTACCGGCAGCGGCGCAGGCTTCCATTACGTGCGAGAGGGTCCAGATGTAGGTATAAAACCGGCTGCCTATATCGGGGATATCAAACAGCACACCGTCGAGCTGCTCGAGCATGCCGGCGGGCGGACGCATTCTGTTGCCATACAGACTGCAGACAGGCAGGCCTGTCTGCGGATCGGTGTCATCATCAACTGGTTTGCCGTCGGCACCAAACCGTGATATTCCGTGTTCCGGGGCGAAGAGCTGCGTTATTCTGACACCCGCTTTTATCAGTGCGCTGCGGGAGAGCAGATCCTTGTCGTATGCGGAACGTGCAGCGTCATTGGTCACCATACCCCATGAGCCTTCTGATATTCCGCCGGGGTCACCTGACAGGTTGCTTATTGCTGTATCAACCCCGAACCGGATGCTGCTTAATGCTTTATAAGGTATTCGGGAGGACTGATGTTCAGACATGCGTTACCTACATTTGAGGAGAACGAAGCCGGGCTATTACAATACCTTTGACATTATCCCGACCCTTTGTGTATTCGTAAATAGTGTTCGGATCTTCAATTACAGCTCCGGTCATGCTGGCATGATAAAATCCTGCACGGTCTCCATCCATCCTGACAAGGCCGGTGTGGGTTATATCGAGCCCGTCAATGGTAGTCACAAAGGCAAGCACGTCTCCTGTTTCAAAACGGTCTTCGTAACCTGGAATCTCATCTTCCGGAATGTACCGAAGGGAATAATCGGCGAGGGCTTTTTCCATCCGACTTATTTCCCGGTAGAGGCTGTCATCATCGGCGATGTGCCGGTAATCCTCCCTGTTTTGTGACATAAAGTCCGGAGGCTCGATGACGGGGAGATCTTCTTCCTGAAATTTGACCGAAACCAGTCCTTTCTCCTCGTTGGTCAGAAGCCAGTCGCTGAAATAATGCAGACGGCTTGGGTACCCGTCGATTTCACCATCCCTGTAGCGTATGAATGTGAGGTTTTCGCGGAACGCATCATAGGATTTCTGCAATTGCAGTGTTGTCATGGTCATGGCCAGGCTCATTTCCACATAGATCACACAGTCGGATCCATCCAGAGTCACTACCAGCTCTTCGTGCTCCGGAGCATCCAGCAGGCCGCCTTCGTAATCGATCCCCAGCTGCCGTTCGGCATAAAAGCGTATCAGTGCCGGAACATCTTCAACCTGATTCCAGTAGGCAAATCCCTCATCCAGCCAGGTTTCAATGGTGTCGGCTACGGTATCATTGCCCGGGCCGTGGGTATTTACAGCTGTCACCGGAACCGGTGAAATAACCGGCGTCATAAACATGACAAGCCAAAGGGATATTGCAATTGCTGAATTTTTCATAATAGTCAGAGGTTGTGTCAGCACGGATTATATTTGTCGCAATGAGAATGCATAAGAGTCAAACCGCAGGCAATCCGGAGTCAAGCCGTTGGCAGAAAGGGATTTCACCAGGGTCAGGCCGTTACGTCAGCCCACTGCGTTTTCCGTCACGCGATCGAGTACTTCAGGGGTCGCCGAGACTTCATTGAACATGGATTTGAGATCATCGGCGGTAATCCGCTGAAAGTCACGTTCGACGGGTGTGATGCACATCCCGCCGAAATCAACAGAAGCGGGACTGAACACCATTTTTTCGTCGCCCTCGGCAAAGTAACGGCCGGGCCGGTGTTTCTTTCTTAAAAACGCGATTACTCTCCAGCGATTGTTTTCGCGGGCGGTGAGGATGTTGAGCATCGGCTCCTCGTCATCCAGTGCCTCTGATCCGGCCTGCCGTGAGACGGAGTCAAAAGCCTGATATACCCGGTTGAACCACGTGAGAAGCTGCTTCCGGTCGTCAGAATCCATGATCAGGTAACGGCGCAGACCGTCATCAACACAGGCCATCCGGAAACGGTCTTCATCGACCACCCACCGGCCGTGCTGTGCAGCCAGCTCTTGCCAGGTGCTGTCGATGGGCATGAAACCGTATTCGCCACCCTGGAAATGCAAATGATCCGGGGCCGATGCTCCGCATCGGGGACCGTTATAGAACAGTGTGTAGTAGTCTCCCAGAGCTTCGGTCAGCCTGAGCATGGGATCAAAAGCATCTTTGATCAGCTGCGGAATATGCTGGATGTGGGGGATGGTAAAATGCTCGTTGAAAATCGGAAAGGGATTTCCAAGGATCATGTAATCGCCGTGCATCAACCCCTTCTGCTCAGGCGGCAGGTTTTTCTGACACAAAAAGCATTTGCGCTCTTTGATCGATTTTTTGTCAACTTTGGCCGAACTGGATACGATGCGGCCGGGATTGAACTGCACTTTCATTCCGAATCCGTCGAACGCAAATTCGCGCACCTGCACAGAGTCCAGACTTTCAGCACCTTTGGCCAGCATCGGCCAGTTCCGGCGCTGATGGCGCAGCAGAAGCCTGGCCTGGTCTGCGGGATTATCGGGGACACCGGATGCACGGTTATCAAGAAACTCCGACATTTCAGACTTGCTCAGTGTGCGGCCGGACGGCACCGCCTGACCGGCCGGTGCGTCTGTGCTGGCCGGTTTACTGTCATTGCTGCTCATCTTTTCCTCCGGTTTCAGACGTTTTGCGCATTCTTTTGCTGACGCGCTTTCAATTCGAATGTCCGGACCTTGTCCTTGTATGCGTTGTGTGCATTTTGCCTGGGGATGTCAAGCGAGGCGTCGGTATTGTCATCCCACCGGCGTACGCAGTAGATCGGATCGTAAATCCGGCCGATCTGATAGGTTCTTGAGATGGCAAGTCCCACGGCGTAATCTTCGCCGTAACTGACATTCGGAATCTTGATTTGCCGCAGAACGGGGGTATAAAACGCCCGCGGAGCTCCGAGTCCGTTGATTCTGATAGCGTTGTTGCGCCCGTTTTCGGGAGTCCACTCACGGTGATCCACAATACCCGGCGGAATTTCATTCAGATCGATGTCGGTCATCTGGTAGCTTCCGACGACCATGGCGCATTTTTCTTTATGGAAGACTTCGAGAATACGGGTGATGGTGGTTTCATCTTTGTAGATATCGTCACTGTCGAGCTGGATGGCATACTTGCCGCAATACTCGCTGTGAACGGCCTCGTTCCAGCATCCGCCAATGCCCAGATCCTTTCGCTGAGGGATGATATGCTTCAGGCGCTTGTCCTTTGCTGCAATCTCCTCAAGGATTTCGGTGGTACCGTCTGTGGAGTAATTGTCCACGACTATCAGATTGAACTCATAATCGGTCTGCTGCTTAAGCACCGATTCAACGGCATCACGAATGGTACGTGCGCGGTTCATGACCGGGATGACAACCGATGCTTCGACCGGCCATTGTCTGTCTTCCTCCCTGACATCCTTAAATTCAGGCTTGAGATAGGCTCCGATGGCTTTGAGGTGACTTGTAAAGGCCTCCTCCATTTCAATCTGGACATCCCGGTTTTTGGGATCGACATAATCGAACATTTTTTCGCCCGATTTGCGGGTGTCGGTGGCCACCGTATTGTACAGAAACTCGGAAATACGAGACAGTTCGTAATTTTGTGATATGCGCAGGCGTGTATCATACCAGCCGGCAAAAGAAAAATCCTTTTCAAAAGATGCAACGGCTTCGCTGAGTGCTTTGGAACGGATCAACACAAGCGGACCGAAATCAAAATCATCTCTTACGCTTCCGAACTGGTAGTCGGTAACCGGATGCGCAGTGGTCTTGTCGCCTTCAATTTCCCGGTAATCGGAGTAGACGATTCCGGCCCCGGTATCATCCGCCACCTGAACCATCCGGTCAATGCAGAACTGTCCGGGATCGATCAGCGTGTCTGTAAGCAGATACAGGATGTAATCACTTTGAGCATGTTCTGATATGGCTCGAAAAGCCTTGCTGCTCTTGAGTGCATCTACCTGAAGATCTGTTGTCCTCTCTTTTGAAATACCTGAGGGCTGATCACCAAGCAATACGATTTCGGTGATTTTGTCGGATGCAAGGAGAGCGTCTATGGTTTTTTCGGTATGTTTCCCGCCATGATTTGGAAGAAAACACGTCACATTATTTGACATACAAGTTTTGGTTTGGTAATAGTGAATCTGATCCCTGTAACAATCCGGGCCGGTTTAACGGCCGGTATTGGTAATATTATGCGTAGGAAATTTACGCAATCACAATCTGAAAGCCAAAAGCATCGGTCAGGTTTTTGGTGCGTTGCGTCCCGCCGTCAGAATACCGGAATCAGATGGCAAGTTTATGAAAATTTTCAGGCGAAATTAAATGATTTTTCAAAATTGATCCGTAGATTGTGACTTTATCCTAAAAAACAGGGACACATACACATGATGGGCATACGTCATCATGTGGCATTATTAATCAATGATGTAATCCAAAACCAAAACAGGTGAATAGCCATGACCGGGCCGGCGCCCGGACACACAGGGGCTGGAATAAATACGGATATGTCATTTCACTTCGTGACCTTCGGTTCCTGTAATCTAAAAATCAAAAAACTATAA
>Ga0207421_10000431_pt1 | contig 53834 bp, 50 predicted proteins | sample SodLakKL_010_SED_4_FD_187542 | JGI IMG/M metagenome (GOLD analysis project Ga0207421, IMG submission 187542) | Alkaline sediment microbial communities from Lake Tanatar, Kulunda Steppe, Russia - 8KL_010_SED (SPAdes) (version 2) | ecosystem: Environmental > Aquatic > Non-marine Saline and...
GCGCTCCCGGTCCAGTTGCCGCCCTGCCACCGATCGGCCTCGGGGGTTCCGTACCCGGGTGCTTCGCCGACGACGATGTCCGCGTCGTGATCGCCGGTTCCCCAGGAGATGCACTCACGGGATTCGACGAGCCCCGGGCACCGCTGGCAGTCGGGTTCGAGGACGGTTCGTGAGTCGGGGAACGGTGGATCGGGCGGGGACACGGAGCACAATAGCCGCCCCGTAAACGTATACGCTCGGACAGTAGTCAGCACGACGTCGACCGTGAATTCGGAGCGTCGCCTGCAGTGTGGCCCGGGAGACCGATCGTGGTCGTGACCTCACTGGGGGACAGGTTTACATCGACTGGGTGGTTCTGAACGGACAATGAAACCGGAACTCCTCGTCGAATCGCTCTCGTTGCTCGTCTATGCCGTTATCGCGGCCGTTCTCACGGCTGGCGGTATCGCCGCCGAGTACGCGAGCCTCCAGCACTTCAGCTCGGGTGAGGCGATGGTCGCCGTCTGGCTCGCCATCCTCGGCTTCGTGATGCTCTATGCGGGTGTCTACGGTCTCGGCTACAAGAAAGTGTTCTCGCAGCTGATCTGAGACGGCTCCTGATCTCGTTTCACGATCGGGTACCATCTTCCCGTCTCACGATCTCGTTTCACGATCGGGTACCATCTTCCCGTCTCACGATCTCGTTTCACGATCGGGTACCGACCTCCCCGTCTCACGATCGGGTACCGACCTCCCGTCCTGTGATCGACCGCCGGTCGATCGCCGAACCTGCGATATCGATTCCTCTTTACTGTCCCAGCCAATTACGTCCCGTATGAGCAGATTCGGCGAGGTCGACGACCAGTACGACCCCCACGAACTCGAAGCCCGGGTGTTCGACTACTGGGATTCGGTCGACGCCTACGAGCAGACGGTCGACCACCGATCGGACGGTGAATCGTTCTTTTTCGTCGACGGGCCGCCGTACACCTCCGGCTCGGCGCACATGGGAACGACCTGGAACAAGTCCCTGAAGGACGTCTACATCCGGTATCTCCGCATGCAGGGGTACGACGTCACCGATCGGCCGGGCTACGATATGCACGGGCTGCCGATCGAGACGAAAGTCGAGGAGCGCCTCGGCTTCGAGAACAAGAAAGACATCGAGGCCTTCGGCGAGGAGAACTTCATCCAGGAGTGCAAAGACTACGCCGACGAGCAACTCGAGGGACTCCAGGAAGATTTCAAATCCTTTGGCGTCTGGATGGACTGGGACAACCCCTACCGGACGGTCAGTCCCGAGTACATGGAAGCTGCCTGGTGGGGCTTTGCGAAGGCTGCAGACCGCGGCTTGGTCGAGAAGGGCCACCGATCGATCTCGCAGTGTCCCCGGTGTGAGACGGCGATCGCGAACAACGAAGTCGAGTACGAGCACGTCGAGGATCCGTCGGTCTACGTCAAATTCGATTTAGCAGACCGCGAGGGATCGATCGTCATCTGGACGACGACGCCGTGGACGATCCCGGCGAATACGTTCGTCGCGGTCGACGAGGAAGGCGACTACGTCGGTGTCCGCGCTGAAAAGGACGGCGAGGAAGAACTGCTCTACGTCGCCGAAGCCAAACACGAGGAAGTGCTCAAAGAGGGCCGCTATGAGACCTATGAGGTCGTCGAGGAACTATCCGGCGAGGAACTGATCGGCTCGTCGTACGAGCACCCACTCGCCGAGGAAGTGCCGGATCACGTCGACGCCGAGGGCGTCTTCGAGGTCTACGCCGCCGAGTACGTCGAGACGGACGGCGACGGGACGGGGCTCGTCCACTCCGCGCCGGGCCACGGTGAGGTCGACTTCGAACGGGGCCGCGAACTCGGCTTCCCGATCTTCTGTCCTGTCGACGGCGACGGTGTGTACACCGCCGAAGCCGGCAAATACGAGGGGCAGTTCGTCAAAGATGCCGACGAGGAAATCATGGCCGATCTCGACGACAACGACGCCCTCCTTGCCTCAGGTACCGTCGACCACAGCTACGGCCACTGCTGGCGCTGTGACACGGGGATCCTCCAGATCGTCACCGACCAGTGGTTCATCACGATCACCGACGTCAAAGACGAACTGCTCGACAACATCGAGGACAGCGAGTGGTACCCCGAGTGGGCTCGCGACAACCGCTTTCGGGATTTCGTCGAGGAGGCACCGGACTGGAACGTCTCCCGCCAGCGCTACTGGGGCATTCCGCTGCCGGTCTGGACACCCAGAGATCGGGACGACGACCAGGATCGGATCGTCATCAGCGATCGGGAGGAACTCGCCGATCGGGTCGATCAGGAGATCGATCCCGATGCCGTCGACCTCCACAAGGATACGGTCGACGACCTGACGATTACCGAGGATGGAACGACCTATACGCGCGTTCCGGACGTGTTCGACGTCTGGCTCGACTCCTCGGTCGCCTCGTGGGGAACACTCGACTTTCCATCGGACGACAGCCGGTTCGACGAACTCTGGCCCGCGGACTTCATCCTCGAGGCCCACGACCAGACCCGTGGCTGGTTCTGGTCCCAGCTCGGCATGGGCACCGCTGCACTCGGCGAGAGTCCCTACGAGCAGGTCCTCATGCACGGTCATGCACTCGACGAGGACGGCCGGAAGATGTCCAAATCCGTCGGCAATGTCGTCGAACCGGACGCGGCAATCGAGCGCCACGGCTCCGATGCCATGCGGCTGTTCTTGCTCTCGGCGAACCCACAGGGCGACGACATGCGCTTTTCGTGGGACGAGATGGCGACGATGGAGAACCATCTCCGGACGCTCTGGAACGTCTTCCGGTTCCCGCTGCCGTACATGCGACTGGACGATTTCGATCCGTCCGAGACGGACCTTGAGGCGGTTGATGACGACCTCGAACTGATCGACGAGTGGATCCTCGCTCGCCTCCAGTCCAGGAAAGCCGAAATGACGGACCACTTCGAGGTGTTCCGTCAGGACAAAGCCGCCGACGCGCTCCTCGAGTTCATTATCGAGGACGTCTCGCGGTTCTACGTGCAGGCGGTCCGCGAACGAATGTGGGAGGAAGACGACAGCGGCTCCAAGACGGCCGCCTATGCGACTCTCTACCACGTCCTTCGAGAGAGCGTCGCCCTGCTTGCCCCCTACGCGCCGTTCATCAGCGAAGAGATCTACGGGACCCTTACTGGTGACGCTGGCCACGACACCGTCCACATGGAAGACTGGCCCGCCGTCGAGGAGTACTTCGAAGACGAACAACTCGAAGACGACGTCGCGATCTTGCGTGCGATCGAGGAGGCCGGCGGCAACGCCCGCCAGCAGGCCGGCCGCAAGCTTCGCTGGCCAGTCTCTCGGGTCATCGTGGCCGCCAATCAGTCGGTCGAGGGAGTCGACGGCCAGCGCGTTATCGAGGCCGTCGAGCGCCATGCCTCGCTGCTCGAGGATCGACTCAATGCCCGCGAGATCGAACTCGTCGCACCCGACGATCGCTGGGACGAACTCGAATACAGCGCCGAGGCAGACATGAGCGAACTCGGGCCGGCATTCGGTGGTCGCGCCGGGCAAGTGATGAACGCACTCAACGAAGCCCGTATCGAGGAGCCAACGCTGGACGCACTCGAGGCGGCCGTCGACGATCACCTCGAGGACGACGAGGAACTCACGGAGTCGATGGTCTCCTTTGTCACCAAGACACCCGAGGGGATCGCCGGCAGCGAGTTCAATCTGAACGGTGACGATCTCGGGGTCGTCTACGTCGATACCTCGCTGACCGAGGACATCGAGAGCGAGGGGTACGCCCGTGAGGTCATCCGCCGGGTCCAAGAGATGCGCAAGGAACTCGATCTGGACGTCGAGGAACGCATCGTCCTCGACATCGAGGTCGACGACGATCGCGTCGCCGACCTCGTCGCTGAACGGACCGACCTGATCAGTGAGGAGGTCCGCGCCGACGAGATCGGCACTGTCGACGACGGCCACCGCAAGGAGTGGGAGGTCGAGGATGTGACGATGGTGCTCGCGATCGAGGTTCCTGCAACGGCGGAAGCGTCGGACTGAATCGCCGACTGACGAACGCCCGCATCGATTCAGCGGGAGCGTCGTCACGCTCCGCCGATCGTCGACTCGGTGGGACGATCGGTGCGGATAGACGCGTTATTATATGCTGTCGTCGCTCTCGGTTTCGTCTCCAGTTTCGTCGTCGCCTCCGTCCTCGTCTCCAGTTCCGTCCTCGTCTCCGTCTTCGTCTCCAGTTCCGTCCTCGTCGTCGACTTCCTCGCCATCCACTTCTTCGACGTCGACGTCTCGTCCTCTTACACCGCTTTTCGAGATCACAGGCTGGAGGATGTAGCCGTTGTTCGGGCCGCGTTTGACGACGTTGATATCGAACACGAATTCGACGTCCTCGTCGGCATGGACCTCGAACGCCGTCGTGAGCTGTAACTTCTCGCTGGGGACCTTCACCTCGACTGACTCGCCGTCGACGATCCCGTCGATCGTCTCGACGTGGAGTTCGATTTTGTTGTAGCTCCCCGCCGACAGTTCGCCGTCGAAGACGCCCATCGCCCTGTCGCCGACGACCTGGGTGAGGTCGACTGTCGCGCCATCGAGATCGAGGATGTAGAAGCCACCCCGCCGCTCGACGCCCTCGGCGTTCGCGTCGGCTTCCTCGTCGTCGGTTCCGTCGTCAGTGTCGTCGTCGGTTCCGTCGTCAGCCTCATCGCCGTTCTCGTCGTCTGTCTCAGTTTCCTCGTCCGGTTGATCGTCCGCCCCGTCGGGCGCAGTGCCACCGTCGGACGCCGACTCAACAGTGTCGTTCGTCTCGGCGTCCGACTCGTCGTCGGCATCGTCGCCTCCGCCGTCGAAGACACGAGCACTGTCGAAGGAGACGTCCAGCCGATCGAAATCGCCAATATCCGCCGGAAGGTCGCTGATGAGCAGCCGAAACCGCCCACTGGTGGCGTCGCTCTCTGTTGTCTCCTCGTCGTCGGCCGGCGACTCTCCCGACGTACAACCGGCGAGCAGCGTCGCACCGACGCCACCACCGGCAGCCATGAGTGTCCGTCGTCCGACGACGGATACTGATTAGTGTCCGTAGTTACCGCCGATCGCCGACCCGTCACTGGCGATCGGCGGTAATTGATGACGCTAATCAGTATGACTCGGACTGGTTGTCGGATCGATCGTAACCGCGGTCTGGCTCGTTCATGCTCGTCCGATCGAACTGTGCCTACAAATGAGACGACGTTCGTTCTCCGTTTCCGAACGGTTTACGACCGTTTTTTGCCCCACGACAGCCGCTCTCCGGGGCTGTCACGGTGCGAGGACCGGCCCAGCCGTCGAGACGGGTGTTTCGCCGCGCAGACGGCGCAACTGTCGCAACCGTCTTGACTGTCAGTTTCGATTGCACGCCTGTGAACGCTCGAATCGGTGTCGTCCTCGTCGTCTGTCTGTTCGTCGCGTCACTGCCTGCCGGCATCGGTGCAGCCGGCGTGGGTCCCGGCCCCGAGGCGACAGCCGATCCGGCCAGTGAGATTCCCGCCGAACTGACCACTGCAAGCGCTGATCGTGGGGCCGTTCCGGCGACTGCCAGTCGATCGTCCGCGAGCGACCTCCTCTCTCGGACGACTGTCCTTCGACACCGCTCCGATCGGGAGGACGTCTTCGAGGCGGAGACGACGATTTCGGTTCCCGATTCGGTAACCAGTCTCGAACTCACCCTCCAATCGGAAGCAACGGTCACGGCTACGGACGGGTTCGAGCAAACCGATGACGGAAGCTACCGCTGGACCGAGACGACCGACGAGCCGACGATCCGATTTACGATGCCGACCGACCGAACGGGGTACGACGGTCACCACGAACGGGTCGACGCCGATCGGATTGCGGCCCACGCACACGACGGGGGCAACGCCGACCGAAGCGCGGCCCACGCACACGACGGGGACGGTTACACCTTCGTCGATACCGGTGACTGGGCCGTCGTCCAGGTTCCCAGTGTCGGGCTCTCCTACAGCTACACCGACCCCGTCGGCGTCGAGGAAACGGTTCGCGTCGACGGCCCCGGTGCGACCGGCGGTGACATCGCGTACTTCGGCCCGGTGACGGAGTACGAGACAGCCGGGGAGCAAGAGACGGTCAGGCTCGCCGTCGCCGACGACGCGTCGCTCGCGGAATCGCCAGCCGCGATCGGCGACGCGCTGGCCGCCGCGAGCGATCGCCTCGACGTCGGTGCGAGCCGCGACGAGGTGTTCGTCGTCGCAGTGCCAACCGATGTCGACTGGGCGGCACACGGGATCCAGTACGGCGAGTCCGACGCCTGGGTTGTCGCCGACGCGCCGCTCGACGTGGCATCGAACGTCTGGCTTCACGAGTACGTCCACACACGACAGGCGTTTGCAAACCCAGACGTCGACACGACGACGGAGACCGAGTGGCTCGTCGAAGCACAGGCGGAGTACTACGCGGCCCTGCTTGCGCTCGAACAGGGCCACATCGAGTTCACCACGTTCGCCGACGCGCTCGAGGCAGGCGCGGCGTCGCCAGCCGCCGATGCCCGCCTCGCGGAACCTACAACCTGGACCGACGATCGAGCCGACTATTTGAAAGGGGCACTCGTCGCCGGCGAACTCGACCGCCAGCTTCGTCTCGCGACGGACGGCGATCGATCCCTCGACGACGTGTTCCGGACGGTAAACCGGGCTGACGGCCCCCTCACCGAGACGGAACTGCTCGACGCGATCGAGTCCGAAGGTGGGTCGGACGTGCGAGCGGCCGCCGAGCGGTACACGCGGACCGAACAGACACCCGAGATGTGGTCGCGGGCGGCCCACGAGGACGCCTTCGAGGTGGCGGTCGCCCAGTTCGAGTCCGGACTCGACGGCCCGATCGAGAGCGGTGGCGAGTCGTGGGACGTCGTGGGCGATTCGCTCACGATACCAGCCGGTGACGACGTCACGATCCCAGTGTCGGCCACCAACGTTGGCGATCGCGAGGGCACCGCCGACGTGACGCTGGCCGTCGACGGTGCGGACGTGGATGCCCGACAGTTCGAGCTCTCGGCCGGCGATGAGGCGACGGATACGCTCACCTGGCGGGCACCGGAGCCCGGCGTGTACGACGTCCGCGTCGGCTCCGATCGGGTCACCGTGTCCGTCAGATCGCCATCGAGCGTGACCGTGACAGCTCTCCGGATCGATCCCGACGACGCGGGGCCCGGCGAGGAGCTGACGGCCACGGCGACGGTCGAGGCTGCCGACGATCGCCCGGGAGCAGCCGTGTTGACGGTTCGGACGCCCGACGGTCCGGCCGGAGAGATGCCGGTCGTCGTCTCCCCTGGCGAGCCCGAGACGGCGGGGACGACGCTGACGTTCGACGACGCCGGCTCGTTCGAGGTCGTCGTCGGGAACCAATCGCGGGTGGTCTCGATCGAGACTGGCCCGATCGAGCGGGTCGATTCACTGCCCGGATTCGGCCCCACCGCAACACTTGTCGCGATCGTCGCGGCGTTACTGGTCGCCCGCGGCCGTCGCTAAGCGCTCCGGTGTGCGCTGTCACGGTGTGCTGCCGCGATTGGTGTGCTGCCGGCTCTGGACTCGCGGACGGCAAAAACGAATCGGTGTCCGACACTGCTGGAGACGATCGGGCGGCGAAACCGAATCGGCGTCCCGGGGCAGTCAGGTCCCTTCGATACGGAACGTACAGGCGTCGTCACCGTCGTGGACGCACCCCTCTTCGCTGACGACCACGCCGACGCTGTACTCAGTGGCGATCCCTTCCAGAATTCCGTGGGCCAGCCCGCAGTAGTCCCGCTCGGAGCGGTAGGTGACGATCATCGCGTCGCCGGACTGGCGACAGGACACGTCCGGGACGGTCGCTTTGGGAGTCGATTCGTCGACCGATCGGGCGACCGACTGCATCCGGCTCAGCAACTCGACGAACGTCCAGTCGTCTTTGACGTACGCATCGAACGTCGACAACAGCTCCGGCGCGAGCGTCCGCCCGAAATCTCGTTCGATCGTTCGTCGGTCCTGAACTGCCATCTCCGTGACGGCCGCGAGGATCATATCGATCTCCGCATCGTCGTAATGGCTGACCGGAAGGTACAGTGACGGCTCTATATCGGTCCGGTCGATGATCGACGTCCAGGTCTCCTCGTCGGTTCTCTCGATAACGTACTCTTTGAGTGTCTTGTGAACGATTCCGTGCATGTGATCACTCGGGAAGCGGTGTCGACTGACAGCCACACAGTCGGCTGGTTCGATCGCTAGTATCAAACCCAGTGGAAGGCACCTACTTAATATGCGTGGCCGAATCCCAGTCACCAGGTTCCGAACGCGTCGGGCTGTGAGCCAGCGACGCTATGGGACCAACTGCACCTCTGTACACTGATCGCACAGCCGTCTTGCGATCGGGTGCACACTGACGTTCAGTGGCTACGATAGTTTCGCGGCGATCGCGGGGGCGACCGAGACGATACTTGACTCCCGTTCGATCGTGTCGGTGCCGTAGATCGATTCGACGCCCGCCTGTGACAGCTTCGTGACGGCGTTGCTGGCGAGCAACGGATGGACACAGGTGACGAACACCCGGCCGACCGCCCGGGCTTGCAGGACGGCGACGGCCTCGCTCATCGTTGATCCCGTCGCGATGATGTCGTCGGTGACGACGACGTCCCGTCCGGCAACGTCGACGTCGCTCGGCGTGATCTCGACTTCGGTGCCGGAGAGACGGCGCTTCTCGAAGTAATCGGTGTCGCCGGTACCGTAGGCGTCTCGAACCGTCTCGGCGAGCCCGACCGCCCCCGCATCCGGCGAGAGGAAGACGGGCTCGACGAGGTCGTCGGGAAGCGGCTCTGCCAGCCGGCCTGCGGCATCGATCACTACCGCCGGCGGCTCGAAGAACTCACAGACGGCGTCTTCGTGGGGGTTGACGGTGAGTACGCGATCCGTCCCGGTCGAGATTGCACGCGCGACCGCTCGCGCAGAGATCGGGTGGCCGGTCTCGAACGCTTCGTCCTGGCGGCCATACCCCATGTATGGCAGGACCGTGACGGTCTCCTCGACGCCGGCCTCTCTGACGGCATCCTGGAGCTGTAAGAGTTCGATGTGGGCGTCACTGGAGACCGTCGAAGCGACGATCACTGCCCGATCGGCGTCCGCCGCGTCGGGAACGGCAGCGAGCAGTTCGCCGTCGGGAAAGCGATCGTAGTCGACGGTAGCGAGCGGTTCCTCGAGTTCGCGTGCGAGCGCCGCGGCGAGTGCCTGCGACGCGGATCCGCTGACGATCATACTCGTCCCCACAGCCTGGGAGGTAAACCAGCTTTCGTTCTTCCGGTCGCGATCGATGGGCGTCGACAGTATCAGCTGTCGTCGCTGCTACACGGGCCACCGTCAGTTCGGCCGGAAATCGTCAGTTCGCCGCTTCGGACCAGCACGTCGAGGTTGAGACAGTCCGGATCGTTCCACCGCCCCGGTGTGACCTCGATCGGCTCACCCTCGTCGAGTCGGCCGATCACCCGAAAACTCCCTGGATCGGTCGACCAGTTGCGATCGAGCGTCGTGCCGCTTCGCCCCTCCAGAGTGACCGTCTTCCAGTCTTCGAACGCGTTGTCGAACTCGACGATGACGTCGATCGTGTGGGAGTCGCTGCTTAAGTTCTCGATGTCGATGTTTCCGAGGACCGTCCCCGTCAGTTCGGTCTCGCTGCTCTCGTCGGTCTCACCGTCGTCGTCGTCGTTGCCGTCGTTGTCGCTGTTGCCGTTGCCGTCGCCGTCGTTGTCGCCGTTGCCATCGTCACCAGTAGGCCCGTCGGGCTCGTCATCGCTGTCCGAGCAGCCAGCGATCGCTACGGTGGCCACACCGCCCGAGAGCGCAAGCAGTCGTCGTCGTGAGAGCGTACTCATATGACCGATCCATGTATTCAGGGTAGTTAACTGCTCGTGACTGTCGGTCTCACTCCGAACGCACGACGACGACCCCCCGCACGTCGGTGACTCCGATCGGCTGCGAGCGCCACATTCCGGGACCGTCGCCGTCGATCGCCGCGAGGAACGTTCCGTCCTGACTGACGGCGTAGACCGTCTCGCCGTAGGCGATCCCGACGATGTGTTCGGGCGGCGCGTCGTTCGTCTGCCACTCGCCGGTGGCCGGATCGTGTGCGTAGACGGTTCCATCGGCCACCGCGTGGGCGCGATCGAGTCGTCCGGAATCGGCTCGCGGGTCGGCGGCGACGACGTCGAACGCGCCGTCGCGGATCTCCATCCAGCCGTTCCCGAGTTTGTAGAGCCCGTCGGCGGTCGCCGCGAGGGGCACACCGGCCACGGAGACGTCTCTGACTGCCGTGAGACCGGCGTGATCGAGGCCGTCATCGTGGACGCGGTAGACCCCGGCTTCGGTTCCGATCAGATCGCCGTCGATCGCCGTCACTGTCTCGATCGCCGCATCTGCAACCGTCTCCCAGCCCTCGCCCGTCCGGCGACCGACGCGACCATCGGGGCCTGCCGCCAGCAGCGTCCCGTCGTGGTATCCGACCGCGACCGCTGGCCCAAACCCCGTCTCGACGACCTGCTCCTCGCCGTCGGAGATCGCTGCGTTCGTGTGAATCCGGACGTCCTCGTCGGTCGCGACCGCGACGGTACCGTCGCCTCTCGCTGTCGCGATGTCGCGGGCGGGGCTGCGATCATAGAGTCCGAACTCGCCGACGGTGTCGCCGGCGACGGAGACGCGAACGACGCCAACGGCGCTTGCGACGTAGGCCTCGGTCGCACCCGTCCGATCGCCGTAGACGCGTTTTTCTTCGATAGAGTCCATACGTCATCTCTCGGGACCGCTCCCCGAAAACGTTCTGTCTCTGTCGGAATTCATTTGAGGCGGCCGCTCGGACTAGCACCCGATGCAAGTCTTCGGATCGAGTGGGACGCGGGGCGTCGCGAACGAGGAGTTGACGCCTGCGTTCGTTCTGCGCGTCGCGAAAGCGACGGGGACGGCCCAGGGGGCCGATCGGGTTGCAATCGCGCGTGACACGCGATACACCGGCCGGATGCTAGCCGACGCCGCCGCAAGCGGGCTGGCGAGTACCGGGACGGACGTCGATCGGCTCGGGATCCTCCCCACGCCGGGGGCACAGGCCTACGCCGAAACCGAGGGGGTGCCCGTCATGGTTATTACGGCCTCACACAACCCACCACAGTACAACGGGGTCAAACTCGTGGGGGACGACGGGATCGAACTCGCAATCTCGGATCTCGAGACGATCGAAGAGATCCTGCTCTCGGAGGCCTTCGCCGTCGCGCCGTGGGACGAGACGGGACAGGTCCGTGAGGTCGACGGCGTCACCGAGTCGTACGTCGCCGACCTGGTTTCGGCCGTCGATCGGGAGCCGATCGCCGACGCAGACCTGACGGTCGCGCTCGATCCCGGTCACGGTGCCGGCGCACTGACCAGCCCGCAGTTCTTCCGCGAACTTGGCTGTCGCATCGTTACCGTCAACGGTCAGCCTGACGGCCACTTCCCTGGCCGAAACCCCGAACCCGTCCCGGAGAACCTCGGCGATCTCGGCCAACTCGTCCGGGCGACCGACGCAGATGTCGGCATCGCCCACGACGGCGACGCCGATCGGGCGATCTTTTTCGACGAGCACGGCAACTGCGTCGATGGGAGTGCCACCTTCGCGGCGCTTGCGGCGGCCGAACTCGAGCCCGGCGATTTCACCGTCTCCGCGGTGAACGTCTCCCAGCGGCTCGTCGACGTCGTCACTGATGTCGGAGCCGACATCGAACTCACGCCGATCGGGTCGACGAACATCATCACTCGGATCGAGGAACTCCAGGCCAACGGCGAGCGGATCCCGATCGCGGGGGAGGGCAACGGAGGGATCTTCTTTCCCGGTTACCGGTTGGCCCGCGATGGGGCGTTTACGGCAGCGCAGTTTCTCACATTGGTCGCCGAGCGTCCGGTCAGCGAGATTGTCGCCCCGTATGATGGCTACGCGAACGTCCGTCGCAACATCGAGTACGAGTCGACGGCCGAACGCGATGCGATGTTAGATGCCGCAGCGAACCACGCCCAGGCGGCCAACGCCGAACTCAACACCCGCGACGGCTACCGGCTCGACTACGGCGACGCGTGGGTACTCGCTCGTCCCTCGGGCACGGAACCCCTGGTCCGAATTTACGCCGAAGCCCGTGACGCCGATCGTGCGACGGCGCTCGCGGAGGATATGCACGAGACGCTTGCTGAGGCGAAAGCGGCGGCCTGAGGGCCGTCCCACGGCCACAGCCTGTCTCTTCTTTGTGCTCGTTTTTTCGACGGCTTGGCGGTGCTCCATCCAGCTGTCCGTCGGGACCGCCGATCGCCCTGTCGGTCGCCGACCGTCCGCTGGGTCCGCGATCGGCGGTACTCGACTACAGAGAGCCTCTCAACTCCCGAGAAGCATCGGCCCGAACAACACGAGCAGGACCGAGATGACGGCGACGAGCGTCGCCGCCCCCGCAACCAGGGTTCCGATCCGTGCTGGATCCGACAGCGACTGCCGTCTCGCGATCGCTTCGGCATTCGTCTGGATAAGGCGGCCCCCGTCGAGTGGGTACGCGGGCAGGCAGTTGAAAAAGCCGATCAGCAGGTTGAACCAGCCGGTCCAGAACAGGACGGTCGCTGCAAGCAAGACGCCACCACCGAGGATCGACAGCGGCCCCGTGACGGTATAGAAGTTCGCGACCGATCCGACGAACCCGCCGAAGTTCTCCGTAAAGAGTCCGATCATGCCCGCAAAGGGGAGGAAACTCACGCCCAGCAGCCGATCGATCGGCGTGTTCGTCACGCTGATGGCGTCGCTCTCGCTCCCACCCAACACCGTGAGATGATCCTCGGCGGGGTAGGTACCGACGCCGAAATCGGTGATCGTGAGGCCACCGATGCCGGCCTGTGGCGTCACGCCGAGACGTGCCCCCTCGCCGTTCGGATTCGCGTCGAGCGTGACGTCGTACTCCTCGTAGCCGTCGGTCGTATAGAGACCGACTGTCACCGTCTGACCGGCCCGTTTCTCACCGAGTACGCCGAGCAACGCCTCGTGGGTGTCGAGGCGCTCGTCGCCGATCCGCGTGACGACACCCGACTCGCCGGACGGCCCACCGGCCGCTGCGAGCGGGCCATCCTCCACGACGGACGTGACGAACGCCCCGGGAACGATCGTCTCGGATCGCTCCGCCCCGCGTTCGTCGATCACCGTGACGGGGACAGCCGGGTCGTCGCGATCCCTATCGGATTCGGCCGCAAGTTCGGCCGCGAACGCCGATTCCGTGGCGACTGCGGTACCGTTGACGGCCGCGATCGTGGCTCCCGGCTCGATCGCGTTCGGGCCGTCCTCGGGACCGCCGGTGACGACGACCGATTGCTCCACCGTCACCGACTCGCCGTCGTCGCGGGAGACGGTCACGGGTCCGTTTGCGTCCGCGAGAGCCGCCTCCAACGCGTCTTCGTCGTCGATTTCGACGCCGTCGACCCCCGTGAGCACGTCACCGCGTTCGATGCCGGCCTCGTCAGCCGGTGTGCCCGGCAGGACGCTCCCAACGGCGAGCCCCGGGACGGCGGCGACCGAACTCGCCACCAGTGCCATCAAGAGTAGCGCACAGCCGATCGCGACGACGAGATTGACGGTCACACCCGCCGCGTAGATCCGGTTCTGCCCGGCCGTCGTCGCCGTCTCCTCTTCGCCGTCCATATCGACGTACGCGCCGAAGGGAACCACCGTGAGGAGGATCACCCCCATCGAGTCGACGTCGACATCCTCGACGCGTGCAAGCAGGGCGTGTGCGAGTTCGTGGACGGCGATCCCGACGAACAGGCCGACGACGATCTCGCCGGTGGCTGCAAGCGGAAGGAAATCGTTGACACCCGGGACGGCGATCGCGTTCCGGGGACGGTTCACCTCGCTTGCGACGTCACGAGTGGCCGCGAGATAGCCCGCGAGAACGACGAGCCCCATCGAGAGAACGAGCAAGATGCCCGAGACGACGACCCCACCGTCGGTTACCCGTCGCCAGAACCGGCGGTGGCTCGCGAGCCGATCGATCATCGCCGGCACCCGCTGGGTCTCGAACAGCGTCAGCGGCCCCGAGACGCGGATCCACGACGGCAACACGCTGTGTCTGTACAGCACCAGCACCACGATCGCGTACAGCGCCATTCCGACGCCGATCGCGATCAGTGTCCGCATTCGACTCCCTCTCGTCGCTCCGTGCGCCGGATTGGCCCGCGGCCCCACCCTCCTCGCCGTCCGTCCCTCCGTGCCACTCGCTCCATGCGTTGCTCTCGACCTGGGAACGCCAGAAGGTAATTATTCCGGTGCCGACAGTGGTGATAGCTTCGATGTGGTGGCGTCCGACCAGCCGAAATCAGACGTCGTCGTCGAGTGCGTCCTCGAGACGCTCCTGTTCGGCCCGAAGCGATTCGAGTTCGTCTTCGACCCGGCCCTCGGCCAGTCGATCGCGCTCCTCGGGGGTCAACTGCACGACGGCCTGGGCGGCCGTCTGGAGCCGATCGTAGTCAGGGTCACGCGTCAGCCGCTGGACCGCTCGCAGCGCCGCGACGGTCTCCTCGTCGGCGACGCGATCGACGAACGGCCGCACCTCCCGAATCCGTTGTCGAAGGACTCCCGCGGCTTCCGGCGGCCACGCGATCGTCAACGGCTCGGCGTCGATCCCGTCGAGATAGGTCTGCTGGGTCGCGACCTTCCGCTTGAGTTCGTCCGCGTCGTCGACGTAGTGTGCGAGCTTCGATCGCGAGTAGTCTGCGTACTCCAGCAGTTCGGGGATCGTGTACTCGCCTGCGGGATCGGTCTCGACGAACTCCCGCAGGTCCTCGGGGGGCTGTTCGTAGTCGACGAAGGGATACCAGCGGCTCCGATCGAGCATGGCGAACACCTCCCGGGCCGACGCCGACTGACGATACTCGACGAACGCCTCGCGGATCGTCTCGTTGTAGCGCTCGATCGGCTCGCGGAGCTCCGTGACCGGTGCGTCGAGGTCGGCGTCGGCGAGTTCTAGCAGCCGCTTGCGATCGTCGATCTCCTCGTCGATCGCCCGAATCCGTTTGTTCGCCGCCTTCCGTGCCTCTGCGACGGCCTCGCGGGCAGCCTGGCGTTCCCCCAACAGGTCGTCGTAGCGTCTGGCGGGCTCGAGTTCCTCGTGGGCCCGCTCGAAGTCTGCCTCGCTCAATCGACGCTTGTCGATCGCTTCGAGGGCGTTTTCGAAGGCAGTCCGGTCTGTGAGGTCGTCGGGCAGCGACTCGACGAGTGAGGCGAATTTCCCTTCGAGTTCGACGTAAGCTTTAAAATTCTCCCGGCCCGTTCCTGTTGCTCGATCGACGTAGCTCTCGAGCAGGTCCCGCGCGTCACGGTAGGCCGATGCGGCGTCGGAGACCGCATCGCCACCCTGCTCGTCGATCGCGGCCTCGGCGTCGGCGAGTCGCTTGCGCGCCGAGTCGAGGCGATCGAGTGCCGACGAGGCAGCGTCGGAGTCCGAGTCGCGCTGGACGCGTTCGCTCATGTCAGTCCTCGTAGACGGCCTCGGGGTCGAACACCTGCTCGCCGACGTTCTCGCCGTCGATCGTCCGGTAGAAACAGGACTGGTGGCCGGTGTGACACGCCCCGCCCTCCTGGGCGACGAGATAGAGGAGCGTGTCGGCGTCACAGTCGACGCGGACCTCCTCGACCGCCTGCACGTGGCCGCTGGTCGCGCCTTTCTCCCATAACTCGTCACGGCTGCGGGAGTAGTAGTGGGCCCGTCCGGTGTCACGAGTCCGCGCCAGCGCCTCCGGAGAGACGTAGGCGAGCATCAACACCTCGCCCGTCTCGGCGTCCTGTGCGATCGCGGGAACGAGGCCGTCCTCGCCGAAATCGACTGTGATGTCGTCCATGTACGGGAGGATGACCGTCTCGCCGATAGGTCTTTTGCCGCAGACGGTAGCCTCCGTGCCGGGCCTGCCGATCGACGGCCAACGCTTTTGTATCGGCCGGTGGGCAGACTCCCGTGATGGCAGCGTACACCAAGACAAACTACCGCGATGTCGACGATCGCAACGGCATGTACTTCCTGCGAGACGAACTGGGCTGTGAACACATGGGCGTGACCGTCGTCGAGTGCGACCCCGGCTGGGAAGGGACGGAACACGATCACGAGGACGAAGACCACGAGGAGGTCTACCTGCTGGTCGAGGGCGAAGCGACGGTCACCGTCGAGGACGAGGAGGTCGAGATGACCGACGGCGACGCGATCCGGATCCCGCCGGATGCGACACACCAGATCCACAACGGCGACACGGAGAGTCGGTTCGTGCTCATGGGCGCACCCTGATCCCTGTCGGCAGTTTCAGGGCTGCTCGTAGACGACGCCGTCGTCCGTGACGATCGCGAGTGTCACACCGCGAGCCAGCCGGCCGCCCGTTCTGACGTGGTGTTCGGGCACCAGCGGCATGTCTACCGGCCGGTAGGCGTTGTCTCGCATCGCGCCGATGCTCGCGTAGCGGCCGACCGCCCGCTCCCGATCGAAGACGTGAATTCGTTTGTCGTCGCCACGGCCATACCGGTAGGGGAAGGTTGCCGGGTCGGGACCGGGACAGGTCAGCTCCTCGGTCGACCGGAGGACGGCCTGCACCGAGTCGTCGGCTTCGAGCAGGAGCCGTGGCTGGTCGGTATCCGTGCGATCGTCAGTCGCCGCTCCGTCCGCTTCCTCGCGCCAGCGTGGCTCCTCGTCGGTCCGGACGCAGGCGTAGCGGCCGTCGGTCAGTGCGATCCGATCCTGGATCGCATAGAACTGGCGTCGGCCGTCCATGCGGCCACGGAGCAAGAACGGGTCACCGAGGATTTTCCGGGCGTCCTCGAGTCCCCACTCGTCGACGACGAGCACCGGCGCTCTGCCGTCGTGGGCGGCCGCTGCAAGGCTGCTCGCGATCGACAGCGGCGTGACCTCCCGCAGCCGATCGATCGACAGCGGCGCGTCCGGGCCGCAAGCCGGGTGGGTGCCACCGGTCGCGACGACCGATCCGTCGGCGTCGGCCGGCTCGGGACAGCGGTAGCCACGGCCACGGAGGTCCGTGCTGACAGCCGCGAGTCGGGTAGGTTCGTGTGCGTTCATCAGTGACTCTACGGCCGCGAGGGATAAGAGCGTACGGCCGACGCGCCCGACCGGGCTCCGATATCGGGACGGTTCGATCGGGCCGTTTGGCACCAGCGACATGTCCCCACACCCCGTTGGTCCGCCATGGATCGACAGCAACTCCGGCAGGCGTGGGACGCCGTCGCCGACGACTATGCCTCGAACCGCCGCGCCGACGGCGAGGACGCCGCCCTGATCGACGAGTTCCTAGATGCACTCCCCGCGGATGCGACGGTCCTCGACGTCGGCTGTGGTGACGGGATGCGGACACTCACAAATCTCGCGGGCGTCGATCGCATCGGGCTCGACCTCTCTGGCAGACAGCTCGAACTGGCGGCCGCGAACGTCCCCAGGGCCCGCCTCGTCCAGGGCGACATGACAGCACTCCCGCTCGCGACGGACTCGATCGACGCCATTACTGCCTATCACGCCGTCTTTCACGTCCCCAGGGCCGAGCATCCGACGGTATACGATGAGTTCGCGCGCGTGCTTCGGCCTGGCGGGCTGGTACTCTCTACTGTTGGCACCTCGCGCACCCAGACGACGCGCCAGAACTGGCTCGGGAGCGACGCCTCGATGTTTTTCAGCACGCCCGGCCGATCGGTGACGCGGGACCAGCTCGACGCTGCAGGGTTTTCGATCGTCTGGGAACGGTTCGTCGACGACCCGCTCGGGAGCTCGGCACTGTTCGTTTTGGCCGAGTTGCAGTCCTGATCGTGGTCGTCCGTTCCGTTCGGGGCGGTCCGGGAGTCGACACGACGATCCGTCGTGCAATCGCCATCGATACGTCATTCGACCATAACGTTACTATCGTTGAACGTACAGTATCTGTGTATGTCTTCGTCACCGGTAGCGCGGATCCGCGTGTTGCACGTCGATGACGACCCGGCTCTAAGCGAGTTGACGGCGACGATTCTAGAAGAACGACACGATCGGTTTTCGGTCGAAACGGTCGACAACGCCGAAGACGCTCTCGATCGACTCGCCGATCGGCCGCCCGACTGCATCGTCTCGGACTACGAGATGCCGAGACGGGACGGGATCGAACTGCTAGAGGCCGTCCGCAACACGCATCCCGAGTTACCGTTTATTCTCTACACGGGCAAGGGGAGCGAAGCGATCGCCAGCGATGCGATCTCTGCGGGTGTCACTGACTATCTCCAGAAAGGGACCGGCACGGAACGGTACGAGTTGCTGGCAAACCGCATCGAGAACGCCGTCACCGCTCGCCGGAACGCAGACCGGGTGACCCGCCACAAACAGCTGATGCGGTTGACGGAACTGGCCGGTGATACCGGCGGCTGGGAGCTGGATCTCGACACCGACGACCTCTTTGTGACCGATGGGACGCGTCGACTGTTCGACGTTCCGGATGGTCACACCCTTACGATGGACGAAGTGATCGACGCCTTCCATTCCGACGATCGCAACCCGGTCCGGAACGCGATCGAGCGGGCGGCCAAAACCGGCGAGGAGACGGCGGGAACGTGGCGGCTCTCCACAGCAGACGGGCAGAATCGCATCGTCGAGATGAGTATCATGCCGGTCTCGACACCGCCCCGAAAACCGGTTTCGACACTTCGTGGCGCACTCCACGACGTCACCGCACACAAGCGTCGTGAGGAGGAACTCGAACGACAGGTCGACCGACTCGAGGAGTTCACCGGCGTCGTCTCACACGATCTGCGGAACCCGCTGACGATCGCCCAGGGACGACTCGAACTGGCAGCAGCCAACTGTGACTGCCCACACCTCGATGAAATCGCTGAGTCGCTCGATCGAATGGAGGCGATCATCGACGATTCGCTGCTGTTGGCCCGACAGGGACAGCACATCACTGACCCGGAACCGATACCGCTTGCCGAACTAGTCGACAGGGCGTGGGGCGGTGTCGACACTGGCGATTCGACACTCCAGATCGACACCGAGGCCGTCGTCCAGGCCGATCGAAGCCGTCTGTTGCAACTGTTCGAGAACCTCTTTCGAAACGCCATCGACCACAACCCGGACCCGGTGACGGTTCGGGTCGGGGAGGTGGACGTGCTATTTACGTCGACACGTGGTGGCACCGGCGATACGATCGAACTCTACGTCGAGGACGATGGTGTTGGCGTCCCGCCAGGTCGTCGCGAATCGGTGTTCGATCCAGGCGAGTCGACCCAAGAAACGGGCACCGGGTTTGGGCTCGCGATCGTTAAGCGAATCGCCGAGGCACACGGCTGGGAGCTCTCGCTTACCGACGGAGTCGATGGCGGTGTGCGGTTTACGTTCTCGAACGTCGAGTGAGTCGGCCGTCGTCTCCCAACCTCATGTCGATCGCTCGGTCACTGGGTGTGTGGCTCCGACTGCACGGATCGGATTGGCGATCGCTTCGACGGAGCCAGCGACAACCGGTAACTACGGACACTACTCCCTATCAGTCGTCCGCTGCTTCCGACTCCGCGTACTTCTGGTCACGCGGCCCGCCGGCGTGGCCCTCGTGGGCGACACCCACCTCGAGTAGGTCCTCGGAGATGGCGGGCACTGCCTCGGCGGTAACTGCCCCGTCTGCTCGAACCGCCTCGATCGATCGGGGGAACTCCCGGAGTTCCTTGTGGATTGCGAGGCCGGCGTCTGCACCCTCACCCATCGCGACCGGGATCTGGTTGTGTCCGGGAGTCAGATCACCGACGGCGTAGACACCGTCGACCGACGTTCGGCCGTCGTCGTCGACGGCCACGGTACCGTCGTCGTTGCGATCGAGCCCGAGTTCGTCTGCCAGTTCGGCGTGATAGTCCGAGCCATACATCGGGAAGCCGCCGCGGAACTCTCGGACGGTGCCGTCCTCGAACTCGAAGGATTCGAGCCAGCCGTCGTCGCGCTTGTTCATCGCGGTAATCTCTTCGGTGACGACCTCGACCGGGTGGTTCGCGAGCAGTTCGTCGGTCTCGTCGCTCCACTCGGGTTCCTCCCCGCGGGTGAGCAGGGAGACGGAGTCGGTGACGTTGAGCATAATCATCGCAACGTAGGCGGCCGAGTCGCCGGTTCCCATCACGAAGACGGGTTCGTCGACGAACATAAACGCATCACAGTGGAGACACCAGTGGAGGCCACGCCCCGTCCGTGGAAGGGGTGGATCGGGGCGCTCGTCGGCGAAGCCGGTCGCGAGGACGACCCGCCGGACACGGTAGGCGTCATCGCCGCTCACGACGCGGAAGCCGTCTTCGGCCGCCCCAAGCGCCTCGATCTCCTCGACCAGTCCGCGCTGATAGGTTGCGCCGTAGCTCTGGATCTGTTCACGTGCCGTCTGGAGAAACTCGTTGCCCGAGACCTCCTCGGTGACGCCGATAACGTTGTGCGTGTCGGTCATCATCGCCGCCCGACCGCCGCCCCGATCGATGACGATCGTGTCGAGGCCGGTTCGCGTCGTATACAGTGCGCTCGTCAGTCCCGCCGGGCCGCCGCCGACGACCGCGACGTCGTAGTCGAATCCGTTGTCAGTCATTCGACTGCCTGTTATGACTACACGAATAAAAGCTGCTCAGGGTGTGTCGATCTAGCATGTAACAATCGAACGACACGGTAGCAGCTGCGAGGGGAGCGTCTCCGGCGGTGCGAGTGGGACAGTGAGACGATCGTCTTCTCCGGACCACGACGGAAACTGGGACGCTACTGGTCTGAACCATCCTGTGATACTGCTCCGTCTGCAGTCTCGGATCTGGACTCGGCGCCCACCTGAACCTCACCGTCCTCGTCGAGGACGAGCATATTTGCCGTGCCGAAGACGCCGACTCCCTCCTCGACGTCGTGGCCCCGGTCTTCGAGTTCTGCGATCGTTTCCGATGGAAACTCGGTCTCCAGTTGCAGGCTGTTGTCGACCTCGTAGGGGTACTGTGTCGACGGAAAGGCGGTGCTGACGAACCGGGGCCGATCGATCGCCGCCTGTGCGTCGAGGTCGAACTCGACGACGTTGACGAACTGCTGGGTCTGACCCTGTGGCTGGGTGTCGACGCCGGTGTTCCCGCCCAGAATGTACGGTGTTCCCTCCCGAAGGGCCATGTAGGGGTTCGACGTGTGTCGGACCGTGTACCCCGGCGTGAGCTGATTCGGATCGTCCTCCTCGAGTGCGAGCATCCGCATCCGGTTGTTGATGTGAATTCCGGTGTCGCCGATGACCAGAAACTGCGCGCCGAGGCTAGTCGTCACTGCAGCCGCGTTGCCATCGCCGTCGATGACGTGAAAGGTGCTGGTGTGGGCAGCGATGTCTCGGTCGGCGAGCCCAGGGGTCGACTCGGCAAGCCCGCTGTCGATCGGCCACGCCATCGCCTCGTCCATCTCGATTCGATCGCCCTGGCTCGCCGCATATCCGTCGTCGAGCAGTTCGGCGACGGGAACGTCGACCCGATCGGGGTCGCCGACGTGTGCGTACCGATCGGCAAAGGCGAGTTTGATCGCTTCGGCCTGGAGGTGGACGGCGTCGGCCTCGTCGGGTTCCAGCTCGGTGAGATCGTACTCGTCTAACACGTTCAGCGCTAACAACTGTGTGATCCCCTGGCTGTTCGGCGGGTTCTGGTACACCTGTAGCTCGTCGCCGTACTCGATCGACACGGGGTCGACGATCTCTGCCTCGAACGCCCGAAAGTCCTCGATCGTCAGGTAGCCGCCGTGTTCGTCGGCGTCGTCGACGATCGCCTCGGCGATCGGCCCCCGGTAGAAGTGGTCTCTCGCCGCCTGGATCGCCTCGCTGCGCCCCTCATCGCGGCGATCGTCGTAGGCATCGACGAGCGATTCGAACGTCTCGGCCATCTCGTCCTGGGTGATCTCCTCGCCCGCCTCGACGAGGTCGCCGTCGTCTTCGTAGATCGCAGCGGCTGGGGGTCGATCGTCGATCAGGGCTGCCTCGTCGTCGAGCCAGCGTTCCATCCCCGGACTGACGGGGTACCCTTCTCGGGCGATCGTGATTGCCGGTGACAGGACATCTTCGAGGTCGAGAGCGCCGTACTCGTCGAGCCACAGCATCCAGCCATCCCAGGCTCCGGGGACGACAGCCTGGTGGATTCCGGCCTCGTCTGCCCGATCGGCGTAGTCTTCCCGCGTTGCCTCGGAGCCGACGGGACCGACGCCGTCGACGCTAGTTACCTCACCCGAGTCGGCGTCGTAGTACAGCGCCCAGGTCCCACCGCCGAGTGCGGAGGAGAACCACGGTTCGACGACGCTGAGTGTGGCTGCCACGGCGACGGCTGCATCCGCAGCCGTTCCGCCGTCGTCGAGCACGTCGAGTCCGGCGTCGGTCGCGAGGTGGTGCTGTGAGACGACGGCGGCGGGCTCTGACTCCGCCTGGGCGTCCGTCGATCGCAGGGCACCACAGCCACTGAGACTTGCGATACCAGCCCCGGCGCCCGCGGCCACGAACTCGCGGCGGCGAATCTCCATACCCGATCGGCAGCGGTATCGGTATAAAATAGAACCGGCCGTTTCGAGACGTAGCGTGAGGTTATAGCTGCGATCGGCGTGACGTGACGACACCGATCCGTCTCAGACGAGACTCGCTGGAACGAGTTATACGGATTAGTGTCCATAGTTACCGCCAATCGGCGACCCACCTTGGCCGATCGGCGGTAATTGATGACACTAATCCGTATTAGGCCTGGCCGTTCAGCGTGATGTAGTCGACGCCGATGATTCGATCGTCGCGTTCGAGATCCTCTTTCGCGGCGTCGGGTACCACTCCGTCGACGTTGTAGACGGTCAGTGCTTCGCCGCCGATCGTTTCGCGGGCGTTGAACATACCGGCGATGTTGACGTCGTGGTTGCCCATGATCGAGCCGATGTGGCCGATGACGCCCGGTTCGTCGGTGTTTCGCGTGACGACCATCTTCCCGTGTGGGATGGCGTCGACGCGGTAGCCATCGACGCGGACGATCCGTGGGTCGTCGCCGGCAAAGAGCGTCCCCTCGACGGTGACCTCGTCGTCGTCGTTGCTGACGGTGACGGAGATGAGGTCCTGGAAGTCTTCGGCCTGGCGGCTCTTGGACTCGGTGACGTCGACACCGCGGTCCTCGGCGATCTGAGGGGCGTTGACAGCGTTGACCTGCCATTCGAGGGGCTCGAAGACGCCTTTCAGCGCCGAGGCGGTGACGAACTCGACGTCCTCGTCGGCGATGTCTCCTTCGTAGCTGACCTCGATTTCTTCGATGCGGCCCTTGAGCAACTGTGCAGCGACCTTGCCGGCGGTGTCGGCGATCTCGATGTACGGTTCGAGACGCGGGAACGCGCTCTCGTCGATCGAGGGGGCGTTGAGCGCGTTCATCACGGGCTCGCTTGCGAGTGCGGCGTTGACCTGTTCTGCAGTCGAGGTCGCGACGTTCTCCTGGGCGGCTTCGGTCGACGCGCCGAGGTGTGGCGTGACGATGATCCCTTCGTGTTCTAACAGTGGCGACTCGGCCGACAGCGGCTCCTCGGCGAAGACGTCGAGTGCCGCCCCGGTGACGGTTCCATCCTCGACTTTCGCCGCGAGAGCGTCCTCCTGGATGATGCCGCCACGGCCGACGTTGACGATGTAGCCGCCGCCGAGGAGGTCGAGTTCGTCCGCACCGATCATCCCTTCCGTCTCGGGGGTCAGTGGGGTGTGGATCGTCAGGAAGTCGGCCCGTTCGAGACAGTCCTCGAACTCGACGAGTTCCGCGCCGAGTCGATCGGCCCGGTCCTCGGAGATGTAGGGGTCGAAGGCGACGATATCCATCCCCAGCGAGTCGAGTTTCTTGGCGACCTCCTGACCGACGCGGCCGAGCCCGACGACGCCGAGCGTCTTGCTGTCGAGCTCTGCACCGATGTAATCGCTTTTCGCCCACTCGCCGTCTTGCAGACGGATGTGGGCCTGCGGGATCGATCGCGCCGTCGCGAACGTCATCGCGACCGTGTGCTCGGCGGCCGCCCGGACGTTGCCTTCCGGCGCGTTGGCCACGATGACGCCGTGGTCGGTTGCGGCGTCGATGTCGATGTTGTCGACACCGATTCCCGCTCGCCCGACGATCACCAGTTCCTCGCCCGCTTCGAGTACGTCCTCGGTGACCTCGGTTCCCGATCGGACGATCAGCCCGTTCGCGTCCGAGACTGCTTCGAGGAGCGCTTCCCCTTCGAGTTCGTAGCCTGTCTCGACCTCGTGGCCGGCATCTCTGAGTACGTCCAGACCCGCGTCCGCGATCGGATCCGTGACGAGTACCTTCATGCGCGAGACAATCGGCCGCTAGATGTAAACCCTTCCGTTGTCTCCGGGGGTGGCAAAATTTGTTTGTATCTGGATCTCGGAACCGTTTCGTAGCTCGATCGGAGCCGTCGATTGGGACGATCGTGTTCACAGCGTAATGAACACCGCGCCGATAACGACCAGCGCCGCGCCGCCGACGACGCCCTTCGTCACCCGCTCGAGGTCACGCAACAGAACGGCAGCGAACACGAGCGTAAATAGCGGCGCAGTGGCGACCAGGGGATCGACGATCGCGATTCGACCCTCCTCCAGCCCGAGTGCGGCCATCAACGAGAGCATCGCGATGGTCGTCAGCACGCCGCTGCCCGCGAAGTAGTAGTAGCTCTCGCGTGGCCGGGACCAGACGGCAGTACCCTTGCTTGCCAGTGCGAACGCGACGAGGACGATGAGCCCGGCCGTCTCGTTGATTGCGACCGCTTCGAGCGCCGACAGCGGCGTCTCGAGCATGCCGTACCGGCGGGCGACGTTCGCGATGGCAAACGTCGCTGCAGCGGCGATCGGCCAGAGAAGGTCGCGAGGCTGCCACCCGCCGACGTCGCCCCCTTTCGAGCGGGTGAGAATCACCAGTCCGGCGACGAGTACGACGATACCGAGCCCGGTGACTGGTCCCAGCGGCTCACCCAGGAACGCAAGCGCGATCATCGTCGCAAACAGCGGCCGCGTGCTGAGAATGATGCTGTTGAGACTCGCACCGACCTTGTCGACGCCGACGAAGATCGTGATCCGGCCGATCGCCGTGCCGACGACGCCCGCGAACGCGAAGATGGCGGCCGCCTCCCAGGTGAGCCCCGAGAAGGCGCTCCGGCCGTAGAGCGCAGCGATAACGAGCCAGTAGATCGCCGAGTCGACCACGACGACGACGAGTGAGGCCTGGACGGAGCCACCGCCGGCGGCCATCCCGCGCTTGTCGAAGATCGGGGTAAACCCCCAGAAGAGCGCCGGAATCAGTGCGAGTGCGACCACTTCGGGCGTCGCGCTGGTCATCGCGACACCGTCGGGCCTGGCAGTGCTATCACTGGTGATACTGGAGTCGGCTGCTGGGTGAACGTTGTGGTGTCGGCGAACCGATCGACGGGAGCTTGCGTCACGGTTTGCAGTTGGATCGTGTGGTCAATCGGCAGGTGTCTGCCGATAAAAGCATGGGGCAGGGACACCAGACGATATTTATCCCTCGGTTAAGAATCTGTTACCCACGCTAATGTGGGTCTCACTTGCTCGTGTGTGTACACAGACACGGGATACCGGCTCGATCTGGTCCGAGTCGGCGATCGGTACGGACCCCTCCGTCGCGTCGGCGATGCATCTCGCGGTGACCGACGTCGGCGCTGGCCAGTTCGGCCGCGCGTGGATTCTGGTCACGCTCGTCTTGCTCGGCTCGATTCTGCTGGCGCGGTTCATCCAGTGGGGGAGCCGCCGGTATCTCGACAGCGATCGGGCCGAGACGACGTTCGGTCGCGTGGCGTTCGCCGAGATTCACGCTCCGCTTGCGATATCGGTCGCCTTGCTTGGAGTGCAGGTCAGCCTGGGTATCCTGGATCTCCTCGAGGCGACGTCGACCGTCGTCGGGCTCATGGCCACGGTCCTGGTGCTCCTCTGGGGTCGCGCCTCGATCCGGATCGGTCGCCGCTGGATCGACTTGCTCCAGAACCGGGAGACGAGCTACGAGTTCGCGCCGATGTTTGGCAACCTCTGGACGATTACTGTCGTCATCGGCGCCGCCTTGCTGTTGCTCTCGATCTGGAACCTCGATCTCACGCCCTTTCTGGCCTCGGCTGGGATTCTCGGTATCGTCGTCGGCTTCGCTGCCCAGGACGCGATCGGCAACCTGATCGGCGGTGTCGCGCTGTATTTCGACAACACGTACAAGATCGGTGATGTGATCCGGGTCGACGAGGACATGCGCGGGACGGTCACTGACGTCGGGATCCGGAGCACGACAGTCCTGACGGAAGACAATCTGCTCGTGACGGTTCCGAACGCGGTGTTGAACTCGACGCAGGTCGTCAACGAGAGCGCACCACAGCGGCATATGCGACTCCGAGTCCCGATTACGGCCGCCTACGGAACCGATTACGAGACGGTGGAACGCCTCGTACTTGCGGTCTGTGAGGAGTGTCCGCTGGTCCGTGACCGGCCGTTTCCGAAGGTGATATTCAAGGAGTTTGGCGACTCGGCGCTCGTCTTCGAGCTCCGGGCCTACGTCAGCCATCCGCTGGTCGAAAAGCGCGCGCTCGACAAAATAAACCGGGGGGTCTACGACGCCTTCGACGAGGCCGACATCACGATCCCGTTCCCACAGCGAGAACTCAGCTTTTTAAAGGAAGAGGCGACTGCCAGTCACAGTTTCGAAGAGAAGCTGGCGACGGACGAGCCCGCAGTCGATCGGGATTGAGGCGACCAGCTGACAGTCAGTGACGAGTGTCGACCACCGTTCGTTCGGTTGCCAGTACGGCCGCCCGTGACGGAATACTGGACCGATAGTGTCCCCTTCCGGGATGTCTCTGCGGCGGGTGTTACTCTCGAGTAGAAGGAACTCCCACCGGGTCTTATTTCGATTCGTCGCGTACGTCCAGTTGATGTACGATCGAATCCTCCTGCCGACGGACGCGGAAGACGGGACGGAGCTGGCGATCGAACACGCGATTGCGGTCGCTGACCACACCGGGGCCGAGCTTCACTTGCTGTACGTCGTCGATAGCGACGTCTACAGCTCTTACACCGGCGACGAGTACGTCCACGAGTTCGAGGGGCTCGAGACGGCGCTCGAAGCAGTCGGCGAGGACGCCCTCGAGGCCGCTGCCGAGGCCGCACGGGAGGCGGGGCTCGAACCGACGATGGCCGTCCGCCACGGCTCGCCCCACGAGGAGATCCTCGACTACGCCGCCGAACAAGACGTCGACCTGCTGGTCATGGGCTCGAAAGAGCGCTCCGGCGAGTACCGCCGCCTGCTTGGCAGCGTCACCGATCGGGTCGCCCGCCTCGCCTCACGGCCGGTGACGATCGTCAAGACGCCAGTCGAGGGGTGATACGGTTTGCTGTAGTCAATTACCGCCGATCGCCGGCCCCGTTCTGGCGATCGGCGGTAAATAGTTACAGCAATCCGTATGAGCGGCGATCGGCAGAGCCTGTGTCGATCGACGCCTGGGTCGATCGAAACCTGAACTGGTTTATTGGGGGCGTGAGAACGGGCGATCGATGACAGTCGTCGCTTTCGACTTCGACGGAACGCTTTCGGACTCCGAGATGACCGTGTTGCTCGGCGATCGCCGGAGCGTCGCCGACGAGATGACGGAGATCACCGAGCGGGCGATGAACGACGAGATCGGCTACGCCGAGAGCCTCTACGAACGCGTCGCCCTGCTCGAGGGGCTTCCCGCGGCCGAGGTCGAAGCCGCGTTCGAAAACGTCCGACTTCGCGAGGGTGCCGCCGACCTGATCGCGGAACTGAACGACGCGGGCGTCACGACGGCCATCTTGACAGGTGGCTTCGAGCGGGGCGTCGCCGCGGCTCTGGAACGCGAGGGCGTCTCCGTCGATCATATCGTCGCGAACCGACTGGTGATGACGGACGACGAAACCGAGCTAACCGGTGACGCCGAGGGGCCGCTCATCGAGGGAACCAAAGACGACGCGCTCGCGGCACTGGCCGACGATGTCGGAACGACGATGGCCGACACCGTCGCGATCGGCGACGGCGCGAACGATCTGCCGATGTTGCAAGTTGCGGGCCTCTCGATCGGCTTCGAGCCGAAACCGGCCGTCGAACCCCACTGTGAGGTCGTTTCGACCTCGATGGCGGCCGTCCGTGAGATCCTGGTCGATCGGGACGTCCTCGATCGTTCCGAGTAGCTACACTGTCTCTCCAGGCCGTCAGTCACCTGTAATTGCCGATTTCGGAACCGAGAGATTTATTTACTCGCGATCGAGTAATCAACTCATGATGTGGCAAGATCTCGTCTTCATGCTCGGCAGCGCCCTTTCGATCGTCTTTCTCGCGCCAACGCTTCGGAACGCGAACGCGAACGTGCCGCTTGGCACGAGCCTCCCGTCGATGGGGATCGGTGTCGTCTACGGCCTGACGTTTGGCTCGCTCGGGATGACGTTCTCGGCGATCGGAGCGATCGCTGCAGGCACGATGTGGGCCCTGATCGCGCTGATCCGGTCGCCACGCGGGCCATCAAGCCGACTCGGCCGTGTCGAGAGTCCGGCGCTGTTCGTAACTGACCTCCGGCGCTGGCTCGGTCGGCGTCGATCGGCTGGACCACCACTCGACCAGTACGTCGCCTCCGATCGCGCCACCGGCCACGACGCGTCCTGTTGAGTCGGCTGTGACGGCCGACCGGTACAGTAGCCACTACACGTCACTCCACGCCTGATCGCACGACAGCTGTGCGATCAGTGCGACGGCTATCACTCGGAGAACAGACTCGTATGGACCGGTGCGAAGGAGTCTGCGTCGTCGGTTTCCGGCGCCGTATCAGTAATCATCCGACCACCGAGACCAGCCGACAGCAGCTCCGAAACCGGTGGGCCGACCGTTTCGGGCTCGACGAGGAACGCGTCGTGGCCGTGGTCGGACTCGACGACGTGGTGGGCGACGTCCACGTCGCTCCTTCGACAGGCCGCTGCCAGCGCTTCGGCCTGTTCGACGGTGAAATGCCAGTCGCCGGTAAACGACAGGAGCAACAGTTCTCCCTCGAACGCCGCCACCGCGTCGGCATCGGACTCGTAGCCGGCCGACAGATCGTAGTCGTCCATCGCCCGGGTCATGTAGAGATAGCTGTTCGCGTCGAACCGATCGGTGAACTTGTCGGCCTGGTAGTCGAGATAGGATTCGACTTCGCGGTAGGGAAAGAACGCAGCCGCAGGATCCGGTGGCGCTTCGCGGACCGCCTCGCGACCGGCCGATCGGCGGCCGAACTTCCGGCCCATCGACGCCTTCGAGAGGTACATAATGTGGCCGATCTGGCGGGCGCGCGCCAGCCCGTCCGTGGGTTCGGGACCATCGTAGTAGTGACCGCCGTTCCAGTTCGGATCACTCGTAATGGCTCGCCGAGCGACCGTATCGAGTGCGAGACACTGGGCGTCGAGCCGGGCGGCGCTGGCGATGGCGGCCGCGCGCTCGATGTCGTCGGGATAGCGCCGCAGCCAGTCCAAGACGTTCATCCCACCGACACTCCCACCAACGACAGCGTGGAGCCGGCCAACGCCGAGTTCGTCGAGCAGTTGGCGCTGGGCACGGGTCCAGTCGCCGACCGTCACGGGTGGGAAGTCGGTGCCGTAGGGCTCGCCGGTTTCTGGATTCGGACTCGATGGGCCAGTCGTTCCGTAACACGAACCGGGGTTGTTCGCACAGACGACGTAGTACTCGCTGGTGTCGATCGCTTTCCCCGGGCCGACAACGTCACCCCACCAGGCGCGGGCCTGTCCTGCGGTATCGCCGCCGGCATCGGGTCGGCGGGCGACGTGGGCGCTGCCGGTTAGTGCGTGACAGATCAAGACAGCATTATCACCGGTAAACTCGCCGTAGGTCTCGTAGGCGACCTCCAGTTTGGGGATCGACTCGCCGGACTCGAACTGGAACTCGCCGAGGTCGATCGTATTTCTGGTCGTCATCTGTCGACCCCACCGCTTTCACGAGTTGCGGTTTCGATCGCCCCCTCGAGATCGGCGAGGATGTCTGCCGGATCCTCGATGCCGACGGACATCCGGATGAGGTCGTCGGTGACACCCGCCTCGGCCCGTTCGTCGGGCGAAAGCTGTCCGTGCGTGGTGCTTGCAGGGTGGATCACGAGCGTCTTTGCGTCGCCGATGTTGGCGAGGAACTGGGCGACGTCGACGTTCTCACAGAACAGTCTGCCCGCCTTGAAGCCGTTTTCCAGGCCGAAGGCGACCATTCCACCGTAGTCGGAGAGATACCGGGCGGCGTTGTCGTGGGTCGGGTGGTCCTCGTGGCCAGGGTAGGTGACCCAGGCGACGTCGTCGTGTTCGGCCAGGTAGTCGGCGACGATCGCTGCGTTCTCACAGTGTTTCTCGACCCGCAGCGGCATCGATTCGAGCCCCTGGAGGGTTTGCCAGGCGTCGAACGGCGACTGCTGGTTGCCGAGGCTGCGCAGCGATCGGTACCGGGCGGTCGCGGCAAACGGGGCCTCAGGAAAGTCCCGGGAGAAGTCGACGTCGTGGTAGGCATGGCTCGGGCCAGCGATCTCTTCGTAGCCGTGTTTGCCCCACGGGAACGTCCCGCCGTCGACCAGGATGCCACCGACGGTCGTTCCCGACCCGTGGAGCCACTTGGTCGTCGACTCCCAGACGACGTCTGCACCGTGTTCGAGCGGCCGACAGAGTGCCGGTGTCGCGAAGGTGTTGTCGACGACCAGCGGAACGCCGTGGTCGTGGGCAATGTCAGCGATGCGCTCGAAATCCGGCGTTACCAGCGACGGGTTGCCGATCGTCTCGACGTGGACGAAGGCGGTGTTCTTGTCGATCGCTTCGGCGTAGGCGTCGTACTCCAGCGTGGGGACGAACGTCGTCTCGATGTTTCGTCTCCTCGCGGTTTTCGAGAGGTAGGCGGTCGTCCCGCCGTAGGTGTCGGTCGAACAGACCACGTTGTCGCCGGCTTTCGCGAGAATCAGGACGGCCGAATCGAGGGCGGCCATCCCGCTGCCCGTCGCGACCGCGCCCGCACCGCCTTCGAGAGCGGTGAGTCGGTCTTCGAGCGTCGTGACGGTCGGGTTCGCGATCCGCGAGTAGATGTAGCCGTCGTCTTCGAGCGCGTACCGATCGGCGGCCGTCTCGGCGTCGTCGAAGACGTAGGAGGTGGTCTGGTAGATCGGTGGGGCCATCGCGCCGGTCTCCGGATCCGGTGACTGACCGGCGTGTACGCTTCGTGTCCCGATTCCTCGCTCCGGCGGGTCGGCGTCGGGCCCGTCGATCGCGTCGTCGCTCATGTTTAGTGTGCATACTTCTCCACGTTCATATGCATCTCAGTAACGGCAAAAACCGCTGGCCGTGGCTGATACTCTCTGCCACGATATAGGGTACTCGAGTGGGACCGGCCACACCTTCGGGCTGCGGTCGAGTACGGCTCTGGTCGTGGCTCGCCTTCGTACGGACAGCGGGGTCCCTTGGGTCACTCGATCGCCGTGGTTCCGAGACGAACGCCTTGATAGGACCCCGGTGCCAATCGGTGATCGTGCAGTCGGGTGACCGTGATCGGGTCGTGCTCGCAGCCGTCGTGTTCGCCGTGTTGTTCTCACAGCTGTTGCTCTATCCGGGCGTCGCAACGCTCGTTGCAACGCTGGGTGCGGACGCGACGACGTCGCCGTTTGCCGAGACGACACTCGATGCAAGCATGTGGTTTCTCGTCGCGGAGTTCGTCGGCTACGTTGCGTTCGTCGGGGTCTGGGGCCTCGCAAGTGACGTGACGGGTCGGCGGATCCCGTTTATTGTCGCGGGAGCGGTAGTCGGTGCGGTCGGCTATCTCGCCCTCGCCGGTGCCCCGATGCTGGGTTCGGTCCCGTTCGAGGGCGTTCTAATCTTGCGATTCCTCCAGGGAGCGATGACGATCGGCGCGTTCTCACTGACGATGACGATGCTGATGGACCTCGAGGGTGGCCACGGCCGCAACATGGGCGCCGCCGGGATCGCGATCGGGCTTGGAGCGGCACTCGGTGCCCCCGCGGGCGGCCAACTGACCGAACTCGATCCGATCGCGCCGCTGGTCGCGGCGGCCGCGCTGCTCGTCTGTGTTGGCGGGCTGGTCACCCTCGTTACCGATCGCGTTCCCGGCGAGCGCCGAACGTCGCGTGCGCTCGTGGCCGGAATCCGCCGCCGCCCGACGTTGTCGATCCCCTACGTCTTCGGGTTCGTCGATCGGCTCACGGCTGGCTTTTTTGCGCTCGTCGGGACGCTCTACTTCCAGGCGACGTTCGGCGTCGGTGCCGCGACGACAGGGCTGTTGCTCGCCTGTTTTTTCGCCCCGTTTGCCCTCCTGCAGTATCCCATGGGGATGCTCTCCGATCGGATCGGGCGGACGATCCCGATCGTCGTCGGCTCCGTGTGTTACGGTGTCGGCGTCCTGGCAGTCGGCGCGGCACCGTCTGTCACGACCGCGGCGATCGCGATGGTCGGCGTCGGTGTCCTCGGTGCACTGGTCTCGCCGGCGACGATGGCGCTCGTGACCGATATCGCTGACGAACGTGAACGCGGACTCGCGATGGCCGGGTTCAATCTCGCCGGCAGTCTCGGCTTTCTCGCCGGCTTTCTGGTCGGCGGGACCGTTGCCAGCACCTACTCCTACGAACTCGCGTTTCTGGTCGTTGGTGGACTCGAAATCGCGGTTGCCGTCGTCGCCGTGCCAGTTTTCGTTCGATTATCGTTGAATTCTCCTGGGCAGTTCCGGACCAGTGAAAAAAATGATGTATAGCTGTTCGAAGAGGAACTGCCGTTCTACTGATCACCGGGATAGAGCGGCGTAGCCTGTACTCTAGGGCAGGTATATGTGATATGAGATAACATGACAATGTACGAGCAGAGGGGTGTAATTTTTATGTGGTGGGACCCAAATATCGGTTGATGCCAGAAGACAACACTATCTCTCGGCGGAAAACGATGAAACTCGCGGGTGCGGTAGCAGCGACCGCAGTCGTTGCGGGTTGTGCCGACGACGACGATGATAACGGCAACGGCGACGACGAAGAAGAGTCGTTCGAGATCGCACCCGGGGAACGCATCGTCTTCTACGCCGATGCGAGCGCCTGGGAAGGCGAAGAACCGAGCGAGATCGAAACTGCCGACAACCCAACGCTCGTGCTCACCGAAGGCGAGGACTACGAAATCGGCTGGGAAGAGGGTGACGGGACGGAACACAACATCGAAATCGTCGACGATGACGACGACGTTGTCGACGACTACTCGACGGACAACGACACCGAAGGCGGCGACGATCAGTTCCTCGACTTTACGGCCACTGACGAGATGGCCGAATACGTCTGTCGACCACACGCGACGGCGATGCGCGGCGCTTTCGAGATCGAGGAAGGCGACGAGATGGATGACGACGAGAACGGCGACGACGAGAACGGCGACGACGAGAACGGCGACGACGAATAACGTTCTCATCACCGTTCGGTCCTCCGACGCTCTCCGGAGCGTCCGACCGTTCGTCTCTTTGTGGACGTAGTCCGCTGTGAGGATAGTGTATCGTATTCACGCCACTCGCGAACTGTCGTGACCACAGGTGATACGGATCATCCTCATACAGTAACACCTGCAAGGATAGTCACGACTGAAACTGTTTGCACACCGATCGCAGGGGCCGCGGTCCTCACTCGCGTCTCTCGCTCCGAACCGCGCTGCCGTCGTGCGATCAGCTGTGCAGTGACATCCAGTAGCTACAGCAAACGCGTGCGGTTTCGGTGACTGGTGACGAATCGCCGGTGTGGACGTTGCTGTCGGCAGTGTGGATGACGACCCTGGCGACCTTTGACTGTCGACTTGATCGGAGAGTCGTCACGGCCGATCCGATACGGAACTCACACTCGAACGTGACTGTTTGATTCGGGACTCATCCGGGAATCCATTGGTGTGTGTCGTGATAGCACGTCTCGGCGTATTTGGCACACAGAGACACGCTACCCTACGAATACTAACATACAAATGCGTGAGGACCATCCCATAGTGAAATGACTGCACAGCGAGATTTCCTGCTTTTCGTCGGCCTCGCGATCGCCTGGGGAACCGCCTTTGTCGCGATCGAAGTCGGGCTGGCGACGTTACCACCGCTTCTCTTCGCTGCGCTTCGACTCGACCTCGCGGCCCTGTTGTTTGCAGGGGCTGTCGTCGCACTCGGCCACGAGTGGTGGCCACGGACGCAGGCGGACTGGGCGATGATTACCGTCATCGGTAGCGTCGTCATCGGCGCACACTACGGCCTGCTGTTCGTCGGCCAATCGTTCGTCTCGAGTGCCGTCGCCGCGATCGTCCTCAGCGTGACGCCGATCGTGACCCCGCCACTCGCCGTTGCCTTGCTTCCGGGCGCACGGATCCGTGTCCCAGCCGTCGTCGGCCTCACACTCGGCCTGGTCGGCGTCGTCATCGTCGCCATCTCCGGTGGCTCACTCGACGGGCAACTCCTCGGGGGTGGACTGCTGTTCGCGTCGGCAGTTGCCTTCGCACTCGGCACCGTCCTGACCGAACGGCTTCAGGGTGGGGGGACGCTCTCGATCATTTCCGTCCAGACCTGGGGGATGGCAGTTGGAGCGGTGATCTTGCACACGGCGAGTCTCGCCCACCCGGGAGAGCACGCAGCGTCTGGGCTCGCCACATGGACACCAGCGACGATCGCTGCACTGGTGTATCTCGGGGCGATTGCTACCGCTGGTGGCTTTCTCGTCTACTTCCTCTTGCTCGATCGCGTCGGCGCGACCGAACTGAGCCTCGTCAACTACGCGGTGCCCGCTGTCGCGGCGCTGGTCGGGTGGCTCGTGCTCGGTGAGACGATCTCTTTGGGGACCGTCGCCGGCTTCGTGCTTATTTTGCTTGGCTTTGCCTGTTGCAAGATCGATACCCTCTGGCGGCTGGCTGGACCGCTGCTCGGGCACGGTCCCGTTCGCCCGTCGCCAGCCCCAGAGGGGGGTAGCGTCGTCGTGAACGGGAACCGCTACGACTCCGCTCAGTGTGCCGACGGCGATCGATCGACCCAGTCGAACCGTGTCACGCCAGGCGCCGACTGATACGGACCAGTGTCGCGTTGTGCCGGTTGTCGCCCCGACAGCGCCGCCGATGGCGGTACATCGTGACACCGGTCTCCACGAGACGGGCAGGGTGTGCCAGGAGCATTTGACTCGACACGTCCTGGTCAGACGATTTATGTTCGGTCAGTAACCAGTAGCCGTATGCAACAGGATAGCTCTGTGTCACGTCGTACTGCGATTCGATTGCTCGGTGGGGCCACAACGACAGCGCTGGTTGCGGGCTGTCTGGACTCGTTTGATGAGGGGGAGACAGCCGACGATGCCGGCTCAGGGGACGACGAGGCCGACGATGCTGGCTCAGGGGACGACGAGGCCGACAATGCCGGCTCAGGGGACGACGAAGCCGACGATGCCGGATCAGGGGACGACGACGAAGCCGACGATGCCGGATCAGGGGACGACGCAACCGACGATGGAGAGCCGTCCGAGGCCGAGGCTGCTGACGAGACGGAATCGGATGATCACGAGGACGACGATGCTGACGAGGAGACGGACGAATCCGATGAACCCGGATTCGAGATCGAGCCGGGAACCCGGATCACGCTCTTTGGGAACACGGCTGGCTGGGAGGGCGTCCAGCCCGTCGAGATTCAAACCGTCGAGAATCCGACGCTCGTCCTCGAAGCCGGTGGCGCGTACGAGATCGGCTGGCAGGAAGGCGACGGAGCGCCACACAATATCGAGATCCGTAACGAGAACGCGGAACTCGTCGACGATCTTTCGACCGATCTGACCGACGATCCAGCGGGTGATGAGCAGTATCTCGAATTTGTCGCCAGCGCGGAGCTGGCGACGTACGTCTGTGCCCCCCACGAAGCGACGATGCGCGGTGAGATCAGCGTCAAACCGGAGTGAGTCGACGGCTACTCCAGTCCAGTATCAAAAGTACCATGCCGTCTCGCGACGGGAGATAGGGTACACAGGTGGTTTATGTGACTGAGAAACGCGAATACAACGACGCCTATCCGGACAAGACGCTGTACATCCCGGGGCCGACCGAGGTGCGCGAGGACGTCATCGACGCGATGTGTGAACCGATGTTCGGCCACCGCATGGATCGCATGACTGATCTCTACACGACGATCGTCGAGGATACGAAGGCGTTCCTCGGCACCGACAACGACGTGATCATCCTCACGGGGTCGGGGACGGAGTTCTGGGAAGCCTCGACGCTCAATCTCGTCGACGAGAACATCCTCGTAGCGACCTGTGGCAGTTTCAGCGAACGCCACGCCAACGTGGCCGAGCGACTCGGCAAGAACGTCGACACACTCGAGTACGAGTGGGGACAGGCGGTCAAACCCGAGGACATTCGCGAGGCGCTCGAAACGAGCGACACGCACTACGACGTCGTTGCCGTCGTGAAAAACGAGAGTTCGACCGGCGTCCGAAACCCGATCGAGGAGATCGGCGACGTCGTCGCCGACTACCCGGACACCTACTTCGTCGTCGACGCCGTCTCCTCGCTCGGTGGCGACTACGTGGATATCGACGAGCACAACATCGACGTGCTCTTTGCATCGTCACAGAAGGCCTTCGCCATGCCACCAGGGCTCGCGATCTGTACCGTCAGCGAGGACGCCTACGAGCGAGAACTCGAAAAGAACGAAGCCTCGTGGTACGGCGGCTTCCAGCGGTGTCTCGACTACTACGATCGGAAAGGCCAGACCCATTCGACGCCCGCGATTCCGATCATGTTGGCCTACCGCAAACAAATGAAGTACATGCTCGAGGAGGGCCACGAGGCGCGCAACCAGCGCCACCGAGAGATGGCCGAGTATACCCGCGAGTGGGCCCGCGACCACTTCGATATGTTCCCCGAAGAGGGGTACGAATCGCAAACGGTGAGCTGTATCGAGAACACCCAGGGGATCGACGTCGCCGCGACGATCGAGGTCGTCAGCGAGGAGTACGATATGGTCTTCTCGAACGGCTATGGCTCACAACTCGGCGAGAAGACGTTCCGCATCGGTCACATGGGCGAACACGACGTGGAGTCGATTAAAACACTGACCGACGCGATCGAAGACGTCGCCGATTTGTAGCCGGGCGAAACGAGTTAGAGCGGTCCCACACCCCCCTCGATCCGGCAGTTCGCAACGAAAACACCGAGCTACTGGATGTGCCCTTCCCGACGGAGCTGGTCAGCCTCGCTCTTTTCGTAGCGCCAGCTGATATCTGCCTTCTCGTCTTGCCAGTCCCAGGGCTCGACGAGGACGACGTCGTCTTCGCGGATCCAGATGCGTTTTTGCATCTTTCCAGGGATACGAGCGGTGCGTTCTTGCCCATCAGCACACCGTACTTTGACGCGATTCGCCCCGAGCATATCGGTGACGGTCGCGAAGACCTCGTCGTCGTCTGGCATTCGGAGGTTCTTGCGCCCGCCGTCGTCGTCGCTCATGGCCCCACGTTGTCGGCCGACCGGTTTAACGCTTTACTGATCGCTTTCCGAGCAATCGCCACACAACGGGCCGATCCGATCGGCGAACCACGCCGTTTATTTTGATCGGCTATCCAGACAGCACATGCTCCGAAATCTCGGTCCGCTTGGAATCGTTGGCCTTCTGCTTCTTGCCGCCGGGATCGGGCTCGTCGCCTGGGCGGATCCGATCGTCGCGGTCGGAATCGCGCTCGTCCTCGCTGGACTGGGGCTCGTCGTGAAAGCCCTGATCTCGAATATGCTCGGTGCGTTCGGGATGTTCTGAGACCGACAGCAGACGGCGTCCGCTGGTCTCGGCTTCGAGAGCCGATCGGTGATCGCTGCGTAGCCACGGGTCCAACGCGTCACAACCGGTCTCGGAGGCCGGCAGGTTGGGCTATCAGGCTTCGTTGTCTCCGGCCCGGTGTTCGCTGATGAGCCGATCGACCATCTCGGCGTTTCGGTCACGTTTGCGGGCCTCCGCCCGTTCGTGCCAGTCGTCGATGACGGCTTCGACGTCGTCCTCGCGGGCGACGGCGAGCTCGTCGACCTCCTGCATGGCGACATCGTCGGCCGGCCCGACGGGGATCCGATCTTCGAAGAGAATCTCGTCGGCAATATCCGAGAGGCCGCCGTCTTTCAGGACGACCCGGGGTTCGAACCCCGCGAGCAGTTCGGCGGTCGATCTGCCTGCACCACTTGCATCCGGGACGTAGACGACGTCGCCGGGAGCGATACCGTACTGTTCGTCGGCCTCCCGAATCGCACCTTTGGTGAACTTCTTGACGACTTTGACCGGGACGAGCCCCTCCTTTTTCGCCGAGACGTCACTAAAGTTCGAGTGATCGAGCTTCCAGAGGGCTTTCATCCGCTCGACTTTCGCCTCGAGTTCCGAGACCGTCTCCCGTGTGTCGTCGCGTTCGCGCTCCAGCCGATCGGCTTTGCGCTCTAGACGGCTTACCTCGCGGTCTTTCCGGACCTGCGTGCGCTCTTCGCGACGCGCGAGCGTGAGCTTCGACTCCAGGTCGTCGATGCGCTCGTCTCGCTTCTCGACCCGGCCTTCGAGGGTCTCGACGTGAGACTGGAGCCGATCGACCTGCCGTTTCAGGTCTTTGATCTGGCGTTCCTCGTCGGTGAGCTCGCGGGGTTCGTGTTCGGTCTCCTCCTCGTCGTCGCCGTTGTCGTCCTCGAGATCGGTGAGGACGGCCTCGACGCTCTCCTCACCGGCGACGACACGGGCGGTGACCTCGCCCCGATCGGTGCCCGGTGGGAGTTTGTCGGCGATGCGTTCGAACTGGTCTTCGTGGGCATCGACCGCGTACAGTGCAGCGGCCAGTGCGTCTCGCTGGTGGTCGTCGTCGTAGGGATGGTCACGTGTTCGATGCTGTTTCTCGTCGATCGGGAGGTCGCTCGTCGGCGTCCAGCCTGCGGCGTTGAAGCTCCGGCGGAACTTCTCGACGGTTTCGGGGATCGGCGTGACGTCGGCGGCGACGATGATCGGCCGCCCCCGTTCGACGATCCACTCGATGACGTCCGCGGTGTCGCTCGTCCGTGAACTCCAGACGTCTAACACCTCGCCTTCGAGCGAGACGATCCCGACTGCGGTTGTCGTCCCGGGATCGATCCCGACGACGACGTGGTCGCGGCGTTTGGCGAGTGGCCGAAACTCGATCCCGTCCCGGCGCTCGCGTTCGATCTCGACGCGGACGTCGCCCGATCGGTTCCGGGAGACGGGGATCTCACTCGGTTTCCCTTCGACGGTAAAGACGGCGTTGGCGAGGCCGCCGTAGGACTCGCGGACGTCTTTCTCGTAGCCGAGGTTCGCATCCTCGAGTGTCGATTCGACTTCGCGAGCGCGTTTCCTGACAGAGCCGTGGATACGCCGGGTGTAGCGATCCTCGCTCCAACCACCTTTTCCGGTGGAGCGGCCTCTGGCGACTTTGACTTCGGTCGTATCGGTGAACGCAGAGACTTCGTGGCCGACGTTGTGGGCGGCCAGCCGGGCCGCAGCCTCGGCTTCCTTCATTGGGTCCTTGCCGTAGGGAATGCCGTGGCGTTTCGCGACGCGTGAGAGCGGCTCGGGCTGTTCGGCTCCAGTCACCTGGACGAGCATCGTCCCGGTCGGCAGCGATCCCAGAAAGTGGATCAACTGGTCCTTGTCAGCCGCCAGTTCGTACATGTTGTCCGTCGCAACGATCGCCGGCTCCTCGTCGTCGATCAGCCGCCTGAGTTTGCGGTGGGTGACGACGTCACGACGAACCCCCTCCCCGTCGTAGGCGGCGAGCGCGTACGATGGGGCGTCGCCACGCACGTCACCACTCTGGATATCGACACCGAAGACGACTGCATCGAGCGCACTCGTTCGGGTGCTCACGTGGGGCTCTAAGGGCGAGTTCGGTATAAATCCGGCGCGCGTCTCGGCCCGCAGTATTAGGCCCCCGGTCGTCGTGACTGTCGTATGGAGTACACCACGCTCGGATCGACGGGGCTGGAGGTCAGCAAGATTTGTCTGGGGTGTATGAGCGTTGGCACCGACCAGGAGTGGATGCTCGACCCCGAAGAGAGCCGGGCGTTGATCGAGCGTGCGATCGACCTCGGTATCACTTTTTTCGACACCGCAAACGTCTACTCGGTCGGCGAGAGCGAGGAAATCCTCGGCGACGTGCTTGCCGACTACGACCGCGAACGGATGATCGTCGCCTCCAAAGTCAGATTCCCGGGCGCAGACGACCACCGGAACGCACGCGGACTCTCGCGAAAGACGATCGAGCAGGAACTCACGGCCAGCCTCGATCGACGCTAATCAGTATCAGTCTGCGTCCGGATACCGAACGTCGAGTCCGTCACCGTCGTCGGGAACGAACACCTCACCGCCGAACACCTCCCGCGCCTGTCGCTCGTGGTCGTCGGTGTAGCCGGCATACCGCGACGAGATGTGCATCAGTGCGAGCCGATCGGCTCCTGTCCGACTCGCGATTTCGGCTGCCTGCCGGGCCGTCGAGTGGGCCGTCTTCGCGGCCCGATCGGCCCGATCGTCCGCGAACGTCGCGTCGTGAATCAGTAGATCCGGCTCGTCTGCGGCCGCGACCGTCGCTGCCGTAGGACGCGTATCGCCCGTGTAGACGATCGATCGGCCGGGCCGGGGGTCGCCGACGACCTGGTCGGGCTCGACGACGGTGCCGTCATCGAGCGTGACGGACCGCCCTTCGTGTAGCTGTGAGAACTTCGGGCCGACGGGGACGCCGAGTTCCTCGGCGCGTTCGCGGTCGAACCGCCCCTTCCGATCGTCTTCGACCAGCGCGTAGCCGACCGATCGGGTGTCGTGGTCGGTGGCGAACGCCCGAACCTCGTACTCTTCGGCGCGGTAGGGGACGTCGCCATCGCCGACCTCGGTGATGTGGACGGGAAACGAGGGTCGGTTCCCGAGCGCGTTCACCAGCGACGAAATCGTCTGACGCGTGCCGTGTGGCGTGGAGATCGTCAGCGGCTCCTCGCGATCGTTGAACGCCATCGTCTGGAGCAGTCCGGGAATCCCGAGAACGTGATCGCCATGACAGTGCGTGACGAATAGCTGTGAGACCGAGAACCCGGTTCCAAACCGCATCATCTGGCGCTGGGTGCCTTCGGCGGCGTCGAACAACAGCCCCTCTCCCTCGCGAGCGACGAATATCGCACTCGGGTTCCGATCGGCTGTCGGAACCGCGCCGCTCGTTCCCAGAAACGTCACGCACAGTGGCATCGTTCGATACTCCACGCGCCGAGAGTAAACCGGCTTCGGATCGGCGATTCGAGAGCCGTTTCTCACCCCGCCAGAACCGAAAGCGTCCTTTATGATGCTGGCTGCCCAATGGTGGTGCATCGACGTGCGGGCTAGCTACAAATGAGTTCGAGACTGCAGTTTGGCACCCTCAAGCGGATCGTCGCAATTCTGATGGCGATAGCGATCGTTCTCGCCGCAGGCGTACTGGTCGGGCAGGCACCTGCTATCTTCGGCGTTGAAGAGGATCCCGAGGCAGCCATTACGTTCGAAGACCAAGAGAGTGACACGACGAGTGTCGAGATCGACGAGGTCATGCTCTCCGATGGCGGGTTCGTCGTGATCACCGACGGCGGTGACTCCGCGCTTGCCGTCTCGGCGTATCTCGACAGTGGCACCCACGAAAACGTCACTATCGAGTCCGACGATGAGGCGGAACTCGTCGGCCAGCTGACTGCGACGGTTCATAAGGACACGACGGACGACGAGTCCTACGCCTACGAGGCGACCGACGGTGCCGAGGATCAGCCGTATCTCGAAGACGGCTTTCCCGTGAGCGACACTGCGACGGTCACGACGGACGAGGACGAGGACGATGAGCTGGTTGCCGACTCGTTCCTCGTCGAATCGATCGACACACCGGCCACTGCGACGACGAACGAGACGATCGATGTTGCCGCCGAGATCACGAACCCAACCGAGTTCGACGCCCAGCAAAATGTCGAGCTTCGACTCGATGGAGCGGTAATCGAACGGCAGCTACTCGACCTCGACGCTGAGGGAAGCCAGGACGTGACCTTCGAGATCGACACGAGTGGGTATCCACCGGGTGATCGGACGATCGGCGTCTACACCGACGGCGACGGCCAACTCGCCGAGCTTGAACTCGAGTTCCACACCGATCCGAGCGTGACGATCGTCGACGCAGACGACGAGACCGTGACTGCTGACGTTGCGATCCCCGAGGAGGGCTTTGTCGCGATCGAGGACAACGAAACGGTCGGTGGGACGAGCGAGCAACTCGACCCCGGCGAACACTCGAATGTCGCCGTCGAGTTCGACGAAAACGTCACCGTCGACGACGACGATGAGTTGACTGCTGCGCTCTATGAGGGTGATCCCGAGGATGTCGACGCAGCTACACCGATCGAACACGAGGACGAGCCGGTCGAAACGACGTTTACGATCGCAGAGGTTGAAGCCGCCGAATCGGGCGACGACTAATCGACCGATTCTTACCCGCCCCGTTCGTACTGACTGGCGATGGACGCGCCGCTGTGGACCGACACCTACGCCCCGGAGCTGGCCGAGTTGCCACAGGAGGACGCTCGCGACTATTTACAGCGAGCCGTCGATGAGCCGATCAACCTCGTCCTCCAGGGGCCGCCCGGAAGCGGAAAGACGGCAGCGGCGCGCGCGCTGGCCCGTGAGGCCCACACCGACCCGGACAGCGACCTGATCGAGATCAACGTCGCCGACTTCTTCGGCCGGACCAAAACCGAGATCAAAAACGACCCCCGGTTTGCCGCCTTTCTCGTCGGCCGATCGTCGATGTCCAAGCGGGACATGATCAACCGCGTTCTAAAGGAGTCTGCGAGCTATGCACCAGTCTCCGGCGAGTACAAGACGATCCTGCTCGACAACGCAGAGGACGTCCGCGAGGACTTCCAGCAGGCGCTGCGTCGAATTATGGAACAACACCACCGAACGACACAGTTTATTATCGCGACCCGCCAGCCCACCAAACTCATCCCGCCGATCCGATCGCGGTGTTTCCCCGTCTCGTTTCGCGCGCCAACGAGCGAGGAGACCGTTGGGGTCCTCGAACGAATCGTCGAGGCAGAGGACGTCGACTACGAACCCGATGGCCTCGAGTTCGTCGCCGGTTACGCGAACGGCAACCTCCGACAGGCGATCTTGGCCGCCCAGACGACCGTCGAGGGCGCCGGCGAACTCACGATGAACGCAGCCTACGAGACGATCGGGTCGGTCGGGCTCGACGACGAGGTCGAGGCGATGCTAGACGACGCCGAAGCAGGCGAGTTTACGGACGCTCGGAAGACGCTCGACGACCTGCTCGTCGACGAGGGTCTCGACGGTGAGGAGGTACTTGACCTCGTCCTCCAGGTCGCCCGCAAGCGCTACCAGGGCGAGAAGCTGGCTCGCACCCATCGGCTGGCCGCGGATATCGAGTTCGAGATGCACGAGGGGACGAGCGATCGGGTCCACGTTTCACACCTGCTCGCGGAACTGGGTCGAGACGCCGGGTGATTGACGTGGAGGCGGCCGCTGCCGTCTCATACGGATTCGTGTCATCGGTGGCGCCGTTTGCTGGGCGATTCGGCTCCGTCCTCATGCAACGATCTGTGTGCCTATCAGCGGGGAGATGAGACCGGATCACGGGGCGGTGTGACCCGAGGACGCTGCCTACTACTTGCTTGAGTGCGATGTGCGTGTATGCCCACAGTTTGTGAGACGCACATCGAGAACCGATTCCGCGTCCAGCCCAACCACGCGAACAACAACGACACGCTCCACGGCGGGAACCTGATGAAGTGGTTAGACGAGGTGAGCGCCATGTCGGCGATGCGGTTTGCCGGCGAGACCTGCGTCACCGCCCGCGTGAACGAACTCGATTTCAAACGACCGATTCAGATCGGTGACATCGCTCTCGTCGAAGCCTACGTCTACGACGCCGGCCAGACGAGCGTCCATGTCGCCCTTCAGGCCTGGCGCGAAGAACCCCGCACCGGCGAAACCGAACGGACGACCCAATCCTCGTTTACCTTCGTCGCAATCGACGAGCAGAACAAGCCAAAGCCGGTTCCCGAATTGACGATCGAGACCGAACGGGGCCAGGAGCTTCGCAAGCGGGCGATCGACAACGGGTTCTGACTCACTGTCCACCGCTTACCGCAGAACCAGTACGTACCGCGTCAGCGATCGGTGGACGCGCCGTTCGAAAGCGGCTTCGATTTCCCAGCCAGTCTCGCGGGCCGCACTCGCCCACGATCGATCGGCGACGACGACAGCGCGATCGGCGACCCGTCGACTCTCCGCAAGCGCGCCGGAGACGAGGTCCTCGAGTCGGTGGCGTTCGATCTTCGATTGGCGACCGTAGGGGGCGTCGAAGACGACGCCGTCGACAGCGTCGTCCGCGAGCGGGAGCCGGGTCCCGTCGCCGCGGCCGAGTTGCCAGGTACCACGATCGACCCCGATCGGCGACGGTTCATCGCGATCGAGGAAGTGAGACAGGTTCTCCCGGGCACCGCGGACCATCTTCGCCTGTGCGTCGGTGCCGATCACGTCAGCGCCGACCAGCCCCGCTTCCACGAGTACGCCGCCGGTCCCACACATCGGATCCAGGATCGTGGCTCCAGGGCGAGCGTCCGCGATGTTGGCGATCGCTCGGGCGAGCAGCGGGTCCATACTCCCGGGCTGAAAGAATGGTTTGTCCGTTGGCGATCGCGTGCCGAAATCCCGGACGCTCTCGGCGACGAGCCAGCCGAGCGTACAGACCGAGACGTGGTCGCCGTCCGGTTCGTCGCCTTCGGCAGGCGCCAGCAGGTCGCCGGTCGCGTCGTCGCCCGTCGAATCCGGACGCTTACCCGCCGAAAAGACCGCCCGCAACACGTGATCCGGATCGTCGAGGTCCACGCCGAACCCCCGATCGACCAGCACGCCACCGAGGTCGCGCTCCACTCGTTCGGTGTCGGCGCCGGTCGAGCCGTGAACGTCCGTCGCCCGGACGGCGATCGTCCCCTCACGATCGATCGGGGCCGTCTCGAGGAGCGCGCGGGCACCCTCAGGGGTAGCGTCGGTTCGACCGAGGAGTTCGCTCGCACGATGGGTGTACGCAAGCCCCCGGATCCGGTCTCTGTTGATCGCGTTCGCGAGGGCGATGCCAGGAGCGATCCGGCGGACGTCGGCCGCCGCACTACGGGCTTCCTGGGCCGCGAACGCGTCGTCCTCGCCGCCGAGTTCGAGACAGTACACGCACGTTCGTCGCCGCGGACGGCGTATGAGCCTACCGCTTTCGTCGATGCGAGCGTCCCGTTCTCGCCTGCTCCCTGCGCGCTTGGCCAATTGGCAGCCACCGAACCGGCCGAACCCCACGTCCGCCCTGGCCCGATCGCCCGTGGTGCAAACCGGATATATCAGGTGGCGGTACTAAATTTTATAACTCTTAAATACGTCTTTTTAAGCGACTTATGACGGATCCGAAGGACACCATAAACATCGAAAACGTGGTGGCGTCGACCGGTATTGGACAGGAACTCGATCTGCAAAGCGTTGCGATGGACCTCGAGGGTGCCGACTACGATCCCGAACAGTTTCCCGGCCTCGTCTATCGAACCCAGAACCCAAAATCCGCTGCGCTGATCTTTCGCTCCGGAAAGATCGTCTGTACCGGTGCGAAAAGCACTGACGACGTTCACGAGAGCCTACGAATCGTCTTCGACAAACTGCGTGAACTCCAGATCCAGGTCAACGAAGACCCCGAAATCGTCGTCCAGAACATCGTCACCTCCGCCGATCTGGGCCGGAACCTCAATCTAAACGCGATCGCGATCGGACTCGGTCTCGAAAACATCGAGTACGAACCCGAACAGTTCCCGGGGCTGGTCTACCGCCTCGACGAGCCCGAAGTCGTTGCCCTGCTGTTTGGCTCCGGAAAACTCGTCATTACCGGCGGCAAAAAGCCCGAGGATGCAGAACACGCCGTCGACAAGATCGTTTCGCGCCTCGAGGATCTCGGCCTGCTCGAATAACGGGTTCTCTCGCGGTCACGTCACCGCAACCGCCATCGCGATCGGCCGCGGCACGTCGGTGCTCGAGACCACCGGCTGGCCTCGTGTTGACCGTTCCCCGTTGTCGTCGTTTTCACGGGATTCAAAATCGTTCCTTTGCGTCTCTCAGACACTCTCTTTGCGCTTGAGACCGTTCGTCATCGTCGCTTTTCGTTCTCTCGATGCCGTCTGGCTCCGTTTTTTGTGTCTCCAGGGAGTGTGTGCCCACGTTTCCTCCGGGGGACTGTCACGCCCTCCGTTCCGATCGATCGTCCCGAACTGAGCCGGATGGAGCCCACTTCTCCGGAATTTCGAACCGTTCACGACGGTCTAATCCACTGATAGTGGCCGAAACTGGGGCTGATAGTCGAAACGAGCGACTGCGTTTATTCGGGTTGACCTCGCTGAGTCTCAGTACCCCATGACGATCCATTCCGACGGAACGCAACGGAATCCAAACCGTCCGGAGACCACGCATTCGGGGCCAACACGGCTGCGATCGATCTCCCGCGAGGAGATTTCCCACGCACTGGACAACGATCGGCGACGCGAAGCCGTTTGCGCCCTGCTCGAAACGGATGGCTCGGTTCCGATGCGGAGCCTGGTCGCACGGCTTGCCGACGCGGAAAACGACGCGACGGTCGTGACGACGCTGCTCGAACTGCGCCAGCGGATCCACGTCTCCCTCTGCCAGACGCATCTCCCATTGCTCGAATCACTCGGCGTCGTGACGTACGATCGGGAGTGTGGTATCGTCTCGCCAGGCGCGAACCTCGCGGCGGTCGAGACCGTCATAGAGCACGACGCCCATCTGGCCCCGCTCAGTAACTGATACTGATTAGCGTCATCAATTACCGCCGATCGCCAGTACCGGGTCGGCGATCGGCGGTAACTACGGACACTAATCAGTATGAGACTGATGGGTCTACCGGCACCCTGCTAATCGCCATCGTTGCCAGCGAGCCCCGGTGTCGACTCTGTCACTACTCGACGAGGCGCTCGATTTCGGTGACGAGAATCCCGCTTGCACCCGCCTGTTTGACCTTCGTGATCGTCTCGAAGACGTCACGTTCGTCGACAACGGCGTGGACGGCCACTTTCTCCTCGCCACCGTTTGCGACGTCCATGATCGTTGGCCCGCCCAGTCCCGGGATGACGTCCCGAACGTCGTCGAGTTGTGCTTCGGGGACGTTCATCATCAGATACCGCTTTCCCTCGGCGTGTTTCACCGAGGAGAGTGCAGTCCGGACCTCCCGAACTTTCGGTTCGTCGCGGACGTCCTCGCGGGCGAACAGCCGGACCGAACTCGCAAGCACCTCCTCGACCACGGCAAGTCGGTTCATTTTCAGCGTCGTTCCCGTGCTTGTGATATCGACAATCGCGTCGGCCATCTCGACGTGGGGGGTCAGCTCCGTCGCACCGGAGACCTCGACGATGTCGGGTTCGACGCCGGTGTCGGCGAAAAAGTTCCGGGTGATGGTCGGAAACTCGGTGGCGACGGTTTTCCCCGCCAGATCGTCGACACTGTCGATATCGCCGTCCTCGGGTGCGGCGAGGACGAGACGACAGCGGCCGAACTCGAGATCGAGCAGTTCGGCGACGTCGTCGACACCGGCCTCACACACCTGATCGTAGCCGGTGATCCCCATATCCGCGGCTCCGTCGGCGACGTACTCCGGAATGTCTGCCGCGCGGGCAAAGAGGACGGAGACGTCGGGGTCAACCGTATCGGCGTACAGCTTCCGATCGGCACCGTTCTCGAGGTGAAGCCCCGCCCGTTCTAGGAGATCGATCGTCGGCTCGTGCAGGCGGCCTTTGTTGGGAACGGCGATTCGCATTTGCCGACCGTTCGCGGCCGTGGGGCAATTGTCTTTCCATACTGACTCGTCACTCCGTCTGGTCGTCGACTTCCAGCCGCGTCTTTATGTTCTCCAGGGTCGTCCGGAGTTCGCGTTCGTTGTAGCGTCGCACGAACGGCTCGGCGACCCTCCCAAGCACCGACTCCGGCAGGTCGTAGCTCGCGTTGTAGGTGAGTTCCGTCCCGTCGTCGACCCGATCGAATTCGAGTCTGAGCTCTCCCTCGAGTTGACCCGACATCTCAAAGACCATCAGCTCGTTTTCTTCGTGGGTCGTTTCGACGAGTTCACCGTCCAGCCCGATGCCGGCCATCCGAAACGTGTGTTCGAGTTGCTTGCCCCCGTTTTCTGTGGGCTCGACGTTCCGAACCTCGGCCAGACTGGGTGTCACTTCGACGTGGTTCTGTGGGTCGTCCATGTACGCAAAGACGTCCTCGACCGGTGCATCGATCTGGAGGGTTTCGTCGATAGAAACCATACGCCATCGTCACCCCCTGGCCTCAAAATCGATCATCCTGACCAGTTTGGGACGTCGGTGCCGATACCGTCCGCCACGGCTGGGACGCCACAGATGGCGAAGAAGACGAGGACGTGCCGACACCGATCACACCGAAATCTCTGCACGCCGCAGTAGCTGTGCGTTGATCGCGACGATCACCGTACTCGCCGACATGAGAACTGCCCCGATCGCCGGCGAGAGCAGGATGCCGATCGGCGCGAGCACGCCGGCGACCACACACTCGGTCACCACCACGACGGCAACTGCTACCCCATCTTCATTTTTTGGACCTGAAAGCCACGTTCTGATTCTGCTGGCTGCTACTGCCTCCTCCGCGTTCCGTTCTCAGTCCGCGTTCGCTTCCGTCCTGATCGGTACGGGAGCCGATCCCTCGAAGTCGAGTTCGATCGTCTCGCTGAACGCGCTCTCGTGGCGGAACTTGGGGATCGACAGATAGTGTTCGACATCCGTTCCGAGCCCCGGAGCGACAGTATGCAGGTCGAAGACGGCGTCGACAGCGTGGACCGTCGCCGACCGGTTCGGGGGGTGTTCGGCGTCGTTCAGGCAGTGGAGGATGGCGACACTGCCGGTATCGATCATCCGCTCTTTGAGCTCGTTCAGAAACGAGACGTAGGTGGCCCGATCGCACCGCTCTAGGGTGTCGACCAGATCCACAACGAGCGTCGCGCTGTCGGGCAGCTTCTGGATCAGTTCTGTGGCGTTCTCGATGGCTCCCGAGCCGCTGACGTGTCGAATCGTCGGATTCCCGGTCGCGACGTCCGTCGACTCGATCGCTCGGCTGACGTTTGCAGTCGTCCGCTCGGTCGAGAGATAGAGCGTCCCACGGGGGGCAGTCGCCGCGTACAGGAACTGCTCGGATTGACTCGCCGGTTCGGCCGTCAACGCCACCACGGTGCCGGGTGCCAGCCCGCCACCCAGTCGCCGGTCGAGCGTCTCGATCCCCGTTGGAAGCAACTCGTCGTCGTACTCCGGCGGCGTCAGATTCGTCACGTTTCGCGTCTGTAGCGTCTCGACGATCGTCTCGTAGGCACTCACCGCAGCCTCGTCCGACAGCGGCGACTCGGTCTCCGGAACGATACCCAACACCGGGACGTCGACCCACGATTCGACTTCCGGTGGCACCTCTTCGCATCTGTTGACTACTGTCCCAAGCACCGGCACGTTGAGCCGACGGGCCATCTCGACGGTCGTCTCGGCTGCCGTGAGACTGCGATCGCTGTCTGTCGTCACCACGATCACGCCGTCCGCTGCAGATAGGGGTTCGACCACGTCCGGTCCTGCACCCGACGGACAGTCGACGATCGGCTGTGTCGAGTCGGTCGTTATCGTCTCGAACACGGACTCGAGATCGAGCTGGTCCGACGATTTCGGTGCCGCGACGATCCCCGCGTTCGACGTTCGTGGACTCGTCTGCGCGATCGACTGCACGGAGCGATCACTGGTCAGCGCCGCAAGCGTTGGCTCCCGGTCGACGCCACCCGCGACGTGCAAGTTTGGGAGTTGTCGATCGGCATCAATCGCGATCGCGGGCGTTCCCGTTCGTGCAAACCCCTCGGTCAGACCGAGCGTCGTTACTGTCTTCCCACATCCGCCTTTTGCACCGGCGATGGCAATCATATCGGGATTGGCTCGCCTTCCTTTTTGAACCTGTACACGATTGCCCCGTCACCAGCTTGCGCGCGTTCGCTCTCCCGTATGGGCGTCAAGCGCCGGGACGGCTGGTCAGTCGCTTTCGTAAACATCGATCGCCGGTCTCCGGGTTTTCGGTCGATCGTGTGCTGGTCCGCACTCACTCCGTTCGTTCACGGCTCCGCCGTTCACTTCTACCGTTGTCACTCGTTTCGCTCGTTCCGAACCGCACTCGCGCCGACTCTCGCCCGATCGAGTCTGTATTGACGCTCAGTGTCTCTCGTGCTTGTCGTACTGTTTCAGCTCCGTCGCCGTCGATCGGATCGTCATCCGAGAGACGTCCGCCAGGTCGGCGACCTCCGTCTGTGTCACCTCGGCCCCGTGGTCGTAGGCGGCCCGATAGAGACAGGCGGCTGCGACGCCGCTTGGATTCTTTCCACCGAGGCGTTCGCTCTCTATCAGCCAGGTCGCGTACTCGCGTGCACGGCTTTCGATGTCGGCTTCCAGGCCAAGTCTCGACGTGTATCTTGGGAGGTACTCGACAGGTGAGATCGGTCCGACCGGGAGGCCAAGCTCTCGGTTCAGGGCGTCGTAGGCGGCTTTAAGCTCTCCCCTGTCCGCGCGTGCCTGCTCGACGATTTCGTCCATCGTCCGCGCGATCGACTGGACGCGACAGATCGCGTACACTGCCGCTGCCGAGAATCCTTCGAGTGACCGTCCACAGAGCAGGTCCTCTTGTTGTGCCGACTCGAACAGCGTACACGACTGGTCGCGCACGGTCGTCGGCAGCGAAAGCGACGAGACAAGCCGCCGGATCTCGGTGAATCCGTATGCCTTGTTTCGTTCCGCTTTCGAGGAAAACTGCGCCCGGCTGTGCTGTCGGCGCATGCGAACCAGTTGTCGCTGATGAGGACCGCTCACTTCCGTCCCGGTTCCAAAGCCGATTTCAGTCGACAATCCCCTGTCGTGGCGCGATCGGTCCAGTGGTGCACCGGTTCGGCGCCGATCGCTGTCCTCGTCGCCGCTGTGCCACTCCGGCCCCCGATCGATGCTGGTCTCGGCGACCACGAGGCCACAGTCCTCACACACCAGTTCGGTTTCAGTCGATCGAATCTGTCCATCGCATTCGTCACAGCTGTATCCATCCCCTACTTGTTCCATTCGAACCCCCGCTCTCTGATACTGCAATCTAAGCTAACAGTTCTTAAATCTTAGTAAATAAGCTAAAATATAAAAGGTAAATGCTATTATATTCTATAGTTGACTGGATAGAATAGCATCTGAGCGCAATTACTGTTTTACAACGTCGTTGTCGGCGGAATCCACGGCAGCCACTAATTTTGAGTGGCTACGATATCGGACTAACTGACGCTGTTCACACACTGATCGCACACCTGCCATGCAATCAGGCGTGCACTGACGGAGCTGAACCGGGACAAACGGTAGCGTCGACGACGCACCAGGGGGTTCAGCGTAATTCAAGCTGGAGCCTCCGGTCCTCAAGGACCGAGGCGCGTATGCGCTGAGAGTAGGGGAGGGTCGTTTACTCGTCGGTCACGTCCTCTTGCTCTCGCAGTTCCTCGCTCGCCTCGCGAACGTCTCGCATCACCGACGAGATGCGCTCTTCGGCCTCGAGTTCCTCCTCGACGGAGAGGTCGACGCCCTCGACTTCGAGCAGGAACTTCGCGACCTCCGTCGACTCGTACATTACGTCGTCGAGTTCCTCCGCCGTGAAGAAGTCACACATCGCGCCATAGAGGAACGTCGCCCCGGCCTTCCGGACCTTGTCTTCGAAGGAGGATCGGGCCTGGTTGACCGCCTGCGGCGTGTAGGTGTCGGTCATGAAGGGGACGAGTTCGGGCAGATTCTCGCCGATCTTGGTCATCTCGACGCCCGTTTCGGTTCGGAAGTCAGAACAGAGTCGGGCGATCGCCCACTCGCGAGCCGTGACGTAGGTCCGATCGCGGAGGAACTCGTTGACCCGATCGTACTGGGCCCCGTCCATCTTTTTGAAACGGGCGTACTTCTGGACGTCTTCGGGGACGTCGGTCTCCTCGGGTTCGGGTTCGGGAACGCCAGGCATCGCGTTCTCACTGCCAGTCTCCGACGCCGTCTCCTCGGTCGTCGCAGTCGACTCGTCGTCGTCCTGACCGCCACCACTCGTTCCCTCGGCGTCTCCATCCGGTCCCACCGATCGATCGAGTTGCTCGTTACCGTCCATGGACTGGCATTCCCAAACGGACGGCAAAAGGATTGCCCTCGACTCGCTCGCGGGGGGCATCGCCTTGGCCTGTGGCGGCCACCCACTGGGTCTACAGTAGTGAGACGAAGTGGCGTGATCACGTGTGCCGATCGACGACTTTGGGTCGGCCGATCGGTGGGATTGACGGCCAGCAGTCTGTCTGCTCTCGCCGCCGCCGAGGAGTTCGTGGAGCCGATCAATACTGCCCGGATAAACCGTAAGCCACTGTGAGAGCGTTCTCTCGGATTTAAGTTACTGAGTGACATTCGAGATACTATGTCACAGACACCGGTCGTCGTCGAAGCGAAGCGAACTCCCCAGGGGAAAGAAGACGGCGTCTACGCCGACTGTCGCAGCGAAGACCTCTCGATTCCGCTGATCGACGAACTCCTGTCGGAGACGGGCCTCGACGGCGAGGCGATCGACGATCTGATGTGGGGCTGTGCCCAGCAGCGTAGCGAACAGGGGAACAACCTGGCCCGGGTCATCGCGTTGCTCTCTGAACTCGGCGAGAGCGTGCCGGGGACGACGATCAACCGCTGGTGTGCCTCCTCGATGCAGGCCGTCATTTCTGCGTCGGATGCGATCGCTGCGGGCAACCGCGATGCGATCATCGCCGGCGGCGTCGAGAACATGTCTCGCGTCCCGATGGGTGAGAACACGGCGAACGTCCACCCGCGGATGGCCAAGCACTACAATATCGGCGAGCTTCAGATGGGGATGACGGCCGAGAAAGTCGCCGAGGAGTACGGCGTCAGCCGCGAACAACAGGACGAGTATGCCGCTCGGAGTCAGCAACGGGCCGCCGAGGCCACCGGGGAGGGACGGTTCGACGACGAGATCGTCCCGATCGAAACTGACGAGGGGACCGTGGATGAAGACGAGGGTATTCGGCCGGGAACGACCCCAGAAAAACTGGCCGAGCTGCCGAGCGTTTTCAAGGCCGAGGGGACTGTCACGCCCGGTAACGCCTCCCAGATCTCCGATGGAGCTTCTGCGCTGCTCGTCACGAGCGAAGCCTTCGCAAACAAGCACGACCTCGATATCCTCGCCGAGGTCGGCATGAACAACGTCGCGGGCGTCGATCCAACGGTGATGGGGATCGGTCCCGTTCCGGCAACCGAGGGGCTGCTCGATCGCAACGGCCGTGACATCGAGGACTACGATCTCGTCGAACTCAACGAGGCCTTCGCCAGCCAGTCGATCTACTCGCGGGACGAACTCGGTATCGATCCCGAGAAGTTCAACGTCAACGGCGGCGCGATCGCGATCGGCCACCCGCTCGGTGCCTCCGGGGCCCGCCTGCCGGTGACGCTGATCCACGAACTCAAAAAGCGCGGCGGCGGACGCGGTCTCGCGACGTTGTGTGTCGGCTTCGGACAAGGTGCGGCGATCGAGTTCGAGGTGAAGTGAGGCTGACGTTCTGGGTTTTTTTGGTCCAGATTTTGCGAGGCCGCTCGCGAACGAAGTGAGTCGAGCGGCCGAG
>Ga0207421_10000432_pt1 | contig 53684 bp, 49 predicted proteins | sample SodLakKL_010_SED_4_FD_187542 | JGI IMG/M metagenome (GOLD analysis project Ga0207421, IMG submission 187542) | Alkaline sediment microbial communities from Lake Tanatar, Kulunda Steppe, Russia - 8KL_010_SED (SPAdes) (version 2) | ecosystem: Environmental > Aquatic > Non-marine Saline and...
CATATATACGGAACTTCCTGCACTGATTCCGTCCACACGTTCAAATGACGTATTCAACTGCAGGCTGGGTCTGAATATGGGGATATCCTGCATCAGACGGAATCCGATGATGGCTATCAGCATCGCGATGACGATCGTCAGACCAATTTTTATCTCGTTATGAATCTTTTTCAATGTATGCTCCGGTAACTTTTAAATAGAATATTCGCTTGCCTTAATAAACTGGTTGAGGGACTTGTGGCTGCTGTTCCGCAACTCATCCAGCGTGCCGTACCAGCTCAGTTTCTGCTCATCCAGAAATGCCACCTTGTCAGCTACCCGCAGCACGCTGTGCATATCATGGCTGATAACAATGGATGTAATGTCGAGGGATTCGGCCATATTGATGATTAGATCATTTATTTCATCGGATGTCTGGGGGTCAAGTCCGGAAGTGGGTTCATCATACAGAAGATAATCGGGTTTGAGGACAATTGCGCGTGCAAGTCCAACCCGCTTCCTCATTCCTCCGGACAGCTCAGCGGGGGATTTGTTTCCGATTTTGCTCAGGTGAACCATTTCAAGTGATTCCAATACACGTTTTTCTATCTCATTGTCATCCAGATCTGTAAAGAAGCGAAGCGGAAACGCCACATTTTCAAATGCTGAAATCGAATCGAACAACGCCGCACCCTGGAACAGAACGCCGAAACGCTGACGCAGTTTTCTGAGCCGGGCATATCTCATGTGAAAAACATTGACACCGTCGATCAACACAGCGCCGGAATCCGGGTAAAGCAGCACATTCAGATGCTTCATGAGCACGGACTTACCGGAACCGGACTTTCCAATGATCGCCAGCGTCTCTCCGTCTTCTATGGTAAGGCTCACATCCTCCCAGATCAGATTGTTTCCGAAGCTTTTGGTTAGATTTTTAATTTCTATCATGGTAACAGATCAAACGTAAACTTATGGCGCGTAGCGTGTATAAAAGCTGTAAGTATTACAATAGCACAAAGGCGAGCACAAAATCGGCTATAAGTATGTAAATACAGCTCAAAACTGCGGCCTGGGTTGTTGCCTTCCCTACTCCTTCTGCACCTCCAGTGGCAAAATAGCCTTTAAAGCAGGAAATCGAGGTAATTATATATCCGAATACAAAAGATTTTATGATCCCGAAGCTGACATCCGCGGGTGAAAAGACCTGCCTTGCCCCGGTCATAAAATCGGCCACCGGCACTGTTCCTGTCATAATGCCTGCCAGCAGACCTCCTGTCATTCCGGCCACTGATGCCGCCACGTAAATCACCGGAAACATGAACACCCCGGCAAGCACCCTCGGCATGACCAGAAATGTCACAGAATTAAAACCCATGGACTCCAGGGCATCGATCTGCTCGCTTACGGCCATGGTGCCGAGTTCGGTTGCAATCCGTGCACCCACGCGTCCGGCAAGTACCAGAGCACTTATCACCGCCGCCAGTTCGATCAGGAGAGACTGGGAGACGATGGACCCGATTGTAGCCGGCGGTATGAATCCGGCCACGAGCTGATAGGAAGTCTGTATCGTCATTACCGCACCGGTAAAAAATCCTGCCAGCATGATAATCGGAAGCGAATCATAGCCGGTTTTGATCATCTCGGAAATCAGGTTCTTCCAGTACATGCCGAATTCCGTCGACGACCTGATAGCCTCGTAGATCAATCTGCAATAGCGCCCTACATCAACAAATAATTGCATGAAACAGCCGTTTACTTGATTATATCTTAAAGAGTAAATATAACGCCCGCCACAGAATTTTCTATAAAAGTTCTGCGCTTTCTCATATTTTCCTGTAACCTTCAGAAAAACATCCTGACACATTGAAACCCTACCTTCCGGATTTGAAGCACAAGGCCTGCACTATCCTCCTGATACTGTTCCTGTTGACCGGACTCAGCCCCGGGTCTTACGGCCAGAGCAGCAACGAAACGGTGTTCGGTTTTCTGAATGTTCCCGGCTCTGCCCGCACAGCTGCTCTCGGAGGCGAACATGTTTCTCTTAACAGTGGAGGAACAGCGATGTTTACAACCAACCCGGCGTATGTCAGTGGTGTCAATCACAAAGAGTTCAGTGCTTCCTATCTGAATCATCTCGCTGATATTTACATGGCCAATGCCCACTTTTCCTGGCATATCAATGAAATCGGCACTTTTTCAACCGGAATCCGGCTCCTGAACTACGGAAACATTACACGGGTTGACAGTGACGGTATTGAGGACGGTTCTTTTGGCTCATACGACTTTTCCTGGAGTGCTGCCTTTTCCCGCACCATTTTTGGCAATCTGCAAGGCGGCGCCGGCACGCGCATCATTACCAGCAGCTATGACACCTATCAGTCCACCGCCATAGCACTTTTTGGCGGGCTCTATTACACCTTTAATGATGATCTCACACATCTGGGAGTTTCATTCCGCAACCTCGGCTCCCAGCTTACACTGTTTGATGAAACCAGGGAAAAGCTTCCGTTTGATCTCTCTGCAGGCGTTACTCACCGCCTGATGCACCTGCCGCTGCGTTTTAACCTGACCCTCCATTCACTGAACCGGTGGGACCTGCCCGTCTTCGACGATGAAGAGGACCCGGGCATTTCCGAGAACCTGCTGCGAAGGATGCGTTTTGGAACCGAAATCCTGTTTTCCGATAATTTTCATCTGCGCCTCGGCTATGACCACCTGAAAAATCAGGAACTGAAGGGTGACCGGCGTATTGACTTGTCCGGCAGCGGCATCGGTCTGGGAATTGAAATCCGGGATATCTCCATTGACCTCAGCCGAACTTCTTTCAGTGAGACCGGCGGACTGTTTCAGCTCAGCCTTGCCACACAGTTCTGACATTCCTGATACTCCGTACAACAGGCAAACACAGTTCTCAGGGTTTTTCCCTATATTTACAGCCTGTTAAAAAGCACTTTTCGCACTGCTTTACTGCCATCACCCTGATAAGTACTTGCCAATGATTCGATATTTAACTGCCGGAGAATCCCACGGACCTGAGCTGACCGGAATCATCGACGGGCTCCCTGCCGGTCTTCCGCTTTCTGAAGATGCCATATCCAGACAACTTTTCAGAAGACAACAGGGTTATGGCCGGGGCGGGAGAATGGCTTTCGAGCAAGACAAGGCTCAGATCGTTTCGGGGGTCCGCTTCGGAAAAACCATGGGTCACCCCGTCGCACTGAAAATGATCAACAGAGCTTATCACAAGGACAAAGACAACTGGCCCGTGGTTATGTCCTCAGTTCCCGTCAAAGACCAGATTGAAAAAATCACTTTGCCCAGGCCGGGACATGCCGATCTCGTCGGAGTGCAGAAGTTTCGTTTTGATGATATCCGCCCGGTAATAGAGCGTTCCAGTGCAAGGGAAACCGCTATGAGAGTTGCCTGCTGTGCCGCTGCCCGTGAGCTGCTCGGCTTTTTTGGCATACAGATCGGCGGTCATATCATACAAATCGGGGAGAGCGGATATGCCTCCTGGGAAGCCGTCAGGGATACAGCAGATCCGGTCATTTCCGAAGGTGGCAATGCGCTCTCCGAAACAGCCGACAAATCGGAGGTTCGTTGTATTGATTCCGGAATATCTGAGCAAATGGTCGCTGAAATCAAAAAACGCCGGAAAGATGGAAGTTCCCTTGGTGGTATTTACGAGATTGTCGTTACGGGCCTTCCTGCCGGAATCGGAACGTACACGCAATGGGACCGCAAACTTGAGGGGCTTCTTTCGCAGGCTGTCATGAGCACCCAGGCAATGAAAGGTGTGGAAGTCGGAATCGGATTTGAAGCCGGTAAGCGCCACGGCCGCAACGTACATGATGAAATTACCTGGGAAGATGACCAATACGGCCGCAGGACCAATCGTGCCGGAGGACTCGAGGGCGGCATTACCACGGGTCAGCCGCTGATTATCCGCGGTGTCATGAAACCCATCCCCACCATGCTCAAACCATTGCAGACCGTGGATATTGTTTCGAAAGAGTCTCGTGAAACACGTTATGAGCGTTCGGATGTCTGTGCCCTGCCGCGGGCGCTGGTCGTTGTAGAAAATGTTATTGCCCCGGTACTTGCCAACGCTTTTCTGGAAAAATACGGCGGTGACTCCGTCGGGGAAATATCTGAAAGGTACCCGGCCCGCAACTGAAAAGTATTCAATTGCATTATCAGAAATGAGTCCGGACTATCGTTAGTTTGATAATTAAATCGTTGCGAAATGAATCAATCCAGAATGCAAAAGCTGGTGGGTTTTCTGAAGGAAAATCCGCAGGACAGTTTTTCCAGGTTTGCCCTGGCGCTTGAACAGCTCAAAGCCGGAGATGTAAACAAGGCGAGGGAGCATTTTGAGTTCATCCAACTCAACGACCCGGGATATGTCGGTGTTTATTACCACCTGGGCAAATTGTATCAGAACACCGGGAACCCTGAAAAAGCGATTAAAACATTTACCAACGGCATTTCAGTGGCCCGCAATGCTCAAAACCACCATGCGGCAAGTGAACTGGAACAGGCACTTCAGGAAATTGAAACCGAAGAGTAATCAAAACCATGCGTTTAAGACTGATCTTCTTTTTAATACTGGTACTGGCAGCGGGATATACTTTTGCACAAAGCACGCACCATACCGTTCGGGCCGGTGAAACACTCTTCAGCATATCCCGCCAGTACGATGTCTCTGTACAGCAGCTCAGGGAGTGGAATGATCTATCCGACAACGTTATCCGGGTCGGACAACGCCTTGTTGTCAGCACTGTTGACGACGAGGATCCGGCAGACACGCCGGCTGAAGATCGTGCGGCCAGCGAAGATGACGAAGAAGTTTCCAGTCACACGGTCAGAGCCGGGGAAACGCTTTTCCGGATTTCCCGGATGTATGATGTTTCGGTGGATGATCTGAAAAAATGGAATAATCTGGACTCCAACACAATCTCCATCGGACAGGAGCTTGTTATACGCGCTGACGAACGCATGGATGAGCCCGATGAAACACCGGATGACGAAGCACTTGCATCAGATGATGAAGGCGCTGCGGAAACAGAAGATGATGAAGAAGCTGAAGAGACCCCGGCATATTATGAAGTGCGTCCGGGTGACACTATGTATGCCATTGCAACACGCCACAACCTGTCGGTTGATGAACTCAGGGAGATGAACAACCTGGATGATACGACCCTTCATGTGGGCCAGGAGTTGCGTATTCGCCGCGGACCTGCACCACCGCCTTCTGTTACGGCTGAATGGGATATGGAAAGCACTCCCCAGGGCAAGTTTGTCACTTATACCTTCTCCGAAGAGGATACCCTTGACCAGTTGCTTCAATATCATAACATGGACCAGAGTGAGTTCAGGGCTCTCAATCCCGGGCTTTCCCCTTCTGATATCCGCACCGGTGACGACATAACGCTCCTTCTTTCAGCAACTTCCCGGCAGAAAAACCCGTACCGTAAAGATATTTCCGGTGAGGAATCTGCAGAAATGAGAGTCACACGATATCCGGAAGAGAGACGCGGACAAACAACTACCAGCGGAGATCTTTATAACCCCAGCGCACTGACAGCCGCACATCCCAGCCTTTCCCTTGGTTCCGTCGTCTTCGTGAAAAACCCTGAAACCGGCCGCGGTGTGTTTGTCCACATCAACGACCGGACACCTGAAAACCGGCTGCTGCTTTCTGACGCTGCTTTTCAGGCACTGGGCTACCATGACTCAACCCAATTGACAGCAAGAATTCATCAGGCTGATGATAATTAATTTAATTTATTCAGCATGATTTATTAACTTAAGCGATAAGGTTGTATGAGTATCAGTACTTTGCAACCATTTTGGCTTTTACCGGAATTGTGTTAATCATTGCAGTGTTTTTCTTCAACAAAGCATTTTCAGCCAACAAACTAATCAATTGTTTAATACCCGATGGCGCATTTGACAAGGGAGGAGTTTCAGAAACAGCAGGACTTCAATGATGAAATTCTTCCGCACCTTGATGCTATTTACAATTTTGCCCTGAAATTGACGGCCAACAATGACGACGCCGAAGATTTGGTGCAGGATACCATTGTCAAGGCCTATCGTTTTTTCAACAGTTATGAAAAAGGCACCAATGCCAAGGGCTGGCTGTTCCGGATACTGAAAAATTCCTACATCAATAATTACAGAAAAGCTTCCAAACAGCCGGGCAAAGTTGATTACGACGAAATTGAGCCGTTTTACGAAAGTATACGAAGCGAACAGTCCAACACCACCGACCTTGAAAGTCAGATGTACGGTGACATGATGGATGATGATGTCACTTCCGCCCTGAATCGCCTGCCGGAGGATTTTCGCACCGTTGTTCTGCTCTGCGACATTGAAGGATTTACCTATGAAGAAATAGCAAACATGCTTGATGTGCCCATCGGCACCATTCGTTCAAGATTGCACAGAGGAAGAAATCTGCTCAAAGCGGAACTGACCGAATACGCTTCAAGACGCGGTTACAGCGGCGAATAATCCCATCTGATCTATGCCGCTTTCTTTCTCCGCCCGGCAGCCAGCTTTCCATTTTCTCCCAGAGGAAGTACCAGCCGGAACGTCGTGCCTTCCCCGGGCACCGACTTGTAAACATAGATTCTGCCCTTGTGATAGTCCTCAATAATCCGGCGTGTCAGACTGAGCCCAAGTCCCCAGCCACGCTTCTTCGTACTGTAACCCGGATTAAAAATCTCACTTCTCAGCTTTTTCTCAATTCCCTTGCCCGTATCCGTAACATCAATAATGTAGCTGTTGTTATATTCACGGGCTTCTATGTGCACACTGTCGTCGTTGTTTCCATTTCTGGAATCAATGGCATCCAGTGCATTTTTCAAAAGATTTTCAATCGCCCAGGCGAATAATTCCTTGTTGACCGGTATCCTTCTCTCGGAATTCAGTTCCATCGAAAGTGTGACATGTTTACCGATCTGGGGCATTCTTCGCTCAAGATAGTCCATAACTTGCCTGATTATCGGGCCGGCTTTTGCCGGTTTCAGCTCAGGCTCAGAACCAATTTTGTTGAACCGCTCGGCAACCGTCTGCATGCGATGCAGGTCATTGGAAATTTCATGGGCGATGTTCAGCGTTTCCTGGTCATTGTTTTGCTGCTTGAGCAGCTCAATCCAGCCGTACAGACTGGACAGCGGCGTGCCCAGCTGATGGGCTGCCTCGCGGGCCATTCCTACCCACAAGTTGGACTGTTCTGTTCTCTTGATACTGCTCAGACTCATGTATCCCATGCCCAGAAACAGAGCAAGCAGACCGAACTGCACATACGGAAAATAGTGCAGCGTCCGGATGATCGCGCTGTCGCCATAATAGATAAACTGCTCCTGTTTCATGTCTCCTGACCCAAGCTCAATGCGTATCGGGTCATTCAGGGAAGCAAATTCAGCGATAATACCCTCCTCAAGCTCACGGTTGCCGGTGTTCCGGGAATGCAGAATTTCCTGATCTTCATCGACCACGACTGACGGAATTTCAAAACGGTTTTTGATAATCAGCTCCGATGCAACAAAGTCCAGTGAGGAGTTGGACAGGTCTGATTCAGCGCGTTCAAGTGTCCGGATCCAGCGGCTTCGAGTCATGGTATCAATACCATCCATGGCCGAGAGCTCCATCATTATAGATTTGAGGTCATTGCGGGTATCTTCATAGTGTGGTTTGCTGTGATACTCCATCGCCCTTGCCCAAAGCTCCACTCCGGAGCGCTCTTTATCACGGATCTTTTCGATGAGATACTGAGTGTATACAAACGAACCGATTGCTGTGATCACAAGGAAGAAGACAAGTACCCCCTTGATCCTGTTTGATGTGCTTTTGAAAAACATGGTTTTCAGGTGTTCGTAAATGTTTTAAATAACAGCCAAACTTCTGTGAACGGCACCCCGGCTTGTTTCCGGTGTATCGCCGTCTGTATGCCGTAAAACGATAACGAGCGGGCCTGAAAAACTATTTTCACACCTTAAGCAGGATCAGGTCATTTGTCCGGCTTTAAGCGGAGGCCTTGTGTTTTTTATATACCGGAGGTGCGTGAGATGCAATCGTGTCTTTTGTAATGATGCATCGCTCCACATTTTTCATGGTCGGGAGTGTGAACATGATGTCCAGCATGGCCCGCTCCATGATCGACCGGAGCCCCCGCGCACCCGTTTTCCGCTTCATTGCCTGACGCACAACCTCCTGAAGCGCCTCCTCCTCAAACTCCAGATCGACTCCTTCCATCCGGAAGAGCTTTTTGTATTGCTTTACTATGGCATTTTTTGGCTTGAGCAGGATATTGATCATCGCCTCTTCCGACAACTCGCTCAGGCCGGAAATAATCGGCATTCTTCCGATAAGTTCAGGGATGAGTCCGTATTTCTGAAGATCCTCCGGTTCAACATGGGTAAAGATTTCAGGATCGTCTTTGTCAAATTTGTCCTGATGATCTGCAGTGAATCCCATGTTGGATGATGAGAGTCTTCTCGATATGATCTCGTTAAGCCCTTCGAATGCACCACCGCAGATGAAAAGAACATTGCGGGTGTCTACGGTGATGAAACTTTGCTCCGGGTGTTTTCTGCCTCCTTTGGGCGGCACATTGGCTGTGGTGCCTTCGAGCAGCTTCAGAAGGGCCTGCTGCACACCCTCTCCGGAAACATCCCGGGTAATTGACGGATTGTCTCCCTTGCGGGCCACCTTGTCAACCTCATCAATATAGACAATGCCTTTTTGTGCTCGTTCTACATCATAATCTGCCGCCTGAAGCAAATTGGACAGAATGCTTTCAACATCTTCACCGACATAACCGGCTTCCGTAAGCGCTGTGGCATCAGCAATGCAGAAAGGCACGTCAATAATACCCGCCAGTGTCCGGGCCAGAAGTGTTTTACCCGAACCCGTCGGACCCAGAAGCACGATGTTGCTCTTTTCTATCACAGAGTCGTCGTCATCATCCAGCACCTGGGAGCTTATACGCTTGTAGTGATTGTAGACAGCGACAGAAAGTGTTTTTTTTGCATCCTCCTGGTCAATCACATAGTCATCCAGATAGGCTTTGATCTCGATGGGTTTCAGGTCATTGCGAAAATCGGTTTCCTTTTTTTGCTCTTTGCTGTCCGAAAGGTCACTTTCCACAATGCCGGAGGCATCGGCGATGCACTGGTCACAGATATAAACACTGGGTCCGGCAACCATGCTGTTGACCTCGTGGCTTGATCTGCCACAGAAAGAACAACGAATTTTTTTATTCTTGTCACTCATTTCGCAATGCTTGTTTTAACGTTCAACATGTAATAATAGCAGTACAACAGATCAATATGTTCCGGAAATCATCCATCTGCCGGAACCATGTGCTCCCGGTTACTTTTGCGTTGACGGGCGCTCGAGAACTTTATCTACCAGTCCGTAATCCAGCGATTCTTTGGCATCCATCCACTTGTTGCGGTCCGAGTCGCGAATGATATCATCGGCTTTTTTCCCGGTGTGACTTGCAAGTATATCACTAAGGGTCTGTTTGATCCGGATGATCTCCCGGGCTTCGATTTCTATGTCGCTTGCCTGACCCTGAGTACCTCCCAGCGGCTGATGGATCATGACCCGGGAATGAGGAAGCAGGTTCCGCTTTCCTTTTGTTCCGGCAGCCAGCAGTACGGCTCCCATGGATGCCGCCATTCCCATGCAAATGGTGGATACGTCACAGCGTACATGCTGCATGGTATCATAAATTGCCAGACCGGAAGAGACAACGCCGCCCGGACTGTTGATATACAGATTAATATCCTTTTCAGGGTCATCAGACTCAAGAAACAGCATTTGTGCAACGATAGTGCTGGCAACCGCATCATTAATGGGTGTTCCCAGTATGATGATCCGGTCCTTGAGCAGCCTGGAGTAAATATCAAAAGCGCGTTCCCCGCGGCTTGTGGTCTCAATGACCATGGGAATCAGGCTGTTCTGTGTTTGGGATCCGTCAAAGCTGTTGTCGTCGAACAGCGGTTGGTTGAATGGGTTCATGAGTCGTTCTCTTCGTTACGTTCTTTTTTCTTTTTTTCCTGATACGCCTCTTTGTCGAGTTCGTTCAGGGATATTTCATCAATTATTCTGTCAAAAAGCTTGTCGGTCCGGATATTCTGCCTGAGGTTTTCCAGCTGGTCACCGGACTGGGCATAGAAGTTTTTGACCATTTCCGTCGGAAGGCCGTATCTGGCAGCCTCGGATGCCAGGCGGGCGTCGATATCCTCCTCGGTAATCTCAAGGTCTTCGTGCTTTTTGCCGAGTTCATCCAGAATAAACGCCCAGCGGGCTTCACGCTCGGCATCTTCCCTGACAGACTCCTTGTACTCCTGCTCATCAAAGCCGTCCGGCAGCGGCTGACCCTGTTGCTGCTGTTTCATTCGTTCCAGTAACGAGTCCTGGACTTTTTCCACCAGTGCCGTCGGCACCTCCATATCCGAGTGAGCTTCGATCAGCTTATCCATGATTTCCTGCTTCACCATATCAGCTGATACCTGATCATAGTAATCCTGGATTTGACTGCGGAGTTTGCTCCGGTAGTCATCAACACTCGACAACTGCCCCTGGGTTGCCCCCTTCACAAATTCTTCGTTAAGCTCAGGAATGACTTTCTCATATACCTTTTTGACGGTAAGCTGGAAAGTTTCCGCATCGTCTCCTTCACCCAGGGTGACCTTTACCTCATCGCCTGCTTTTGCACCTTTCAGACCCTTGCGAAAATCGGCGTTTTCGTCATCGTTGAGATCCAGTTCTTTGTCGGTATCCTGCTCATCGGCCTTCGGCTCGCCTTTTTCATCAAGGGGAACAGCATCCACGGTGACCTTGCTTGTTTCCTCAACCGGCTGATCCGACTCCTTCCACGTTGCAGCGCGCTCAAGTGAACTGTTTAGCTCCTCATCAACCTCTTCATCCGTCACGTCGTGTACCATCTTGTCGATTTCAAGGCTTGACAGATCGGTCATTTCAAAATCAGGTTTGACACCAATCCCGATCTTTACTTCCAGCTGCCCGTTCTCCCAGCTCATATCCTCAAAGCGCGGCTCACCAACCGGCTCATATTTGGGTACAATTTCATCACGGAATACTTCCTGGACATAATTGTTGATTTCTTCGGATTCAATCTCTTTGCCGAACCTTTTTTTAACAATTGAAACGGGTACCTGACCGGGGCGAAAACCGGGCATATTGATCTTCTTCCGGTACTCCCGAAACGCCTTTTCAAATCTCGGTTTCAGATCTTCCTCGGTGGCTGTGATCGTAATAACTTTATCAACCTTGCTTTTGTCTTCTACGGATATATTCACTTATATAAGAAATTAGGGTTCACGTATTAAAAAAGAATGTCGTTATGTATCTGCCAGTTAACAGTTTCCGCACCCGGAAGGGTTCCGCCAAGTACGAGAGGGGGGACTCGAACCCCCACGCCTTTCGGCACTAGATCCTAAATCTAGCGTGTCTACCAATTTCACCACTCTCGCATCACTTTTCCGGCCCGTCCTGCCTGCTGATTACTGACGGCCTGTTCTGCCAGTACCTGTATCGAAATTAGCCTGTTAATATACTTAAAAGAACGCCATTTATCAACGAATGGGGAGGGTTGCAGATTTTGTGATTTGTCGTGTTTTGTGTTACTGGCTGAATCATTATTTTTTCATCAGCATTTTCTTCTTTCTGTTTTGCCTGTTCATAAAACCTGCGGAATCTTTCACCAAGGAAAAACACATGAATTATCTCTTTGTCTACATCACAGCATCAGACAGAAAGGAAGCAGAGACCATAAGTGACGCACTGATCAGCGAACGGCTTGTCGCATGCACCAACATTATTGATACCATGAGCGCCCTGTTCTGGTGGGATGGCGGGGTGCAGAGTGAAGACGAGGTTGTACTGATCGCAAAAACAACTGCAGAAGCATTCCCGAAACTTGAACAAAGAGTACTGGATCTTCACAGTTATGAATGCCCGTGCATTATTGGTATGCCCATTGCTTCAGGCTATCAGGGATATCTGGACTGGATCAGCGAGGAGGTCCGGCCCGGATCGAAACGTCAATCATAACCGCTAACAACTACCGCCCGTGGCTGTCGTAGAAGTAAAGAAAAAAAAACATATATACTGGGCTGAGATCAACCGCCCCGACTCCAACAACTCCATTGATTTCGAGGTTATGGACATGCTTGAGAAGCTCCTCGATGAAATGGAAAAGAACAACCATATCCGCGTTCTTGTTTTCAGCGGTGCCGGGCAGGATTATTTTGTTTCTGGTGGCAATATCAAGGCGTTTTCATCCCTGAAAACAGAAGAAGAGGGACGTGAGATGGCAAGCCGCATGGCTTCCATACTGGAAAGGCTGGAAAACAACCGGTTCTGGACTCTGGCCTGTGTGAATGGAGAAGTTTACGGGGGCGGATGTGAACTGCTGCTCGCTTTTGATTTTGCCATTGCCAGCAAAACCGCGACTTTTGCCTTTACGCAGTCCCGTCTGGGCATACCTCCGGGATGGGGCGGTGTCACCCGGCTGGTGGAGCGGGTAGGACGATCCAGGGCTCTTGAATGGCTGGGAAGCAATCAGACTATCAGTTCTGATGATGCACTTCAAACCGGATTGATAAATAAACTGTCCATCACATCTGAGCTGCGGCGAAATACCTGGGAGTGGGCGCTGGAGTTGTCACGTGTTGAACCCGATCTGATCGAGGAGCTCAAAAAGGGTAGTAAATACGCCCTTGATGCACCGCGGGATGAGTCCCTGAAAAGAGAGCTGGATCAATTTGCCCGTTTCTGGGGCACAAACCAGCATCATGAAAAAGTGGCCGACTATCTGGCAAGGTCCCGGAAATAACCGCACTGTCTCAGTTTTACCGCACTGTCTCAGTTTTACCGCACTGTCTCAGTTTTACCGCACTGTCTCAGTTTTCAGGGTTTTCCTTGTCACGGATCAGCGGAGAAAAATAATCTATCAGATCATCAATGGACTTGTCCAATGGTCCGCCATGCCATCCCCCGGCAGCATTAAAATGACCCCCGCCCTGAAAATCACGCGCCACCTTGTTCAGATCTATTCTGGATTTTCCGCGAAAGCTGATTTTATACCGATCCTCTCTCTCATACAGCAATAAGGATACCCATACCCCATTTATGCTAAGGGCGTAATTGACAAACCCCTCAATATCATCCTGACTGCATCCGGTATCCCGGAGCATCTTTTCTGTGACATAAGTTACGGCCAGCCTGTCGTTGCAGTACAGTGATATATTGTTCAGCGTAAGTCCCAGCAAATGATACTGTGAAAGGGATTTACTATCGTAGATCTGTTCATATACATCACTCGGCTTAATCTTGCCGAGTGAGATAATTTCACTTATGGCAGAATGGGTCTCGGCTGTTACAGAATCAAACCGGAATGACCCGGTATCGGTCACGATTCCGGTGTAGAGCGCCTCGGCAACTTCCTTGTTGATTAAACTGCGGTCAACGGCAGTAAACAGCTTGAATACAAGATAGGCGGTGGAACTGGCTTCCGGATTCCAGCAGTGACCGGCAAAAAAGTTCTCCGGAGGATCCAGATGGTGGTCTATCAGGTAAATTGGCTTATCGGTTTTCTCAAAATAGTCTGACATGTTCCCGAATCTCGACGGGTGATTGCCGTCAATAAATACGAAGGCATCGCATTCGTCAAGTTTTTCTTTTTCCGGGACCGTGATTTTTTCCTGATGTGTCAGCCACGTCAGATTGTCCGGCACAGGGTCATCATTGAACATCCGGGCCTCAATCCCCTGTTTCCTGAACCAGAAATAAAGAGCCAGCTGGGAACCAATCGCATCACCGTCCGGACTGATGTGCGTTATCAGGCCGGGCTTTTTGAGGGATGCCAGAGTTTGGGCAAATGTTTTATACATGTTGTTTATTTTGTTCTGATTACTGCATCTTCATATAATCACGCTTTCCCGAAATAATTCAAAATTTATAAAAATCGTTTTACCGGCTTTATGCAATTTCTTGTAGTAGCCAATGGTGAAAGACCATCACGCGGACTTTTTACCATGCTTCATCAGTATTGTGATTCCATGATCGGCGCCGATGGCGGGGGCCATACCGCGCTTGCCTACGGATACCGGCCCGACGCAATAGTCGGTGACCTGGACAGCTTTCCGGAAACCGGGAAGCTGACCTGCGAGATTATTCACAACCCCGATCAGGAAACCAACGATCTTGAAAAGGCTCTGGATTACGCCCTCACTCACGGCGCCACGCGGGTTGATGTCATCGGAGCCACCGGTCTGCGAACCGACCAGACTCTGAAGAACCTGTCGGTCTTGCAGCAGTTTTCACCCCGGTTCGAACACCTGGCTTTCTGGGATGACCAGCTGTACATGCGCATTGTGCCCAAAAGTTTTTCAATAGAACTGCCGCCCGGAAACCTTGTTTCACTTTTCCCGATGTCAGGAAAAGTAAAGGGAATCAAAACTTCCGGACTGCGTTATCCTCTGAATAATGAAACACTCCGGAACGGGTACCGGGACGGTTCATCAAATGTCGTGATTGACGGAAGTGTTACCATAACCTATCAGACAGGCGCGCTGCTGTTTATGACTGCCACCGGCGAACATCTGGTAAAGACTAAAAAAGATTCCTGATCCCGTGCACGGCATCGACTTCATTATTATCGCCGCGTACTTCGCCGGCCTGCTGGCTCTTGGATTTTTCAGGCGGGGTTCAACCGAAACAGAACAAAGTTTTCTGCTTTCAGGCCGCACCATTTCACTGCCGGCATTTGTAGCAACGCTTGTATCAACCTGGTATGGGGGAATACTGGGTGTCGGCGAATACAGCTATCAGTTCGGGATTTCACAATGGGTATTGTTTGGACTGCCTTATTATGTATTTGCACTTCTGTTTGCTGTTTTTCTGGCGGGAAAAATACGCGAAAACAAAGCACTCACCATTCCCGAAGCCCTTGCCAAAACCTATAAATCCAAAACCGGCAATGTCTCTGCGGTTCTGATTTTTCTGCTGGTCAGCCCGGCCCCTTATATTCTTATGCTGGGGATGCTTTTCCGTTTTGTGACCGGCTCTGATGCTCATCTGCTGATTTTCGCATCCCTGACAGCCCTGTTTTCGGTACTTTATGTCAGCATTTCCGGATTCCGGGCCGTCATCCGAACCGATATTCTGCAGTTTGCCCTGATGTTCATCGGATTCATCGTTCTGATTGCCCTTGCCATCCAAAGTGCAGGCCCGCCCCGGGATATCTGGAGTCAGCTGTCGGAAACACATCAGGATCCCCTTGGCGGACATAATATTCAGTACCTGCTGGTCTGGTTTTTTATAGCTCTCTGGACCTTTGTCGACCCTTCGTTTCATCAGCGCGCCGCAGCTGCAAAAACCCCGGCTACTGCCCGGAAAGGAATTTTTCTCTCTGTAGGCTTCTGGTTTTTGTTTGATATTCTGACTGTCCTTGGCGGCCTGTACGGATTTGTTATCCTTGGTGAAATTGACAACCCGGTACTTGTATATCCCGAACTGGGAGCTTATCTGCTGCCCGCCGGGTTGTCCGGAATCTTCTTCCTGACGCTTCTGGCCACAATTATGTCGACCCTTGACAGCTTTCTTCTTATTTCCGGTCAGACAATAGGAAGGGACCTGGCCGCGAAACTCTGGAAACCGGAGAAAAGTATTTTGCTTACCCGATGCGGTATGCTTCTGTCTGCCATACTTGGCATCATTCTGATTGTCATCTACCCGAGTGTGGTAACGTTATGGTATGTAATCGGTTCTGTTCTGATACCGGGATTGCTGTTTCCGGTTCTGGGTATTTATCTTCCTGTTTTCAGACTGCAAAGGGACAAGGCGACTCTTTCACTGATTATTCCGGTGCTGGTTTCTTCGGCCTGGATGATGCTTGGCACACTCACTGCTGACGACCTGTACAGTTATGCCTTTCTTGGACTGGAGCCCTTTTACCCCGGTTTGATTAGCGCAGCGGCACTTTGGTATTTCGGACGTCAGCAAACGGCAGAATAACACAACTGCGATCTGGCTCCGATTAGCCTCCGATCAAGCTGTTCATGAACCTGATCATGTATATGCTATATGTACATTCTGCAGGTATGCCTTTTTCAGGAACCGGACCTCCCTGTGTTCCGGAAAGTCAGAACTTCTTAGCTAAACGTTTTTCAAAAGGTGGGACAGATTCAGCTTATGAATCGGAATCAGGTATTTTGTTTCAAAAGCATCTTTATGGATGCCGTACTCCCCCGTACCGCGAAAATCGACAATACAGAAACGGTCTACCACTTTCAGAATCTCCCCGATCCCGTAAAATTCGGGACATGGTCCGTAATAGACAAGATCTCCGGTATTCAGGTCATTCATTGCCCGTCTGTGAAAGGGCAGAATGACCGGCAACCGGTCGATGCGATATGGCAGCCGTTTAGTTTCCATGCTTTATCTGAAAAACGAAAAAATACAAAATTCAGTCCTGACGATGAATTGAAATTTCTCTGATTTGTTCACTGACGTGGGTTATGCTGACCTGCCAGAGGCCGTCCGGCAGCAAGCCGGCGATCTTTTCCGGCCACTCTATAAGAGTAATCCCGTTACCGTACAAATATTCATCAAGTCCGAATTCGAGAGCTTCATCAGGATGATTCAGTCGATAGCAGTCGAGATGATAGACCGGGATCCGCCCCTGATATTCGTGGATCAGAGTAAACGTAGGAGACTGCACCTCGGTGTGCGGAATATCAAAAAACTCAGCTATGCCTTTAGCGAAGTGTGTTTTCCCGGCACCGAGATCACCTGAAAGCAGAACGATGTCTCCTCTCTGCAGCTGTGCGGCGAATAATTTGCCTGCCTCAATGGTCTGCTCTTCTGATACAGAACGTGTATGGAACTGTGGGTTTTCAGGTTCGGGATTAGCCGAATTACTGGCTCCGGTAATTCTCTTGTTGCTGGGTGACGTCATCCTGAATAAGAGTAATCACTGCAAGACAGCAGTGCTGTGATAAACTGGATTATTATGATTTCGGGGTCAGATGAACCAATGGCAGGATCATCTCTTCCATGGAGGCTCCTCCATGCTGAAATGTATCCCGGTACTTGTTTTGAAATTTGTTGTAGTTGGTCGGATACACAAAATAGTAATCTTCTTTGGCAATGATGTAATTGGTATTCATGTTTGCCCTGGGCAGGAAATAGTCTCCCGGCCGGGTGATATGGATGGCCGCATCATCATCACATTTAAGGTGTCTGCCGAACTTGTACCTGAGACTGGTGGATGTGTCGCGATCACCAAGCACTTTGGTATCCCGCATGGCACGAATGGATCCATGATCTGTGGTAATGATGATGTTGACATCCTGCTCCGATAACTTCTTGAGCATCTGGAACAGCGATGAATGGGCAAACCAGGTCTGGGTCAGCTCCCGGAAAGCCGTAACATCCGGCGCAATCTCCTTGAGCACCTGAGAGTCAGACCTGGAATGGACAAGCGTGTCCACAAAGTTGATCACAAACGCACTGAACTGAGACTGCGTGTAATTCAAAATCTTGTCCGAGATCTTCTTTCCTTCGGCAGTCTGGAGTATTTTTTCGTATTTGGGCCTGATACCCGTTTTCTTTCTTTCAAACTGTGCCGCAAGCAACTCTTCCTCATGCTGATTCAGTGACGTCTCATTTTCATCTCCGTGTGTCCACAGCTTCGGATAGTGCTTCTCAATCTGAGAGGGATACAAGCCTGCAAAAATGGCATTTCTCGAATACGGTGTTGCCGTAGGCAAAATGGAGTAGTAAAAGTCGGTGGTTATCTGATAATAAGGACGCAGCATCTTCTCAAAAACCAGCCACTGATCATATCGCATGCAGTCGATCAAAAACAAAAAGGTACTTTTCCCTTCATCCATTTTCGGCATCACCACCTCGCTGACCAGGTCCGGAGACAGCATCGGTCTGTCCTCCCTGCTGGCCCTCAGCCAGTCATAGTATTCGTTTTCGATAAACTTTCCGAACTCCAGATTGGCGGTTTCGAACTGATCCTGCAGGACCTGCTGCAACCCTTCTTCCGAACCCTGAAGCTCCATATGCCAGTTCGTCAGCCGCTTGTAGATTGTGATCCACTCGTCCCAGTCCGGCTGCTCGTTTATCATCATCGTGATTTCATTGAAACTGCGCAAATAGGTCTGGGCGGACTTCTCATCCCTGATGCGTCGGCGGTCCAGAATCCGCTTGACAGTCAGCAGAATCTGATTGGGATTGACAGGCTTTATGAGATAATCGGAAATCTTCCCCCCGATGGCATCTTCCATGATCTCCTCTTCTTCGCTCTTGGTGATCATGACAACGGGTATTCCCGATTTCAGCGTTTTGATCTCATTCAATGTGGCCAGCCCGTCCATTCCCGGCATCTGCTCATCCAGAAAGATGATATCATAATCCTGCTTTTCAATCAGTGCAAGAGCGTCTTCGCCGTTTGTGACGGGTGTCACATTGAAGCCCTTGTTCTCAAGAAATATCATGTGCGGTTTGAGCTGGTCAATCTCATCATCAACCCAAAGAATCGAAATACTCATTAACTGTCCGTTTGCTGTGGTTTAATCTGGTTTTTCCTTTATATCAAAAACTATGTACTCCCGAATATTTTCTAATGTAACGGGGCCAATGCCCGAGACGTTCAATAAATCATCCGGCCCGGAAAAGTGTCCGTTTTTATTGCGATATGAAACTATACGCTCCGCAGTGACCGGACCGATTCCCGGAAGGCGCGTCAACTCATCTGCTTCAGCACTTTGAATATTCACCGGTTCCGTCTGATCACCGGCATCATCACGGTCATAACCGGCGGAACCCTCCGAATCCAACTCCTCCTTTATTCCATCATCTGAAGTTGCATTGCGGTGAGAGAAATTCGCTGACGCAAGTTCTTCATTCTGAAGACGCTGAAATTCCGGGTTTATTGTAACAACAGGTTCGGACGGAACGACCGCTCCCGACTGCTGCACAGCTTTTTCAAACACTTGCCTGTTGCGAAGTGGAAAATATTGCGCCAGGACAAGTTGCCGCTCCCGCTCTTCTATCCCTGACAGGCGCTTGAACTCAGCAATTACGGGTTCATAATAACTCATATCATAGACAGTCCGGGATGGCATGACATATGTAAACCCGCTTATTATCAGATTGGCTGATATGAGTAAAAGGATCACCCGCCGCTCCCCTGCAGTAATCTGCAACTCCTCCATCCAGAAAAAAAACTGTCTTTGCCACATTGCACTTATTGGGTTTGTTTAGGGTTGTCTGTTGATCAGAACACGGTGTTCTACCTGTTCGTGACTGTCAGACAAACAAACCCTGCAGCCCTTACATCCATGGCAAAAAATGGTACAAACCGGAAGGCTATTTTTTGAACCTGAGCAGGTTTTCCTCCCCGACAGCCTCAACGGCCGTATTGAGCGCATACATGCTTTCAAAAAGCACAATCGGATGCCCTTCAATGTCAAATGTCACATTGGTTGAATAAGCGGCTTTAAGTTTGGCTATCACCTTCTCATCATCCGGCAGCCAGCGTGCGGCAATATATGTCGTAGGCGTCAGGTTTATTTCTGCCTTGTACTCTGTTTTCATGCGATGTTCGACAACCTCAAACTGCAGCGCACCGACTGTACCGAGCAGCAACTCATTGCCAACGCCGCCGGGCACTTCAAAAACATTGACCACACCTTCTTCTGAGAGCTGTTTGAGTCCTTCCCGCAACTGTTTTCTTTTGAACGGGTCTTTGGAGGTAGCCTTGCGGAAATGTTCCGGAGAAAAAAGCGGAATCACGTCAAAATTTACCGGCTCACCATAATACAAGGTACTGCCGATCCGGAAATCACCCGGATTGAAGAGTGCCACAATATCACCGGGATAGGCCGTGTCCAGCAGCTTACGCTCCTCTCCCATAAGGCTGTGCGGAGTGGCCATCCTCAGCTTCCGGCCGTTATCTGCCAGCTTCACCTCCATTCCGCGTTTAAACATACCCGAAGTAACCCGGACAAATGCGGTACAATCGCGATGCTCCGGATTCATGTTTGCCTGGAGCTTGAAAACGAAACCGGAGAAATCCTTTTCCAGATTGTGCAGCTCACCTTTGTCGTTTTCGTAGGGTTTGGGCGCAGGGGCAAGCTCCCGGAAATAATTCAAAAACAGATCCAGTCCGAAATTGTTGAGCGCCGAACCGAAGAAAACCGGAGAGGCCTCGCCGTTCTGAAACTGGCCGCGATCCATGGCATCAAACTCATCGCCGATGAGCTCAAGCTCTTCGAAGTACGCTTCTCTCGCTGCCTGGCCCAGGGTGCTTTCTTCCAGTCCCTGTTCCAGAGGCAGAAGCTCAGCATCGGCTTTCAGTGCGCCATGCTTGTTCTTTTTGTAAAGGTTCAGTTCTTTGCCGATGAGATCATAGACGCCCTGGAAATCGGCGCCGTAGCCAATCGGCCAGCTTGCGGGTATGGCAGTCACCCCCAGCTTTTCTTCAATATTGCTCAGCACCTCCAGCGGCTCCATACCCGGACGGTCGCACTTGTTGACAAACGTGATCACCGGAATTTTTCTCAACCGGCATACTTCAAACAGCTTTTCAGTCTGCTCTTCGACACCCTTGGCAACATCTATCACCATAAGCGCACAATCCGCAGCAATAAGTGTTCGGAATGTATCTTCGGAAAAGTCTTTGTGACCGGGGGTGTCCAGCAGGTTATACCTGATACCGTCTTTTTCAAACCTCAGCACCGAGGAGGTCACGGAGATGCCACGCTCCTGTTCGATGGCCATCCAGTCGGAGGCAGCGTGCCTGGCGGCTTTTCGCTGCTTGATGGATCCGGCCTCATGGATGGCGCCGCCATAGAGAAGCAGCTTTTCTGTCAATGTGGTCTTACCCGCATCGGGATGGGAAATGATGGCAAACGTTCTGCGCGACGCGACTTCCCCGGCAATTCCGTTTTCTTTCACTTTGGTCTGGACTTCAGGCATATGTAATAATCAATTTTTGACAACTGGGCAATATACGAAAAATTGGAATTATTCTCCCGCTTACCGTAACGCCTAACCGGTTTCAGCCGCCGGAACCGGCATCCGGTATCCCATATCCGCCATCCCGCAATTTTTTACATTGAAATTGGTTCCCGTTTCTGCCATATTCAACTCTGCATTTATAGAAACAGCATGTTCCATTACAGGGACGTACATGGAACCACATCAGGCCGCTGATCAAAAGTATTGCGATCGCTTTGCGGTTATCTGATAACTATTAATAAAAATGTGAGGTATAGTGACGTGGACGCACAGGGCATGGTTTCGACCTTGACAACACTGGACTGGATGCTGGTGGCATCCTATTTCGTACTTTCACTTGGCATAGCACTTTATTTCTATTCCCGTGCCGGTCGGAATACCACTGAATTCTTCCTTTCCGGACGCAACATGCCCTGGTGGATTATCGGAACAAGCATGGTTGCTACCACGTTCGCCGCCGACACGCCGCTGGCTGTCACGGAGATGGTGGCCGAAAACGGAATTGCCGGAAACTGGCTTTGGTGGAACTTCCTGATGGGTGGCATGCTGACCGTTTTCTTTTTTGCCCGACTGTGGAGACGAAGCGGCGTCCTGACCGATGTCGAGTTTATTGAACTTCGCTACAGCGGGCCTGAGGCAGCATGGCTGCGCGGACTCAAGGCTATATACTTCGGCCTTCTGATGAACGTCATCATTCTGGGATGGGTCAGCCTCGCTATGGAATCCATATTCAATGTCCTGTTTCCGGGCATGACCTTCTTCGGACATGAATACTTCTCGTTTCTGGGTGTCACCGTGAGCGCCCCGCTGGCACTGGTCGGCTGCCTGATCATTTTCGTTGCCGTTTACTCGCTCATCTCCGGGCTTTGGGGAGTTGCCGTGACGGATATCTTCCAGTTTGTCATCGCACTCGGCGGGACCATTGTCCTCGCCTTTTATGCCGTCAACATTCCGGAAATCGGCGGTATTTCCGGCCTGCAGGAGCAGCTTCCGGATGAAACCTTCAGCTTCCTTCCCACCGTCGGCCAGACTGCCGAGGGGGTCGCCGTACTGACACTCAGCGTCGGCGCCTTTGCCGCCTACTTCGGTGTCCAGTGGTGGTCCAGCTGGTACCCCGGATCTGAGCCCGGCGGCGGCGGCTACATCGCCCAGCGCATCATGAGTGCAAAAGATGAAAAACACTCGCTCTTTGCCACACTTTGGTTCAACATCGCTCACTACTGCCTCCGGCCGTGGCCCTGGATTATAGTCGCCCTTGTATCACTGGTGCTCTATCCGGACCTCTCCGATTCACGGGAAGGCTTCGTGCTGGTGATGCGGGATGTACTGCCGCCCGGCCTGCTCGGGCTGCTGTTTGCAGCTTTCCTGGCTGCCTTCACCAGTACCTTTGCTGCTCATCTGAACTGGGGGACATCCTACCTGGTAAATGACTTCTGGCGGCGGTTTATCAAGTCGGACGGCACTGAAAAATATTATGTCGCTGTATCCCGTATCGTGACTTTCCTGCTTGCCGTTACCGCTTTTATCGTCACCACACAGCTCGACACCATCAAACAGGCATGGGGGCTGGTGCTGACAGCATCCGGCGGACTTGGACTGGTGCTAATTCTGCGGTGGTACTGGTGGCGGATCAACGCATGGAGCGAGCTGGCCGCATCGCTTACACCCATTTTCCTGGTGATACTGGTTCTTTTCGGTGTGCCCGTACCCGGCCTGACCGATCCGTTCCCGCTGAATCTTTACTACGTAGTGGCAATTACCACCGTTGTCTGGCTTCTGGTCACGTATCTGACAAAGCCTACCGAACACAAAAAGCTCACTCATTTTTACCGTCGTGTCCGGCCGGGCGGACCGGGATGGAAGCCGCTTGAAGCTGAAAATCCGGACATTTCTTCTGACGGGTCGCTCTGGCCGCTTCTGGGCAACTGGGTTGCCGGTGTCGTTCTGGTCTACATGGTTCTGTTCGGGTTCGGACACTTCCTGTTCGGAAACTACGGATACTTCCTGATCTGTGCTATATTTGGATTGGGCGCCATCGGATTCCTCTACTGGGATCTGAGCAAACGCGGTTTTGATACGGTGATAGAACATGATCCGTCCGGAAAAGACGCTGGCGGCAATGACAAAACAGACTCTGGCAGTTGATTTATTCTTGATAATTACGTATCACGGGTAATAATACTTTTATTGTATTGGGGATCGTGACCATCAACCGGGCCAAACTATTCTCGTGTATACACCTGAACCACAAATATCTGTCATCTGCGTTTTTCGGAACCGCAAGGAGTCGATCACGCCTACTGTCAAAGCTCTTTTTTCCATTAAGGAAGTCCCTTGCGAGTTTATTATTATTGATGATGCCTCCACTGACGGCAGTACGGAAAAACTGCGGTCACTCATGGAGTCTTATCAGAACGAACAGACCTATTTTTTTGAACTGGACTCTCCGCGTGGCCGCGGCAACTGCCTGAATATGGCACTTGAGCACATTCGCGGACGGATTATCTGGATCCCTGAAAGTCTGCACACCGTGGATCAGGAGCTGCTTGCAGCAGCAGCCGGGGAACTCAGATCCTCAGAGAGTCCCCTTGCAGTGGCCACAGAAGAACCCTTGCCCGGGTCTGCCATTGACTGGCTTCAAATGCTCAAGAATGATCGTATTCCCTTCGACCGGAACTACCTTTTTGATATCGAAAAAATCCCGCCCGCTCAGCAGTTTGCCGACCCGCACTGGTCCTCAAGGCATGCTTCGGAATGGGCAATGCGGCTGCATTCAAGGCATGACATTATTTCCGTTAAACCATTTGCCGACGGAAGCAGCGACCATCTTGCCATGGATGACCGCACCCGGAAAGAATGCGTTTATTCGCTGCTGCGCGATCCGGAACTGTCGTTTTCCAGTCAGGAAAAAGCCTTCCGGATGCTTCGGAGTTTCGGCCATACGGATAGTGAGCAGGACGCAGAAAGCTCTGAAATTTTATACAGCCAGGCTCAATCCCTGTTCAAAACCGGTGACAGTGTGTCGGCCCTCGATCTGCTAAACCGCATTCTGGCCAGCGATCCCGGTCACAAAAGGTCGCGTTCATTCAAGATCTCTATCCTTGAAAAAATGCGGCGTTATGTTGAAGCCGCTGAGGAGAAACACTCAATCCAGTCCCGTGATTCATCGGAAGAGGTCCCCGATGAGCAGGAAGCCATTCCGGAACTACAGGATTCCTCGCAGAAGGAACCGGCAGAATCCGGTCAGGATTATTCTGAAGAAACCGGACAGACTCCGGAATCTGCTGAACCGGCAAGCGAAACTGAAAAAACATCAGTACAAGCCGATCCTGCAGAAGAAACTGAAAAGATTCCGGAGGCTCCTGAATCAGCGGACGATATTTCAGATTCAACGGAATCAGCTGAGCTGACCGACTCCACCCAGGAAGACACTGCCTTCAGACGACAAGGTGATGCGCGGGAAGATGAAACAACCGGACAACACCACACTGCTGCCGGCACCTCTGTCAGGGTGAACTATCGCAAGGAAATCAGCAATCAGCTACCTTTAACCATCATTATCCCCACCTCAACCATCAGGCGGCAGGTGCTTGAAGACTGTCTGACCTCCGTATTCCGGTACACCGCCTCCGGGCAGACAAAGATTATTGTCATCGATAACGGATCCGTTGACGATACCGACGAGTACCTGGACTCACTTATCCGTGAAAATCGTCCCGTCACCGTTCTGAGCAACGAACGAAATCTCGGATTTGCCGCAGCTGTCAACCAGGGACTTGCAAAAGCCGGGGATGGAATTGTTGTGGTCATGCACAATGATGTTATTCTGCGCGGACCTGTACCTGCGAGGCTGGCACGGGTGCTTGATGAAAATCAGGACATCGGACTGGTAGCACCAAAAGCCGATCGCACATGGAGTCCCCTTCAGCACCTGAACGGTATCGGTGATGACACCCGGCAAAATCCTGAAACCGATTCTGACAGTCCGTTTACAGAAGTGGATCTTGTCGACGGATACATGATGGCCTTCCGTAATGAACCCGGACTCACAATGAGCAAAGATTACGGGCTGGCTTACTTTGATGATGCGGATTTCTGTTTCCGGCTGCAAAAAAAGGGATACCGCATTGTCATTGACAATCGTGAAACGGTTACTCACTTGTACGGGCAGACAACCAGTGATCTCGGGCTGAATATGCGCGGCAAGGCTTACTGGAAGAACGCCGCATTGTTTCAAAGCGAATGGAGCCTGGAGCCGCAGTTCCCCGCAGAAAATACCGTTGACGACTCCATCCGCCAGTTCATTATCATCGGTGAACTGATCAACCCCTTCTATCCCGAAAAGCATCTTCTCGACTACTTCTGGAAACTGTTCACCAGCGAACAGAAAACAAGAGTTTACAATTCGGATTTCCCGTCCGGCGAACTGAAAGCGATGATCAGGGTGATGATGGCGGCAAACCAGCGTGAAATCCTGCGCCGGCTTGAACAGCAGCTGAATTCTTATCCGCCGGATATGCAGCTTTATCATGACCTGATCGTGTTCTACTTTGACCGGACGATCTATTCACGATGCAAGCTCTATCTGGACAAAATCGGTGATCATGAGATGCCCTCTGATCTGGCCATCTACCAGCTGAAAATTGCAATCGGTGAAAAAGATTACGGAAAGGCTGCAAAACTGCTGGAAAACCTGATGGAGGAACTTCCTACTCATCCTGAGATCCTGCTGTCGGCTGCGGAGATCCACAGAAAAAGCGGAAACAGGGAACAGTCTGAGAAGTTCATGTCACTTGCCAGGACCTTCAATCCGTACATCCGGCCCTGACCGCAAGTCTGCACCGAACCTCAGGACCCGGCCGTCTCAGCAGGCAACAACGTATTCAAGCAGACGCTCAAGCTCTCTCACCCTTTGTGTGCAGCCTCGCTTTTCGTAGCTGATTTTCAGATTTCGTATGGTTCTGGCCAGCATATCGGTTTCCAGTGCCCTCTCAAAATGGACTGACTTCGGAACAATCCCGCTTTTCCTCAAAAAATAGGAGCACTGATCCAGACTGACAATCCGGCCGCCATTATAAGGATCTATAAATGTGGAAGTGCTTTCGGTTTCATATTTAATGAGAAAATGAATCGGCATGTTGACGCCGTACAGCGGCATATCAAGCCGGGAGGCTACAAACAGCATCACCATACTAAGCGACAGCGGGATACCCTTCCTCCGCTGAAGCACTTTGTGAAGGTAAGAGTTGTCCGGACTCGTGTAATCTTCGGTATCGCCCTTGAAGTATTCGTTTTTGAAGAAAAAGGAGATAAACGTCTCGAGCTTCTCGCCGGAGGTAAGACCGGCACCGAGCGAAGGCTCAAGGCGGGCAGCCATCCTGTCCAGCTGGCGTTTGTACAGATCGGTCCGCAGCGTGGGATTGTCCAGACGGCAAAGCATCAGCTGGATGCGTTCCAGGGACCCCGGAGAATCGAGTCCGAGATCCATCAGTTCGGCAAACTCCTGCTCAAACGACGGGAATGTGAGCTTGTGGATCAACCCGGAAAGCCGGTTCCTGAGGGAAGTGTCGCTGATTTCTTCTCTGATCTCATCGAGCAACGGCACATCCTGTTCTCCGAGCAGTGACAGCTGCTCATTGACCCTGGACTGTACAAACGTATCGGGATCATCCATGAGAGCAACAATAGCTCTCAGCTCGTTCCTGGTAATTTCCCTGGTTGATGTCTTTGCGGTAATCACTTTCGCGCCACTGGGACTGATTTATGGTTCGTATCGAGGTAACATATCTGCAATCAGAATCGTTTAAATTGATTTTGAGCTTTATCATACACCCTTTACCTTTGACTTCTGCTGTGTCATTCACTTTATGAGCATTGATAATGTGCAGCAGGGGTCTGGTTCAAACCGCCGGAACCGGAAAAACGCAATACAGTTACATCCATACCTAAAACCGCATCGTCCCCCACAATTACATATTTTCATGAAGCTGCATGTCTATTCCGAAACAGGGCCGCTCAGCGCAGTGATTGTTCATACTCCCGGGAAAGAGGTCTCGCTTGTAAATCCGGAGTTGCGAGAACAACTTCTTTTCGATGACATCATATTCGAGGCGGATGCCCGGCAGGAGCATCTCGAAATGATCGAGATTTTCAGAGCCGCCGTTCCCGACAGAAAAAATGTATTTGAGATCTGTGACCTCGCAATTGAAACACTCGCAATTGAACGTGCGCGGATATTCTTCATTGATGAGCTTATCCGCTCCCTCCCCGGTTCGAACATCCATCCGCTGCGCTCTGAGCTGCTTGACCTTGACGCTGCCGGCCTGCTGGAGCTGATTGTCACCGGCATGACCGCCAGCCTGCCGAAGCTCACGCTCGATCCGGCACCAAACATGCTGTTTACCAGGGATCTGGCTTCCGTCGTCAATGACCGTATTATTCTTTCACGTGCCGCCAAACCGGCGCGGGTCCGGGAATTCCTGCTGATGGAAACCATCGCCCGGTTCCATCCCCTTTTTGACTCGCTGAAGAAAAACATCATACACATCGGGAAGCAGGACAGTGTGGAAGGCGGGGACATCCTTGTTGCTTCTGAAGAGGTGGTACTGGTGGGCATAAGCGAACGTACTACGTTCAGCGGCCTGCTGAGCATCACGGAAAAACTGCTCCGGGACAGTGTCCGGCATGTAGTGGCGGTGGATATGCCGAAGCAGCGCTCATCCATGCACCTGGACACCATTTTCACCTTCGCACGTCAGGATGAATGCATTGTCTTCCCCCCGGCAATAACCGAGCGGCGCAACAACATATCGGTTTTCAGCCGCGTCGGCGACCGTATTGTAGTAGAACGAAGGGAGACCCTGCAAAAAACGCTTGAAGAACTTTTCGGGCACCCGGTGACCTTTATAAAATGCGGTGGAGAAAACCTGACCAATCAATACCGCGAGCAATGGACCGACGGCGCCAATGTCTTTGCACTTGCACCCGGGGTTATTGTCGGATACGAGCGAAATACCGAAACGTTCAAAATGATGAAAAAACATGGTTACCGCATCCTTAACCAGAGGGAGTTCACCGAGGAATGGCGCGACAAACCCTTCCGTCCCGGGCCGGATGAAAAACTCGCCATTACTTTCCAGGGCAACGAACTTTGCCGCGGTCGCGGCGGGGCCCGCTGCATGACTCTGCCCATAATCCGCCATAAGGCATTTTAAAATGAACCCTCTGACTGCCCGGATCATATTTCGTCATTCACTTCTGTTCGTCCTGACATTCCTTTCAGCATCGTTTACCGGTGCCCTGTTTGTCGGACATACGTCCGGTCTGCCTGATGAATTCATCCTTTTTTCCGGCGAAGGGCTGGCTTTATACATTACGGAGGTTGTTATCTGGGAAGGCGTTCTCTTTGCCACCCTTCTGCTTGCCTTTCTTGGTGTGCACGAATTCGGACATTACTTTGCTGCGGTCAGACATCGCATTGATGCCTCGCTTCCCTATTTCATCCCGTTCCCGATATCACCTATCGGCACCCTCGGAGCGGTCATCCGGATTCGCAGCCGCATTCAGAACTCGATCCACATGTTTGATGTCGGGGCAAGCGGTCCCATTGCCGGGTTCATAGTTGCACTCATCATCCTGATTTACGGTTTTTCCACGCTGCCGGATCCTGATTACATGCAGAACTTTGCCGGACACGAAACCCTCAATGAGTACATTGAAGAACATGGCACTTTTCCGGACGAACCCGTGACTGACACCAGCCAAAATGAGGCCGAAGTCATGGTGCTTGGCAACACCCTGCTCTTCTCCCTCATCGCATCTTTTTTTGATGATGTGCCGCCGATGTGGGAGTTGTATCACTATCCCTTCCTGTTTGCCGGATGGCTTGGATTGTTCTTTACGGCGCTGAATCTGCTGCCGGTCGGACAGCTTGACGGCGGCCACATACTCTACACCCTGATCGGATACCGCCGGCACCGGCTTGTGGCACGGTGCTTCCTGGTCCTGGTGATGACACTTGCCGGTCTTGGCGCCCTGCCACTGATCCAGATGATTGCATCGGAATACGACGTCCCGGAAAAGCTGGTTGCCTGGGTGCTATGGGGAATACTTGCCCTCACATTGCTGAACCGGGCTTTTCGCGGCAACCTGGTCTGGACTTTCATCAGCTGGAGTGTGGTACTGCTGGCGAATCTGGTCCTGCTGACTGTCTTTGATCCAACCGTATTTTCCGGGTTCACCATCTGGATTTTTTGGGCTCTTTTTATTGTTTTCCTTGTCGGAATCGAGCACCCGCCTGTCTTGTACGAAGTCCCGCTGACTCCTGAAAGAAAGGCTCTCGGATGGATCTGCATGGCGATCTTTTTGCTGTGCATCAGTCCAAACCCTATTTATTTTACTCAATAATCGTAATAAAAACTTTCCTGCTATGCGTACCATCCTTTCATTGTTACTGGCAATTGTCATTGCCTTTGCCGCCGGCTGCAGTCCGGATTCCGAATCCACGGAACAAGCTGTCAACCAGCTGTCAGAAGAAGGCGAATTTGAAGAAGCACTTGATCTGGCCAGAACCAAAGCGGATGAAACCGGAGATGAAACACTGCTCATCGAAACACATCTTGCTTATGCAAATTACCTGACACATGAAGCCGACCACCTGGCCATGGGTGAGAGGATGGGCGATGCCCTGGCTCATTACAGAAGAGTCCTTGAGCTTGACGAAACCAATTCACAGGCTCAGTCACACATTGAGCTTATCGAGGGGATCTACGACCAGATGGGTCGCGATGTCCCGCAGGGCGTTGCCGAATAAGTCCGATTATTTAGTATCTTTCTGCACAATGCAAAATTAACAAACAGAAGCAGCCCGTGGCATCCGGAAAAAAAAAGGAACAGAAAACAGGCACCCCGTCAATAAAAAACAGGAAGGCATGGCATGAATTTTCCATAGAGGATTCATTTGAGGCCGGCCTGGTACTTACCGGGACCGAAGTCAAATCCCTTCGCAATGGAAATGCCAGTTTTGGCGATGCCTTTGCCTATCTGAAATCGGGAGAGGTATGGCTGAAAGACCTGTATATCAAACCGTTTGAACAGGGATCCTACAACAATCACGATCCGAGACGGGAACGAAAGCTGTTGCTGAAACGTGATGAAATACGCAAACTCGACAGGGCGGTCAATCAGAAAGGGGTAACCCTGGTGCCTCTCAAGCTCTATTTCACCAGAGGACTGGCAAAGATTCAGCTCGGTCTTGCCAAAGGCAAGAAAAAATATGACAAGCGGGCCAGCATTGCGGAGAAAGATGTCAAGCGGGATCTGGACAGGGAGCTTAAAAAAGCCCGTATGGGCTGACCCTTATTAAAAAAAGAACGACAGGATTGCCTGTAAGCCGAATTCTGTGATCTGCAGCCGCAGGCGGATGCAGACCGGTAATCATTTGTCTGGCCTCACCATTGCTGATGAGGTCTTGCAGTCTACCCGGCAGTGTTGTGACGGACGGCACACTGCCATGCTTGACCTTGCACCCCGCGGGGTTTACCCTGCCCCGTTCTGTTACCAGAACAGGCGGTGAGCTCTTACCTCACCTTTTCACCCTTACTCCGGACAAATCCGGAGCGGTCTGTTTTCTGTGGCACTATCCATCTTTCACAAAGTGAAAGTCCCCGGATTTCCCGGGGCGCGGTGTCCGTCGGTGTTCGGACTTTCCTCTCTCACCGGTAAAACCAGGCGAGAGCGATTACCCGGCAATCCTGTCCGTAAGTAAAAAACGGACAAAACATATTCTGAAGTATCCCTGCTTGCACAACTGTCCCTCTACTGACTGCAGCCTCAACGGATTCGGATGCCGGGCCGTCAGTTCAGGTTCAGCTGTTTCCGGGCTTCATCGAAAAAACTCGGGTCAACTACAATGCGGCCCGAATTCTCGTCAAATATGATCTTGTTTTTTCTTCTGACTTCAACCTGAACCTGCGGGGGGAGCATCATGCCCAGACTGGATCCTTTTTCCATGGGCACAACGGCCATGCCGTTATTGAGGCCTTTGCGGAGCCGCTCATAGCTGCGAAGATATCTTTGATCGAGTTTTTCTACGGCTTCTTCCCGCTTTTTATGGAGCTCTTCCTCTTCTTTCCGGGTGCTTTCGATAAGTTTGTCGAGGTTCTCCTTTTTCTCTTTCAGAAGATTCTTCGTTTCCTCGAGCTTGACCTCATTTTCGGCAACGGTATTCTCTAACTCTTCCTTCTGAAGGGCGATTTCTTCCAGGCGGGACTGTGCATTTTCCTTGATCTTCTTCTGTGTCTCGATTTCCTTGGTCAATGCATCATACTCACGATTGTTCCGCACTGTAAGCTGCTGCTCTTCGTATTTCTCAACGAGGGAATCCGCTTCCGTGATTTCAAGTTCAAGATTTGAGTTTTCTACAGTAAGATCCTTGATTTCCGCCTTGGCCCTTTTGATGCGGGTTTCCAGACGGGTGATCTCTGTTTCAATATCCAGGATCTCCTCCGGCAGGTCACCGCGCAATCGCCTGAGTTCGTCAATGCGGTTATCAATGAATTGCAGATTGGTCAGATTTTGGAGTACTTCTACCATAGGGTATGTTATTGCTGTTTACTGGGCTTATTGTTTAAAAAATAGCTTACGGGGTTGGTATTGACCTTTGTTTCAAGAACCCCGATTCCGGGAAAACGTTCCTGCAGCCGGTCGCACAGTGTCCCGACAATGGGAACCTCTGTTTCATAGTGTCCGGCATCCACAAGTAAAAAAGATCCGGTTTCGGTGAAAAAATCATGGTACTTCAGATCGGATGTAACAAAGGCATCCGCCTGCTGCCTGAGCGCTTCTCCCGCAAGAAATGATCCCGCGCCGCCGCAGACAGCTACTTTGCGGATGTATTCGGGCGATCCGCTGTATCGTATTCCCCCGCAATTGAGTTTTTCTGAAACAAGCGAGAGGAAATCTTCAATGCTGACCGGTTCCGGGAAGCTTCCGATGGCACCAAAGCCTGCAGGCTGCCTGTTTTGCCCGACAGATGCATTTCCCTCATCCCCGGCAGGGATCTCTTCTTTCAGGAACTGAACTCCCTGCAGACCGAGTCGTTCAGCCATTACATGGGAAACACCACCGGGAGCGGCATCCAGATTGGTATGGGCCGCAATGAGGCTTATATCATTACGGATCAGTTTGTAGATCAGCGAACCGGTCATGTCAGACCGGGTAATGCGGGAGAGCTTTTTGAAGATAAGGGGATGATGCGCAATGACAAGATCTGCGCCGGCAGCTGCTGCCTCGTCGGCAACATCCTCCGTAACATCAAGACAGGCAAGTATTTTACTGACGTGCTGGTTATGGTCCCCTACAAGTAATCCAACATTATCATATTCGAGCTTGGTGCTTTGCGGCGCCCATTCTTCCAGAAACTCGAGGATATGATTGTTGGTGTACTTCATATTCTCGAGGAGCAGCCCCCTTCCTGCCCTGTGCTTGTTTCGGCAACGGCGGGTTCGTATCTGTAAATGGTGTCTTTGTTGCAGTACACGATAAGTGACACAGTCAGTATTTTTGAATCAGACACGCAAGATAAAAACTTTTACACTTATATAAAAGTCAGCGAATCTGTATCTTTCCAATACCATGAACGCCGATGCTGTTTACGGTAGTATCATGAGCGTGAAAGATGTTTTATACATCACGGAAACACCGAAAAATACCATTACAAAAAAATCAGGTTCTTTAGTTGTGATCGGGAAAAACAGAGATTTTATCCGGCAGACCATCAGCGATATTTGTGACAAATGCGGCCGGGACCCCGGTGATATCCGCATTATCGCTGTAACCAAAACCCATCCCGCCGAAGTTATAGAGAATGCGCACCAGGCCGGATTGCGGGATTTCGGAGAAAACAAGGTCCAGGAACTGGTGCCGAAAATGGACCGGCTGCCCGATGACATTATCTGGCATATGGTCGGCGTCGTTCAGACCAACAAGATCAAGGACATGGTGCACCGTGTAAACTGGATCCACTCCATCGCAAAAGCCAAATATCTGAAAGAGATCGAAAAACGTGCTTCGCGCGTGGACAGAGTCATAAATGTCCTTATTCAGGTTAACATCAGCGGGGAGGAACAAAAAAGCGGATGTGACGCCGGAGAGCTTGCAGGCATCCTCGAGTATGCTTCCGGGCTGCAGCATGTATCCGTGCGCGGACTGATGGGCATGGCCTCCCTGACGGCCGACCGCGATGAGATCCGGAAGCAGTTCCGCATGCTGCGCCAAATCCGGGATGATCACAGACTCCTGGAGTCCGGCAATGTCAGCCTTGACGAACTCTCCATGGGAATGAGCGGAGATTATGATATCGCAATTGAGGAAGGGGCAACCATGATCAGGCTGGGTACATCTCTGTTTGGCAGCCGGAATTACGAAAAACAGTAGGCGTAAACAGGGACACTGATATTCATCGGTGTCCGAAAATATGTATCTTGCAACCGGGAAGCGGATTCTGTCGTAATACCGAAAAAGCTATTGCCGGCAGCGTTTTGTCTGTATGAGCATCATATCCATGCACATAAAAGAAACATCTACGGCGCTGACATCCATGCCGAAATACAGAGATCATGTTCAACTCCATACTTATCACCCCGCTTGAAGCTCTCGTAGCCATTGTAGCCATTATAGCCGTGTTCGGACTTTCAGGCTACATCATTTTAAAAATTATTCAGCTGATTGCTGAAGCGATCCGAAGCCGCCGCCAGGTCCATACCGGCGGAGATCTTATTCAAAGGCTGGAGCAGTATGAACTGCGCCAGGAGCAGCTGCTTAAGCGGATCCAGAACCTGGAAACCATCATTGTCGATGCCGACCTGGGTAATCCCCGGTTGAAAAGCCGGCAATCAGAAGATCAAATCACTGAGGGACAAAAAGAAGCTCCGGACCGTCCGTTGAAAAATAAGCTCAGAAAATGACCTTTTTATTGTGTTGAAGTACTTTGTCTGTTAAATTGATACAATTAACCCAAGTATAGAAGCCCTCATTTATGAAATTATCAGCTCTGGAAATCAAACAGCAATCATTTGCCAAATCAATGCGGGGTTATGATGTTGCAGAAGTGCAGTCTTTCCTCAATGTCATTTCCAATGAATGGGAACACTTGTCGAACAAGTGCAAGGATCAGGAGCGTGAAATACAACGCCTGTCCGAGAAGCTGACGCACTATCAGAAAGTGGAAGAAGCCCTCCACGAAACGCTTCAGACGGCGAAAAAATCCGCTCAGGAACGCGTCGACTCTTCCAAACAGGAAGCACAGAACAGAATTGCCAAGGCCAATCTTGAGGCCGAGCGAATTATTCAGGATGCCCAGCACGAGCGGCAGTCCATCCGGAGAAGCATTCAAAGACTCCTCGAACGACGTTATGAAATTATCCGGGGAATGCAGTCCTATCTCGACATGGCATCCGAATCACTTGAGTCCTTCAAAAAAGACGATGCCCATATATACGCCATCCCCACTGAAGATGAGTACGACACCGATTTTCCCTCCGGGCAACCTCCAAAGACCAATGATTTCGGCAACAACCCGGAATCATCTTCCCCGGATGAGGAAACGGAAGATCTTGACGATCTTGTTGATGACCTCGACGACAAATAATCAGTGCAGCCATGCCCCATTTTGAAACTATTGAATCTTCGCGAACCAAAAAGCAGGAAGCGCTCGGTTATCTTAACGCTCAGACCGATTTCAAACCCGATTACCTTATTATTCTCGGTACGGGGCTCGGACGACTGGCAGAGGAAATCCGGGTCGAAACAACCGTATCATATACAGATATTCCGCATTTTCCGGTTTCAACCGTTGAGAGTCATGCCGGCAGATTGATCTTCGGCACGTTAAGCGGCAAGAAGGTGATCGCCATGCAGGGCCGATTCCATTATTATGAGGGATATACGATGCAGCAAATCGTCTTTCCCGTCAGGGTGGCGCACGCACTTGGTGCTCATACCATGCTGGTTTCCAACGCCTGTGGCGGCATGAACCCGCATTTCCGCCGGGGTGATATCATGTGCATCACCGATCACATCAACCTTCTCGGTGACAATCCGCTCATCGGTCCCAACGATGACGACCTTGGTGTCCGGTTTCCGGATATGAGCGAACCCTATTCTGCTGAACTCATTTACCTTGCAAGGGAAGTTGCACTGCAATCGGAAATCCGCATGCATGACGGGGTCTACATTGCCGTGGCCGGACCAACCCTGGAAACCCGGGCAGAGTACCGCTTCCTCAGACAGATCGGCGGTGACGTTGTCGGGATGAGTACCGTTCCCGAGGTCATTGCAGCCGTTCATATGCGGATGAAGGTTCTGGGCATTTCGGTAATTACCGACGAATGTTTCCCGGACGCACTGGAACCCGTAAAAATGGAAGATATTCTTGAAGCTGCCGATATGGCCGAACCCAAAATGACACAGGTCATGAAAGGAGTGCTTGAAAAATTGTAGCAGGTGACACTTTCGCGGATAATGCCGGTAATTCAAAGCAAAAGCAGCACACTAATCAACCAGTCACATTCGTAACACTAAACGATTGACAAAATATCGTTGTCAGATTTTCGATTACCACTGCTGAGTTAATTTTTTTCAGAAGCGAGCCTTTTTCATGTATTCATTTGGTGACCAAAATATTTGGGACGAACACGACTGGGAGTCTCATATCAATGAGATGACACGCCGGCACGAAAAACTGCGTAATCTCATCGAGACGGATCACGACAAGTCCCCCAGATGGCTTGAACACCTGAAAAACACACCCACCAAACTCGACGCTGTGGACGCCTTTATCGAGGAAGAGCTGCTCATTGAAGAGTCCCACTTTCCGATGGATGAAGAAGACATGGATGAGGACGAGGAACTTTTTCCTGATGAGGAGGATGAATGGGAGCCCGATGAAGAAAACGGTGATCTGTTTGAAGAACAGGGCGAAGGCAATGATCTATATGATGATGAGGAAGAGGAAAACGACCATCAGGATGACGACGACATAGAAAACCTGTTTGAGGATATTTTTGAGGATGAAGCAGCCGAAGCATCCCTTTATGATTACACATCCCTCGAAAATATTGCCATCTATACCGATGCCCGGGATCTTTCCGCCGACCTGCTGGTTTTCAGCGACAGCCATCCCGGCTACATGAGCCATCCGGGCTTTCTCGGGCTTGTTTCAGACACACTGATTATCAGTTCCAAACTTGCCGCTGCCTATTCCATGGGGTTTGATCTGGAAGTTTTGGGTGCCAATATCGCTTACTGCAAAAAGGCGCTTGCCCGGGCCAATGAGGCACTGGAACATCTGCAGCGTCTCAAGGACGACCCGCTGCAGGCCTCCGAATACTATGATATTCACCGGCGGCTTTTTGAATTGCGAAATAATATTGCCATTCATATACAGGATACACGACGTTTTTTCAACAGTCAGCTGTAATCTGACGGTGAGTATGCTGCCCCTTTCCTGCGTTCGGGAATTCACGCTGCACTGATGCACAGAAGCTTTCCCGGCGCGCTATCCTCCTGGCCTGTTTTTGAGATTTCTCCCCTTTTTGTGTGCCGGCATGTAAGGACGCATCCTCCCGCATCTCTTGTCCTGAAACAGCCTCTTTAAAATATATACGGATGGCCGGCAATGTCAGGAGAATCCAGAATTGCGTTTCGACCGGGCTCATTTCCCGCCTTGCGGGTCGCTCTGTTTTTTGCGGCAGGAATCGTTGCCGGAAACATGGTTACGATTTCCGGCGAACATCTGCTCCCGGCCTGCCTGATTCTGTTTGCAGCTGTTACCTTTTGTCTGATGCTTCTTGTGCTCAAATCACGCAGCACGTTTTTTTCCGGCCTGCACTCGCAGGCAGTTTCCGCAGTCTATTTACTGTGCATCAGCGGCACGGGTTTTATTCATTTCCACAATCAAAGCCAATCGGCCGACCCTGAAGAGCTTCTGCTCCGGCATTTTGACAGCAGCGACCTGGTTTTTCACGGATCTGTTTTGTCCGACAGAGCAACCAGAACAGGAAACCGGATGCTCCGCATAGAGATTGATTCTGTCCGGATTCATGAACTGCCCACCTGGCATGTTTCTTTCAAAACAGAAGCATTGATGCGCTCCGGGGTATATGACGCGTCGGCGGACAAAGAATCGCCGGTGACAGCCGGCCGGTATATTCACTTCCGGGGTGATCTCCGTCAGCCCAATAAACCGACCAATCCCAATCAGTTCGATTATGCCACCTTCCTTGCGCGTCAGAACATCTATACTCAAATTTTTATCACAAGCCTGGAAGACAGTTACCCTGATCCCGGTTCTGCTTTTTGGCTGAAACGTCAGATACATATTCAGTCGGCCATTTCGAGGCTTTTTTCCGAAGACAATGCTCCTCTTGCCAGAGCCATCATACTTGGAGACAGATCCGATCTGGATGCGGAGCTGCGGACGGCTTTTTCGCGGGCCGGCCTTGCCCATCTCATGGCTGTATCAGGCATGCATGTCGGATTTATTCTGCTCCCTGTCTGGTTTGTTTTGCCTTGGTTTCGCAAGTCGGGATACTTGAAATGTATTGGCCTGACTGCAGGCGGCCTGCTGCTTTTGACTTATGCCGGAATTACGGGGTTCTCTATTTCGGTTTCCAGGGCCTCGCTTATGGCTTTCTTCCTGATGCTCGCCCGGCTGTTCCACAAACCGGGTACATCCATGAACATTCTCGGAGCCGCCGCTTTTATACTGCTTTTAATTGATCCGCTTTTTCTTTTTGATGTCGGGTTTCAACTCTCTTTTGCAGCTGTCATGATCATCCTTACCACACTTCCGGGAACCCGCTTCATGCTGCCCAAAAAACATCGCTACCGGTACACCGGCGCACTGTTTCAGTTTGTTATGGTCAGCGTACTCGTCCAGGGCGGTTTGTACCCTGTTCTTATGATCTACTTCAATGAATTCTCTGTCGCCGGCCCGCTCAGCAACACACTTGCGGTACCATTTGTGCAGTTCATGTTTCTCTGGTCCTTCATAGCACTTGGTATTTCCTTTCTGGAACCGGCAGCAGGCATACTGCTCAACATGCCGGGAGACTGGATTTTATCCGGCCTGACCGGTTATGTCCGCTACATCGGATCTCATCCGTCCTCCTGGATTGAAGGAACTGCCGGATCCGTCTGGATCTTCGGGATCTGGTTTTTTGCGGTATGCCTTCTGGCCTCACTGCGAATGCCGGGCCTCAGATGGAAAATGGCAGCCGGTGTTCTGGTTTTTCTGTTGCTGATCCGCGCCGAAGCGGCTGTCAACCATTTCCGCACACCCGCTCTTTCCCTGACATTTTTCGATGTTGGCCAGGGAGATGCCGTTCTGATGCAGACACCGGGCGGGCTTAACTATCTTTACGACACCGGCGTCTGGACTCCGTCGTACGATTCGGCTGAACGAACACTGCTAACCGAACTGAAAGCCAGAGGCATTTCCAGGCTTGACGGCATCATACTTTCCCATCCCCATGCCGATCACATCGGTGGCATAGTTACACTAATGGAGAACGTTGCCATTGACACCATTTACCAGTCCCCGGTAAAATACGAATCAAGATTATATCACCGCTACATGAAGCTGGCCGGTGAAAAGCAAATTCCGGTCAGACTGCTGCAAACCGGCGACATGATCACTACAGACCCCTCCATGCCCATGCTTGTCCTTGCCCCTTCGGATGATATCACTGCCCGTGACGCCAACAACATGTCCGTTGCAGTGCAGGTACATTACGGTGAAAGTGTGCTGCTGCTTTCCGGAGATGCAGAAAAAGAAGCCGAGGCATTTATGGTATCCAGGTTTGGCGATTTCCTGAAATCGGACCTGCTGAAAATCGGTCATCATGCAAGCCGCACCAGTTCAACAGCTTCATTCCTTGACCGTGTAGGTGCCACCAAGGGAGCGGCATCCCTGGCATTGAACAACAGGTACGGGCATCCTCATGAAGAAGCTGCCCGAAGACTGCAGAATGCCGGCGTTCATACCCGGTACACCAGTCTTCAGGGTGCTGTCAAATTCAGGAGCTGCGGCAAACGTTTCAGGCACATCGACTGGAGAGCCGGACCGGCTTTTCCATGAACCGTGCCCGGGCCGGAAACTCCGGTTCCCAAAAAGCTGTTCTCAGTATGTCATGCCGTGCACGTTTTTATGATCCTGCACGTTTTTTGACCCGAATGTCAGTCACATGTGATTCCTGACCTCAGCTGTCACATTGCAGCCACTATAACGCTTATACAAAGATGGACCGGTTTATCCAGTTTTTGATTTTTTTTGTCATCATTTCCTCCGTTTTCGGATTCATGCAGTGGTATGTCATCCGATCCTACTTCAGGTGGGTCCGGCTGGCTTTTGCACAGGAATCAGTGAAAAAGATTCGCACGATCACAATTTTGCTGCTCATCGCGGCAAATATTCTATTCTTCCTTCGCTTTCCCTCCACCGAACTGGGATGGTATGAGCACACGCTGTTTCAGGCCGTGGTTATTTATCCGGGCGGAATTTTTTTCGGGGCTGTTGTACTGGCATTTCTTATCCTTCTCCCATTCAATACCTCCGCATTTTTTTACAGGATCGTCACCAGAATATCCACGTATCTTGACAGCTTGCGGAATCGCATCCGGGGTTCTGCTGTCAACCGAAGCCAAAAACAACACGAAAATGCACCTTCTGAAACGGCAGCGTCTGCAGATGAGACCTTCGCTTCAGAAACAGAGCTGAACGATCATTCGCCGGCAGATTCTTTTCCGGTTTCACAGTCTTCAGGCGCTGCTTCGGGCTCAGCCATGTCAGATTTCATCAGCAGAAGAGACTTCATCAAAACCACGGGAACGGTGCTGTCAGCTGCTCCGCTTGGAATCACAGTCATGGCCTCGGCAGCCACTGCTCACGATTATCAAATCACGCGCAAGACGCTCTACTATCCGGATCTGCCGTCGGGCCTCGAGGGGCTCCGTATTGCTCAGCTAAGTGATATCCATTCCGGAATCTACATGACGGAAAACCAGATGCGTGATATTTTCCGGCTGACCAATGAGGAGAATCCTCACCTGGTAACGATTACCGGAGACCTGGTCGATAATTCTGTTTCCGAGATTCCGGCCCTGTATCGTGCTCTGGAAGACCTTAAAGCGGAATATGGAATTTACGCATGCCTTGGCAACCACGATCACTATGCTTCGGCCGGTGCCGTCAGTGACGCGATGATTGAAAGGGGTTTACACATGCTCACAAACACCCACGAATCGATAGCTATAAACGACGAGACGGTTTCCATATTTGGTGTCGACGATCATGAATCCGGCTCTCCAAAAGAGCTGCGCATGCAGAATGCGACTGCCAACATGCCTGAGCATGGATTCCGTGTGCTTCTAAGTCACCGTCCGGATCTTTTTGATGATGCCAGAAACTACAATATTCAACTGACACTGGCCGGACACACGCACGGTGGCCAGGTTGGTTTTGATGTGCTGGGTATGCCGTTTTACCCGATACATCTGTTCCACGAATATGCCAAAGGGCTCTACGATTACGGCGCTCACAAAGCCTATGTCAATGTTGGTATCGGCATGGTAGGCGCCCCTGTACGGCTCGTCAAGCCCGAGCTTTCTGTATTCGAGCTGACGGGAAATCCCGGTAAAGCAGCCTCCTGATTTTGGCCCGGGACTTATTTCATCCTGCATCCATCCCGTTCCTTTTGCATGCCAGTTAGTTCGGACCGCGCAGAATCGTCATTTTGTGGGTATCAACATGGTCACCTGCATGCATTCTGGCAATATAGACGCCGCTGGCGAGGTTCTGATTCTGAAATGAGATAGTAGAAACACCGGCCTGCAGCTCCTCATTAAAAATGGTTCCTACCCTTCTGCCGGTTACATCGTACAGCTCCACCCGGACCCGGATTCTGTCTTCCACTGTGTCAGGAATATTGATATCAATTTCCGTGCTTTCAAAAAACGGATTGGGATAATTTCTCAGCAATTCAAATTTGTCCGTTTCGACCATTCCGGGCGTATCTTCATCAACAGGCACTCTGCTAAGAATACGTGTGTTCATCACCAGATTTTTATGGTCGTTATCATTATCGATATCGTCATCTCCCATCAGTCTGGACCATCCTACACCACCATCGGCATCAAACCCGGCAAGCAGTGTACGAACCGGATAGTAATTGGCATCCGACTCATCATTTGATCCCTGATCGAATGCAAACAGCAGGCTGGCGTCATCGGATTCATCCATCACTTCAAACACAAAATGGTAATTGCGTCCGGCCTCCATTTCGATCTCAAAATCGGAAAAATCAACTTCGTTGGTTGATGTCGTCAGCTCATCGAAATCAAGATCCACATAGGCGATGGCATCAGACGGTGCAAATACGGCACCCGTTCCACTGCCACTGATCTGTTCCGATTCAGTAAGGGCAACACGAAGCACACCGCTTCCCTCTATGGCATCATCAGTGTGCCAGAGGTCAACATCGACTCCGCGCAGTTCGCCGTCGTATTCAGGATCCACGCGTACCGAAATGGCCCGGAACGTAGTCTGTTCATCAAATTGCATTGGCATGGGTACATAACCTGCCAGCGGATTGACCGCATAATTAATATCCACAACCCTGACTTCTCCGGGTGTCCATTCCGCATCGTAGCTGAACTCACGGCTTCCGTAGTTGGAAGCGGACTGGACTACAGGGTTCACAGACACCAATACAACCGATACGTACATCCCGCTCAGAGAAATTTCATCTCCATCAACAACCATAACTTCCCTGTCACCGTGCTCATCCTGCGCAACCACATAATGGCGTATTTCCGAAGGTGAATTGAGAGTGATGGTGAGATCCTCCACATCGCGCCAGTTGGTATATTTTGCCCCACCATACCGCAGCCTGACCGGTTGGTTGGTTACCCACGGGCGATCGCCGCTGTCAAATCTTCGTCCGGGCGTGGAAACTCTGACACCAGAGAACTGGGGAAGCGTGTATCCATACAGTCCGTTCCCGATTTCAACATCATTGAGCCAGTTGGCAATGTAGAAATCCGTCAGCACCTGCCGGAATTCCAGGTCTTCCTCAGCTTTGTCAATTGCGCGCTGATACTGCACCCACGGTGACCCGGAGGCACTCTGTGTTATGCCGCCAACGGCCTCCAGGCCGATTCTTTCGTAGAGATAGCCATGAAAAAGCTGCGCCCGCTGATAATCCTCAAGCACCTCGGGTTCTCCGGTCCGCCACCGCAGAAAACCATCCTGTTCCTGGCTCTCGACATTTCCGCTGACTTCATCCGGATCATTCAGGAATACCATGGAACGGGAACCGAACCCGTTGAAGATTTCAGCTATTTCGGACTGACCTTCATCCATAAACGTTATCAGATTTCCGCGTCCGGCCTGGATAAGGTGCTGAAACTCATGAGCAACCGTGCTGAGAGGCCGTGAAGGATCCGTGGGCATGTCATCGGTATAAATTCCGGGATAGGAGTTTATATACAGGATAGCCGCTTCGTTGCTGTTACTGTTTGATGTTCTGGGGGCCAGGTCGCCGGGGTTGAAGAAGCCGGCTGTGTAACCTCCGCCCGTATCCGGATCCCAACCGTCCTGTATATCTGAAATCAGAACTTTAACCTTGCCGGTACCCGCAGGATCGGGGACAAGGCCGGGATTTCCCTCTGCAAAAATATCAATATTGTTCAGAATGATTCCCTGCTCCGGATTGACAGACCGTGGCGGCGTACGCTCTTCGAGAGCGATCATCATCGAATCCACCACACCATCGTCGATTTTCCCCGGCTGATACTCATCCTGCTCAACCCAAATCTCAGATTTCTCACCGATGGCACGAAGCTCGAAAAGTATCTCGTCAAAAACGGCTGCGCCGGGTTCGCTTTCCTCAAGATTGTAGACAAAAAACTCACGGGTGTCACCCACTTCATAAACGACTTCGTCCTGCATCACCTGAAGCTCATGCGGCGCCTGGTCTCTGAGCCTCAGGTATTCCTCATACGCCTCCTTAATGGACGGCTCCCTGTATAGATAATCTGTCAGGTGAATAATCTTATCTTCATCACGCGCATGACCCTGTGCATGCATATCCAGCATGCCGTGGGAAGACTCCAGCTGGCCGGACCGGCCGTCGGTCTGAAACAGGGCGTCCGTGTGAAAAAGGGTTTCAAGTGAACCCGGATGTGTTATAACGGGTGTGCCGGGCGGACTTTCGGGACTCTGCTCTCCGGGTTGAGCCGCCGGTATGGAATAGCCGGCAAATAAGATTGTAAGAACAGCAAAGGTGAATGCTCCTGCCGGTCGTGTCAGTAAAGCTTTTGAAGGCATGCTGTAGCGTAAATTTGATTCTCATTTTCCGGAATGCAGGCTGATCGTTGCAAACAGGTAATGTTGCGGAAAAATCATCAGTCCGTGCCGGCGCAACTCATAATGGTACGAAATAACAGTGAAATTGAAACGGACAAAACGGGCATTGCGTATTCGGATGGTCAACGTATTATCGTCATTTTCCGGGACTTTTGTATAGTCTCAGACCTTGTTTCCGGCCGGAATTTCATCCTGTAGAGATAAACACCGCTTGCCATTCCCGCTGTGTTAAAATGCAAAGTATGCGTTCCAGGTTCAAGTACGCCTTTATCTGTCCGCTTTACCTTCCTTCCGTCAGCTGTAAAAACATCAAGAACCACACCGGAACGTTCCGGAAGTTCAAATGGAATATTGGTCTGATCGTTAAACGGGTTCGGATAATTTTGACGTAAACGGAATGTTTTTGGCAGACTTTCACTGTCCTCCCTGTCTGCATCCGTCTTTGCCGGACCGAACACAGCAACAATCTCCATGTCATCTTCGGGATACCAGCGAAGCCCGGCACCTGTGTGAGAAGAACCATTCTCAAATCTGATATCTTCTCTGTCCAGCGGCCGGCCGTTTTGGTCACGCCACTCTATGAAAATGTAACCCTCTGCAGGAACAGCGGTTATATCCACCGGAATATCGTTGAAGTACATTCCTGTCCACTGCGAAATATCGTCCGGAACACCCTGCGTCCCGGAACGAATATCCGTGCTGTCCAAACGTACATGTCCGGCTGTTTCACCGTCGAGCCCACCCTGAACAGCGATATTCAGGTCCGCTGTTCCGCCCAGATCAAAGTGATCCAGAATGTGAGACCGCATATAGCCGGGGCGTTTTTCTGCAAATTCAAGCATGACGTCAATGTGCTCATTCCATCCATCCGGGCTTCCTCCGGCGCTGCGCTGATGACGCCGTATGTGTTCTTCGATTTCCGGCCGGTAGGATTTACGGAATGCGTCAATCCGTTCTGAAACATGCGATGATGCAAACCGGGTATTCAGGTCCGTAGCCATCAGATTGACAAAGCGCCGGCGGAATTCCTCGTTTTCAATCAATCCTTCAAACAGATCATTAACCCACTCAGAAGGGGCCCTCGGATTCCCCGTTCCCGTGATCCATTCAAGCATATTGTGATCATATTCAGCCCACCATGCATTTTCACCGCCATATGGAAATCCGAAAGTGGCATCGAGGTCAAAAATCATCCAGCGCCACCTGCCGTCCGCACCGTAAGACGCATCCGGACGAAATTCATCAGTACGCTTTCGCCAGAAACGGATATTGTTGTGCGGCCAGTCCGCATTGGCTGCATATACCTTCAGCATCAGATACTTCAGATAGTTTTCGACATCCATCATGCCGGCTACATGATCAAAATGATCCGGATCGGACAGGTCCTGGTCACGGGCATAGTCCCTCATTTCCAGATAGTGATCCCGGTCATCCGGATTGCCCCGGTTCACCTCGGCATTTCCGGTCAGAATCACCACATCATCACGGTGAATGCCGTAATTGGTCTCCACATACCAGCCGTCGTACCGCTCACGGATGTTGTGAATGCCCCAGTATTCGCCGTTGATGAAGACCACCGCGGGTCGGTAAGCCTGCTGATCGACATTCCGGTCACTGTACAGCGACTGAACCATGGCATCCTTGAACATCGTGTGGAACCAGTCGTCACCGGATGAGCGCAATATCAGCCGCTTGTATTTGTCCGGAGGCTGATCGGAGCCGGTTTTCGTGTTGCCGGGAAACAGAGGCCAGGTAATATCGGGATTCCAGTCATAATCGCTGCGGGAATAGATTCGTATGGATTTCTGCGGGTATCGCCGTGTTGCGCCGCCGTGAATTCGGATACCGATATTTTGTGAAAATCCGTACGTGCCGGAATCATTGTCCGGCGTGCCGTCAATAAACGTCAGATGTGCCGGCCGTTCCCATTCCCGGCCCCGTTCGTTATAATTGCCGCTGCCAACCGGGTTATCCGGATCGTATTTGTCACCGGGTACAAACAATCCCGTTTCGTCACTGAAAAGATGGACCGAGTCGGTCACGATGGACAGAACCGGGAAGCTGTAGCGGTCAGCACCCGCGGGATCCACAAACCATGTCCCTGAAACCGGATCGCTTTGGCGGTACCCGTCCCGCACGGCAATGGCCCGGACAACATGCCCTTTGAAGACCGGTCCGTCAGGTGGCTGCCAGTGTGCCGGAGCTTCCGGCGGCCCCGGACTTGTTGGTATGGTTGACAAACGGTTTGGCTCCCCTTCTCGTGATTCAATGAGGATGGAGTCGCCGTATACCGGCGAGTCTGTTGTCGGTTCCGATCCGTCGAGTGTGTAATGAATGCGCGCATGCGGATCCTCGGTTTCTATCGACAAATGAAACGCGTCTGTATAAAATCCCGGATCCCGGGAAAAAGCGGGACCGGATGTGATTCCCTCATACGGTGATGTCGTGTTTGGTGCCCCCGGAGTTGGCTCAGGGAATAGAAACCAGTTTTCGGTTCCGTCCGGGTAACGGCCGAAAGAATAGTCAGACGGGATCGGGGTCGGCTCCAGTTCGTCGATGACGGGAGTGTTGCGGCCGGGAAGATTCGTGAAATAGCTCAGTATAACCTCTTCGCCTTCAGATTGTATGCTGAATCCGGCATGAAGCGGCGCTTCGGGATCACGCCGATCCTTGCCGGATGCCCAGACCAGCAGAAATTCATCCGGACCGATGTGGCTTCCTTCAGGGAAGACCCACCGGTAAAGGTTATCATAATCGTCGGAGAGGCCAAAGCCGCCAAGCCAGACGGTATCGGAACCCGGGTTGTACAGCTCCACCCAGTCCTCATAATCGCCGTCCTCATCTGCGATAGTTTCGTTGTTGGAAGCCTGGACCTCATTGATTACGACGGGTATCATGTTCGACTCAGGCTCTTCTTGCGGAGTCTGCGATTCTGCACGGGCGGACAGAAACGTGAAAAAAAACGGGATCAGCAGGGAGATGAGGGCTGCGCGGGGCATCGGGGAGATCGTCATCCCGAAAACTAACGAGTTATAAGCCGCATATCAACAATTTCGCCGGGCATCAGGTCCAGCTCCCGGTTGATGCGGATGCGCACCGGCAGACCGGTGGTTTCGAATGGTTGTTCGGGAAACAGCTGGCTTAACTCTTCAATCGTCTCCATTTGCACACCGACCTGATCCACCACCATTATAGCCTCTTCACGATCGCGGGTCTGTTTTCTGACCAGCACCTCCATTCCGGGCTCCGGTTTCACAAATACCGGATGACGAACATGGCCAATAATATAATCCGGAGTGGGTGACTGGATGTTCATAACGATATCGCCCTGTTCTACGAATTCGCCGTTGCTTTTCAGCACCTCGGAAACCTGTCCGCTCACCGGCGCCTCCAGCGTAACAGGCATCATTTCGGCTTCAATTTTTTCGATAGTCCGCTGGTGTACCTTGATTGCCGCTGCACGCGGATCATCTTCTTTCCAAAGTTCGGGGACTCTGTCAAGGTCAATAGCCTCAAGGCGTTCATCCAGCCGGTCAACCAGCTGCGCAATCACTTCAACCTCCTGCTCCAGTGACCGGAATTCGGTCCTGGCCTCATCCACAGCTTCGTCGGTAGTCAGACCAAGCTCATCGAGCCGCTCCACTCTCTGCAGTTCCCGTTCGGCCTGCTGCTTCCGTATGGTGGCCATAGCCAGGCGTGCGCGGTTTTCCATCAGATCCATCTGCATGGATTCATAGTTCAGAATGTTTCGCTGCTGATCGGCGAAGGGATCCATGGACAGGCGCGTCAGCTCAAGTTCGGCCAGGACGACGGCGAGCTCGGCTTCCATGATCTTTGGATCGGTTGTTATAAGTCTGCCGACCGGATCACCGGCTGAAACAGAATCAAAATCCTGTACTGTAATTTCCGATAGCGCGCCGGCCTGCGGGCTGCGAACTTCTGCCTGTTGCCCGACAACGCGTCCGACCATGGTAGTGGCGTCCATACGGTCTTGCCAGAGCCAGGCAACTACACCGGCTACGACTACAAAAACTGCGAAGGGGATGATGCGAACCCGGATTTCTCTCCAGCGTTGGGATGGAGGCACCGGTATTTTTTCGTGATTATTTGCCATGGTGGTAATGCGGTCAGACTTCCGATTCTTCTTCGGCTTTCATTGTGGTTACACGGGAAACAGCGGTATTGGCCTGCAGCTCATTAAGCAGATCCTGGATGCGGGACGGATCGCGGAGCAGCAGCCTGTAGGACAGGTCGGCCCCTTCGTCATCTCTCACGGAGCGCTGGCTTGCCATATGCACCTTCAGGGAGTGGCGCTCCAGCAACTGCTGCAGTTCGCTGAGTTTTTTCAGTGATTCGGACCAGTGCAGATTCAGTATGAGATCATAGCGTTGCCGGCTCCCGAAAGATGTAAACCAGATATAGATCAGCACGGATGAAGCAATTAACGTCCCGATCAGTGCGGTTGAAAATTTCTGGGTCCCGCAGGCCATGCCGATAACGATCAGGCTGAGAATATAGACCGTATCAAGAGTATCACGTACGATATTACGAAAGCGTACGATGGCAAAGACGGCCATCAGACTGAATGCGGTGACCAGGTTGTTGTCCAGCACCATCATGACCAGTGCAACGGTAATAGGTATGAGTATAAGTGAACTCACATACGTGCGGGAGTATGAGAGTCCGGAATGGGTGTACATGTACACCCAGGCCAGAAGCTGTCCGCACAAAAAGGCGAGCAACAGCGCCATGATGAGCGCCGAAAAGTCGGTAGGGAGCGGCGCTACATCGCCGAGGTAAATCCAGTCTGACATAATTACGGTTTAAAACTTTATGCGGGCGATGTGTTACACATACGCCCTGAAAAATTGTTGTTCTCCCATGTTCTCGATGCCGTCCACGTACTTCGCTGCGCTGCCGGCACGCAATCCGAACACCTGTACCAGGTCTTTGAACCAGTTGGGAAAACGATTAGTGAATTTGAGTTCCAGTACCAGGTTGTTACCGAAGACATATCTCGGGTTTTTCAACCGGGATGAAAATGTGATTTGATTTTCCGGCTCGCTGCGGACCTTGCGGTCGATGGTAACCCTGATCTTGTTGGAACCGTCGGCAACCCAGGCCTCGCGGTAGTAGGCCACATGAACTTTGGGCCCGGCATTCAGATGGTAAACAAGCCGGGTGAAATCGTGCAGCGCATCAAGCTGTTCTGCTGTCGGATTCACCAGGCTGTCCCTGTCCGGAATGAACCCCCGCGTCATATCATAAGCGGCTTCCCGGTGGACAATAGCCCGTTTTTTTGCAATTACCTTGTCATGCCGCCGCTTTATCTCAAAATAAACCGGTGAATCATCTGTTTTTTCGTAAAATCGAATCCGCAGCTTGTAACGGTTCCGGTCACCATTAATGGTTTCCTGATAGGTACGCAGATCGGGCGAGTCCAGATAGAGACTGTGCACGGGATACGAAAGATTGGGTTGCGTCGCTCCGTAGCTGTCCAGGTCCAGATACGACGAAACAAAGTCACGTATCCCGAGTGCAACATCTTCATTTATGATGTACTTGTGCTCGAAACGTTGTCTTTGCAGTCTGTCGACACCCATGATTTCCTGCGCTATACTATCTCTGTGTTTATATAAGTAAATAATATCAAAGCAATATGCTGTATAAAAACCGTTGCTAAGCAACCACAGCAAAAGTAAACTTTAAGAGCCCGATCCGATGCAACCTTCATGACGGAGTTGCCCTTATGAAAAATTGTTGCATAATCAAGCATTAAAAAATAACAAAAAAATAACATAGACTCCATAACTCACGATAACCAAAAATATGTACCCTTGAAATCAGACTCTTGCTGCAGATTTGCGTCGGCCTGCATGCTTTGGCTGCCTTCTTTTTCCTGATAACGGCTTGCTTTATCTGTTAACTATTTACTTTATCATGATATTTGTCAGGGAATCGGGCTTCAGAATTTCTGACCGGATTTATTTATATTGAAAGGTTACACCGTCTTAATACGGAAGACGGTCTTACCTCCGGCACGATTCCGGATCATTTTGCGTTTATGTGATACGAAATCACATATCTGTGCTGATCTGGACTGATCAAATTACTCATACTTAAGACTTCTACTATGCGACGAACTGTCGGCGTTGTTGCGCTTTTAATACTGGTCATTGCTGGTTTTAAACTGGCCTCCTCCACGGAAAGCAGCCAACCGGAATCTGCTGATGCTACGGAGATTCTGCAAAATGCTGTATTCACCGACCTTGACGGAGGTGAGGTGACCATCCATGATTTTGAGGGAAAAACCGTGCTCATCGACATCTGGGAAACCTGGTGTACACCGTGCATCCGAAGCATGCCCACACTGCAGGAGCTGATGGATGACTATCCGGACGATTTTGTCGTTCTTGCCGTTTCACCCGGTTATATGGACTCCGAAGAGCAGGTCAGGGAGTTTGTCGCAAACAATGACTATGATTTTGCATTTGTATTCGGGGAACAGCTGGCAGAGGATTTTAATGTGCAAAGCATTCCCTACAAAGTTTATGTGAGCCCGGGCGGCGAGTACATTGAGTCCGTCCTTGGTACGCAGGGACCGGAACTCGATTATGAGAAAACACGCGAAATTATTGAAAAACATCTATAAACCTAATACTGAGATTTTATGACGACGACTGTAAAAGAGAAGAAGTTGCCTTACAAAGTTGCAGATATTTCCCTGCACGAATACGGCCGGAAGGAGATCCGGCTTGCAGAAGCCGAAATGCCCGGCCTTATGGCCCTGAGGGAGGAATTTGGCCCGCAGAAACCATTGAAAGGAGCACGCATTGCCGGATGTCTGCACATGACGATCCAGACCGCAGTGCTCATCGAAACACTCGTTGAACTCGGCGCAGATGTCCAGTGGTCATCATGCAACATTTACTCGACCCAGGACCATGCAGCGGCAGCAATAGCCAAAGCCGGGGTACCGGTGTACGCATGGAAGGGCATGACCGAGGAAGAGTACGACTGGTGCATTGAACAGACCCTTTACTTCAGGGATGGCCAGCCGCTCAATTTGATTCTGGATGATGGCGGCGACCTCACCAATATGGTTCTGGACAATTACCCCGAACTGGCAAGCAAACTCAACGGTATTTCCGAAGAGACCACGACAGGTGTACTGAGACTGTATGATCGCATGAAGGCCGGAACGCTGCCTGTGCCGGCTATTAATGTCAACGACTCCGTAACCAAGTCCAAGTTTGACAATAAATACGGCTGCAAAGAATCCTGTGTGGATGCCATCCGTCGTGCCACCGATGTGATGATGGCCGGCAAAGTCGCCGTTGTAGCAGGTTACGGTGATGTCGGCAAAGGCTCGGCTGCCTCCCTGCGCGGTGCTGGAGCCCGCGTTATCGTCACTGAAATAGATCCGATCTGTGCACTGCAGGCTGCCATGGACGGCTACGAAGTCAAAAAGATGGCCGATGCCGTGGAAGAGGCCGATGTGGTCATTACCGCAACCGGCAACAAGGATATCCTGACCGATGTTCACTTCCGGAGCATGAAAGACAAAGCTATTGTCGGAAACATCGGTCACTTTGACAACGAAATCGACGTCAAATGGCTGAAAGACAATGCCGAAGAGATCAACATCAAACCTCAGGTTGACCTGTTCCGTTTTGATGACGGACGCGAAATCATCCTTCTGTCCCAAGGCCGGCTCATGAATCTGGGCAACGCCACCGGTCATCCGAGTTTCGTGATGAGCAACAGCTTCACCAATCAGACACTGGCTCAGATGGCACTCTGGCAGCGTCCCGATGACTTCGAAGTAGGCGTGCATGTCCTGCCGAAAGACCTGGATGAAAAAGTAGCGCGTCTCCACCTGAAGAAAATCGGCGTGGAGCTCGACGAACTGAACGATGAGCAGGCGCAATACATCGGAGTCCCGAAAGAGGGCCCGTACAAATCCGAAATGTACCGTTACTAAGAATAAACTGACGGCAATTTGCAATAAGGGCTGACCGGGGGAGACACATTCCGGTTCAGCCCTTTATTGTGTTATTCTCAAAAACCTCTTATCTTTGAAGTCTCGACAAAAATGCGCACGTAGCTCAGCTGGATAGAGCGTCTGACTACGGATCAGAAGGTCGGGGGTTCGAATCCTCCCGTGCGTACCCGAATCCAAAGCCCTGTGTTGCAATACATTATAGCAATGCAGGGCTTTTGTTATTTTGGGATGAAAAATGACATTTTTTTAACCTTGATATTCTGAACAAGCTGATTGGATTTTGCAACTTCCCGGATTGTGACACTTGCATGTTAATCGATACATTTTAAAGACCCGTTGACGGTACTTGGGGTGGTGCTGCTTGCCGGATAAGCATGCATGAAATAAAATACAGGGGAGTCAGCCTTTTGCAAAGGTGTGCCTTGTAATACGATATTTTGCAGGATTCATGAGTCCTGGCTAAGAGCAATGCGTGTTACACTCCCAGTTCAACCGTAATGAGTCCACATACGAATCACTTTTACAATTTTTTCTTTCTCGAGTACCTGGTAGACCAATCGGTGCCGGATATTTATACGCCTGGAGTACGCCCCCTCTAATTTCCCAATAAGTTTTTCATAAGGAGGATATTCTTCAAAAGGATTCTCTTTAATTATTTCCAATAACTCTTTAATCTTGGGCTTTAACCCTGAAGAAGCCGCTTTTCCGGCATCTTTTTTTGCTTGTTTTGTGTAAACGAGTTTGTATTTACTCACCAGTCAAGCTCTTCATCGGTTTCTTCAACAGGGGTCTGCAGTCCTTCAATTATGGATTCCTGCATTCCAGGAATGGAAGACAGATAGAGTGTTTCCTGAATCGAACGCCAGTCATCCTCGCTGATAAGTACCGCATTGGTTCTCTTACCTGTAATTTGAATTGGCTCATGAGTTTCAGAAGCCTCATCCAATAGCCGGTAAATCTCTTTACGAGCCTGGGTCGCAGTTAATGTCTTCATAATAGTGTGGACTTAATTATGTTATCCATCATAATCAATAACGTACGTTAATCCGTACTTGTTGTCAAGCTTTAGAAGTAAGGTAGCAAAATGACCCATCCGGGCTGTCCCATCACCTCATGATGATAGTAGTCCTTATCCGCCTTACGGGGTTATCACCATCTTGCCCCTGGTATGCAGTAATTCGACCTGCTCCAGCGCCTTGCCCGCTTCTTCCAGGCGGAATGCCTTTGTCACCGGCGCTTTCAGGTCGCCGTTATCCGCCAGTTCACTTATCTGCTCCAGCTGACGCGCATTCGGCTCAACAAACACATACTCAAAACGGATGTCGGACCGCCTGTCCGGGTTGCTGTTCGTGATGGATACGAGCCTGCCATTTTTTATCAGCGTATCCATGCTCTGCGCCAGTGCCTCGCCTCTTGAGCAGTCAAAAATCATATCCACACCTGCCGGGACAATTTTCTCCACAGCTTCCCCTACATGCCCCTCATTGTAGTCCACCGTATCATCAGCGCCAAGCTCCTTCAGGTAGTCGTGATTTTTGCTGCTTGCCACACCGATCACCCGTGCCCCATTCCATTTCGCAAACTGGACCGCAAACGTGCCTACGCCTCCGGATGCTCCGAGGATCAGAACCGTATCTCCTTTCTGCACCTTGCCGGCATCAAACAGCGACTGCCAGGCCGTAAGTCCGGCCAGCGGAATACCCCCGGCTTCTTCCGCGGTGAGATTTTTCGGGCTGTGCGCCAGGTAGCTTTCGGGCAGCGAGATGTATTCGGCAAAGGTTCCGTGCTGAATCAACGGTCTCCGCGCATATGCATATACCGCGTCTCCTTCGCTGAAACGCCGTGCAGCATGTCCGCGCGCTTCCACAACCCCCGCCACATCCCATCCTGGAATCAGCGGAAATTCCGAAGGAATAAAATCTTTCAGCATTCCACGGACAATTGCGCTGTCAACCGGGTTCACGCCTGCCGATTTCACACGGACAAGTACTTCTCCCTCCCCGGGTTCCGGCCGGTCCAGTTCTCCGGTTGTAACCGAATCCGGTCCGCCAAACGCTGCTATGTAGGACGCCTTCATTTTTTTACTCATAATCGTCTTGTTTAATGTTGATCGTTAATGGATATCGTTTATGGCATCTATCGGTAAAACAGTTGCCGGAGAGCATACGTTTCGAGACGGCATTGATCGATCAT
>Ga0207421_10000434_pt1 | contig 53582 bp, 40 predicted proteins | sample SodLakKL_010_SED_4_FD_187542 | JGI IMG/M metagenome (GOLD analysis project Ga0207421, IMG submission 187542) | Alkaline sediment microbial communities from Lake Tanatar, Kulunda Steppe, Russia - 8KL_010_SED (SPAdes) (version 2) | ecosystem: Environmental > Aquatic > Non-marine Saline and...
CCCTTGTTGCTGCTGCTGGGCTTTGGGCCGCGCCTGCGCTGGAAGCAGGACAGCCCGACCGAGCAGTTGTGGCGGCTGCGCTGGATTTTCGTGGTGAGCTTCGGCTTTGGCATGCTCTGGCCGCTGTTCGTCGGCAGCTGGTCGTTCCTGGCCGGGATCGGCGCCTTCCTCGGGCTGTGGATCATCGGCTCGGGGCTGAAGGACCTGGTCGAACGGATCCGGCCGCCCAAGGGCAGTCAGCAGACGGTGGGCACGCGGGTACGCCGGCTCGGGCGCAGCTATGTGGGCATGCAGGTCGCGCACATCGGTGTCGCGCTGGCGGTGATCGGCATCACCTTCGTGCTTGGCTACGACGACGAGCGCGATGTACGCATGGCGGTGGGCGAGACGGTCGAAGTCGGCGGCTACGGCTTCCGCCTCGATGCGCTGGAGCGGGTCCAGGGACCGAACTACGAGGCTGACCAGGCCACGGTGGCGGTGTTCAAGGACGGCCGGCGCATGACCACGCTGGTGCCGCAGATGCGCGAGTACTTCAGCCAGGACCAGCCGATGGCGCACACCTCGCTGCATCGGGGCCTGTTCCGGGATCTGTACGTGAACATGGGCGAACCGCTGCCCGGCAATGCCTGGCTGATGCGGGTGTACTACAAGCCCTACATGAACTGGGTCTGGGCCGGCGTGGTGCTGATGGGTCTGGGCGGATTCCTGGCCGCGACCGACCGCCGCTACCGGCTGCGCGTGCGGCGTGAGGAGGACCTGCCCGATGCGGACGGTTCTCCCGGGTCCGATGGGGCCGATGGGCACTCCGGCAAGGCCGCGCCGGCCTCGGCGGGCTGACCGATGCCGGCTCCCGCGGGTTATTGCATGTGCCATCGTGTGCCCTGTCTTGAGCCAGCCTGTCCCATTGCGGGCGGGCTGGTGACGGCGACAGCGACCCAAGGGCTCCTCTCACGCGGGGAGGCATCCTTGGCCTCGCCTTTCTTTAACGCCTTTTTCGAGGTCCCGATGCGATGAGACTCCGTTTCCTGCTTCCCCTGTTCGCGTTCTTCGCGCTGGTCGGCGTGCTCTGGATCGGGCTGAGCCTGGACCCGCGCACCCTGCCCTCGCCCCTGATCGGCAAACCGACCCCGGACTTCGATCTGCCGCAATTGCACGATCCCCAGGCCCGGTTTGCCAGTACGGAATTGCAGGGCGAGGTGGCCCTGATCAACGTCTGGGCCTCCTGGTGCGTGACCTGCCGCCAGGAGCATCCGTTTCTCGCGCAATTGCGGCGCGCCGGTGTGCCGATCTATGGCCTGAACTACAAGGATACCCGCACGGACGCATTGCGCTTTCTGGCCCGCTACGGTGACCCCTATGACGCGATCGGCTTCGACGAGAGCGGGATGGTGGGGATCGACTTCGGCGTCTATGCCACCCCGGAGACCTTTTTGGTGGATCGCCAGGGCATCATCCGATTCAAGCATATCGGCATGATCACGCCAGACATCATTGAAACCAAGATCCTCCCCCTCTACCGGCAACTGGAGGCTGAATCATGAAATCGCATCCGATGCTGCTGACACTCCTGTGTGTTGCGGCCACCATGTTCATCGCCCCGACGGCCCTGTTCGCCGGGCCCACGGCGCCCACGATGGAACCCTTGACCTTCGACACCCCGGAGCAGGAGGCCCGTTACCAGAACCTGATCCGCGAGTTGCGCTGCACCGTCTGCCAGAACCAGAACCTCATCGAGTCGAATGCGCCGCTGGCGGTGGACCTGCGCCGACAGATCTCGCTGATGGTCAAGGACGGCGCGGAGAACAAGGAAGTCGTCGACTACATGGTGGCGCGGTATGGGGACTTCGTACTGTTTCGGCCACCGATGAACCGGACCACCTACCTGCTCTGGTTCGGCCCGGGCGCCCTGTTGCTGATCAGCCTCAGTGCGCTGGGTCTGATTCTCTACCGCCGACGCAGTCAGCTGGGTCCGGCACCGCTTTCCGAGGACGAACAACAACGCCTGCGCCGACTGCTCGGCGAAGACCGTGGAGGTAAGGCATGACGTTTTTCTGGACCCTGGCCGCCCTGTTCACGGTGGTGTCCCTATTGTTCATCTTTGTACCGCTCGGTCGGTACCGTTCGGCAGGCGGTGGACCGGTCACCAACGAGGCCATGGAAGCCAAGGTCTCGGTCTACCGCAGTCAACTTGCGGAACTGGAAGCGGACCGTGAAACCGGCACCATCTCCGAGGCGCAGTTCCATACCGCACAGGTGGACCTGCAACGCAGCCTGCTGGAGGCCAATGAAGGCCACAGCAGCGCCCCGACGAGCGCCCGGACGGGTTCGTGGCACTGGCCCGCTGGGGTCGTCAGCCTGCTGACCCTGCCCGTGCTCGCCGTGCTGATCTATCAGGGCCTGGGCGCCGGGGCGGCCGGCCTCGATCCGCAGGCACGGGTGCCGCAGGCGCAGACCAGCGAGAATCTGGGCATCGAATCGGCCATCCAAGCCCTCTATGCCCGCCTGGAAGCCAATCCGGAGGATCCCGGAAGCTGGGCCCTCCTTGGCCGCTCCCTGATGTTCCTGGACCAACCGCGCGAGGCCGCCGGGGCCTATGCCCAGGCCATCCGTTATGGGGGCGGTGAGGATCCGGACATCCTGGTCAGCTATGCCGACCTGCTCGGCACGCTGGACAACGGCAACCTCGCCTCCCGGGCACGGCCCTTCATCGAGCGCGCACTCGAGATCGACACCGATCATATCAACGGGCGCTGGCTTGCCGGCCTGGCGGCCTTCCAAGCGGCGGATTTCCGCACGGCCCAAGGCCATTGGCAAACTCTGTTGACCTTGTTCGACCCGAATTCAGAGGAAGCGCAGATCATCCGGACCAATCTGGACGAGGTCGCGGACCGCCTTCAAGAGGCGACGACCGATGATGGACCGGCCGACGGAGCCAGCCCGGAGGGCGGACTCAGTCCGGAAAACGCCGTCATCCCATGAACCGGAGAACCCATCCGGAAAACGGCCCTCGAAACGAAGCCCCTCCCGCCCTGAGCCCCTGCAACGGCACCGCGCGGGAATTCGAGGGCATGGCCGCGGGTCGGGCCTCATCGCCCCCCCGCCGCCGAGAAGCCTAGTCGCCCGGCGGCACGACGACCACGGGACAGCCGGTATGATGCAGCACCTGCTGGCTCACGCCCCCCAGCAACAGGCCATGGAAACCACCGCCGCCGCGCGATCCCACCACCACCAGTTCGGCGCCTTCAGCGGCATCCAGCAAGGTCTTCGCCGGCCCCTGGCGCTTTGCCACCACCACCTCCTGACGCAGGCGGCCCGGGCTGACGCCCGCCTTCTCGACCCATTCCTGCAACAGCCGCTCGGCTTCCTCGCGCAGTTGTTCGATGGGTGGCTTCATCAACGAAGCCCACTCCGGATCCACATACTGCCGTTCGAGAACGAACACCGCGCGCACCTCGGTATCGCGCAGCTTGCCCTCCTCCAGCGCCCATGCCAACGCGTGGCGTGACCCTGCAGAACCATCCATACCCACAACGATTCCAGCCATGACGCATCTCCTGGTCGCGCCCCGCCGAAACGGCAGAGATTAGTCCTCTACTCCTGATGGTAGATCAGTTCACCCCCACCCGCAGCCCCATCCCGTCCCCAACCCTTAGCGGGGGCCAAGCGCAGCGGGCCCACCGCCCTGAACCTCACGGGTCTTCGACCTCGCGATCGTTTCCGCATGGAACAGCGGACCACCTCTGAATAATTCGCCCGCCACCCGGAGCCTCGGCTGGGCCGTTTCCCTTCAGATGCTATCCTGTAGGGATTCCATAGGCGCCGCTGGTCGGACCGCGGATCTCTTACCCATGCAACCTGGTTTGCGCCATTCGGGCCGTTGCAGTCCGGACCGGCGCAATCTGGGGAAAACGGCCGAGGCCGGCGCTCGATCCATGGGCTCGGCATCCGGGATCCGAAGCCCGCAGGCCACCTTTCCGCTGCAGGACACCGAATGATCGAAGACGACCTGAACGCCCACTATCGGAACCTGTTTCTATCCGGCGCCGCGTTGCTGGATCTGCGCGCACCCGGCGAGTTCGCCCAGGGCGCCTTTCCGAGCGCCCACAACCTGCCCCTGATGACCGACGGCGAGCGCCACAAGGTCGGTCTTTGCTATCACCAGCACGGGCAGCCGGCCGCGATCGAACTGGGGGAGGCCCTGGTCGGGGGTCCGGTGCGCGAGGCTCGGATGGCGGCCTGGAAGGCGTGGTGCCGGCAGCACCCCGACGGTCAGCTGTATTGCTTTCGCGGCGGCCTGCGCTCGCGCACGGTGCAGGACTGGCTGGCACAGGCGGGAATCCATGTCTCGCGGATCGAGGGCGGTTACAAGGCCCTGCGCCGATTCCTGCTCGAAGGCCTGGAACAGATTCCCGCGACCTTGCCGCTGCGCCTGTTGTGCGGCCGTAGCGGCGCCGGCAAGACCCGGGTGATCGAGGCCCTGGAGGCCACAATCGACCTCGAGGGTCGTGCCCACCATCGCGGCTCGGCCTTCGGGCGCCGGCCCGGTGGGCAGCCGACCCAGATCGATTTCGAGCACGCGATCGCGATCGATCTGTTGCGGCGGCAGTCACGCCACCAGGCCGGCGACGCTCGCCCGGTGGTCCTTGAGGACGAGAGCAAGCTGGTCGGCCACCGCCTGGTACCACCGACGTTGTTCGCCCGCATGAAGGCAGCACCGCGGGTGGTCATCGAGGAGCCGCTGGAAGACCGGGTGCACTTGACCCTGGAGGACTATGTGGTCGCACCGCTCGCAGAGTACGCCAGCTTTCATGGTGCGGATCAGGCGTCGGAGCACCTGGCGGCCGATTTGCTGGCCTCGGTGGACCGGATCCGCAACCGCTTGGGGGGCAGCCGGCACCAGGAATTGCGCGGGGTGTTGAGCGCGGCACTGGATGAACAGGCGCGTTCGGGCCGGATCGACGGCCATCGCGGCTGGATCCGCAGCCTGCTGACCGACTACTACGACCCGCTCTACGACCACGCGCGCCAGCGCCAGGGCGAACTCGCCCCGCCGCTGTTCGTCGGGCGCCGCGCCGAAGTCCTGGCCTTTCTGCGGGATGCGGCGACCCCGACGACGGCTGTGCAAGAATCCGGAAGCCCTGCGCTCAAAGCGCATGCATTGGGACCAGACTCGACAGCCCGGCACTCGACGGTCAAGCATTCGACGGTTCCGCATGCCCGTGTCCGGCACCAGCGGTGATACGTCGCGCGCTACTACCGCTGTTGTTCCTGGGGCTGGCCTATGGCTTCTGGCTGAGCCCGGACTTCAAGGCGATTGCCGCCGGCATCGCGTTGTTCCTGTTCGGCATGCTCTCGCTGGAGAAGGGCTTCAAGAGTTTCACCGGGGGGGTCCTCGAGTCCGCGTTGCGGGGATCCACCGATCGGCTGTGGAAGAGCATCGGCTTTGGCCTGGCCGCCACCACGCTGATGCAGTCCAGCACCCTGGTTTCGCTGGTGACCATCTCCTTCGTCAGTGCCCAGATGATCACGCTGGCCGGGGGCATCGGCATCATCATGGGCGCGAATCTCGGCACCACCACCGGGGCCTGGCTGATCGCCGGCCTGGGTCTGCGCGTGGATATCGCCGCCTACGCGATGCCGATGCTGGTCTTCGGGGTGATCCTGCTGCTGAATTCGAGCCGGACCCTGAAGGGCATCGGCTATCTGCTGCTCGGCATGGGCTTCCTGTTTCTCGGAATCCACTACATGAAGGAAGGCTTCGACGCCATGCAGGACGGCTTCGACCTCTCCGCCTATGCGGTCCCGGGCCTGACCGGCCTGCTGCTGTTCACCGCCATCGGCATGCTGGTTACCGTGATCATGCAGTCCAGCCACGCCACATTGCTGGTGATCATCGCTGCACTGGCGGCCGGGCAGGTGACCTACGACAACGCGCTGGCGCTCGCGATCGGCGCCAATCTCGGCAGTGCCTTCACCACGGCGCTCGGCGGCATGACCGCGAACCTCGGCGGCAAACGGCTGGCCATCGCCCATGTGCTGTTCAATGTGATGACCGCTGCGGTGGCGATCACCCTGATCGACCAGATGGGTTGGGCCGTGGACGGCATCAGCGGCCTGATCGGCATTGCCGAGGACGATTTCCTGCTGAAGCTTGCACTGTTCCACACCCTGTTCAACCTGCTCGGCGTGATCCTGCTGGTGCCCTTCGTGCCCCATCTCGAACGCCGGCTGATCCGCCATGTGCACTACCTGCCTCCACCGGCCGAGGCCCCGCGCTTCCTGTACCCGGAGGCCCTGGAAACACCGGCGACCGCCGTGGCGGCCATCAACAACGAGGTCGGCCACCTGTACGACAACGCCCATGGCCTGATCTCCCACGGTCTGAGCCTGCGTCGCGCGGTGATCGACTCCGATCTCCCGTTGGCCGATGCGGTGCGCAACACCCGGCGCATCATGCCGCTGGACGTGGACGATGTGTATGAGAAGAAGATCAAGAGCCTGGCCAGTGCCATCGTGGCCTTCATCGGGGAGATCCACGGCCGTGAGCTCTCGGCGCCCTGGGTCGACCGCCTGCAGGTGATTCAACAGGCCAACCGCAACATCGTCGAGGCGGTGAAGGGGATGAAGCACCTGCACAAGAACCTCGCGCGCTACGGCACCTCGACCTCGCATCCGATCGCACGACGCCACTACGATGACATCCGCGTACAGATCGCCAAGGTGCTGCGTGAAATCCAGAGCCTGCGCACCCAGGAACCCGGCGCCGTAACCACCCTGTCGCTGGATTCCCTGAAACTGGCCCTGGAGCGTTCCGGCCGCAAGCGGATGGATCGGATCAACGAGATGATCCGCACGCGGCAGATCCCGCCGCATATCGCGACCTCGCTGATGAACGACGAATCCTATGCCTATGCCATCGGCAACAACCTGATCCAGGCCGGTCATGCGCTGCTGGCCACCTACGACCAGGGCGATCGCATCGCCGACGAAAGCATCGCACTCGACGCCACCGACATCGAACGCATGGCCGAGCACCCGAAGCCCGCCGCCCCGCAATCGCGGCCCAGAGGAACCCCTGATGAAGACGCGAAAACTGCTGAAGAAACTGGCCCGCTTCCTGGATCAGGACCGGGCCGCGCAGCAACAGGAGCTGCAGTCGATCCGTGAGATCTTGAAGAAACTGAAGCAGAAGGAGCACCGCCTGCGCGAAAAGCATGCGGCCGCGACCGAGGCCGAAGAACGCGAGGAGATCGCCGCCAAGCTCGAGGTCGTCCACGCCCAACGCCAAAAGGGCTTGGCCCGCGTGAAGGCGATCCGCGAAGACCAGCGGGCACAGGACCGTGAACCGGAGAAGCCGCGGAGCCCGGCCGAATCGGACGCCGGCTGAACGGCGCTCTTTTCCGATCAACCTTCGTTCGATTCCTGGGTCGTATTCCGGTCCTGCGATTTCAGGCGGTCGACGTCGAGTGACCGCTCCGAGCGCATCACATGGAGGATGAACACCCTGGCGCCGTCGTAGCGGTAAAATACGCGGCATGGCGGCTCCACCACCTGCCGATACCGGAAGCCCTCGAGGTCGGCCAGGCGACTCCCGCTCTGGGGATGGACCTCCAGTTGCCCCACGTGAGCGAATACGCGCTGCACCAGGCGCGCTGCGGCCCCGGGATCTTCGATGGCAATATAGTCGGCGATCGCATCCAGCTCGCTCAGCGCGGGCTCCGTCCAGACTATTTCAGCCATCGGCCCAGTTGGGCCTGGGCAGCGGTGTGGCTCATCACCCGGCCTTCGGCCACGGCCATTTCACCACGGGCGATCCCCTCGAGCACGTGCAAACGTTGCTGCAGGCGCTCAAAGGTCTCGACGTCGACCAGATAGGCGCTGGGCACGCCATGCTGCGTGATCAGAACAGGCTCCTTGTGCCGCCCAAGTTCCGAGAGGATTTCAGTCGCCTGGCGTTTCAGTGTGGTTACGAGTTCGGTGCGCATAGAGTGATACTAAAGTGCCACTCGTGCTTGCGCAAGCTTGTAACCTCAGGCCGGTTGCGTCAGGCGGGTTAAGTCAGGGATGTTCGTTCGCAAGCCACTGCGCCAGGATGTGATCGGTCAGGCGCTGGATCGCGACCTGTCGATCGCCCCGTGTCGGGTCGAAGAGATCCGGATTGAGCCGGGACCACTGCGGCTTCAGCCGCGCCTCCCGAACCGGGGTGGGCAAAGGGTCGGCCGCGAGGTCCGGCACGGCCGTGGACTTGCCGCCGGTCTCCGGAGCCGCGGTATTCAGCGGCCCCTGGGCGGCATGACCCCGGTGCAGCAGCGCGCGGATCAGCGCGAGCTGGCGCGCCGCCACCAGGCGCAGCGTGTCATCGGAAACCCGCCACTCGGCGTGTCCATGCAGCCGTCCCCAGATCCGCCGATGCAGCGGAATCGACGTGCCGAGCAAAGCCCCGATCGCGGCGCCGGTGGCGGTGCCAAGCCCCAGGGTCATGCCCAATGTCGCGACGTCGATCGCCGCGCCGGTCGCCGCCCCGGCCGCGGTGCCGCCGCCCACGCGCAGGCCGTAGTGCTTCAGGGCGTCGGGATTGAAAAGATCCAGGCCCCACGCCCCGTTCACCAGCGGCAGGCGATCGGGCTCGTAATGGGCGCTGCTGAAGCGGAACAGGCGCAGCAAGGCTTCGACGCTCTGTTGCTCGCGCTCGCGCACCGCCTCCTGATGGTCCAGGATCCGCTCGCGCAACTCGACCGGCTGGACCTGGGCCGGGATCGTCCGCAGGCAGCCGGCGGTGTCGATCAGCAGATCGGCGAGGTATTCCGCGGCCGCACGACGCAGCCACTGCGCCTGCCGACGGCGGTCGTCGAGCAGGCGTTGCAAGGCGCGGTCGTGGCGATCGAGCAGGGTGCGTAGTTTTTCGTAGAGCCGCTGCTCCCCCTGCGCGTCGAAGACCACGGTATCGAAGGCCACCACCGCATGCAGGTTCAACCGCGCCAGCTGCTCGCGCCATTCGGGCTCCCGGCTCGCCGGACTGGCGACGAAATTCAGCACCGGAAGCACTGGAATCGCGCAATAGGTGAGGATGGTGAGCTCCTCGCGGTACTTGCCGAGCACGGGTTCCCGGCAGTCGATCACGTAGATTGCGGCCTCGGCTTCGAGCATCTGACGCAGCACCTTGGCCTCCTGCTCGTAGCGGGTGCGGGCCTCGGGTTGCTCCAGAAACGCACGCACCCGCTCCGGGGTGTTGAAGCGCTCCGGACCGGCCAACGCGTCCAGCACCTCAAGCACCCCGTCCGGATCCTCCAGACCCGGGGTGTCGAGCAGCACCATCACCGCCTCACCATCGGACAACAGCAGCTGGATACCCTCCACCTGCTGGGTGGTGGCGGGTTGATCGGAGACCTCGCCGAAGGCCTCGTCGCGGGCGAGCGTTCGCAGCAGCGAGGTCTTGCCGGTATTGGTGTGGCCGACCACGACCACCTGCAGCGGTGCATTCATGCCGTCGCCTCCCCCGATCCGACCAGTTCCACCAGTTCTCGGCAGCCGGCATGCCGGGGATCGTCCAGGTTCACCTCGAGCACATACTCGAGACCCGCGCGCCGGGCGGCCTGCTGCCAGTGGTGCACGCGCCCGGGCCGGTCGATGCCGCGGGCCTCCAGACGATGGCCCTCGTCGAGCAGGGCCCACACCGGCGCTGCCGCCTGCTCCCGCACACCGGCGAGGAAGCGCTCCGCGCCCCGATCCGGGGTCCGTGCCAGCGAACACGCCACCAGCACCACGCCGGGCGGTTCAACCCGAGCGCGGAGTGCGGCCAGCACATCCTGGCGCTGCGTGCGGTCATCGGCCCGCCCGAGGGTGCTCCACGCCACGCCGGGCAATCGCGGCGGCCAGCCCTCGCTGCCGCGTTCGAGTTCCATGCCGATCAGCAGGACCGCGCCGGTCACCGGATCGGGGCGGCCCCGAGGTGCCTCCGGCGCCGCGGTCTGGAGATCGGCCGGCCGTGGATCCAGCACGCCGATCGACCGGGCGTGGGATCCCAGGCGCTCCGACAGCCGCGCATAACCCGGCAGGCTGGTATCCAGGCGCAGCCGGCGCGCGCCGCGACGCGCCAGCGCTATGCTCAACAGGGTCAACAGCAGGCGCGGCAGCAGGCCGTAGAACAGCAGCGAGGACAGCAGCAGACCGGACCAGAGGGCCCGGCCTCGGGTCTCCTCGACGCCGATGCGGCTGGCGCGCACCACGGCCTCGTCCGGCACCGGCCAGCCCAGCCACTGTGCCGGCGTGCCGAGCAGGGCCATCAGGGCGACGAAGCTGTCTTCGGTCAGTAGCGTCGTGCCCCAGACGAAGTCGTACTGGCGCACGCTCAGCGCGAAGACCGTGGCCACCAGGGCGCCGATACAAAACGCCGTCCACAAACCGTGGGTCAGGCTGCTCGCGACCCAGCGCCCCAGGGCCTCCCGGCGCAGTAGCCCGGCACCGGCGGCGATCACCAGCGCCGATTCCGGGCGCCGGGACCAGCGCCGGCCAAGGCGCTCGAACCCCCCGATCAGTGCCCGCCCAAGCAGTCCGCCCCCGGTGCCGGTTCCGGTTCCGGTCGTGGCCGTCCCGCTGCCGGGGCGATACAGCATGAAGACCAACCAGAGCAGCAGCATCAACAGCTGCAATCCGAGGAGTGCCGACAGGGCCCAGCCGATGTTGACCGTATTCTGCTGCCCGAAGACCGCGGCCGACGTGGTGATTCCGGCCAGCAGGGCCAGCAGCAATGCCGCCAGCAGCAACCCGCGACGAACCGGGCGCACCGCTTCCAGGGTCTCGTTCAGACGCCGGCCCAGCGCAAGCTCCTCGGCCCGCCGCAGGATCCGCTGCTCGAAGTCGCCCGTGGCCTCGCGTGCACGAGCCTCGGCGGTGGGGTCATCGAGAATCCGACCCAGGCGGTCCTCGTGCAGGCGCACGGATTCGGCGATCAGGCGCTGGCGAAACGGGGTCTGCGTGCTGGTCACGAGCGGCCATCCGGAGTCGGCGCGGTGGAATCGGGCCCAAGGGCGTGGTCAAAACAGGACGAAGATATCAGATTTGCCGGCCTCATCGGCCTCATCGAGCGCGACCGACAGCACCCCGGTGACCGGGCGGCCAACCCCATTCGATCCGGTCCTGTTCGATCCAGCCCTGGTGATCCGGACCTATTCGATCCGGCAGACGTCCTCGAAGTCGAAGCGCGGGCTGCGCGGAAACAGGGCCTCGGGCCGCCCATAGCCGAGGTTGCAGAGAAAGTTCACGCGCACCGAAGTGCCGTCGAAGAAGGCCGCATTCACCTGGGCCGGATCGAAGCCCGACATCGGACCGCAATCCAGCCCCAGGGCCCGTGCGGCCAGGATCAGATACGCACCTTGCATCGATCCGTTGCGAAAGGCCGTCTCCTCGATCAGCGGCTGATTGCCCTCGAACCAGGAACGGGCATCGGCATGCGGGAACAGGCGCGGCAGGTGTTGATGGAATTCGAGATCCTGCCCGATGATCACCGTCACCGGTGCGTTCCGGGTCTTCGCCACGTTCCCTTCGATCAATGCCGGCAATAACTTGGCCTTGGCCTGGTCGCTGGTCACGAAGACCAGACGCGCCGGGCTGCAATTGGCGCTGGTCGGCGCCCAGCGCATCAGTTCGAACAACTCGCGGAGCAGGTCGTCGCCCACCGGTCGGTCCAGCCATTCGTTGTGCGTGCGCGCGTCGAAGAACAACGCGTCCCGTGCCTTCTGATCGATCGGTTCGTTCATCCAGAGAAGTCCTTGCAGTCGTTTGCAGTGCGTTTGCGAGGTGGAAACGGGTGCAGGGCGCGGCACGACCGCCGCGCCCTGCACCCCGGCCGCCGTACGCTGGGCGGGGCCGGGGTGATTACCATAGCACGACCTTTCAGCGCAGCCGCTTGCGCCTAGCCCTTCGTTCCGACACGCCGGGCCTTGCCATGGCGCTGCAGGAAGCGGTCCAACTGATTACCGAAGGCTTGGCGATCCCGCTGGTTCAGGGTGGCAGGGCCGCCGGTATCAATGCCACTGGCACGCAGGGTCTCCATGTAATCGCGCACATCCAGGCGCGCCTTGATGGTGTCCACCGAATAGAGCTCGCCGCGGGGGTTCAAGGCATGGCCGCCCTCTTCGATCACCTCCGCCGCCAACGGAATATCGGCGGTAATCACCAGATCTCCTGGATCCAGCCGCCGCACGATCTCATTGTCGGCGACATCGAAGCCTGCACCGACCTGGACCATCCGAATGAAGCGCGAACGCGGCACCCGCACCGGCTGATTCGCCACCAGGATCACCTCGATCCCGGTGCGCTCGGCCGCCCGGAACAGAATCTCCTTGATCACCACCGGACAGGCGTCCGCATCCACCCAGATCTTCATCTCAATCTTTGCCCTTCGTTGGCCTGGTCCCGAGTCGGGAGAACCCCTCGGTAATCCCGTAGGGGTTTGCGCGAACACCCTGGATCGGCGTCCTGCGGCACACTACACCTTACACACCCCCGTCGGCACCCATTGCCGACGTCCCTGTTACGACAACAGCGTACGACAATACCCATCGGCCACTCCCATTGCCGAACCCACCGAGGGCAGTCATGGATTACCGCAAGGCACTCATTCTCGTCGCGATCGCAGCCCTTGTCGGGGTCTTTCTGCTGTTTGATCTGGGACAATACCTGACCCTGGATTATCTGCAATCGCGGCGCGAGGTCTTCCAGGGCTTCTATGCCGAACATCCGGTGCAGACTCTCGCGGCCTTCTTTGCCCTGTATGTTGGGGTCACGGCGCTGTCTCTGCCCGGCGCGGCGATCATGACGCTGGCGGCCGGCGCCCTGTTCGGGCTGCTCACCGGCTTGGTGCTGGTGTCTTTTGCCTCCACCATCGGGGCCACGCTCGCCTTCCTGGTCTCGCGCACGCTGCTGCGGGACCGGATCCAGCAGCGCTTCGGCCCAAGCCTGGCGAAGATCAACGAGGGGGTGCACAAGGACGGCGCCTTCTACCTCTTCGGCCTGCGCTTGGTGCCGGCCTTTCCCTTCTTCGTGATCAACCTGGTGATGGGCCTGACGCCAATGCGGGTTTTCACCTTCTTCTGGGTGAGTCAGGTGGGCATGCTGGCCGGAACCCTGGTCTACGTGAATGCGGGGACCCAACTCGCCGGCGTCACGTCGATCGGCGGCCTGCTCTCGCCGATGCTGATCGCCTCGTTCACGGTACTCGGTCTCTTCCCGTTGGTGGCGCGCAAGCTGCTGCAGGCGCTGGCCGCGCGCAAGGCTTTGCGCGGGTGGGACAAGCCGAAGGCCTTCGATGACGACCTGGTTGTGATCGGCGCCGGATCCGGCGGCCTGGTAAGCGCCTACATCGCCGCGGCGGTGAAGGCGCGCGTCACACTGATCGAGAAACACAAGATGGGCGGCGACTGCCTGAACACCGGTTGCGTACCCTCGAAGGCGCTGATCCGCACCGCCCGCCTGCTGGACCAGATGCGCCGTTCCAGCGACTACGGCATCCGCTGTGCCGAGGCCACCTTCGACTTTGCCGAAGTGATGGAACGCGTCCAGCGGGTGGTCCGCGAGGTCGAGCCGCACGATTCCATCGAGCGTTATCAGGGTCTGGGCGTAGAGGTGGTTCAGGGCACGGCGCAGATCACCTCCCCCTGGACCGTGACGGTGAATGGTCGAAGCATCCGCACGCGCAACATCATCATTGCCACCGGCGCCAGCCCGTTCGTGCCGGCGCTACCGGGTCTGGCCGAGGCCGGGTACCTGACCTCCGATACCGTATGGGCGCTGCGCGAACGGCCCGAGCGGCTGATCGTGCTGGGCGGAGGTCCGATCGGCAGCGAACTCGCCCAGGCCTTTGCCCGGCTCGGCAGCCAGGTGATCCAGGTGGAGCGGGGTTCGCGCCTGTTGTCGCGCGAAGACCCGGAGGTTTCCGAACGGGTGATGGCTCGTTTTGTCGCCGAGGGCATCGCGGTGCACACCGACACGGAGGCGAAGGCGGTGCAAATCACGGAGGGACAGAAGCATCTGGTCGTCGAATACCGGGGCGTGGAACAGCGCATCGCCTTCGACCAGATTCTGGTGGCGGTCGGGCGCCAGGCCCATACGACCGGATTTGGCCTGGAGGTGCTCGGCATTCCCACCACCGCACGAGGCACGATCGAGGTCAATGCCGCATTGCAGACCCGCTACCCGAACATCTACGCGGTCGGTGATGTGGCCGGACCCTACCAGTTCACCCATGCGGCCGCCCACCAGGCCTGGCATGCCACGGTGAACGCGTTGTTCGGCAGCCTGCGCCGCTTCAAAGTGGATTACCGGGCCCTGCCCTGGACCACCTTCACCGATCCCGAGGTCGCGCGGGTGGGGCTGAATGAGCAGGGTGCCGCGGCCCAAGGTATCCCCTACGAGATCACCACCTACGACATCGGAGACCTGGATCGTGCCATTGCCGACGGTGCCGCCGAGGGCCTGGTGAAGGTGCTCACCGTCCCGGGCAAGGACCGGATCCTGGGGGCCACCATCGTCGGCGAGCATGCCGGCGAGCTGATTACCGAATACGTGACCGCGATGCGCCATGGACTGGGCATGAACAAGATCCTGTCGACCATCCATGTCTATCCGACGCTTTCCGAGGCCAACAAGTTCGCCGCCGGCGAGTGGAAGAAGGCCCATGCACCCGAGCGGGTCCTGGCCTGGTTGAAGCGTTATCACGCGTGGCGCCGGGGTCGAGTCGACCCAATCGAGCCCGCAATCCACGAAGACGGTGGTCGCGAAAGCGGATTCAGGTGAAGTCGTAGGGCACCTCGACCACGTGAAAACCCTGCTTGCTGATGTCCCGCAGCGCCTCGGTCCCAGAAACGCCCACCAGGGTCTTGCCTTCCTCGACCTCCACCGAGGTCCGCGGCTTGTCCTCCACGATCTCGGGCAGACCGGAGACATCGGATCCTGCGGGAACCAGGAAATGGCGGGTCGGTGCTTCGGTTGATTTGTAGATGTCCAGTTGCATCACATCCTCCTTGTCAGCCGCGGGTTGCGATGGCCCGGGTCAGAATAGACACGGGTCGAGATAGCCGCGGGGTCGCGCCGATGGTGGAGTCGGCCCAGCGGAACCGGTCCGTGGCATGGGTACCGGCCGGATCGACGATGCCGCCATCCGACCGCCGCCCGGCCCACAAAGCATGGCCCCAACGCAGAACGATCACTGCAAGACGGCCCGACGCTCTACCTTGAGGGCGCGCCGGGCCGGAAATGAAGATTCTGCATCGTCGACTCGTCACGAGCGGCCTTTGACGATCAGTTATTGGGCGGCTTGGCACTGACATCGGCCAATGCAGACTTCTCGTCGCGCTTCACCGCGAGATCGCCCATCGAGACGATCCCGACGGCCTGACCGCCCTCCACGACCGGGATCCGTCGGATCGCGAACTCCCGCATGGTCCGGACCGCATCGTCGGCATCCGTGTCCGGTGTGAGGGTGTGCAGTTCATGGCTGCAGCAGTCGCCCAGCGTGGTCTGATCCGGCGATTTGTGATCGGCGATGACCCGGACCACGATGTCCCGATCAGTCACGATGCCACTAAGCTTGCCATCTTGCTGGATGAGCACGTCGCCGACGCCGGCATCCCGCATGTGTTGCGCGGCTTCCAGCACCGAGGCGGTGTGCTTCAACAGGATTGGATTGGGTGTCATAACTTCGCGCACATTCATGGCGTACTCCTGACTGGTGGTTTAGAGGGGTGTGGCGGATGGATGACTCCATGCCCGGACGAATCCACGGCCGTCACCACGGGTCCGTAGGTCGGCTCCCTGGAGGGATTTCCCGGGCCTCAGCCATAGGAACGCGCCACGCCGGATACCGCGATCTTGTCGCGGAGATTGCGTACGCCCGCCGTATTGCGGGCACTGTTGGCGGCCGCCCGACGCGCCGCCCAGCCGTCGACGGTCCCGGTCAGGGTGACCACACCGTCACTGACCCGGATATTGACCTCCTCCGGATCCACCAGCACGTTGCGCTCCAATGCCGCCGTAATGTCGGCGGCAATCTCCTGGTCGGTGTAGTCGCGGGTGGGCACGATGGCCAGCCGATTCTCGATGGCCGTGACGCCACGGACGGCTGCGGCGATATCTTCGGCATGGCGTTTCTTCCAGTACGCATCGACGCTGCCTTCCAGGGTTACAACGCCGGCCGTCACCTGGACCCAGGTATCCAACACATCGATGTCCGGATCGAAGGCCAGACGATCCTCCACCGCCGACTGGATCTCGTCATCGGTGGGCAGAGCGACGGCCGGTGGGTAGTGCACGGTGAGCTGATTTCTCACGCCGGTGACACCCGCCACCGCCCAGGCATCGTCGGCCGCACAAGACCGTACGAAGTAGCTGGGCACTGTGCCGCGCAAGGTCGCAATGCCGTTACTGACCTCAGCATCCACGTCGTTGGCATTCACACGGTCGTCCCAGTACAGGCTGTCGATGATATCGCGCTTGATCTGTTCATCGCTGCGAGCCATCGCGGCTCTCCTTGTGTTCGGATTCGGAGTGTTCGATTCAAGTTCTGTTTTGGATCCAGGTGACTCTCGCACTCGGCCATCTCGCACTCGGCCATCTCGCACTCGGCCATCTCGCACTCGGCCATCTCGCACTCGGCCATCTCGCTATTTCGTCAACCGAATAAAAACAATAGGTAAAACCAACAACGTCATCAAGGAGTACAAACACCAACGCGGAGAAATACGCTAATGCTGTCCCGATGGTGCCGATCGTTTCCTAACAAACGTCAATGCGCAAAAGTGCGCCCTTGGCGGGGCCTCTCCTCGGCAAAGGCCGGCACCACCCGCGCTCAATTCAGAGCAGGAGTTGGGTGATCCCCAACCAGAAGCTGGCCAGGGTCAAGATCAGGGCGAGACTGGCCAAAAGACCGTCGTGGGCCACCAGGGCCAGACCAAAGGCCGAAATGGCAGCCGAGGTGACCACATTGGCGAACAGAATTGCCTCCAGGGGCGGCATGATCAGCCCGATCAGCACGCAAATGACGGCAATCAGATACACGAAGGGACCCCGGGTCAGCACGCTCAGCCGGGGCCGAACCACCCGATCCACGACACGGGCCAGGGTCATCAGGAAACCGCGCGCCTTCTGCATTTTGGCGCGGGAGATTCGCCGCCGACGCAGGAACTCCGGCACCCAGAAGCTCTTGCGACCGATCAGCATCTGACCCGCGATCAGCAGCACCCCCATCGCCCCTAATGTCGGGACACCGGGAATCCCACTGATCGGTGACAATACGATCAGACCCGGTACCAGCAGCATTGCGCCAAAAGAACGCCGGCCGACGGCATCGAGGATGTCGGCCACCGTCACATAGTCCGCAGCGTCGTCGCCGACCCCGGTCATCTCATCGACGATCTGGGAAAGCGTCTGAGCGTTATCGTTCCCTTCAATCATGGCTCCGCCTCCCATACGGTTTCGGGCGGCCCGGGTGGTCGGGGCCGAATTGACTCATCTGGATCCCGGTGCTGCTCCGTCTTCGCCTGCGAGGCATTCAAATGGAACGGCTTGCATAACACCGATCCTCTTCGATGGACATGAAGCCAGTACCCAGTGTTCCCCGGTACCCAACCAACCCCTGACCTTCGACAGCACTCATCCAGTGTTCCGCAGACACGAAACCGGCAACCGCCCACCCGGGTCACAATATGGTTGGACGCCCGCGAAGGAATGTCGCCATTAGTCGGTCTCCAGCAAACACGGCGTGCATCCTGAACGACGACCGCTATCGGGATCGCGCCTTTCACCTGATCGAGCAGGTGCATGAAACCTTGGAACGCCATCACCCTGAGGATGCCCGTACGGGTTGGATCAGCGGCTTGACGGAGACGCAGGGCCGGGCGCGTCCTACGGCCGGCGGACTGCGGATCGGCAAAAAGCTGCCCGAACGCCCTCAGGGTGAACCCCCGGCGACGGCATTGCCCGACTCCCAGCGCCTGCCCTTTGGAGAATGCGGTCTGTCATTGGGCCTGCGCACACTGTCCCGAATGAAAGGCAGGCTGAAGGCGGCCGGATTGGAGTTTGGCGCGCTGGACCCCTACCTTCCCCTTGCCACCGACATCGAGGATTTCTGGCGATCTCCTCAAGGCCAGGACGCGGCCAGCTGGAAGGAACACCTGGATATCAATGCGGTGACCCTGGCGGCCAGTCTGGTTGCGAGCCGGCAACCCGACGCCTTCGCGTTCATCGCCGGCACGGATCGCGAGTAGGCCCACGAGCAGAACGGCGACGGCGTTGGCATCTTGCGCAAACCCGTTCGTGCAAGCCGCTTCGTGCAAACCCGGGCTGCTGCGCCGGCCCGCGTGCAGTCGGCGCGACCTATGTCGCCGCGGTCCCGGGCTCGGACCGTACGGCGGCGGCATCCTCGAGCGCAACCACCTGCGTCGGCCCGCCAAGACGGTCGTAGGCCTGTAGCAGCGGGCCCAGCATTCGGGCCGCTCGGCCCTGACGGGAACCCCGGTAGAGCGCCGTAACCTGATGGACCTGAAATCCAACGCTCGCGGCGATGGCCTGCAATCCGGATACACCGGAGTGCAGAATGACCGGTGTCTGACTGTGCTTCAGCCACCAGCGGGAGAGAATGGCGTGCGGGGCCTGTGGTGCAATCACCACCACGACCACCAGCCCGCCTTCGCGCACGCAAGCACGAATCGTCTGCAGCGCCACCCGCGGATCCGCCATGTGTTCCAGGGACGCGCCGAACAGCGCAATGTCGAAAACACCGAAGTCCGCTTCCGACACCTGCTCCGCGCATGCCACCCGAAAGCGCAGGTGATCCAGACCGGCGGCACGCTGCCGAGCGGTGCTGATCGCCGACTCGGCGATGTCGATACCAACCCCCCGGGCGATGCACGGGGCCAGGGAACAAAGCAGGTGGCCCTCGCCGCACCCGATATCGAGCACGTGCGGGGCGTCGAAGCGCCCGCAAATCGCCGCAATGGCCTCCCGGGTCGCTTCCGCCGTACCGAACACATTCGTCTCCTGGTGCTTTCTTGGAACTCGCAAGTGCTTGGAAACCGCAACTTGACTGTCCGCTCCGTCAACGTCAAGACGTGCGATTACCCGCGTGAGGCTTGAATCCGCGTTTGCCATCCCAGCCCGCATAGCGCAGCGGGCATATATCGGCGGGGCTTATTACAGCCGGCTCAACGCAGCTGGGCCGCGGCACTAGCGGCACTCACGTCGTCGGGCCCGGTGTCGATCCCGATTTGATTGCGCCCCGCACCCTTGGCCTCATAGAGTGCCCGATCGGCGGCACGCACCAGTTCCACGGCGCTGCCTGCGCGACGCGGGCCGTCCATGTGACTCGCGAGCCCAATCGAGACGGTCAAACGGAATTCGGCACCCTCGGCGTCTTCGTAGTTCTGCGCGGCAATGGCCTCCCGCAAGCGCTCGAAGACCTGACGCGCGCTTTCGAGGTCGGTCCCCGGCAGAAGCGCCATGAATTCGTCGCCGCCATAGCGCATCACGAAGTCGCGCCGGCGCAGGTGGGTCTCCAGGATGTGGGCCACCGAGATGAGCACGGCATCTCCAGCCAGATGGCCGTGGGTATCGTTCACGCGCTTGAAGCCGTCGAGATCGATGAAGCTGATCGTCAGGGGCCACCCGTTCTCGGTCGCCAGCAGAAACTCGGCCTCGAGAACCTCGTCGAGCCGGCGCCGGTTATGCAGTCCGGTGAGCGCATCGCGACTCGCGTTTTCACGCAAATGCTCGGCGGTAAGCTCCATCTCGTCGACCTTGCGCTGCTGCTCCGCGACCTGATGGATCAGCTGCAAATTACGCACTGCGAGAATCTCCCGGGCCTGATCGATCACCCCGGCCACCTTGCGCCGCGCGAAGGGTTCGGTCCCGTACAGGACGGCCACTTCCGGGAGTACGTTAGCCACCTGGTTGAGGATTCGCTCGATGGTCTCCCCCTGGATACCCAGCAAACGCTCGGCGCGATCGACGATCGGCCCGATGCGATCCTGACCCTCCTCACCCAGAAACAAGTCCGCGATCTCCCCGGCAAGGGCGACGCAGCGCACGAACGGCCGTAGCCCCTCCGGAATGAGCGGACTCATCGGTTCATGCACGGCGGCGGCAACCGTGGCCAGCGGCTCCGGCAGACGCCAGTGCGCCATCAACCAGGCACCGGCCTCGCCGTGATCGCAAGCCAGGGTCTCGCGTTCAATCTTCAACAGATCGTGATGGTTTCGGGTCTGTTCCAGAACCGGACCGTAGCGCTCGGGCAACGCCGAATCGAGTGCCAGAATGCCGATGTCCTGCAGCAAGGCCGCCAGGAACAGCTTTTCCGGTTCACGCAGCCCGAGCTGCTCGCCCAACAGGCGACTGGCCGTCGCCGAGACCAGGGCCCGGCGCCAGACCAAGCCGATACTGGCGCTGGAGTGCCGCACGTCACTCAGGGTTTCGGCCAGCGAAAAGCTCAGCGCCAGCGTCATCGTCGCATTCAGCCCGATCACGACCAGGGCCTGGCGCAGGTTATCGCTGCGCCGACGCTGGGCGTACAGACTGGAATTGCTGGCCCGCAGCACCCGGCTGGTCAGTGCGGGATCCCGCGCCAGCAGCTGAGCGAGTGCCTTGAGTTGCACGTCGGGGTCACGCCCGAGTTCCAGGATACGCAGCGCAATCGCCGGCGGACTCGGCAGGTTCGGACAATATTCCAGCGCGTCACGAATCTCGGGGGTCATGGCCACCTTCAGGTACGCAAGCCATTTGGCATCGTCTGCAGGTGCCCGTTCGCTCCCTCCTTTTCGGCACAAGAACCACCGTCCAGGGCGGCTGCAAAACACCAATCAGATCACAAAATAGCCGGACGGCCCCTGCCGGTCAATAACGCCATCTCCATCCGGCGCCCATTCTGTTGGTCTCGCGCCGGGCGCGTTTCACCGTCCAGTGCCATGATGCCCCGCTCCGATCCCTTCGGCCGGCATCGGCTCGCACCCAAAACCGGAACGATCCGGATGCTAGAATCGGCCTCCCGTCCTACTCTATCCTTGACCGTGCGATTTGGATTTCACGTTCAGGTCGACGGCATGCGGTCCAAGGCACGCCGGAGACGTCGTGCTCGGCCGCAGAATTCATCAGGAGATACATCATGGCAGGTTCACTCAAGGATCAGCTCCTGAAGGCGGGGGTCGCCAGCAGGAAGCAGGCCAAGGATATCGAGCTGCAGAAGCGGAAGCAGAAAAAGCAGGGCAAACCGCAGCAAAGCCCCGAAGACCACGAACGCGCCGCCGCGATCGAACGTGCGCGTCAGGAAAAGATCCAGAAAGATCGCCTGTTGAATGAACAGCGGCACCGGGAACAGGAGCAACGTGCCGCCCGGGCCGAAATCCGCCAACTGGTGAAGCAGCACCGCGTGCACCCGCCCAGGAACGGGGAGGTGCGCTACAACTTCATCTGGAACGACACCGTACAGTCTCTGTGGGTCGATGCCGAGTTGCAGAAACAGCTGTCGGCCCAGACCGTGGTGATCGTGGCCGTGGATCAGGCGTTTGCGCTCGTGCCGGCCGCAATCGCGGAACGGATTCGTCAGCGGGACCCGGCCACCGTCGTGCAGGACGACCAGACCCGCAGGCAACGGATCGCCGCGGAAGAGGCCGATTACGCCGAATTTCCGATTCCGGACGACCTGCACTGGTAACAAGCCTCAGGGGTATCGGGATTGCAAACGGGCTCCGCTACCCCAAGCAGACGCAATTGCGACCGTTGGCCTTGGCCTGATACAACGCGGTATCCGCACGCGCAAACACCTGTTCTGGGGTATCCCCCTCACGGAACTGGCTCATGCCGCAGGAGATCGTCACCGGTACTGGGTGGTTGCGGAAGTGAAAGCCGCAGGTCTCGATGCTCTTGCGGATCAGATCCGCCGCCACACCGGCGTTTTCGATCGCGGTCTCTGGCAACAATAATACGAATTCCTCACCCCCATAACGGGCGACGAAATCCGTCTCGCGCACCTGGCTACGAAACAATTTGGCGATCAGTGCCAGCACCTTGTCGCCGGCCTGATGACCGTAGGTGTCGTTAATGCGCTTGAAATGGTCCACATCCCAGAAGGTCAGCACCAACGGTGACCGGTAGCGGCGCCAGCGGGCGAATTCCTGCTGCAGACGCTCGTCGTAGGCGAAACGGTTGGGAATACCGGTCAGCGGATCGATCAGGGCCAGATCCCGCTCCTCCTTCAGCCTTCGGCGCAGGGTTTCCGATTCCTGTTGCACACTCTGTAGGCGCTCGTTGAGCGCCCTGACCTGCTGCTCCGCCTGCTGCAGGCGACGTTCCTCCGTGACCCGATAGCGCTGCATTCGGTCGCGAATGATGTTGACGCGTTGTTGCAACGCGATCTTCAGCGGGGCCAACGCCGTCGCCTCGGTGACCGAGGCCTCGATCTCACGCACCTGCACATTGACCGTTGCGTCCAGGGCCTTGCTTTCTTCAAAGGAGGCACGCTGTGTCGCCGCGTTCTGTTCGAAGGTGACGTCGATCTCCCTCAGGCAATCGGTCATCTGTTGCAGGAAGGCCTGGATCTCGTCCTTCTCGTGCTGCACCGTGCTATGCATGTTCCCGCACAGATCCACGATGGCCAGCACGGCGCTTTCCATGGCCGGTGGCGCCTTGGGGTCCGAGAGCATCGTCTTGATCGTGTCGCACTGCGCGGTCAGGTCGCTGGGCACATCGATGCGTTCAATGATTTGCAGCAACGCCTCCTCAAACCCGGGCGCCTCGACGGCAACGCACTCGATGGATCGGCGTAGCCGCGGCAGCAGCCACAGAACCAACTCGTGGCCCAGGTTGTGCAGGGCGATGGCGCCGTCGCAGCCCGCGAGGTGCTGCAACAGCTTTTCCCGATCGGCACCGGCAGGAACAATCGCCTCCACGATTTCGGCCAACAGCCGCTTCGCCAGCGCCAGAGGATCCGCGTTCCCATCGGCCACCGCCGAGGTGCGACCGCGGCTGGAGAAAAAACGACGCAGAAAGCCTGGCGTCGACGCAGGCGCAGGTGACGTGGATCCCGGATTCACCGACTGATTAATGGATTCGGCGATCGCCTCGAGCAACGGGCTCAGGTGTTCCGGGTTGCCCTCGCCGCGCAACTCCGCCCGCAGTTCTTCCAATTGACGGTTCAGGACCGGATTGGCCGGATCGACCACGAAGCTCATGCGGCTCAGTCCCTGGCGAAGGAATTGCTCGGTCGCGGTCCAGGTCTTCTCTCGGGCCTCCAGCTCGCCCAGGGCATCGTAGTACTTGCCCTGCCAATCGCCCGTCTCACGGTGCTTACCGCTCATCGCCTATCCCTGCTCAAGTCTAAACCGTCAGCGCAAGTCACGGTTCATGATGACGCTGCCCCCAACAATGTTCTTATAAAATAGCTGTTCTTCGGGTCAAAAGGGAGGTTTGGGTAGCCATCATCCGTGCGCGAAGGTCTCCCGACCCCCCGACGCCTTCGCGTGCTGGCCCGGTCGGCGGTCATGCCGTTCCGGGTGGGCGCCGGTCGTTCACTGCGCCTCGACCGCTTGGTCCTGCAGGTCGAGATCGACCATCAAGGCATTGGCCAGCGCCTCGAGGGCATCCTGCAGTTCGTGCAGATCGGTGCTCGGCGGAACGCCGAGTGCGACACGGGCCCGGAACAGGGGCTCACCCGACATCGAGGCCGGTTCGCAGCTCGTTTCCAAAGACTCGATCGTCACATCATGGCGTGCGAGCACGGTGGTGATGTCCTGCACGATGCCGAGGTGGTCATGACCGACCAGATCGAGTTGAACCGGATGCAAGGCGGCCACCGCGACCTCCCGACCCCGTTCGATCGTGATGCGCAAGCCCTTCCCTTCCAGTTCGTGCAGGGCCGCCTCCAGGTGCTCGACGCCCTCCGGATCCACCTCCAGATGGACCAGGCCGGCGAATTGACCGGCCAGCTGGGCCATACGGCTCTCCAACCAGTTTGCACCGGCCGCGGCGGCACAGCTCGCGACGGCGCTGACCAGACCCGGACGATCCGGTCCAATCAACGTAAGGATCAGTGATGTCTTCATGGTGACCTGCCCTTGCTTGGCGATTCAAAGGCCCCATGGTAAGCCACAACTCCCAGCAACATCCCCTGACCTCATCAAGTTCCCGGTCCAAGCACCACCATCGGCGTGGCCTTGCCAGGGACTTTTTCCTCCGACTCGCGGGGATCCCGCATCCCTGGCAAGATAAACGGTCCAACCCCGATGCGCGGCCGTGACCCTGATGCCCCATCGGACCCGCCCCTATCCGCTCCGGCCCGGGTCGATCCGTCCCGCCCCGGGACATCATTGAGGAATCCCCGATGCGCAGCCTGTTCTTGTTTCTACCCGCCGTGCTGCTCAGTGCCTGTGCCGGCGTGCTTCCCGGCGGGGAACAGCCGGTTCGGGAACTGGCGAGCGGAAGCTACAGTCAGCAGGCCGAACCCCGCTTCGAATTCGTGACCACGCAGGCGGAGTGGGCACCGCTGTGGGATCGCACCTCCCGCGGTCCGATCCCGGAGGTGGACTTCTCTCGGGAATCCGTGCTGGCGGTATTTATGGGGCAACGTCCGACAGGGGGCCACGCCATCCGAGTGGAGCAGGTTGTGCGCGAGGGTCAGCGCCTCACCGTCGAGGTGCTGCTGCAGGCACCCGGCCCTGACTGCATGACCACCCAGGCGCTGACACAGCCCTACCACCTGGTGGCCGTACCGGCCGGCGCCACCCGCGCCGAGTTCGTCACCCGGGACGTCACGGTGCGTTGTGGCGGCGAGTGAGCCGAACGCCCGTTACTCCAGGGCCGCGACCGCCAGAATATCCAGCAGGCCGGCGACCGGGACGTTCAACCAGCTGGGGCGGTTGTTCAGTTCATAGCGTATTTCATAGAGGGCCTTTTCGATCAGGAAGAGTTGGGTGAGCGGCTCTTCAGGGGCCGGACCGGGTGCATCGACACCGATGCCCTCCCGGTAGCCGTGCAGGAAGACCTCGCTGCTGGCGGTCTCCCATTCCCGAAGCAGGGCCTCGATGTCCGGGCGCTCCTCGGGATGATCGATCACAGCATTCTTCAATGCCGCATGGGCGGCGTAATTGAACGAGCGCAGCATGCCGGCCACGTCCCGCAGCACCGGCCCTTTGGCCCGGCGCGCCTCGATGAGGCGCGCCGGTTCGCCCTCGAAGTCGATGACCACAAAGTCGTTCTCCACCAGAAGCACCTGCCCCAGGTGCAGATCCCCGTGATAGCGGCACTTCTGCAGGACCCGATCGGAGGCCTCCGCCGCGTCGATGCGCCGAATCAGATCCTGCTGATGCAGCAGCAACCGGTCCACCGCTTCGACCCGTTCGGCGGGCAACGCCTCCCGGCGCCGACGCAGGGCACTGAAGGTGGTCGCGACATCCGTGCGGATCTGCGTGACCCACTGGGCCCGCTCCTCCGGCGGCACCGGCTCCGGATCGAAAAGCGGATCCTCGCTGGGTTGCTCCAGCGCCCGATGCAACTCTCCGATCCGGCGCCCCAGGGTCTCCATCAACACCAGGTAGGCCTGATGGGGGGGCTCCAGGGATTCGGGAGGGGCCTCCGCAAACCCGCTCAGATAACGCCCCAGATAGTCCAGGGTATAGGCCCAGGCATCGCCCTGGTTTTCCACATAGCCCTGGAGCAGAGCCAGTGTCATCACCGCGCCCTCGGCGGTGGTGTATTCGATGCCGCCCAGCACCGGCGCCACTTGGCTCAATGGTTGCGCCTCCGTGAGGTAACGGCCCATCTCGAATTCCGGATTCACGCCCACCTGAAGGCGACGGTACACCTTCAAGAACAACTGGTTGCCGAAATATACACTGGTGTTGCTCTGCTCCAGCCCCGGGTGGTGGACCGGTTGCTCGAGCGCCCCCCGAGCTCCTTCGGCAAACGCCGAGGTGGGAAAGAACTGCAAGCGACCATCACCCAGGGCCACCTCGGTCCCGTCGCCGATGCCCGCCAGCAGGGCTCGGCAGAAGGCGTCGTCGCCCAGAGCACTATAAAGAATGCCCTCGCGTGCCCGCTGCCGGACGCGGGCCAGCGCCCCAACGGCCAGCGCGGCGAACTTCGCGCTGTCGCCCTCGTGTTCCCAGGCGAGCCCCAGTGGCAACACGTAGGTTTGTACCGGCGCGTCCCGCGGCGTCACCTCCACCAGGGTGAGCAGCCAACTACCGTGCGGGGTCTGCCACTCGCTCTGGGTTCGCAGTGCCACCTGGGCAATGGGTTGGCCCTTCGCGGCATACCAGCGCTTGGTCTCGATATAGGGCATCAGGACCTCGTTCTGCAGCTGAGCCCGGGTCCGGCTGGCGAGCAGCTGACGGACCTGACTGGCATCCCCGCGAAGGCCGCCGAAGGTCTGCCAGCCCTCCAGCAACACCACCACCGGCAGGTCCTCCAGGTGAGCGTATTCCTCGTGCCAGCTGGGGACATCCACATCGGTTGCCAAGCGGAAAACATAGAAGCCGTAGGGCTGCAGCGTGAGCAGATAAGGCAATTCTCCGATCGGCGGAAACACGCTGCTCGCAGTCAGCTCCACCGGAACACGGCCGGAGAAGGCCGAAAGATCCAGCTCCACCGGTTGCGGCGAGTGCGACAGATTGGCCACACAGAAGATGGTCTCCTCCTCGTGGCAGCGCAGGTACGCCAGGATCTTGCGATTGCCGGGGGTTAGAAAGCGCAGATCGCCGCGCCCGAAGGCGCGATAACGCTTGCGCACCGCGATCAGGCGCTTGGTCCAGTTGAGCAGCGAACTCGGGCTGCGCTCCTGCGCCTCCACATTGATCGCCTGATAGCCATAGATGGGGTCCATGTTCGGCGGCAGGTAGAGCTGCTGCGGATCGGCGCGCGAGAAGCCGGCGTTGCGGTCGGGCGTCCATTGCATCGGGGTGCGCACGCCGTTGCGGTCGCCGAGAAAGATGTTGTCGCCCATCCCCAGTTCGTCGCCGTAGTAGAGGATTGGCGAGCCCGGCATGGTCATCAGCAGCGAGGTCATCAATTCGATCTTAGCCCGGTTGTCGCCCATCAGCGGCGCCAGGCGGCGCCGGATGCCGACGTTGATGCGCATGCGCGGCTCGGCCGCATACATCGCGTACATGTAGTCGCGTTCGCGATCGGTGACCATTTCGAGGGTGAGCTCGTCGTGGTTGCGCAGGAAGATCGCCCACTGGCAGTTTTCCGGGATCTCCGGAGTCTGACGCATGATCTCGACGATGGGGTGACGGTCCTCCTGGGCAATCGCCATGTACATCCGCGGCATCAGCGGGAAGTGATAGGCCATGTGGCACTCGTCACCCTCGCCGAAGTATTCGCGCACATCCTCCGGCCACTGGTTGGCCTCGGCCAGAAACACCACGTCCTGGTAGTGCTCGTCGATCACCCGGCGCATCTGCTTGAGTACCTGATGGGTTTCGGGCAGGTTCTCGTTGTCGGTGCCCTCGCGCACGCACAGGTAGGGAATCGCATCGAGGCGCAGGCCGTCGACGCCCATGTCGAGCCAGTAGCGCATCACCCGGATCACCGCCTTCACCACCTCCGGGTTGTTGTGGTTCAGGTCCGGCTGATGGCTGAAGAACCGGTGCCAGAAATACTGCCCGGCCACCTCGTCCCAGGCCCAGTTCGAGCGCTCGCTGTCGGTGAAGATGATCCGGGTCTCCGGGAATTTGCGGTCGTCGTCGCTCCAGACGTAGAAGTTGCGCTTGCGCGATCCGCGCGGGGCGCGGCGGGCGGCCTGAAACCAGGGGTGCTGATCGGAGGTGTGGTTGATGACCAGCTCGGTGATCACGCGCACGCCGCGCCGGTGCGCCTCGCGGACGAAAGCCTTGAAGTCGGCCCTGCTCCCGTAGGCCTCGGCAACGTTGCGATAATCGGCGATGTCGTAGCCATCGTCGCGCATCGGGGAGGGATAGAACGGTAACAACCAGATCGCGTTGACCCCCAACCCCTGGATGAAATCGAGCTTCTTCGCCAGGCCGCGGAAGTCGCCGATTCCGTCGCCATTGCTGTCGTAGAAGGCCTTGACGTGGGTCTGGTAGATGATCGCGTCCTTGTACCAGAGCGGATCGTGCACGATTCCGGAGTTCTTCTTCATGCCCGCCATGAACGCTCCTTAGCTGTAGGTATCGAAATCCTGTTCGCGGTGCACCCGCCCACGCAGGCGCAGGATGTGGACCGCCTGCCCCTGCGGATCGAGCCGCACGTAATTGGTCGGACCGTGCCAGAGGTAATGCGCGCCACTGAGCAGGTCCTCGACCTGATAGGGCGCCTCCGAGAGCCCGAAGGCCTCCAGCGGCAGCGTTACCCAGCCGCTCTGGGCGTGGTGGACATCCAGATTGACGACCATCAGCAGGATGTCGCCCTGGCGGCCGGCGTGCTTGGTGTAGGCGATCAGTTCCTCGTTCTGGGTGGGATGGAAGGCGAGGCTCGCGTTGTGCTGCAGCGCCGGGTGCTCGCGGCGCAGGCGATTCACGCGCGCGATCAGGTCGCGCAGACTGGCCGGGTCGTCGAGGTTCCACCGGCGCCGCTGATACTTCTCCGAGTCCAGGTATTCCTCGCTGCCGGGCTTCGCCGCACGGCCTTCGTACAATTCGAAGGCCGGTCCGTAGATGCCGTAGCTCGCCGCGAGGGTTGCGGCCAGCACGAAACGCACGACGAAGGCCGGACGTCCCCCGAACTGCAGGTACTCGTGCAGGATGTCCGGAGTGTTCGGCCAGACATTGGGGCGAAAGTACTCCCGCCCCGCTTCCTGGCTCAGTTCGGTGAAGTATTCGATCAGTTCCTGCCGGGTGTTGCGCCAGGTGAAATACGTATAGGACTGCGTGAACCCGAGCTTCGCCAAGCGGTGCATCACCTTGGGTCGGGTGAAGGCCTCGGCGAGAAAGATCAGCTCCGGGTGCTCGGCCTTCAATTCCCGGATGCACCACTCCCAGAACCCGAAGGCCTTGGTGTGCGGGTTGTCGACCCGGAAGATGGTCACACCCTGTTCGATCCAGAAGGTGAAGACGCTTTTGAGTTCCACCCACAGCGCCGGCCACGCCGGGCTCTCGAAGTCGAAGGGGTAGATGTCCTGGTACTTCTTCGGCGGATTCTCCGCGTACTGGATCGACCCGTCCGGCCGCTTCAGGAACCACTCCGGATGCGCCTGCACATAGGGATGATCCGGGCTGACCTGAAACGCCACATCCAGCGCCACATCCAGCCCGTGCTCAGCCGCCCGGCGCACCAGTTCGCGAAAATCCTCGAGCGTGCCAAGTTCGGGATGTATGGCCTTATGCCCGCCCTCCTCGGCACCGATCGCCCAAGGGCTGCCGACATCGTCCGGTTGGGCGCCCACCTGATTGTTGCGGCCCTTGCGAAACGACCGGCCGATCGGATGGATCGGCGGCAGGTAGAGCACGTCGAACTGCATGCTCGCGATATAGGGCAAACGGTCGATCACATCCCGAAGCGTGCCGTGACGGCCCGGGTCGTGACTGGCCGACCGCGGAAACAGCTCATACCAGCTGGAAAAGCGCGCGCGCGTGGGGTCCACCCGGCAGCTCAGCGGGGGATGCGCGCGCCCCACCGTCTCGGGGTCCGGGTAGCGACGCACCAGCACCGCCAGCTCGTCCTCCCGCGCCCGATGGTAGGCCGACACCGGATCGTCCCGGGTCTGTTGCAACTCGCGCGCATAATCCTGCAGGGCCTGGGCATCGGCACCGGCGGCCCGCCCCGCCGCGGCGTCGATCAGCGCCAGGCCGACCAGAAACGGCACGCTCAGGTCCTGCCCGGCCTCGAAACGCTTGACCAGATCCTGGCGCCAGGTCTCGAAGGGATCCACCCAGGCTTCGATGGTGTACTCATGAACGCCGAGCCGAGGCAGCGAAAAGCGGGCCCGCCAGCGGTCGTTGTCCAGGGTCTGCATCGGTTCGCGCTGCCATTCGTCGTCCTCGGCGCAGCGGTACAGTAGGTCGGCGGCGACCTTGTCGTGCCCGTCGGTGAAGACATCCGCCTCTACCGTCACCCGATCGCCGACGGTGCGCTTGATCGCAAAGCGGCCCGCGTCCACCTGCGGCTGGATGCCCTCGATGACGGCACGAACCCGTCCGGGCAGGTGCTGCGGTCCCTCCGATTGTGGGCCTGTGGTCTCGGGGGCTGCCGACATCCCGAAGGCACTGCGCGCGTGCCCTTCCCCGACCCACGGCTCGCCACCCACCGACGCGGCCTCCACGGGCGTGATGGGCGCTACCGGAGATCTGTTTAAAGCCGCCGTGCGTGCGCGCGTACATGCACCGGGCCTGCGCCCTGAGGGCTGGATTCGCGCAAGACTGGAAAACGGTCGATCCTGAGGACGCGGATGCAAAAGCCGCTCTCGTGCCATGATCATCCCCTTGCAGGTCGTCGTGGAATACGCCTGGGCTTAGCCCAGTCCACGCTGGCAGACCGATTTCAGCGGGCTACCGGGCCGCGAGGCGTCCGGCGATCGTCGCCACGTGCCGGCCCTGGAACCGGGCAATCTCCAATTCGTTGGCACTTGGTTGCCGGCTCCCGTCGGACTGGGCCAGGGTACCGGCCCCGTAGGGGCTGCCACCGGTGATCTCCTGCATGTTGTTGAGCGCCTCACAGCTGTAGGGAACGCCGACGATCACCATGCCCAGATGCAGCAGCGTGGTGTGGAAGGACGTGAGGGTGGTTTCGTGGCCGCCGTGCTGAGTGGCCGTGGAGGTGAACACGCTGCCCGCCTTGCCGATCAGCGTGCCCTCGGCCCAGAGCTGACCGGTCTGGTCGAGAAAATTGCGCATCTGACCGCACATGTTGCCGAAGCGGGTGGGCGTGCCGAAGATCACCCCATCGTAGGCCGCCAGTTCATTCGGTTCCGCGAGCGCGGCCGCCTGATCGGCCTTGGCACCGATCTGCCGAACGGTTTCCTCGGGCATGGTTTCGGGCACCCGCTTGACCGTGACCTCCACCCCATCCACCGTCCGCGCGCCCTCGGCGACCGCGTGCGCCATCGTCTCCACATGGCCCCAGGTGCTGTAATACAAGACGAGAATCCGGGTCATGGATCACCTCTCTTGTTGAACGGATCTTGTTGAACGGATCTTGTTGAACGGACGCGGTCAAAGTAGGCGCGGATGACCGGAGGCTGGCAGCAACAACGTGGGTCACTGCGCGAGTTCACCTCATTTTTGACCGGTAGGGCCAGCAACAGTTGCATCGACAGCGGATCGATCCGCGTTGTTTATCGCGATTGCGCCCAGTCCCGCCACTGTGTTGTGATGGAAGCGATTTCTGAGTCGACCGACCCCTGCGGTTTTCAGCCAAGTTACGGACAAGGAGATCCTATCGTGGTCGAGCTGATCCGACGCCGCTATCCCGGCGATCCCGAAACCATCCGTCCCACCCGCACACTGGGTACGCCCCCGGTCCGCACGGTGTCCCTTGGCGCGCCCTGGCGCTGGCTGAGGCTCGGCTGGCGCGATCTCTGGCGCGCCCCGATCGCGCTGCTCCACGGGCTGGTGGTCAGCGTGCTCGGCATGCTGATGATCGCCCTGACCTGGGATCAGACCTGGCTCAGCTTCAACCTGCTCTCCGGATTCCTGCTGGTGGGTCCGGTGCTGGCGGTCGGGGTCAACGAACTGGCCCGCCGGCTGGAACAAGACGGGCGGGTCGGGTTTCAGACCGGCCTCAAGGCGATTCCCGGACTCGGGGCCCGTCTGTGGTACTTCGCCTTGATCCTCGCGATCATCTTCACTTTCTGGGCCACCTTCGTCTGGCTGTGGATCGCCGTGCTGAACGTGGGCGAGGTCGGAATCCTGGGTTCGCTCGATCAGATGCTGGCAGCGATGCTCACCACCGGGCACGGGATCGTCTCGCTGATCGGGGTGGTGGTCGCCGGGGCGATCTTCGCGCTGGTCACCTTCGCCATCAGCCTGGTGACCTTGCCGGCGATGCTGGATCTGCGCAGCAGTCTGGTCGATTCCGTCGGCCTCAGCATCAAGGCCCTGAACACGAATCGGGGGCCCGGGCTGTTGTGGGCCCTGCTGATCACCCTCCTGTTCGGGCTTTCGGTGCTGACCGCCTTCATCGCCCTGATCGTGATCTTCCCCTGGCTCGGATTGGCGATGTGGCACGGGTATCGCGACATGGTCAGCCAGGACTGGGATCGATCCGGCGAAGAAGAGGTCTGGCCCCCCGTCGATCGGGCCTGATGATCGGGCCCGCGCCTGCCGCCATCACCACCACAGCAGCAGGATGCCCGCACTCAGGCAGATCACCAGCACCGGCACGATCGTCTCCCGAATCACCTGCCCCTCCCGCGCCTCGAGCCCGACCGCACCCGCCGCCATCGCGATGTTGTGCAAGGAGACCATGTTGCCGACGCCGGCACCGACCAGTTGCAGCGCCAGCAGCGAGGCGACGGAAATCGACAGGGCCTGACCGGTATCGACCTGCAGTCCGGCAAAGAGCAGATTGGACACCGTCGCACTGCCGGTCATGAACGAGCCCAGGGCACCGACGAAGGCGCTGAAAAGCACGAAGGCGCCGCCCAAGCGATCGGCGAGGCCCTCGCCGAGCACCTGCGGGATCGACGGCAATTGCGCCGCATTCCACTCGGAAAGCAACAGGATCTGGGTCATCGCGATAATGAACAGCAACACGATCGCGGCCACACGGACCTTCTGGTAGGTGGCCACCGCCGCCGGGGCCAGCGCGCGAGCACCGCCCCGGAACACCAGCAGGGCGGTGATCAGTGCCAGGCCGAAGTAGAAATAGGGGGTGTACAGGGGAGACAGCTCCTGCCCCAGCTCGATGCCCCGGAACTCTCCGAAGGCAAAGCTCACGTCGTCCAGGGTTTCCCGGAGCACCGGCACCGTCCGCGACAGGATCAGCGCAACGGCCATCACCAGAAAAGGGGTAAAGCTGCGCATCACGCCCGCCAACGCGGGGCGCTCTCCAGTCGCTGCCCGCTCGCCCCGAGGCAGCAAAAATCCGTGATGCGCGGCCATGGCGATCGCGACGATCGCCACCACCCCGCCACCGATGGCCGGCAACTCCGGACCCACCCAATGGGCCAGCAGCAGATACGGCAGACTGAAGGCGAGTGCCGAGAAGACCGCAAAGGGGATGAAACGCCGAAAACGGCCCTTCTCCTCGCCCAGGGTCACCACATAGACGATGGCCAAGGTGATGAAGATCGCCATTACGGCGTGAATCAGCGCTGCCAGGCTGACCGCATCGGCGACGACCTCCGGGGTCGCATCCAACCCGGCGAAACCGATGATCACCGGGGTTCCGGCGGCACCGAAGGGCACCGCGGTGCTGTTGCCGATCAACGCGATGGCCACCGCCTTCAGCGGCTTCATGCCGAAGTAGACCAGCAGCGGGGCCGCCAGCACCGCCGGCGTGCCGAAGCCGGCAATTCCTTCGACAAAGCCGACCAGGCCCCAGGCCAGCAGCATCGCCAGCACCCGATGATCGGCCGAGACACTGGCAATGACGGTCTTGATGGTTTCGAGATTGCCGGTCTGGATCATCACATTGAGCACCAGCAGGGCCACGACGATGATCAGCAGAACCTCGACGAAGACGATCAGGGTGTCGAGCAGACTGGCCACGATCACAGTGCCGGAAACCTGCCAGAGCCATACCGCGATGACCAGGGTGACCAGATAGGCGAGCGGTGCCGCTTCATACGCCGGGCGACGCAGCGGCACCAGCCACACGAAGAGCACCACGAAGGGCAACAGGGTGATCCAGAACAGGCTCATCGCGTCTCCCCACAGTCGTTTGTCGGTTCCAGCGACGCCGCCCCCCCGCCACGCCAGGGCCGACCATCGTGACGCCGGCACCGACTGGAGTCGGCGACGGCAGGTTTGGGGTCGATGCCGGCACGTGTTGGGGCCTTTATTGGATTGATTAAGGCACCGGCTGACCCAAGATCGCCGCCGACTCACCCGGCAAGACCACGCAATCGGATTCCACCGCCACACCGGATTCGGACCCCGCGAGCAGCGCCCATTGCACAGCCTCGGCACACGCCAGCCGCTGGCCCGAGCGGTCGAGGTTGCACGCCACCAGAAGCCCCGGGCGGCGCAGGATCAACCAGCGGGCCGCCTCGTCGAAGGTCACGTCGATCGCCTCCAGTCGGTCGTCGCCGAAGGCAGGATGCCACCGGCGCAACGCGATCAGGGTTCGGTGCCAGGCCAGGAGTTCCGAATGCGGCAATCGCTCGGCTTCGTCCCAGTCCAGTCGCGAGCGCGTGAAGGTCTCGAGGGCCTGCGGATCGGGTATGGACTCCGGATCCCAGCCAAAGGCGGCGAATTCGCGCCGCCGGCCCTGGCGCACGGCTTCGGCGAGATCCGGTTCCGGGTGATCGGTGAAATACAGGAACGGGTTCGTTGCCCCCCATGCCTCGCCCTGGAACAGCATCGGCACGAAGGGAGCCGTCAGCACCAGGGTCGCCGCGACCTTCAACAGGCCGCAGGAGAGCAGCTCGCTGCTGCGCTCGCCGCGGGCGCGATTCCCGATCTGATCGTGGTTCTGCAGGCAGCCGACGAAATGGCGCCCCGCGAGCCCGGTGGCCGGGCGGCCGTGGGCACGGTCCCGGTAGGGCGAATAGCGGCCATCATAATAGAGCCCCCGGCTCAAGACACCGGCGATGTGCTCCAGATCACCGAAATCCCGGTAATAACCATCCCGCTCCCCGGTCAGCGCGGCATGCAAGGCATGGTGGAAATCCTCGTTCCATTGCGCATCCAGACCGTACCCGCCAACCGCCTCCGGCCACACCACGCGCGGATCGTTCAGATCGCTTTCGGCGATCACCACCAGATGCCGGCCCAGGGCATTCTGGAGCCGCTGCACCGCCCCCGCCAGGGCCTGCAGAAAATGGATCGCGGAGCTGTCGATGATCGCGTGGACCGCGTCGATGCGCAGCCCGTCGAAGTGGTAATCCCGCAGCCACATCAGCGCATTGTCGATGAAGAAGCGACGCACCTCGTCGCTGCCGGCACGATCCAGATTGACCGCCTCGCCCCAGGGGGTGTGGTAGGCATCGGTGAAATAGGGCCCGAAGACCGCCAGATAGTTGCCACTCGGTCCGAGGTGGTTGTAGACCACATCGAGCAACACGGCGAGGCCCTTTTGATGGCAGGCGTCGACCAACAGCTTCAGGCCCTCGGGTCCGCCATAGGCGCGATGCGGCGCGAACAGCGCGACTCCGTCATAGCCCCAACCCCGGTTGCCGGAATATTCCGCCACGGGCATCAGTTCCACATGCGTGATACCCAGATCCACCAGATCATCCAGGCGCGCGATCGCGGCGGTGAAGGTGCCTTCGGGGGTGAAGGTGCCGATATGGATTTCCTGGATCACCGCCGAGGCGAGCGGCGGGGCCTGCCAGCCGGCGTCGCGCCACACAAACCGGTCATGATCCACGAACCGTGAGGGGCCGTGCACCCCGTGGGGCTGCCAGGGCGAGCGCGGGTCGGGAAACGGCCCGCCGCCATCGACCCGGAAGGCATAATCGGTACCCTCCAGCACTTCGGGCGCCGCCACCGACCACCAGCCGCCGCATTCCGGCGTCATCGGAACCGTCTGCTCCGCCCATTCGAGGGCCACCTGCTGCGCCTTCGGCGCCCAAATCCGTACCTTACCCATGGGCTTTCGACCTCCTTGCTGGGCCGCGCCGGCACGTCCGTCATCCCCACCTTCGGTGGGTCGTGGACTCGAGGGCATGCCAGCGGATTCAGGCCTCGAGTTGCGAACGAAGCTCCAGGAAATGCAGCAAATCCTTCAACACCAGCACCCCCACCAGACGATCGTCCTCGACCACCATCAGGCGTCCGCTACGGTGGTGCTGCATCCGCTGCAAGGCGTCGTTCGCGTCCACATTCGCCGCCACCGTGTTGGTGTCGCTGCATTCCTGGTACACATCCGCCACCCGGGTTCGATCCCAGTCCTCCCGCGGCACCGCCTTCGCATCCTTCAGGCTGGCGCAGCCCAGCAGACGCTGTTCACGGGCCACCGGAAAGAGATCGTAGGGATGCTGATAGAGATAGTTCTCCACGAAATCCGTGATCGGGGTGTCTGGTGGAACGCTGATCGGATCGTCGCTCATGAAGCGGCGCACCGTCCGTCCCTTCAGGGCCTGTTGGGTCAACAATTGGCGATAGCTCGCGGTCGCGGCGGCCTGGACGAACAACCCGATCAGGAACCACCACATGCCGCCGATGAAGTTCCCGGCCAGGAAGTTGAGAATTCCCAGGGCGACCAGCAACAGCCCGAATCCCTGGCCCATGCGGGTGGCCCACCGTGTCGCCCAACGCAGATCGTCCTTCCAGTGCCAGAGCGCGGCGCGCAGCACGCGACCGCCATCCAACGGAAAACCCGGCACCATGTTGAAAACGGCCAACACGATATTGATCAGGCCGAGGTAGCTGGTCACACCGACGATCGGCTCCGGCATACCAGCTCCTGTCAGGGCGAAGGCCAACCCGTAGAAGGCCGCACCCAGCACCAGACTGGCGATCGGACCGGCGATCGCCATCCAGAACTCCACCCGCGGTTCGCGGGGTTCGGCCTGCATTTCGGACACGCCGCCGAACAGGAACAGAGTGATACCGCCGACCGGCAATCCGTAGGCACGGGCGACCACCGAGTGGCTGAGTTCATGAAAGAGCAGCGAGAAGAACAAGCCCAGCATGCCGGCCACGGCCATCAGCCAGTACATCGCCGGCTCGAGATCCGGAAACACCGCCGGAAAGAAACCCGCCGCCAGCGACCAGGTGATCAGTAACGCGAGAAACAGCCACGTGACGTTGGCTCGAATGTCGAAGCCCAGAACCCGAAACAACCGGAAATTCTCACCGAACATGCGCGGCCATCCCGTGCACGGCCACCCCGTGCACGGCCACCTCGTGCAAGCCCACCCTGTGCGAGTTCAATCCAGGCGAATCCACTCCGTGCGAGTCCGCCTCGGGCTGTCCAGCCCTGGCGAACGCACTCACTCCGACGGCCCCTCGTGCCGCATCCCGGCCTCCGCGGCGGCGGCGGTTCGTTTCACCGCCAGAAAGCTGTCCGGACTCACCGAAATCGAATCGATTCCGTGCTCGATCAGGAAGCGGGCGAAGTCCGGGTGATCGCTGGGCGCCTGGCCGCAGATGCCCGTCTTCACGCCGCTGCGGGTCGCCTTCTCGAGCAATTCGGCAATCGCCGACTGCACCGCCTCGTCGCGCTCGTCGAACAGGTGCCCGAGCCGGTCGCTGTCGCGGTCGATCCCCAGCACCAGCTGGGTCAGGTCGTTGGACCCGATCGAGAAGCCGTCGAAACGCTCGGCGAACTTGCCGGCCAGGATCACGTTGGAAGGGATCTCGCACATCATGTAGATCTCGAGCCCGTCGCGCCCGCGCATCAGCCCCTGATCGGCCATCACCTCGAGCACCCGGTCCGCCTCGGCCACCGTTCGGCAGAACGGGATCATCACGATGATGTTGCGCAGTCCGATCTGCTCGCGCGCTTGCCGGATCGCCTGGCACTCCAGCGCGAAGCCGCGGCTGTAACCCGAGTCGTAGTAGCGTGAGGCGCCGCGCCAGCCGAGCATCGGATTTTCTTCCTTGGGCTCGAACGCGCGCCCGCCGATCAGTTCGGCATACTCGTTGGTCTTGAAGTCGCTCATGCGCACGATCACCGGGTTCGGATGATGCGCCGCGGCGATGCGGGCGATGCCGCGCGCGAGCGTCTCGACGAAGTAGTCGATCTTGTCGGCATAGCCCTGGGTCAGCGCCTCGATCTTGCGCTTGGCGTCCTGATCCTCGAGCTCGTCGAAATGAATCAGCGCCAGCGGATGGATCTGGATCATGTTGCCGATGATGAATTCCATCCGCGCGAGTCCGACGCCGTCGGTCGGCAGGCGCCACCAGCGATACGCCGCCGCCGGATTGGCCAGATTGACCATGATCCGGGTTCGGGTCTCGGGCACCTCGCCGAGATCGATTTCCTGCACCTCGAAGTCCAGGGCACCGGCGTACACGAAGCCCTCGTCGCCTTCGGCGCAGGAGACGGTGACCGCCTGCCCCTCCTCCAGGACCTCGGTCGCGTTGCCGGTCCCGACCACGGCGGTCAGCCCGAGCTCGCGACTGACGATGGCGGCGTGGCTGGTGCGCCCGCCGTGGTCGGTGACGATGGCCGACGCCTGCTTCATGATCGGCACCCAATCCGGATCGGTCATGCCGGTGACGAGCACGTTGCCCGGCTTGAACCGCTCGATTTCATCGGGGCTCGCGAGCTTGCAGACCTCGGCCGCCGCGATCGAGTCGCCGATCGAGAGACCTTGCACCAGCCGGTCGCCCTGCTCCAGCAGCCGATAGCTCTTCAGCGTGCCCACGCCCTTGCGCGACTGCACCGTCTCCGGCCGCGCCTGGACGATGAACAACTCGTCGGTCTCGCCGTCCTTCGCCCATTCCATGTCCATCGGCACGCCGTAGTGCGCCTCGATCGCACACGCCCAGCGCGCCAGTTGCACGATCTCGTCGTCGTTCAGCACGAACCGGTTCCGCTCCTCCTCGGGGGTCTCGACCAGCTTCGATGGACTATCGGCCTCCTCGGAATAGACCATCTTGCGATCCTTCTGACCCATGGCCTTGCGCAGGATCGGGTGAATCGACGCCTCCTCGACCAGCGGCTTGAAGACCTGGTACTCGTCCGGGTCGACCATCCCCTGCACCACCGTCTCGCCCAGACCCCAGGCGGCGTTGATCAGCACGCTACGGGGAAAGCCGGTCTCGGTGTCGATCGAGAACATCACGCCGGAGCCGGAAAGATCCGCCCGGACCATCTGCTGCACCCCGACCGAGAGCGCGACCTTCATGTGATCGAAGCCGTTGTTCTCCCGATAGGCGATCGCGCGATTGGTGAACAACGAGGCCAGACACCGCTTCACCGCGTCGAGCAGCGCGGACTCGCCGCGAATGTTGAGGTAGGTCTCGAGCTGCCCGGCAAAACTCGCCTCCGGCAGGTCCTCCGCCGTGGCACTGCTGCGCACCGCGACATCGAGTGATTCGCGACCGAGCGTCTGCGCCAGTTCCCGATACGCGCCGCGAATCGCCTCCGCCAGCGATTGCGGGTGTTCGCTCTCGAGGATCATCGCGCGAACGCGTTCTCCGACGTCCTGTAGATTGCTGCGATCCTCGTTCAGTTCGCCCAGCGTCTCGGTGATCCGGTCGCGCAGGTCATTGGCATCGATGAACTGCCAGTAGGCCGACGCGGTGGTTGCAAATCCATCCGGAACTCGGATTCCCGCGCTGCGCAGGCTGGCGATCATTTCGCCCAGCGAGGCATTCTTGCCGCCCACCTGATCGCCATCGTCACGATTCAGGTCGGAAAACCAGCGAATCAGGGGCGCGTCATTCATGTTGGGTTCTCCTCGACGGATTACGGCCTCGAAGACGGCACTGCAACGGCACCCGTTCCGGATGTCGATGCCCTGCCCTGATGAAGATCTGCCATGAACACGGCTTGGCATGAACACGGTCTGGCACGACCAAGGCCGACCAAAACCCTATTCTGGAAGTCCATCCACCTGGATGGATTCATCCTGGATGGATTCATCGAATGATCGATCCTGAAATGATCGACACTAAACAGGAGGGCCAATGACAGGCATCGGGACCGAAGGCCGCCTGCCGACGACGCTCCCCATAATGACTCAAACTACTAGCCTTTCGGCGATGGGGTCAAGCGCCATCCGAAGCTGCGGAACCAGATCACATGCCGACCGGGATAAAGTGGACTCCAGCGCCCGAACGCATCGATGGCGCGCGCCCCGATAACCCTTCTTCGTGTCTTCGCAGTCTTCCTGGTGGAGAACCCCTACCCGGCCTTGCGCTGGGAAGGGCGTCGCCGAGGGGCTCGTCTCCTGCAAGAATACAAAACCTATCGCATATTTTTTTATGGTTGTCTTACCTAGGTATTTCCTCTAGGCGCGTCTTTACCCAAAACAGGTGAAACGACCTGTTTTCTGGATGAGCACAAAAGCTCCGCCGATGGTCCGATCGTCGCGATGACAAGCGACATTCCAATTGCCAGAGGCTCGCCTTCCACAGCGACTCAACCTTATCGGACACCCACCGCAAAGCTCAAAAAGGCCTTCTTCGTGTCTTCGCGGTTTTCCTGGTAATAATCCCTATGCCGCCTTGCACGATCAAGGGGGTCGCCAAGAACTCGCCTCCCACTGTCTGTTTTGTTTTCTTTGCCATCACTAGAGGGGATTCAGTACCATGAAAACAGCACCGGATGCTTCGGCCCACGCTCGGAGTCATCCACTGCGGTTCGCCGCTGCTTCGAAGGCTCAGTCTATCGAGAGGTAGCCCATGCCGACGCTGAAGAACCAGAAGGTCATCTCCCGCAGCGCATTCGACGCCGTGATCTTCGATCTCGACGGCGTCGTCACCCAGACGGCACACGTCCACGAACGGGCCTGGAAAACCATGTTCGACGAGTTCCTGCGCCAACAGGCCGATGGCGGGGACTTCAAGCCCTTCGAACCCTCCGATTATCGGACCTATGTCGACGGCCGGGCCCGGTATGACGGGGTCCGGCACTTTCTGGAGTCGCGCGGGATCGAACTGCCCTTTGGCGATCCGGAAGACCTGCCGGAAAAGGAAACCATCTGCGGGTTGGGTAACCGCAAGAACCACCTGTTCCAGGAACACCTGAAGACCGAAGGACCCGAGGTCTACCGCAGCTCGGTGCAGCTGATTCGCCGCCTGCACAACAAGGGCTTTCGCACCGCGGTGGTGTCGGCCAGCAAGAACTGCCCGCGGATTCTGGAATCGGTTCATCTCACCCACCTGTTCGAGGTCCGGGTCGATGGCAACGTCGCGCAAGCCCTGGATCTGAAGGGCAAGCCGTATGCCGACCTGTTTCTCGAGGCGGCGCACCAGTTGGAAATTGCCCCGGAACGGGCGATGGTCTTCGAGGACGCCACCGCCGGCGTCGAGGCCGGGCGCAACGGCGAATTCGCCCGGGTCGTCGGTGTCGATCGGGAGGATCAGGCCGAGGCGTTGTATGACGCCGGGGCCGATGTGGTGATCCGCGATCTGCAGGAAATGCAGATCGCGGTGCAAATGCCGGATCTACCGGTAGCGCTGGAGGTCATGGACGTCCTCGAGCAGCGGATCGGTCATCGCGAGGTCGTGGTGTTCCTGGACTACGACGGCACCCTGACGCCCATCGTGTCGCGACCGGAGGATGCCGTTCTCGGCGATGCGATGCGCGAGGCCTTGCAGGCGCTGGCGGACCAGTGTCCGGTCGCCATCCTCAGCGGACGCGGACTCCAGGATGTGCGCGACCGGGTGGGCATGGAGGCCCTGTATTACGGGGGGAGCCATGGCTTCGAGATCGCCGGCCCCGACGGGCTGCACATGGAACAGGAGATTGCACGCCAAGGTCTGCCCGCGCTCGAGGCCGCCGAGGCGACCCTGCGGGAGCGTCTGGGCGCCGTTCAGGGTGTCCAAGTCGAACGCAAGCCCTTTTCCGTCGCGATCCATTACCGCAATGCCGCGGATTCCGCGGTGGCCACTGTCGAACAAGCGGTGGATCAGGCATTGGAAGCCCATGCAGGTCTACGGCGAACCCAAGGCAAAAAGATCTTCGAGCTGCAGCCGGCCGTGGATTGGGACAAGGGCCGCGCGCTGCACTGGCTGCTCGATCGGCTCGGCCTGGATCACCCGGACGTGCTGCCGATCTACCTGGGCGATGACATCACCGACGAAGACGCCTTTCGGGTCCTGGAGGAACACGGTATCGGCATCGTCGTCGGTACCGAGGCGCGCGACACCCATGCCGAATACCGTCTGGACGATCCCGATCAGGTGCAGCGCTTCTTCCATGCACTGACCAACTCCCTGCGGGAGCGCGAGGCCTGGACCCTGAGCTACGATCGCTTCGAGCCGGGCGAAGAGCGCCTGCGCGAGGCCCTGTGCACGCTGGGAAACGGCTATTTCGCCACCCGCGGGGTCGCACCGGAGGCCAAGGCCGACGGCACCCATTATCCGGGCACCTATCTGGCCGGCGGCTACAACCGGCTGAAGACCGCCCTCGCCGGGCGCGTCATCGAGAACGAGGATCTCGTCAACTTTCCCAACTGGCTGAGCCTGAATCTTCGCAGCATCGATGGCGCGTGGCTCGATCTGCAGGACGTCACCATCCTCTTTTATCGGCAGAAACTGGATATTCGCCGAAGTCTGCTGCTGCGCACGGTGCACTTTCGTGACACCTCGGGCAAGGAAACCCGGTTGGCTCAGCGCCGGCTGGTCAGCATGGCGCCGACGATGCATCTGGGGGCGCTGGAGACCGAGATCCTGCCGCTGAACTGGTCCGGCACGCTCGAGGTGCATTCCGCTCTCGATGGCCAGGTCCGAAACACCGGTGTCGCCCGCTACCGGGCCCTGAAGAACGTGCATCTGGAATCCGTCGGCACCGAGGCTCCGGATCCCCAGACCCTGCTGTTACGGGTCCGCACCAATCAATCCAGGATCGTCATGGCGCAGGCGGCCCGGCTCGCGATCTTTCGCGACGACCGCCCCTACATGCCGGAACGGCCGACCGAGGAGGAAACCGCCTATATCGCCCAGGCGTTCAACATCGGTGTCACGCAAGGCCAGCCGATCCATCTGGAAAAGACGGTCGCCGTCTACACCTCCCGGGATCCCGCCATCAGCGAACCCGGGCTCGCTGCCATTCAAGCGGTGCAACAGACCCATCGCTTCGAGGAACTGCTGGATGTCCATGCCCTCGCCTGGCGCCATCTCTGGCAGCAGTTCGACATGCGTCTGGAGGCCGACAGCCCGGAAGAGGACCATCACATCCAGCGCATCATCCGGCTCTACAGCCTGCACCTGTTGCAGACCATCTCCATGCATTCGCTGCACCTGGACGTCGGCATGCCGTCGCGTGGCTGGCATGGCGAGGCCTACCGCGGGCACATCTTCTGGGACGAGATCATCATCTTTCCCTTCCTGAATTTCCGCGCGCCGCAGATCACGCGAGACCTGCTCCTGTACCGCTACCGCCGGCTGAACGAGGCGCGCAAGGCGGCCGCGGCGGCCGGCTACCGGGGGGCGATGTACCCCTGGCAAAGCGGCAGCGACGGGCGCGAGGAATCGCAACAGTTGCACCTGAACCCGGAATCCGGGCGCTGGATGCCGGACAACTCCTTCCTGCAATGGCACATCAACTCGGCCATCGTCTACAACGTCGCCCAGTATTTCGAGGTGACCGGCGATCTGGAATTCCTCGCTGCCTACGGCGCCGAGATGATCCTGGAAATCGCCCGATTCTGGGCCAGCAGCGCCACCTACAACGAAGAACTGGATCGCTACGAGATCCTGGCGGTGATGGGGCCGGACGAATTCCACGACGCCTACCCCGATACCGAGAGTCCGGGCATCGACAACAATGCCTACACCAACCTGATGGCCGTCTTCGTGATGAACAAGGCTCTGGCGCTCTTCGATCTGCTGCCGGATACCGAATGTCAGGTCTTTTGCGAACGGCTCGCGATCCAGCCGGCCGAAGTCGAGCGTTGGCGGGATATCAGTCGCCGGATGCGGGTGGTCTTTCACGGCGACGGCATCATCAGCCAGTTCGAGGGCTACGAAGACCTGCAGGAATTCGACTGGGCGCGCTATCGCGAGGAATACGGGAACATCCAACGCCTGGATCGGATCCTGGAGGCCGAGGGCGACACGGTCAACCGCTACCAGGCCTCGAAGCAGGCCGACGTGCTGATGCTGTTCTACCTGTTCTCGGCCGAGGAACTGACCGGGCTCTTCGAGCAACTCGGTTATGCCTTCGATCCGGAACAGATGATCCCCAAAAACGTCGACTACTACCTGGAGCGCACCTCCAACGGATCCTCGTTGAGCTGGGTGATCCATTCCTGGGTGGCCGCCCGACGCGACCGGGAACACTCATGGAAGCTCTTCAACCAGGCGCTGAAGACCGATGTCGCGGACATCCAGGGCGGCACCACCGCCGAAGGCATCCACCTGGGGGCCATGGCGGGCTGCATCGACCTGGTTCAGCGCTGCTACACCGGCCTGGACACCTCGGGCCAGGTGCTGCACCTGAATCCCCGCTTTCCCGAACACATGAAACGCCTGCGGATGCATATCCGTTACCGGGGGCACTGGCTCGATCTGGACATCGCCAGCGATCGGATCCGGATCCACTCGCTGGCCTGCCAGGCCCTGCCGGTCGAACTCGAGGTCTGCGGCCAGCGCATTGAACTGCAAGAGGGTCAAACCAAGGAGGTCGAATGGCAATGAATGCGGAAACGCCGAAACCGCCTGGATTCCGCCCCACCCCATCGACATCAACGGAGGCCACATCCATGTTTCTCAAGGAGAAGAACACCGATCACCTGGTCGAAGTGCTCGACATGGCGACTCTGATCGACCCTGCCGAGACCCATTTCCAGGGCCGCTACAATTGGGGGCAGGATCTTCCCGATCCGGAACCCTTTGCCAAGGCCGCGCTGGTCTTTCCCTCCGGTGAGGATCTGCCCCGCTGCTGGACCGACTCCCATTACCGCGATGAGGAAATTCCGCACTAGCGGCTCCTGCCGATGCGCTGCACGTCCCGCGCCGCTACAGCACTACAGATCGATTTCGGCCACCAGTGGCAGGTGATCGGAAGCGATGCGGGCCAACGCGCTCCGGTGGGCGAACACGGTGCACAGCCCATGTCGCGGGGTCAGCCAGAATCGATCCAGCGCGAACAGGGGGAATCGCGAGGGAAAGGTGGCCGGGGCGGGTGACTCCTCGAAAAACCGGTGCAACCGGCGTAGTGGCCAACCCCAGAGAAACCACTCGTTCAGATCCCCCATCAGGACCGTAGGGCCCGTCAGGACCGTGGACCCGGTCGGGGCCGGATCCAGGTGCCGGAGCAACATCCGGACCTGCTGGCGCCGCTCGGCGGGCCGCAGCCCGAGGTGCGTGGCCAGCACGCGCAGTGCCAATCCCCGGCATTCGAGTTGGACATCCAGTGCCCCGCGGGGCTCGCGTGCCGGCACACTCAAGTCCAGGCGCACCACATCGAGAAAGCGGCACCGGGTCAGCAGTGCGTTACCGTAGTGCCCGCTCGCGCGGATCAGGGTCGGCCCGGCAACCGCGCGCAGACCGGTCTGCCCGGCCAGCAACCCCAGCATACCCAGGTCGCCCGGCTGCGATTCGACTTCGTGCAGGGCCACCACATCGGCTTGAAGTTCGTTGATCACACTTGCGATGCGCTCGAAATCGAAGCGACCGTCGCGGCCGATGCCGGCATGGATGTTGTAAGTCGCCAGACGGATGCGGGTCATGACGGCAGGAGCCGGCTCACGACGCGCCGGCCGCGGTTGCCTTGCGACGCAGCACCAGCATCGCCGCCGCCATCAGCGCGACCAGCGTGGCTAACAGCAGCCCGGCACCCCAACCCGGATCGCGAATGGCGGCAACGATCCGATCGATGAAGATCGCGATCGCCAGGATACCGGGCGTCATTCCCAGTCCGGTGCTGATCAGAAAATGCCGCAGATCGACGCGTAGCGCCCCCGCGACCAGATTCACCACACTAAAGGGCAGCACCGGCAGCAGGCGTACCATCACCCAACTCCACATCCCGCGTTGTGCGAGCCGTCGACTGAGACGATCCAGACGCCCGCCAACGAGATGCCGCACCCGGCGGCGGCCCAGCGCCCGCCCCAACCCATAGCTGGCCGCGGCACTGAGCAGCGCTCCGACCCAGGCGTAGGCCAGGCCGGGCCAGGCCCCGAAAAGCACGATCGAGACCCCGATGAGCACGATCACCGGCACGAACAACAGACCCGCAATCATGTACAGGCCCAGTACGGCCAGCGGCGTTACCGGGGCCTGCACCAGACGCTCGATCGCCTGGAAAAGCCCCTGCAGATCGGGCCACGGCTCCACACGCAAGCCCTGCCCGGCCACGGCCAGCGACAGGACCACCACCGCCAGCACCGCCACCGCAAACACACGGCTGGCCAGGGCCACCCGTGCCTCGACGGGCACCCATTGCGCGACCAATTCCTCCGGCTCGACCGGCTGCTCGGGGTCGATGAGTCGGCTGTCCGGAACCCAGGCATCCAGGTCTTCGGAAAGCTCGGGCTGCAACGGCCGCAGGGTGCGGGCCCGGCCACGCAAGGACGCGATACCGGCCAGCAATCGGCCGGCCTTCGCGTGGGCCTCGGCCACGGCCTCCGGCGGAACGTCGAGATGCTCACCCAGCAGGCGATGGCGTAGGCCCCGAATGGCCTGACGCACCCGCGCATCGCCATGCGCCTCGATCGCGAGGTTGCATTCGGTGTCCAGGCCCAGGGAACGATTGCTCAGGTTCGCCGAACCGATAGTGACCAATTCATCGTCCATGATGAACAGCTTGGCATGCACGTTCAGAAATCCCGGCTCGAGCCCCGGAACATGGGGATAGAAGCTCGCGAAGCGGTGCTGCGCATCGACACACTGGAGCCGCTGATACAGGCGGGCGCGCAACACCCCCATCGTGGTGGCCTCGAGCCAGCCCTCGTCCCGCAGACGGGAAATCAGGGCGATATCCGGTCCCTCTGCGGCGGTCAGTCGCGCCGCCAGGGCCTCGGCGATGGCCCCGGCACTGAAGAACTGGTTCTCGAAATACAGGCTGTCGCGTCCGGCGGCGATGGCATCGAGGTACAGCTGCTTGATTTCCTGAAGGCCTGGATTGGCCTGGTACTCAGGCTCGGTGCGCGCAATCGCAACCCGACTGTCCCGCAGATCCGGTTCCAGATCGGGTGGCCAGGGATCCGTCTCGAACCCAGGATCCGTGGCCTCCAGCGTCTTTCCGGTGGCCCGGCGCCAGCGCTCGCGCGCGAGTTCGCCGAGCGCGGCCGCGACCGGACCGTCCACCGCCATCTGCACATCGTGGAACGGTGGACAGGCGCCGCCCCGAGGGTGCCGCCGATGCGGATCGTCCGGTGCATGCGCGGGCGTGTCCCAGCGACAGTTGGTGAGGTCGAAGCCCCCGACGAAGGCCATGCGGTCGTCGATGACCACCACCTTCTGATGGTGGGAGGCGCCCACCGGATGCGTACCATCGAGCTGGAAGTGCAGCCGGTGATGTGCGCGCCAGCCCAGTTTGTAGGCTGGCAGCAGTTCGCGTTCGGTCGCATAGAGCATCGCGAAGTCCCAGTCGAGTACATGCACGTGCAGGCCCGACCGGCGTGCTGCCAGGGCATTGAGCAACTCGAGCAGCGGTTCGGGCCGGCCATCGCCGGCACCCTCCGGCACCAACCTGGTTCGGCTGTCGATGTCCCAGCCGATGATGAAGATCGACCGCTGCGCCCGCACCGCGGCCGCACGCACCGCAGTGAAATAGGCCTGACCGTCGATGAGGAAGGCCACCCGTCGCGCCGGTTCCAGGCGCCAACAGTTTCGGCCTGGCACCAGGATCGCGGTGCGGGGTTGCCACCGGGTCATTCTTGCCTCCGATAGCATTCGATGACGGAATGCCGGCCACGGGCGCAGCCACGGCGGGAGATCCGGTTGACCCCTTCGCGCAGTCGCCGGTATCTGGGCCGAACCCCACCCGACCGATGCTGCTTTTTGCCGATCGGCTGCATCCCGTCCATACCCAGGAATGCTCCCTCCCCCGGCCTTCGGGCGCAAGGCGCACGGCTACGCAGACGTGCCCATCGATTCCCCGCCCGGACCAACCGCGCCGATACCCGGCATCTCGACCCATCCCGCTAGTGGCTGGATCGGCACGCGGCTTGGTATATTCTCATCCAGGGACACGCATGTCCCAGCCCGTTCGAACATCCGGAATGCCCGTTCGGTCCCGGGCGCCCGATCCCGATCCCGATCTTCGATCTGGCCCGATTGGCGCGGGCACGCCGGACGGGTGACCTTCACGGCCCGTACTTTGCTAGATCCCTGCATCTTTCCGGCAACGAGGGTCTGCGATGGACTTCAAGCAGCATCCGAACACCGAATTCAGGGATCTGCGCACGCTCAGCGAGGGCGAGGCCGCACAGGAGGTCGAAGCCCTGCGAGAGGGCATCCGGCATCACGATCACCTCTATTATGTGAAGAATGCGCCGGAAATCTCCGACGCGACCTACGACACCCTGTTTCGGCGCCTGCAAGCGCTCGAGGCGGCCTTCCCGGCCCTGCGCAGCGACGACTCACCCACCGTTCGCGTGGGTGCCGAGCCGGTCAGCGCGCTGAAGAAGGTGGAGCACGTTGCGCCTCTGCTCAGTCTGCAGGCCGCGACCCATGAACAGGATATCGTGGCCTTCGATCGCTTTGTCCGCCAGCAGCAGGGTGCAGCGGAGATCGACTACCTGCTGGAACCCAAGTTCGACGGTCTGTCCGTGGAGTTGATCTACCAGAACGGGCATCTCGAAACCGGTTCCACCCGCGGTAATGGCGAGGTGGGCGAGGACATTACTCACAATCTGAAGACCCTGAGGGCGGTACCGCTGGCGCTGCACCGCAAGCGCCACCTCCCTCGACACATGGCGGTCCGTGGAGAGGTGTTCCTGCGCCGCCAGGGCTTCGTGCGCTTGAATCGCGAGCGCATCCAGGCCGATCAGGCACCCTTTGCCAATCCGCGCAATGCCGCAGCCGGTCTGATGCGTCAACTCGACCCGCGCAAGGTCGCGGGCAAGCCGCTGGAGATCTTCTTCTACGAAATCCTGCAGGTGGAACCGGGTGCGCCTCTCTCCAGCCACGCTGAGACGCTGAAACAATTGGAACGCTGGGGTCTGCGCACCTGCCCGTTGAATCAGGCCTGCTCCACGGCGGATCCGTTCGGGACCCTGGAACAGATTCGCGCCTATCGCAAACGGCTCGCTGACCAGCGCGATCGACTCGAATACGAGATCGACGGCATCGTGATCAAGGTGGATGATCACCGTTTACGGGAACGCCTCGGGGTGCGCGCCCGCAGCCCGCGCTGGGCGATGGCCTGGAAGTTCCCGCCGCGGGAGGAGATTACCACGCTCGAAACCATCGTCGTTCAGGTCGGCCGCACCGGCATCCTCACGCCGGTCGCCCTGCTCCAGCCGGTGGACGTGGGCGGCGTTACGGTCAGTCGCGCCACCTTGCACAATGCCGGTGAGGTGCAGCGCAAGGACGTGCGTGAGGGGGATCGGGTGCGGATCGTTCGCGCCGGCGACGTGATCCCGGAGGTGAAGGAGCGCGTGGGGGCACCGGGCCACTCGCGCGGCGAAGCGTTTGCCATGCCCGAACACTGTCCGGCCTGCGGCACGACGGTGATCACCGAAGGCGCCTACCACCGCTGTCCGGCCGAACTCGCCTGCCCGGCCCAACGGGTCGGCCGCATCGTTCACTACGCCTCACGCAATGCACTGGATATTCAATCGTTGAGTGAAAAGACCGCGGAACAACTGGTGACACGCCAACACGTCCGCGATCTTGCCGATCTCTACCGACTGCGGGTCCAGGACCTGCAGGCCCTGGACCACTTCGCCGAACGCTCGGCCGAGCAACTCCACCAAGCCATCCAGCATGGAAAGCGGCCTCGACTGGACCGTTTCCTGTTCGGCTTGGGCATCCGAAATGTGGGCATACGTACCGCGCGGCTGCTGGCCGAGGCCTTTGGCACCCTGGACACGCTGGCCGAGGCGAGCCGAGCGTCGATCGAAGCGGTCCCGGAGATCGGTCCCGAGATCGCCCGCGCAGTGCACGAATTCTTCGCCGAACCGAAGAACCGCGACGTGCTGAAACGCCTGCAACAAGCCGGCGTGGAAGTCCAGCCGATGCTGTCCGACGCAGAAGCCACACCACTGCAGCAGCAGGTCTTCGTATTCACCGGCCGCCTGGAACACTACACGCGTTCAGAGGCCGCCGAGCGGGTGGAAGCCCTGGGCGGCCGAGTACGTTCCAGCATCAGCGGCAATACGGACTATCTGGTGGTGGGCGCGGACCCCGGTCGCAAGCTTGACGAGGCCCAGGAAGCCGGGGTGACCTGCATCGACGAAGCGGCATTCCGCCGCCTGATCGGGGCAACCGAAGGCCCGCCTGAACACTCTGAACCCTGAACACTCTGAACCCTGAGGAGCCCGAGATCATGGACAAAGCCCCCATCGAACGCCTGCTCTGGGAAGGCTCCGCGACCATCGAGACGGCCCTGGCCGCCCTCCATCGCCAGGCGGTGGTCGAACTGGAACTTCCTGAAAGCTACCACCATGCCTTGCGCGCGCATCTGCAGCCGGAGGCCGCCCCCGGTCAGGGCAACGGCATCTCCGTGAGCAACGGCGCGGAACTGATCGCCCGCATGGCCGAAGTCCGGGGCCTGGAAGGCCTGCACGCGCTCGCGAAGGCCGTGGACGAGACCGCGGCCGAGGTATCGATCGAGAGCCCCATGCCGCGCCTGCGGATCCGTCCCCGTAAGAGTACCGCCGGCCCACCCTGAACGGACATTGTCCAAAAGCCAGCCACCAGGCCGGACCGCAACCCCGAGATCACAAACCGCATGGACCGCAGGACATCGACTCCTGCACCCGTTTTCGGAATGCAGGAATCAACATGCGCCTGAGCCCGGAGGTGGTCGAATTCGACCCCGCCCCCTACGGCCAAAGGCTCACTTGGCCTCCTCAGATCCCAGTTTGATCAATTGCAGCTCGTGGTACAGGCCCTTGGCCAGGCTGACGCACATGAGCAACAACACGATCACGAAGGGCAACCCGGCGCTCACCGCCCCCGCCTGCAGGGCTTGCAGCGCTGCAGCACCACCCACCGCCAGCAACACACCGGCGATGACGCCCTCGATGGTCGCCCAGAACAGACGCTGGGATTGGGGGGCGTCGGTCTTGCCGCCGGAGGTGATGCTGTCGATCACCAGGGAACCGGAGTCCGAGGAAGTGATGAAGAACACCAGCACCAAACTGACCGCCAGAAGCGAGGTGATGCCCGTCAGCGGCAGATGCTCCAGCATCTGGAACAAGGCCAGCGAGGAATCCGAGATCCCGTCGGCCAACGCACCGACACCGGCGGTCACCTGACCGAGACCGGTTCCGCCAAAGGCGCTCATCCACACCACGGTAACCAGGGTCGGCACCAGCAGCACCGCGGTAACGAACTGGCGCACCGTCCGGCCACGCGATACGCGGGCAATGAACATGCCGACGAAGGGTGACCAGGAAATCCACCAGGCCCAGAAGAAGATGGTCCAGCCGTGATAGAAGACCTCGTCTTCACGACCCACCGGATTACTCAGCGGCAGGAAATACTCGGCATACGCCGACATCGTCGTGCCGACATTGGACAGGAAGGCGATCAGACCGCCGGCGAACATCACGAACAGCAGCAGTATCGCCGCCAAACCCATGTTGACGTTGCTCAGCACCTTCACGCCGCCGTCGATCCCGCGCATCACCGACAGCAGGGCCACCACGGTGACGCCGATGATGATCGCCACCTGCGTGTTCAGACCGCTGTCGATCCCGAACATGAACTCCAGACCGGAGGCGGCCTGCTGCGCGCCCAACCCCAGGGATGTGGCCAACCCGAACAGCGTGGCCAACACGGCCAGGGTGTCGATCACATGCCCGATCGGACCGAAGACGCGATCGCCCAACAAGGGATAGAAGGCCGAGCGAATGGTCAGCGGCAAGCCCTTGTTATACGTGAAGAAGGCCAGTGACAGGCCCACCACCGCATAGATGGCCCAGGGATGCAGTCCCCAGTGGTACATGGTCGCACCCAAGGCCGCCCGGTAACTCTCCTCGGTGCCGCCCTCGATCCCCAGCGGCGTACCGAACCACTCGGTGAAATAGCCCACCGGTTCGGCCACGCTCCAGAACATCAGGCCAATGCCCATGCCGGCCGCAAACAGCATCGAGAACCAGGACATCACCGAGTAATCGGGTTTCGCTTCTTGTCCGCCGATGCGGATCTTGCCCACCGGCAACAGGATCAGCGCCAGACAGAACAGCACGAAGATATTGCCGGCCGACAGGAACAACCAATCGAAGGTCTCACCGATCCAGACGCGCATCGCGGTCAGGGAGGTTTGGGACACGTCGGGAAAGAGCAGCGATCCGATCACGAAGACCAGGATCAGCAATGCACTGACGAAAAAGACCGGGTTGTGCAGATCCAGCCCCAGGGGATTGATGTTCTGGGCGCCGATCTCGTGCTCGGTCTTGTAGACCTCTTCCAGATCCGCCAGCTTCTTGTCCAGATCTTCTTCTTGTTTTTCGTTCACGATCGTGTTGCTCCCTTATGCGCTCTGATGTGTTTTGTCCGTCACGCTCATGGCTTCGGGTGGGCACCGTTGACGCGCCCCTGCATACGGCGTGGTCATCCTGCACCGGATGGCAAGTCTGGCGGCTCCATTCCCCTGTTCAGCATGAGCGCGCCGACGCCGGTCGATGCCGACGCCGGTCGATGCTGACGATTTCGATCCTGGAACGAAAACGTCTTCAGTCGACCACTCGTTCTGGCCTTCGAACCGCCCTGGCCTAGCAACGGGACAAAACGGTCAGCCGGAGATTTTCGGAGCCAGCCGGTAACCTCGGCGGAATCGAAGCTGTGAGGACTGAATAGAGCCGCTGAATGAATGACAGGGGCGACCGGAGGATTGAGGTCTTTCGGGATGCACCGACGGCGAGGCCCCCCCCCTGATCCAGGCCCGAATCCTGCCGGGGCTTGGCAACGAATATAACTACCTAGAACAACCACTGCGCGACGAAGTATCCAGACCCCATCGGCGCCTGTCAAACCAGGACGCCTGCGTGTGCCGACCCGAAGTCGCGCAGCTTCAGACCGTCTGACGCGCTGCCAACATGTACTGGATCATCGAAACCAGCGTCAGAATCGCGGCCAGATACAGCAGCCATTCGCCGATCTGGAAGACCGGCAACGGCCCGATCGGCACCGCCCACAGCAGCAGGAAGATCGAGACCATCTGGGCGATGGTCTTGACCTTGCCGACCCAGGACACGGCCACCCGCGCGCGCTGCCCGATGGTGGACATCCACTCCCGCAGCGCGGAGATCGCGATCTCACGGCCAATGATCACGATGGCCGCGACCGCGATGCCGAGACCGGCCGAGGTGTCGACCACCAGCACCAGCGCCGCGGCAACGATCAGCTTGTCGGCCACCGGATCGAGAAAGGCCCCGAAGGGCGAGGTCACCTGCAGGCGCCGCGCCAGATACCCGTCCAACCAGTCGGTGAAGCCGGCCAGCGCGAACAGCAGGGCTGCCGTGAGGCCGCCCCAGGGCGCGGGCAGGCCGTAGAACAGCAGCACCATCAGCGGAATGATGGCAATACGCGACCAGGTCAGCCAGGTGGGCAACTTGCGCAGCATCTCAATTCTCGTGAAGCCCTTCGTAGATGATCCGCGCCAGCACGCGGCTGATGCCCGGAACCTTTGCCAGTTCCTCGACGCTGGCTCCGCCGATGCCTTGCAGCCCCCCGAAGTGACGCAGCAATGCCGTGCGGCGTTTGGGTCCGAGGCCAGGAATCGCCTCCAAAGGCGATTCCCGC